>ENA-ORDC01000220-ORDC01000220.1-marine-metagenome-genome-assembly--contig:-NODE-220-length-61882-cov-7.850352_pt1 | contig 61882 bp, 70 predicted proteins | sample MGYA00237783_ERZ508515 | MGnify/ENA primary metagenome ERZ508515 (study PRJEB26186, sample SAMN06268792) | marine metagenome | isolation source: Eden Landing Ponds, San Francisco, CA, USA | place...
GTGTAGAGGAGGTAGCCAGTGACGCCGAGCCAGACGACGTAGCCCCGGAGTGACCCCTGGTGTGCGTAATAGAGGGCCCCGGCAAGTGCGGGGACGGCGACGACGAGCGTCAGCAGATCCTGGCCGTACAACTGTGGGAGGAGGACCTCCGCGTCCCGGTAGAACTCCGGGGCAAACAGTCCGACGGCGGTCGCCACGACTGCGAGCAGGAGGGTGAGGGTCGACGCAACGAGGTAGTGCCGAGTGAGGCGTCGAGGCGGTTGCGAGGTCGTCATGCCGCCGGATCCTCGGTGGTGTCCGGGGTAACAGCGAGGCGGCTTTCGACGAACGCGGCGACATCCGCTGCGAAGGCGTCGACGGCGTCCCAGTCGGTGAACTCGACGTCACCCGTCGATTTCCGCTCCACGGTGAGAAGGTCTTTTGCGATTTGCTTCATCATGAGGCGTTTGAGGAACCCGTACTCGGAGAACCGGAGCGCGCCGCCGAACTGCCCGATTCGATCCGGATGCCACCCGGTTTCCGTGACGAACGATTCGACGTATCCCGCAGCCTCTTCACGTTTCTCCTCGTTTGCCGAGGAAAGCGAGACCTGAAAGAACGCGGTCGGCATCCCCGACAGGGCGTCTCGATTGTCGGTCACGAAGTCACGAACCTCGTCCTGGTGTTTGCCGACGTGGATCGACGCGCCCACGACGACGGCGTCGTACACCTCCAGGGAGAACGAGTCCGGTCGGTCGCGCACGTCGATCGTACTCGTCTCGTGGCCGCGATTGTCGATCGTGGTCGCGATCCGCTCTGCGATCTTCGCCGTTTGGCCCTCGCCCGTTCCGTAGAGTATCAGGAATGAACTCACGTGTTCTCACACCTCAGTACATGCGTTCGCTACGGGACTCAATAAATACTGGTCGGCCCCGAAATCCCGTCCGAGTTACGGTGCGACGGAGGTGTTGGTTCGAACTGGAGCAACTCCGAACGCGTAAAGGGCGTTCATCGTCGGTGGGTGTTCACTCTGTAGCGTTTGATTCGGTCTCCGGTGGGAGGCCGGCGTCTCGCGGGTCTGATGGGTCGGGACTTGCAAGCTCTGCCTCCCGCTCGTCGTTGCAATCACAAACTACGAACGAGGAAACAATCCGGGCTGCGAGAAGCTATGAGATGGATTCTATAATACGTTCTCACTGGCCTACCGGAAGTTCTTATAGGGTCGAATCGGTGCTCGTTTTTAGCTAGTGATGAGTCGCTCCCGCGAGCCCAACCACGCACTCTCTCTTGTCGTCGTGGCTTGCGGACTCGTCGCCCTCGTCGCGATTCAGGCCGCGAACTTCCTGTTTTTCCACGCCCTCGTCGAGATGTTCAGTATCCTCGTCGCCTTCGCGGTGTTCGTCATCGCGTGGAACGCACGTGCGGAACTCGACAATTCGTTTCTCGTCATCCTCGGCGTCAGCTCGCTCTTCGTCGGCAGTCTCGACTTACTACACACACTCGCGTACAAGGGGATGGGCGTCTTCCCAAACGCGGGTGCGGATTTGCCGACGCAACTGTGGTTGTTGAGTCGATACCTCCAGAGCATCTCCCTCCTCGTCGCGGCGTTCGTCGGATTCGTTGCCGTCGAACGGCCGTCGCTAGGCGTCGAGTGGGCCGACAGAGAACTCGGTGGACTCCTCTTTGCCTTTGCCGGCGTCGTCGCACTCGGCCTCGGGTCCATCTTCGTCACCGACACCTTTCCGCAAGCCTACGTCGATGGACAGGGACTCACTCCGTTCAAGGTGTTCAGCGAGTACCTCATCGTCGGCTTTCTGGGGGCTAGCCTCGTTCCGCTGTCCAGACAACGAGGGACGTTCGACTCGCGCGTGTTCCAGTTCCTCGTCGTGTCGATCGTGTTGGCGATCGGTGCCGAACTCGCGTTCACCTTCTACGTTGACGTCTACGGCATCTCGAACGTAGTCGGACACTTCCTCAAACTCGGTTCGTTCTATCTGATCTATCTCGCCGTCGTGAAGACGGGAATAAAGGACCCACAGAAGATGCTTTATCGGACGCTCGCCAGAAGTGAGGCCGAGGCGCGAACGTTCAAGAAAGCGGCCGATTACTCGGGTCACCCCGTTATGATTACGGACCGAGACGGAACGATTCAGTACGTCAACGACGCGTGGGAACGGATGACCGGTTACACGGCCGCCGAGGTTCTCGGAGAGAACCCACGGGTCCTTCAGTCCGACCAGCACGACGAGGCGTTCTACGTGGACCTGTGGGAGACGATTCTCGCGGGCGACGTCTGGGAGGGCGAGATAACCAACGTTCGCCGCGACGGCGAACGGTTCGTCGTCCACCAGACGATAGCCCCGATTTTCGACGACGACGGCGAGACACAGGGCTTCGTCGCGATTCACGACGATATCACCGAACAGAAGGAGTACGAACGGCACCTGGAGAGCGACCTTCGGCGGAGCGTCACGCAACTGCAGGTCCTCGACCGAGTCCTCCGACACAACATCCGCAACGAACTGAACGTCATCCTCGGCAACGCCGAGATTCTCCGCGAGAACGCGTCGGACCAGACCATCGAACGGCGTGCCGGAGCGATCACCGATGCCGGCGGGCGACTACTCAGTCAGGCCGACAAACAACGGGATATCGTCACCCTCCTGCTGGAGTCGTCGTCGGAGCGCCCCGTCACACTCTCGTCGGCGGTCCGCGACGTCGTCGCCGACCTCGAACGGCGATACCCGGCGGCCGACGTCACCGTCGAGATTCCGGCCGGTCTCCGGGTGAGGACCCTTCCCGAACTCGGTCAAGCAATCGAGGAGATAGCCGAGAACGCCATCATCCACTCGGACCGCGATGCGTCCGAAGTCGTCGTCCGCGCCCACCGCAGGGAGCAGACGGTCGAGATTCAGGTAGAAGATCGGGGTCCGGGAATCCCGCAGGTAGAACGACAGGTCATCACCTGTGACGCCGAAATCGACGCCCTCCTCCACAGTCGTGGGATGGGTCTGTGGCTGGTCGACAGCATCGTCACGGAAGCGGGCGGGACCGTCCGCTTCGAGGATGCGGACCCTCGCGGCACCGTCGTCACGCTAGTCATCCCGGACGACACTGACGCCGATGGAGCTCACTCCGGGGAGCAGACCGACATCGAGTGAGTCTCGACGCTTCCCGCGCGCCGAAGGCGCACGTTGACGACTGCTCCCTTCGGCTCGTTGTCCTCGATCCAGACCTCGCCGCCGAATTCGGTGACCAGCGTCTCCACGAGATACAGGCCGATGCCCGTCCCCGGGCTATCGAGACCGTTCTCACCCTTGCCGAAGACGGTCTCCTTCTGGTCGTCCGGGATTCCCGGGCCGTTGTCCGCGACGCGCACGACGACGGTCTCCTCGTCGTCGTCGACGCCGATTTCGACGCGCGGCGTGTCGCTGTCGTTGTGTTGTACCGCGTTGTTCAGCAGATTGCGAAAGACGGACGAGAGCATCTCGTTCGCCTCGACGTCGACATCGATGTCGTCGGTGAGGCGAAACTCCGCGTCGGGATACTCCTCGCGTCGGGCGGTGAGGACGTCCTGAATGACGGATCCGAGTGACACCGTCCGGACGTCCGCCGCGGCACTCCCGGTGACGATTTCCACGTACTCTCGGGCGACGTTGGTGAGTTCGATGACGTGTTGGCCCGCACCCTGGAGGCGATCGACGATAGCTTCGCCCTCGTCGTCGACGTGATTCGAGAGGACGTCGGTCCATCCCGTTATCACGGTCATATCGTTTCTGATGTCGTGCCGAATCACTCGGTTGAGAAGTTCCAGTTGCTCGGTTCGGTTTTGTAGCTCCACCTCTCGCCGCCGGCGCTCGGAGACATCTCTGAAAATGCCGAGGAAAAACGTCGTATCGCGGTGTTCGAACGTGGTCGCGTTGATGCCGACGGGCACGCGTTCGCCGTCCGCCGTGACGACGTGGACACCAGACCCGTCGGGCAGTTCCGTCACGATGCCCTCGCCGGCGGTGACGTGCGTCTCGAAAAGGTCGCGATACTGATCGCGCTGCTCCGTCGGATGTAAGTCGACCTGATGCATCCCGAGTATCTCGTCGACTGGCCGGTTCAACAACGTCTCTGCGGTGCGATTGACGTCTACTATGATGCCGTTATCAGCTCGGGCGACGAAGATAGCGTCGGGCGAGGCGTCGAGCAACGTTCGGTAATGCTGGCGGGCCCGTTCGGTCACCCGGCGTTGCTGCCGCTGGCGGCCGTCGTAGCGGCCGATGAGGGCGCCGGCGATACCGCCCGTCGTCAACAGGTTCGAGACGAGATAGCCGACGTGGACGACGACGCCTCCCTCCGCGAACTGGTAGACGAGAGCGGTGGCGCTGACGGCACCCATCCCAACGACGCCGGCGAACGTCCACACCGCGACGACCGGCAGGAGGTCGGTGTCGAGGTCGCTCCGATACACTCGGTACCCGAGGGCGACGAGGCCGGCAGCCAGACCCATCGGGAGGAGGACGCCGAAGACGTACGCGGCGACTCCCTCCTCGACGAAGAGATGCGGCACGTTGGCCAGGAACGACACCCCCCCGACACTGCTAATCGTTCCAGCCCAGAGCGCACGCGAACGACGGCCACCGGTGGTCATCAGTCGCACCGAGGCAACCTCTCCCCATACGCCTACTGGTTTTTCGATCGAGGGACCTCGGTAAGCAGAGAAACGGCATCTCCTGGAGGATCGTGAGAAGTGAAAGCTCTGTGTAGATCAGCTACGTAGTCTGAACTCCTCGGTACGACAATACGACCCCGACGATGAAGACGACCGTCGCCAGGTAGATCGGTCCGAGATGCGTCACCCAATCGTGAGTGAACGTGTCTCCCGTCCAATGCATCGGTAACGCGAGCGCCAGGCCGACGACGGCGCTGACGATCGCCGTCGCCCACGCCCACGTGAGCCGCTGGCGCACGCCGTACCACGAGAGGCCCGCGACGGCGATGCCCGTCGAGATAATGAACGCAGCGGTGGCAACGTGGAGGTGACTGACGTAGTACGCCACCGTCGGGTTGAGATCGGCGCTCGTCATCCCGGCCAGCGTACTGACGCCGAGTTCGAAGCCACTCCCCACGAAATCCAGCACGAGAAACACGACACCGTAGCCGACGAACGCGACCCCGGCGAGGGCCATCAACAGCGCGCCGTTCTGGAGCCGTGATTCGTACTGAACCTGTTCTCCTCGTTCGTCCGCGGCTGATTGATCTGTCGCCATGGTAATCACTTGGTTGCCCGGTGTGAGATGCTCTTGACACCGTACTTCTCGCACGCGTTGGCCGCCCGCTCCGAGACGAATTCGTACTGTGTGTTCTCTCGAATCTCGGTCACCGAGAAGTCAGCACTTTCAATCAGCGACGTGTAGCTATCGATCTGTTCGGCACCACCGATACAGGCAGCCCACAGATCTGCGTCGGACTTGATACTCTCGGGCATCTGTTGTTCACTGATAATGTCGGACAGAGCCAACCGACCGCCCGGTTTGAGCACCCGGTTCGCCTCCTCGAAGACCTTCCCTTTCTCGGCGGAGAGGTTGATCACGCCGTTCGACACAACCGCATCGAACGAGGCGTCCTCGAACGGGAGGTTCTCGATATAGCCTTCGCGGAATGTGAGGTTGTGGAAGCCGTTGTCCGCTGCGAGGTCGTTAGCCTTCTCGACCTGCTCTGTGGTCATGTCGACGCCCGTCACTGCACCTGTCTCAGTTACGTGCAGCCCGGCGACGAAGGCGTCCATCCCCGAGCCACTGCCGAGATCGAGCACGTCCTCACCTGATTCAAGCTCTGCCAAGTCGAAGTAGTAGCCGACACCCGCGAACGAGTCGATCGCGGCGTTCGGAACGGAGTCGAGATCGTCGGGGTCGTACCCGAGGCGGACGGCGAGATCGCGACCCGTCTCGAAGTGGAAGTCGGCGTCGGCGGATTCTGCGACGTCCTGGTACATCGACTTGACCTCGCGTTCGAGTTTTTCCGTGTCGAGTGATTCACTCATCGGCGGTACCCGGTTAGTCGTCTCCCGCCACCTCGGCGGGAGTGGCGACGGTCATCTCGACGTCCTGAGCGAGCGAGACGAGCGTGTAGACGGGTGCCCGCCGTGCCCACTCGTCGATCTGGTCCTGATCGAGGTTCTCGCCGTCTATCTCGACCTCGGCAGTTAGGTTCTCGAAGACTGAGTGAGCCTCTTTGAGTTCCTTGAGGCTGAAGAGAACCGCTGGATCGAAATCGGTTCGGACGCGCGTCTGGAGGTGCTCGATGTCCACGTCGTTGGCGGCGGCGTTGATGGTGATGCCGACGTTGATACAGGCGGCCAGTGCCGACAGCGCCACTTCGATTGGCTCCATCCGGTCGGTCGGGCCGATCCACCCACCAGCGTCCAGTACTTCCTTCCACCCCCCATAGGGAATCGTGTATTCGCGCGTTTCCCGGGCGATCGTCTCGCCTCCGAGATCGTAGCTATCGATTTTTGCCAGGCTATGCGCGGCCGTCCCCTCGTAGGTCGCGGACGCCCCGAGTCCAAGTTGAATGGCTTCGGGATTCTCGGCTGCGTGTGCGGCGAACCCCTCGAGTGTTTCGAGGTCGACGCCATGCGAGGTTTGCTGGTCGTCAGTCATTTGTCTCTCCTCCCTACCAGCGACGCTACGATGGCGAAGACACTGTAGTTAATTCGTGACAGCTCGCCAGGAACTGCTGGCCTGGCAGTCACTGCAGATTTATCACCCCCTGCAACCCGAGGACAGCCGGGATCGAACGTCTCCCCGCCCGACCCCGGTACGAACCCTCCGGAACAAGTCGAGATTACAGCAGCCTACGCATCGATCGGATCTAGCAATGACATCAGTAGTCTCCATTCTACGGGGGTTCGACTGGCTGAGCCTCTGACGTGTGCGTTTCGAACACCGACTGCGCCCACTCGCGGACGGCCGCTACGTCGGTGTCGATCAGTACGTGAACCGTGCCACTATCCTGTTCGTAACAGCTGATGGCGACACGTTCATCGAGAAGACCGGTTCCATATCGGGGGAGAGCATCGTGCTCCAGAACGGTGAAATTGTCTTGTTGCATCATTTCTGAGCTGCGCTCCGGGTACGTCGAAAGAAAGTACGTATGACTCTCTGGTCGAGCCACCAGGACTACGTCAACCCCCTCGTCGATCAGTCGAACGAGAACCTCAAAGCAAGGCTCCATCAGGGCAATCTCGGGGCGAACTAACCGAAGTTCGTTCGTCTCCTCGAGAAGCGACTCGAATCGGTCGATCGGGCGGTAAGGTGAATCGGGTTCGGCGACAGTGATGGTCATCGCTTCCCACGTCTCGATGGTAAACGTGCTGACCTCATCGGGAAGCCAGTGCCAGATATCACGCAACTTCCGCTCCGTTTCGACCTGTTCGATCAGATCCTCCATTCCTGAAGCGATCACCTCACCGAGTCGTGTTGCAGTATACTGGTAACCGTCTTTGCGGATCCAGATCCGGTCTTCGAACTCGTCCAGCGTCCGCCGTATCGTGGAGGACGAAACACCCGCCAACTCGCAGAGTTCAGAGCGACTCCGGGGACGCTCTGTCAGCGCGACGAGCGTCGGGACGCGGTGTTTGGACCGCGCGAGATACGCGATGTCACCGATTGGTGACTCCCCATTCTGGCGTGGTATGTTATCATGCCCCATGATCAAAATACGTATACAAGCCTGAAAACGATTGGCCCCACCTGCACGACGAGCAATAATAGATTAGCCAGGTGACTTGCTGTCTTTGATCCATCTGCAGATATTGACTGGTTTTCAGCGACTGCACCGACGGCAGACGGTGCCAGAATTTCACGAGGTAACGTTGTGACTCCTCGCATTCGTATTGTTAGTTTGCGGGAGGGGCCAACATGGCATCAGACCAAACAGTCAAGGAGATCGAAGAAACGTTCGGACAGGTACCCGGCTTTATGCAGATCATGGCAGAATCGGCAAGCGACCACAGTTGGGGGATCTTTCGGGATCTGATCCTCGCGGAAACCGAGCTGTCCCCACGTGAGAAAGCGCTCGTCGGAGTGAGTGCAGCCGCCGCGATTCAGTGTCCCTACTGTACCTACTTCCACAAAGAAGAGGCGCGATTTGCGGACGTCTCGGAGACCGGAATCGAAGAGGCAGTCAACCTCGCTGGCAGTACCCGGTACTTCTCGACGCTGCTGCACGGGAACGAGTACGAGCACGACGACTTCGTCGCCGAGACGGACCAAATCTTCGAGCACCTCGGAGAACAACAAGAGACCGCGGCAGACGACTGAACCGATCGACACGAGAGTGATTGTCTCGTGTCGAGTTTTCTTTGCTGTCCCGAACCTCTGTATCTACCTTCGGAGCCGACTGAATCCCCTGACCGGCCCGCGCTGTGTATTCAATATGACCTCGGAAATCCGTCACTGATTGAGGATTTCTACACGGGCTTCACCTCTACTTTCAGTTCCGCTCCGGGGCTGGCTCACGTCTATTACGAGACACCCACCAGTCAGGTGTGAGATGGGAACCTCGACTCGCGAACTAGCTACCCCAGGCGTCGAAGATCGGTACCCCGAACTCGTCGCGGTCGTCCAGGACACGTGGTGTGTAGAGGATCCGGCGCGGGCGGCAGGTAAGATCTTGGAGCGCGACACCGACGTAGACGACCTCCTGGGCGTCCTGGAGAGCAGCGACGTGCTGCAATATCACCATCTGAGCAACACGGTCGATACGCTAGAGTTCGGTGAAAAAGACGGGTTCGGCGTCGATGCGCGTCGGTTCAGGGACGCGGCGTCGAATCCAGAGCACTACATCGTGAGAGCAGATCGTGACTGGGCCTGGTTGCATCCACGGTATCGGTGGCTCCTCGGTGCGACCCCGTAGGATGAATCTATCTTAGAGGTACTTTAGATCCTCTATAAACCAACCAGAGTGATAGTCTGGCGTCCATGGATCTGGACGTTGAGCGAGATAGTTCCGAAGGGGAGGGTGGGCGAAGCGACCTGGAGATAGAACGAGATACTGGACAGGAAGGACTCACGCCCAGGTGGGGGGAGGGACAGGAAAACACCAGGACGTGCGTCCATAAGCGTATTGATCGTTCCGACCCATTAGAACCCAATTTTTCTGATGATCCTCCTCACACCATCAGTGGGGAATCGGCCTCTGTCAGAGAACCGTCGCTGGCGGAGTCACTTAGAGGAGCATTCGACTACGATCCGGAACTCGCTATCGACCTGGACAGTCGTCCCGGCATAGTCGAAGGCGACCTGAATTTGTTGAAAATCATTCGTCTCTTCGAGCATATCAACAAGGGCGTCACTGCAGATATACTCCTCCAGTTGGGGAAGATCAATCTCCGGACAGCCTCGGAGCTCGGAAACGATTTCCAGAACTCGAACCCGGAGATCATCGGCATCAGTCTCGGAGGGGAGCTGAACGAGGGTTTGACGATCGTTGGGTCGGGAATTAAGCATACTCACTGTCAGACTGCAACGGAGTTTGTTATCAACGCCTTTGGCCAAGGTAGACGGTATATAGACGAGGTAATTTGGCTCCAATTCTGTGTAAATTGTCATGTAATACTACATAAGGGATTTCGACATGCAATCCAGCGGTTCGCGCTCATCGAGCAGGGGGAAATCTGAAAGTACCCAATCGAATCGTCGACTCTTGGCCGACGGAGGCAAATCTGAGTCGACCGGTGAGTCAAAGGACAGGACCGAAATGACCAGCCAGGCAAAGACGTGGCTGACGCCGGCTCAGGTCCGGCAGCGGCTGGAGGGTGAGATTACTCCGGGCGGTTCTCCAGTTGGACCAGGAACGCGTGGGTGAGCATCGCCACGCACTCCTCTCGCCCGAACACCTCCGCCGGGTACGGGTTCCCCAGCCAGCCGGCTTCACCGATATCCGTGTTCAGGAAGTGCTTCTGACCGTCGGGACCGTGACGGCCGATGTACACGTCCGTCTCGTCTGTCTGACAGTGACCGACGCGGGTCGGTTGTTGATCCAAAGCGGAGAGGTCGGCGTCCGGCAGGTCGTCCGAGCGGACAGGGACCCAGAGGTTAGCACCCCGGGATTCGGCCTCAACGCCCACCATGCGGCCGGAGTACCCGTGGGGCTCCGGGCCGGAGACGGTCTCCGGGAAAACCAGGTCGGGGTCGGAACAGACCCAGCCGCGGGAGCGAACGGTCTCGGTCCCGACCTCTACCAGGCGCTCGCGCAGTTGATCGTCCGCCAGGTGGACCACCGGGATCGCTACCTCTCCGTGGGTGTGTACGACGGTGAGCCGGTCGACCGGACAGGCGTGGTCCCCGTGGTCGTCCAGGGGAACCTCGGTGACCGTGGGCCAGGACCTGGTACCGAGGTCTGCCAGGTTCATTGGTCGACCTCCTGAATGATTGCGACCAGGTGGTGACTCTCCGCTCCCGCCCCTCTCAGCTAAACGGATTTACGAGACGAACTGGGAGTTATGAGAGGTGAAACTAGACGAATGTCCGTAAGCCAGGGACGGGATTCGAACCCGTGAAGTCTCGATTACAAGTCGAGTGCATGAACCGGGCCCATGCTCCCCTGGCGCAGGCGACGCTTACCCGTCCTCCCTTGAGTGTGTATCGCTTTTCGGCGGACGGCGTCCGGCCCCGTCCACCGGGCGTTCGGCCCCGTCCACCGGGCGTTCGGCCTCGTCCACTGGGCGTTCGGTCCCGCGGTCCCCGTCCCCGCCGTCGGAGGGGGGGGACAGCGAGCGTTCGAGTTCGATTCGGTGGGGGTCGTAGCCGCGTCGCTCGTAGAAGCGCCTCGCGTCCGCGTTGCTGACCATGACGTCGAGGGCGACGACGTCGGCGCCGGACTCGGCCAGGCGGCGCTCCGCGGCGTCGAGAAGGGCCCCGCCGACGCCCTCGCCGCGGTGGGACGCCTCGACGAAGAGGTTGTGGACGATCCCCCGGGTGACGTCCTGCTCGTACCGTCCGGTTTCGAGGCCGAACATCACGAACCCGACGACGGCGTCCGCGTCCGGGTCGGGGCGGGCGACGCGGACACCGTCGACGGCGACGTGCTGGGCGAGCGCCTCGCGGATGGTGGTCCGGTTCGGCTCGGCCAGCAGGTGCGAGTCGTACCGGCGCTGATCGGCGGCGAGTCGCACCCAGAGGTCCGCGAGGGCGTCGACGTCGCCGCCGTCGGCTGGGACGATGCGCATCGGTCGATCGACGGGCGGCACGCGCCTAACGATTTCGACCACCGGCCGCACCCGAAACCGACGGAGGGGCGGCTGTAGTCGCGTCGGCCGAATCTGGAGGCATCGAGCCGCGCCGGGAGGCGTCGCGTCCGGCGAGGAGGCCGCCGTAGCCGACCCGTCCGGGCGCGCGAGAGTGTCTGATCGACCGTGAGATATCGGGAAGAAAGGCTTATGTGGCTTTCATGGCCCCGTTTGGGCATGTGGAGGCTCACCAATGGGGATCGCGGATAGCGCCTCGCGGGGGCGGGAACTGCTTCGGGACCAGCCGATCGTACTCGTGGCGACGGTCGTCGTCGCCGCGCTCGTTCTCGACCTCGTTCGGCGGGTGCTCGCGGGCGACGTGACCACCTCGAACGTCGTCGTCCTCGTCTGGCGAGGGGTCGTCAACGGACTCGTCATCGGGCTCGCGGGGATCGGCCTCTCGATGACGTACAGCATCCTGAACTTCGCCAACTTCGCGCACGGCGACTACATCACCAGCGGGGCGTTCGCGGGGTGGGCGACGACCTGGGTCATCGCCGGCCTCGGCGCGGCCGATCTGGGGAGCCTGCTCCTGGTCGGCGCCGGCGGCAACGTCTTCTCCTCCGATCTCGGCACCAGCATCGTCACTACGCCGGGGGCGATCCTGGCCGGCCTCCTGATCTCGGGCGTGGGCGCGGTCGTCCTCGCCCTGGTGATCGACCGACTCGTCTACCGACCCCTGCGGGGCGAGGACGGCATCACGCTGCTCATCGCCAGCATCGGCGTCGCCTTCGCGCTGCGGTACCTGCTGGTGTTCGTGTTCACGACGGGAGTCCGGTCGGTCGCCGTCACGCCCCCCTCATTCCGGTTCTCGATCCTCGGCGTCGGGATGGGCTTTGGCTACCACGAGGTGACGCTGCTCGTCTGCGCGCTGGCGCTGATGGCGGCGGTCCACCTGCTGCTCCAGCGGACGAAACTGGGCAAGGCGATGCGGGCCATGTCCGACAACGAGGACCTGGCCCGCATCACCGGCATCCCGACCGAGCGGGTGATCCGCTGGACGTGGATCCTCGGCGCCGGCCTGGCGGGCGTCGCGGGCTACCTGCTCATCCTCGAATCGGGGACGATCGCGTACAACCGCGGCTGGATCCTCCTGCTGTTCATCTTCGCGGCCGTCATCATGGGCGGGATCGGGTCGGTGTACGGGGCCATCCTCGGCGGCCTCATCATCGGGCTCACGGACACGCTCTCGCAGGTGTGGCTCCCCAGCGAGTTCACCCAGGCCGCCGCGTTCGCACTGATGATCCTCATCCTCCTCTACCGACCGGAAGGGCTGTTCGCCGGGAGGACGACGGCATGAGCGGCGCGTCCGGGTCCGACGCGAGCGCCGGGACGACGATCCGCGAGGCGCTGGACAACGACGCGGTGCTGGTGCTCGGCCTGCTGCTGGCGATCTACGTCGGCTTCTACCTGCTCGGGGCGACGCTCGGCTTCCAGAGCAACGGCATCGCCAACTCGCTGCGACGGGTGACCTTCCTCACTGCGGTGTACGCGATGGTCGTCCTCGCGCTGAACCTGCAGTGGGGGTACACCGGCCTCTTCAACATCGGCGTCGCGGGCTTCATGGCCGTCGGCGTCTACACGATGGCGATGGCCACCGCCGCGCCCGACGCCCGGGTGCCCGGCCTCGGCCTCCCGCTGTGGGTCGGCGTCGTCCTGGGGATGCTCGCGGCGGCGCTGGTCGGCCTGATCGCTGCGCTCCCCGCGCTGCGGCTCCGCGCCGACTACCTCGCCATCACCACCATCGCCTTCTCCGAGATCATCCGATTCACCTACCTCTCCAGCACGTTCCAGTCCTTCACCGTCGCCGGGACGCAACTCGGCACCGGGGGCGGCAGCGGGATCGGGATCGCCCACACCCCCGACGACGTCGTCATCGCCCTGCTGATCGAGAACCCGATCGGGGCCGTCCTCTACGCGCCGATCGAGAATCTCCTCACGGGCTGGGGGATCGTCCCGAACGTCGTCCGCGGGTGGGTGTACGCGGTGGCCCTGCTCGTCGGCGTCCTCGCCTTCTACTGGCTGCTGTCGCGGATCGCCCACTCGCCGTTCGGGCGGGTGCTCAAGGCCATCCGCGAGGACGAGGACGTCGCCCAGGCGCTCGGGAAGGACACCCGCGCGTTCAAGATCAAGGCGTTCATGGTCGGCTGCGCGCTGATGGGGCTCGTCGGCATCCTCTGGCAGGGCTCGCTCGGCTTCGTCAACCCCAACTCGTTCCTGCCGCAGGTCACCTTCTTCATCTGGATCGCGCTCATCATCGGCGGGGCGGGCTCGAACACGGGGTCGGTGCTCGGCGGGGCGCTGTTCGCCGGCCTGCTGTTCGAGGGCCCGCGCTACGTCGCCAACGTCGTCGACCAGTCGTTCCAACTCGGCTCCGCGCCGTCGACGATCGCCGGCGGCGTCGGCCCCCTGTTCGCCGGCGACCCGATCCCGCTCGTGGCCTACACGCTCGCCAACATCGCGCCGCTCCGCCTCGTGCTCGTCGGCGTCGTTCTGATCGTCCTGATGCACCGCCGGCCGGAGGGACTGCTCGGCCACCGCAAGGAGACCGCCGCCAGCATCGACCTCGGTCGACCGACGCGCGACGGGAGCGCGAGCGCGGGCGCCGACTCGATCCCGGTCGGCGACCGCGACACTGGGGGTGAGGGCCGATGAGCGACGCCACCGAATCGGGGCCGACCGAGGCGTCGAGCGACGTCCGGGGCGCCGCTGCCGACGCGGGGACGGCCGAGGCCCGGACCGGGGCCGCCGCAGTCGACGATCCGATCCTGCGCGTCGAGGGCCTCCACAAGTCCTTCGGCGGGATCACCGCCGTCGACGGCGCCTCCTTCGCCATCGACCGCGGCGTCCTGACGGGGCTGATCGGCCCGAACGGCGCCGGCAAGTCGACGACGTTCAACCTGATCACGGGCTTCCATCAGCCCGACGACGGTTCGGTCTACCTCGACGGCGACGACATCACCGGGCACCGGCCCCACGAGATCGCCAACCGGGGACTGGTGCGGACGTTCCAGATCGCCCGCGAACTCTCGGAGATGAGCGTGCTGGAGAACATGATGCTCGCCCCGCAGCGGCAGGCCGGCGAGGCGCTGTGGCGCTCGGTCACCCCCGGCGTCCGTGGCGACGTTCGGGCCGACGAGGCCGAACTGCTGGACCGGGTCTGGGAGATGCTCGAATCGTTCGACATCGACCACCTCGCGGAGGAGCACGCGGGCAACCTCTCGGGCGGGCAGCGAAAACTGCTCGAACTCGCCCGGGCGCTCATGACCGATCCGGACATCCTGCTGCTCGACGAGCCGTTCGCCGGGGTCAACCCCTCCCTGGAGGACCGGTTGCTTGACCACGTCCACGACCTGCGCGCGCAGGGGTACACCTTCCTGCTGGTCGAACACGACATCGACCTCATCATGAACAACTGCGAGCGCGTGATCGTCCTCCACCAGGGGAAGATCCTCGCCGACGGGACGCCCGCGGATATCCGGGCCGACGAGCGCGTCATCGACGCCTACCTGGGGGGCGACGTATGAGCCTGCTCGACGTGTCGGGGCTGGACGCCGGCTACGGCGACCTCCAGATCCTGACGGACGTCGACATGACCGTCGACGACGGGGAGTACGTGACCATCGTCGGCCCGAACGGCGCCGGCAAGTCGACCGTGATGAAGTCGGTCTTCGGCCTGACGACCCACATGGGCGGCACCGTCACCTTCGACGGCGACGACATCACCGCCCGTCCCCCCGAGGAGGTCATCCACCTCGGCATGGGCTACGTCCCCCAGACGGACAACGTCTTCCCGTCGCTCACCGTCGAGGAGAACCTGGAGATGGGGGCGTACATCCTCGACTCGGTCCCCCAGGACGCGCTCCGCGAGGTGTACGACCGCTTCCCCATCCTGGAGGAGCGAAAAGAGCAGAAGGCGGGCACCATGAGCGGCGGGCAACAGCAGATGCTGGCGATGGGTCGCGCGCTGATGCTCGACCCCACCCTCCTGTTGCTGGACGAGCCCTCGGCGGGGCTGGCGCCCGACCTCGTCGACGAGATGTTCGACAAGGTCGACGAGATCAACGAGTCGGGGACGGCCATCCTGATGGTCGAACAGAACGCCAAGGAGGCGCTCCGGCGCTGTGACCGCGGGTACGTCCTCGTCAACGGCGCGAACGCCTACGTCGACACCGGGCGGGCCCTGCTCGACGACGAGGAGGTCCGCCAGCAGTTCCTCGGCGGGTAACCGGCTCTGCATCCGTCCCGACCGCCACGCGCCTCCGCCCCGAACGAGACACCAACACGACCCGCCCGGATCGCTCCGCGCTCTCACGGACGGCGGACGCTCCTCGCGACGTGTGCTCAAAAAAGGGGATCGGTGGTCGTCGAACCGTCGAACGGGCCGGCCCCGATCAGTTGGAGCCGGAGAACTCGACGGTGTTGACGGTCTCGAAGCCGCTCTCCGTGTCGGGGGCGAACTCCCAGACTTCGTACGAGACGGCGCTCATGTCGCCGTTGTCGTCGAAGTCGACGCTGCTGGAGGCGCCGACGTACTGGATCTCCTCGCCCGCGGCGGCCATGCGGACGCCCTCGGCCATGTTCTCGACGGAGACCTCGGTGCCGCCGGGGTTGGCGACCTCCCGCATCGCGTCGCGCACCGCGGGGCCGGAGTTCTCGCCCGCCCGCGCGTTTGCGAGCACCAGCACCGCGCTCGCGTCGAACGAGTGGGCGGTGAAGATCCCGGGGGCCTCGCCGTACTCCTCCTCGAAGGCGGACGCGAAGGCCTCGGAGGCGGGACCGGACGGCAGCGGCGCCGTCCCGATCACGTTCTCCATCGGGTTGCCGATCTGCTGTTGCATCTTGCTGTCCTTGAGGCCGTCCGTGACCATGATCTGCTCCTCGCCCTCGAAGTCGGCGTAGTAGTCGAGGAACATCTGCGTCCCGCTCTCGGGGTAGCCGATGATCACGAGGAGGTCGGGGGAGTCCGACAGGGCCGACTGGAGCTTCGAGGTGTACGACGACTGCGCCTTCTCGAAGGAGGTCTGGGTCTGGACGGTGCCGTCGGCGCTCTCGAACGCGTCGGTGAACGCCTGCGAGAGCAGTTGTCCGTAGTCGTTGTTGACGTAGAGCGTCGCCGCCGACGACACGCCGAGGTTCTCGTTTGCGACCTGCGCCATCACCTGACCCTGCAGGGCGTCCGACGGTGCGGTTCGGAAGATAAAGTCGTCGTCCTCCAGGTTGGTCACCGTCGGCGCCGTGCTCGACGGCGAACACCCGACGATCTGGTTGGGGATGAACACCTGGTTCGCCACCTGGATGTTCACGCCGGAGGACGCCGGCCCGCAGACGCCGGGGATGCCGGCGTTGATCAGCGCGTTCGCCGCAGAGATCCCGGACGAGGGGTCGGTCTGCGTGTCCTCGACCTGGTTTTCGACGCTGATGCCGCCGAGGTCTTCTCCCTCCAGCAGCGTCGTCGGCAGGACGGCCGCGTCGCGCATCGGCGTCCCGACGGACCCGAGGTCGCCGGTGAGCGGGAGGAGGACGCCGTACTGGATCGTACGTTCGGCGCCTCCGCCGTCGCCGGAGCCACCGTCGCCGGAGCCACCGTCGCTCTCACCGTCGCCGGAGCCACCGTCGCTCCCGCCGTCGCCGGAGCCGCCGTCGCTACCACCGTCGCCGCCCGTACACCCCGCGAGGCCGACGACGCCGGCGCCGCCGAGCACTCTGAGGAACTGCCGCCTGTCACTTCGATCTGGCATAACGTCCCGGATGTAGCGTCTTTCGACTATAAATCTATTTATGGTTGACACCGCAATTTCACCCTTCGACGGCGGTTGATCCGTCAGATCCTGACTCCTCGCGCGAAATTTCGGGACGAGCGTCCGTCGAGCCCGGGGCGCCAACAGCGTCGCGGCGAAGACCCGGCCGAGAACAGCGGGAGTCGGCGGCCGAGCGCCGGAGCGGCGACGCCGCGCCTTCGAGGGAGGTCGTCGGGGCGAGTGAGGAAGGTCGTCGGGGCGAGTGAGGAAGGTCGTCGGGACGAGTGAAGAAGGTCGTCGGGACGGGGGAGGTCGGCTTTCGAAGAGCCGTTGTGGCGACGCTCAGACCTGTTTCGGCTCGGAGACGAACGCGTCGGCGCCCTCGTAGAACCAGAAGCCGTGCTCGCGCATCACGCGTCCCAGGATCCGGTGCATCGTCTGAAGGTCCTCGATCTCGTCGACCCCGACGTGGGCGAAGACGTCGCGGAGGGGGACCACGGTCTCGTAGTCGATCCGGATCGGGTCGTCGCCGTGTTCCTCGACGAACGCCGTGACGTCGAGCGGGAAGTCCTCGTCCTCGTCGACCTTCTTCGCGATGACGGCGTGGCCGTACTTGCGGCGTCCCTCGCTCCCCTCCTCACCGTCGGGATCGTGCGGCCAGTCCTGACTCATGTCCCCGCGTTACGGGGGTCGCGGCATAGTGTTTGCGTTCCCGGCGGCGAGGACGCCGGCGGCCCGTGGGCGCGTCGTCGGCCGCTTCCGGTCGACCGGGAGTCCCGCGGGTCGCCGGGAGAAAACGCGGTGGGACTGGGATTTGAACCCAGGAGGCCTGACGGCCACCTGCTTTCAAGGCAGGCGCAGTGGGCCGGACTTTGCTATCCCACCGCGCGTGGCGGTTCCCGCGCCGGCGGCTAATGCCTGTCGGTCGTCGATCCGTCGTCGACCGATCCAGTCGGCCGTCCGCCGATCCGTCGTCGACCGGTCCAGTCGGCCGTCCGCCGATCCGTCGTCGACCGGTCCAGTCGGTCGTCCGCCGATCGGTCGACCTCGGCGATCAGGCACGCACGACCCGTCGGCCGTCCTCGTCGACGACGACGTCGAGGCCGAGGTCGTCGACGAACGCGGCGGTGTGCTGGGGGACGAGGCGACCGGCAGATCGGCGGGCGTCGAGCAGCGTCAGCGCGGTCACCAGGTCACCGGGGCGCTCCAGGGTCGGCGTCAGGCCGACGAAGTCGACGCCGAGGTCGACGTCCGCGGCGCGGTCGGCGAGGGTGCGCAGTTCGGGATCGCCGAGCGCCCCCTCGAAGTCGATCGGGTCGGTGAACGCCGCGTACGACACCCGGCCGTCGGTCGACGGGGCGAGCACCACGGGGGTCGACCGGAGTTTCATCGCGGCGCTGTCGATCAGCGTCCGGGTCAGGAACGCGGCGGTGGGCCGGACGAACGCCGCGGAGATCACGTCCTCCTCGCCCAGCAGGTGGGTGACGGTGTTGCCCGCGCGGGCCGAGGGCGTCGACCCGACCTGCACCTCGAAGCGGACGTCGTCGGTGCCGCCGAGCGCGTCGGCCACGGTCGCCCGGACGGCCGCCTCGGCGTCGACCTCGCTGAACGCCTCCGGGAGGTCGGCCCCCTGGCGGTAGTTGACGAGGAGGTCGCCGCCCGAGCGGTCGACAGCCCGGAGGACATCCTTCAGCATGGCCTCGTAGAGGTCTGCGGCCTCCGACGCCGAGAGCGTGTCGCTCGCGGCCAGTTCGGGCAGGACGAGCCCCGGTTCCGGCGGATCGACGAGGACGGCGATGACGGTCATACCGGGTGGTCGGACGGCGCGGCCTTCAACGCGCCGCTTCGAGCCGAGCGCAGCGGGCGCATCTGTGCGGACGAACGGGCGACGCGGCCGAGACGCGCGAGCGACTGGCCGAAGTACGCGAGCGACGACGATCCGGCTGAGCGGTCGACTTTTCTTCGAGGCGGCCCAAGGGAGGCCGTGACGGCGTCAGGAACTCTGGCTCGACTCGTTGCGCTGGCCATCGCGGTGGGCGCCGCCGGCGGCCTCGCCGCCCTGGTGAGCGGGAACGCCGAGCGGCCGGTCGCGCTCGCCGTGACCGTGTTTCTCGTCGCGGTCCTCGCCGGCGTCGTGATGCTCGGCTCGAGTCGCGCGCGGCGAACCGGCACGCCCTACTGGGGCCGGTGAGCCACGCAGGATCGAACCGACGGCGACGAGAGCGTGACCGATGCGGTGACGCCACGTCAGGCGGTCGCTACCGCCCGCGTCGGCCCTTGGTCTGCCGGTAGTCCCGCGCCAGCACTGACTCGCGGACGTGTTCGACGAACGCCTCGGTCTGGGCGTCGGTCTGGTCCTCCACCGCGAGCATCGGGACCAGTTCGAACCCGCGCCCCCGGATCGTCGTCGCGTGGTCGCGCTCGATATTGAAGGAGTCCGCCGCGCGCGTCGTGTAGTCGGTGGCGAGCGCCCGAAGCACTCGCTCGCCCACGGGTACGATGATCTCCGGGTTGATCATCCGGAGTTCGGCGTTCAGGAAGGGCTCGCAGGCGTCGACCTCCTCGTCGGTCGGTCGACGCGTCGGGTCCCGACACCGGGTGAGGAGGGTGAGAAACGCGTTCTGGAGGTCGGGTTCCTCGGCGTCCGGCGGCGAACGCGAGAATCCGAGGTCGCCCAGGATCCGCTGGAGTCGCTCGCCGGCCGGATCGCCGGTAAAGGGGACGCCCGTCCGCTCCGCGCCGGGCCCGGGCGACTCGCCGACGAAGACGAACTCCGCGCCGACGTCGCCGTACCCGTGGACCACCCGCTCGCGCGTCTCACACAGGGCCGGACAGTTGGTGCAGCCCTCGTCCATGCCGAACGGGTTCGCGAATTCGTCCTGGTGAGCGTCCACGCGTGGACCAGGCCCGCGCCGGGGAAAAGCGTCCCGGGTGGCCCTCTCGCGTCGCCGGGAGGGCGTCCGACCGACGCGAGCCTCCACCGGCAAGCCGACCGACGCGAGCCTTCAAGTGCGATAGCGCGCCCACCCCGCGGCGTGACCTGAACCTCGACGCGCGGCGGGCCGCGGGTGTCCGACACGTCGCCGTGCGACTCGAGCGGGTGTCGGCTGTCAGCTACGCGACCGATGAACCCGGCGGCCGCGCCCACGGTGCCGTCGCCGACGAGCACGACGAGTGCGCGGTGAAAGTAAACGGAGCGTATCCGATCCGGATCCGGCACGTACGAGGGGAGAACCCCACTGGAGCGGGGGAGCGCCGCGGTTCGGGGGCGGATTTCGCGGGTGAAAGTGAACGGGCGGTCTGGGGGCGGTCGATCCGCCAGTCGTCGTCCGGCGGCAGTCGTCGCCTACGGCGAGCGCGGCTCAGCCCAGCCGGCGTCGGTTGACCACGCCGACGTTGTTGGCGACGTTCTCGGTGACTACACGGAAGGCGTCAGCCGTCTCGCCCTCCCCGAGGACCGCGGGTTCGCCGCCGTCGCCGCCCGTCCGGATCGCCGGGTCGAGCGGGATGCCGCCGAGGTACGGGAGGTCGTTCTCCTCGGCGAGGGCGCGGCCGCCGCCGGTCCCGAAGATGTCGTGAGTCGACCCGCAGTCCGGGCACCGGAAGCCGGCCATGTTCTCGACGATGCCGAGGACGTTGGTGTCGTGCTTGCCGAACATCCGGAGCCCCTTGCGGGCGTCGTCGACGGCGACCTCCTGGGGCGTGGTGACGACGACGGCCCCGGTCAGGGGGAGCGTCTGGAGGACGGTCAGCTGGGTGTCGCCGGTGCCCGGAGGCAGGTCGACGATCAGGTAGTCGAGCGACCCCCACTCGACGTCCTCGACGAGCTGCGTGAGGAGCTTGTGGACCATCGGGCCGCGCCAGATGACCGGGTCGTCCTCGCCGACGAGGAAGGCCATGCTCATCAGGCGGATCCCGTACTTCTCGGGCGGGACGATGGTCTCCTGCTCGGTCGCCTGGGGGACGTCCTCGGCGGCCACCATCCGCGGGACGTTGGGGCCGTACACGTCGGCGTCGAACAGGCCGACCCGGGCGCCGAGCTTCGAGAGCCCGGCGGCCAGGTTCACCGCGATGGTGGACTTGCCGACGCCCCCTTTGCCGGAGGCGACCGCGATGACGTTCTTCACGTCCGGGAGGACCTGCTCGTCGCGACCGAGGTCGGAGGGGAGGCTCGCGGAGAGCTCCGCGTCCAGCCCCGCGTCGCCGAGCACCTCCCGGACGCGGCTCGCGATCTGCGTCTCGTGGGGCGCGTACGGCGCGCCGAGCGCCAGCGACACCCGCGCCACGTCGCCGTCGACGTCGACGGCGTTGACGAGGCCGAGCGAGACGATGTCGTCGCCGAGGTCGGGATCGGAAACCTCCCCCAGGAGGTCCCGGACGTCCGCGTCGTTCATGCCTCGGAGTGGGCGAGAGCAACCGATAAGGGTTTTGACCGGATGGCGAACCGGGTCCGCGACCCCCGCGATCGCAACCGTTCACCGACACGCACGCGCGGTTGAGGTAACCTCATACAGTTACGTCAGGGCGGCTCGGACCCGCGAGTTTAAGGAAACACGCGGGAAGTAACAACTGATGCTGACAGACGACTTCGGCCGGGAAGTCACCGGGATTCGCGTCTCTCTCACCGACCGGTGTAACTTCGACTGCGTCTACTGTCACAACGAGGGGCTCGGAGACACGCGTGGGCCGATGGACGCACAGGACAACGAGATGACCGCAGACGAGGTCGTTCGGATCCTGGAGGTCGTCGAGGAGTTCGGCGTCGACTCGGTGAAGTTCACGGGCGGCGAGCCGATGTTACGCGACGACCTGGAGGAGATCATCCGGCGGACGCCCGACTCCATGGAGGTGTCGCTGACGACGAACGGCACCTTCCTGCCGGGGCGCGCCGAGGCGCTACGGGAGGCCGGCCTGGAGCGGGTGAACGTCTCCCAGGACGCGCTCGACCCGGAGGCGTTCGCGGAGATCACCAAGTCCGGCGCCTACGAGCGCGTCATGGAAGGCGTCGAGGCGGCGCTCGACGCGGGGCTGGCCCCGGTGAAGCTCAACATGGTCGTGTTCGAGCACACCGCCGGCTACGTCGAGGGGATGGTCGAGCACGTCGCCGAGAACGACGGGCTCCAGCTCCAGCTCATCGAGTACATGCCCGAACTCACCGGCCGCCCGGAGTGGAACATCGACATCCAGCGGGTCCACGACTGGCTCGCCGACGTGGCCGACCGGGTCGAACACCGCGAGATGCACGACCGCAAGCGCTACTGGGTCGACGGCGGGATGGTCGAGATCGTCGATCCGGTGGAGAATCCGACGTTCTGTGCGAACTGCCACAGAGTGCGCGTGACCCACGAGGGGTACCTCAAGGGGTGTCTCAACCGCAACGACGACCTCCGGCCGATGGGCGAGATGAGCCGCGAGGAGATCCGCGAGGCCTTCCGGGACGTGGTGGCAAACCGGGTCCCCTACTACGGCGAGTACCTGACCCGGGACGACGACGGAGCCTGGACGCTCAACGAGGAGTACATCGGCGCCTGACGGATTCTTCCGACCGAGTCGACTGCTCGGTCGCCGGTGGCTCGGCTGCGACGCCCGCGGGACCTTTCGTGACGCTTAAGTAGTCACCGCGGGGTATCTCTGAACGCGATACGCTGTAGGGGCGATCGGGTCCCGAGTCCGAGAGGGCGACAGTACACGACCACATGAGGTTGCGGTAGCCAAGCCTGGCCCAAGGCGCTGGGTTGCTAACTCAGTGGCGCAAGCCTCCGGGGTTCGAATCCCCGCCGCAACGCTCACCCCTCACACCAGTTATGAGTGCAGAAGAACCCGAGGACGGCTCGACGGACGACGCGGAGGAGGAGAACCTTCGCTATTTCGTCCGAATCGGTCAGACGGACCTTGACGGGACGAAATCCGTCGAGCGCAGCCTCACAGACATGAAGGGCATCGGCAAGCGCACAGCGCGAGTCGTTGCCGACGAGGCGGGTGTAGACCGGACGGCGACGTTCGGCCTGCTCGACGAGGACGAGATCGACAGCGTCGTCGAGGTCGTGGAGACGCTCCACGATCACACCCCCACGTGGATGGCCAACCGCCGAAACGACTTCTTCAGCGGGGAGACCACCCACGAGATCGGCAACGACCTCGAACAGAAGCGCACGCACGACATCAACCGGATGCGGATGATCAGCTCCTACAAGGGCGTGCGCCACAACCGAGGACAGAAGGTCCGCGGGCAGCGGACCAAGTCCACGGGTCGCACCGAAGGGACCATCGGGGTCAACGTCGAGGCGATCAAGGAAGACATGGAAGCTGAGGCCGACGAGGAAGAATGACGACCGGCAAGAACACCAAGCTCTACGAGACGCCCAACCACCCCTACCAGGGCGAGCGCATCGCCTCGGAGGCGGGGCTGCTCGAGACCTACGGGCTGGCGACCAAGGAGGAACTCTGGCGCGCCCAGTCCGAGCTGCGGTCGATGCGCCGCGAGGCGCGACGGCTGCTCGGCGAAGCGCAGGGCGACGTCGAGGCCGCCCAGGAGGCCGGTTCGGGCTTCATCGCCCGTCTCCGGCGGCTGGGCATCCTCGGCGAGAACGACGACATCTCGCAGGTGCTGTCGCTGGACGTCACCGACGTCCTCGAACGGCGCCTCCAGACGGTCGTCTACCGGCAGGGCCTCGCGAACACCCCCAACCAGGCGCGACAGTTCATCGTCCACGGACACGTCACGGTCGACGACGCCCGCGTCCGCGTTCCCTCGAAGAAGGTCGAGGTGAACGAGGAGGACGCCGTCGCCTTCGACGAGACGAGTCCGCTCGCGGACGAACTCCACCCCGAGCGCGCCACGGAGCAATAACCCATGAGTGAGACAGAGGACGGCAAGTGGGGCATCGCCCACGTACACGCATCGTTCAACAACACCCTGATCACCGTCACGGATCAGACGGGCGCCGAGACCATCGCGAAGTCCTCCGGCGGGTCGGTCGTCAAGCAGAACCGCGACGAGGCCTCGCCGTACGCCGCGATGCAGATGGCCGAGCAGGTGGCCGAGGAAGTCATGGCCGCCGGTCTCGAGGGCCTGCACGTCCGCGTGCGCGGCCCCGGCGGGAACCGGAACAAGTCCCCCGGTCCCGGCGCGCAGGCGACGATCCGGGCGCTCGCCCGGGCGGGCCTGGAGATCGGTCGCATCGAGGACGTCACCCCGATCCCCCACGACGGGACCCGCGCACCGAAGAACAGCCGCCTATGAGCACCAACACCGAGTTCGAGGTCGAGTTCATCGAGCGCGACGAGCGGAGCGCGCGCTTTCTCGTCCGGGGGCTGTCCCCGGCGTTCGCCAACGGCATCCGCCGGGCGATGATCGCCGACGTCCCGACGTTCTCCATCGACACCGTCCGGTTCGTTGAGAACTCGTCGGTGATGTTCGACGAGATGATCGGCCTCCGCCTCGGCCTGGTGCCGCTGACGACACCGCTCGACGACTTCGAGATCGGCGACACCGTCACCCTCGCGCTGGACGTCGAGGGACCGGCCACGGCCTACTCGGGCGACATCGAGTCGTCCGACGCGATGGTCGTCCCGGCCGACGAGAACGTCCCGGTCATCGAACTCAAGGAGGGCCAGCGCCTCGAACTGGAGGCGGACGCCGTCCTGGAGTCGGGCAAGTCCCACGCCAAGCAGCAGGGCGGGGTCGCCGTCGGCTACCGGCACCTCCAGCGGGTCGAGGTCGTCGGCGACGCCCCGGAGTTCGAGGATCAGGAGCCGAACGTCCTCCGCGGCGTGATCGAGGAGGACGGCGAACTGATCCCGACCGAGGCGTTCGACAACGACCTCACGAACCGGTACCCCGGCAAGGAGGTCGAGGTCCACGACGTCCCCGGGGCGTTCGTCTTCCACGTGGAGACGGACGGCTCGTTCAGCGTCGAGGAACTCGTCACGCGCGCGGTCGAGTCGATCGGCTCCCGCGCCGAAGAACTCGAATCGAAGGTCGCACTGTAAGATGAACGCCGCCCCCCGACCCACGACCGTCCGGACGGACGCTCCCGCAGCGGAGGACCCCCGAGCGACGGGACCGTCCGGCGACGACGACCGCCGCGACCGGCCGACGCGGCCGCGTTCGCGCCCGGTGCAGGTCGTCGCCGTCTCGCGGTCACCCCGGACCGAAAGTGGTTTTACGGGGGGCAGACTACGAAGGAACGCGCGCAGGGATAGCCAAGTCAGGCCAACGGCGCAGCGTTCAGGGCGCTGTCCCATAGGGGTCCGCAGGTTCAAATCCTGCTCCCTGCACTTCCTTCGATTCTCTCGCTCCCGAGCCGCGAGCGCCGCGAGTCCGTCGCGGCCCGCCGGCCCGGAGCGATCTCCCTCCCACGCGGAGGACCAACCACAGAGGAAGCACAATGAGTAGCAAGACGAACCCGAGACTCCAGAGTCTCATCGCCGAGCTGAAGTCGGTCTCGCGCGAGTCCGGCGCCGCCGTCTGGCAGGACATCGCGGATCGGCTGGAGAAGCCCCGGCGCACCCACGCGGAGGTCAACCTCGGCCGCATCGAACGGTACGCGGCCGAAGACGAGACCGTCGTCGTCCCCGGCAAGGTGCTGGGAAGCGGTGTGCTGCAGAAGAACGTCACCGTCGCCGCCGTCGACTTCTCCGGCACCGCCCGGACGAAGATCGAGCAGGTCGGCGACGCGGTGTCGCTCGAACAGATCGTCGAGAACAACCCCGAGGGATCCAACGTGCGGGTGATCCGATGAGCCTGGCCGAGTTCGAGGCGGACGTCGTCGTCGACGCCCGCGACTGCATCCTCGGCCGGGTCGCCTCGCAGGTGGCCCAGCGCGCGCTCGACGGCGAGCGCGTCGCCGTGGTCAACGCCGAGCACGCGGTCATCACCGGCAACGAGGACGACGTCATGTCCGTCTACAAGAAGCGACAGGACGTCGGCTCCGACCGGGGTCCGTACTACCCCAAGCGGCCCGACCGCATCTTCAAGCGAGCGGTTCGCGGGATGGTCCCGCACAAGAAGCCGCGCGGCCGCGAGGCCTTCGAGAACGTCCGCATCTACGTCGGCAACCCGTACGACGAGGACGGCGAGGTTCTCGACGGCACGTCGCTGGACCGCCTGTCGAACATCAAGTTCATCTCGCTGGGCGAGGTCAGCGAGAAGCTGGGTGCTAACGTCACATGGTAACCAACACGTCAGGAAAGAAGAAGACGGCCATCGCCCGCGCCACGGTGCGCGACGGCGAGGGTCGCGTCCGAGTGAACTCCCGGCCCGTCGAACTGGTCGACCCGGAGATGGCGCGCCTGAAGATGCTGGAGCCGTTCCGCATCGCGGGCGAGGACCTGCGCTCGCAGGTCGACATCGACGTCACCGTCTCCGGCGGCGGCTTCGCGGGGCAGGCCGACGCGGTGCGGACGGCCGTCGCCCGCGGGCTGGTGCAGCATCTGAACGACGCCGAACTGCGGGACGCCTACATGGAGTTCGACCGCACGCTGCTGGTCAACGACGTCCGGCAGTCCGAGCCGAAGAAGTGGGGCGGCCCCGGCGCCCGCGCCCGCTACCAGAAGTCCTACCGGTAGGTGGTCCACCCATGATGATACCCGTCCGGTGTTTCACGTGCGGCAACGTCATCGGTGAACACTGGGACGAATTCGCGGCCCGCACCGAGGGCGGCGAGGACCCTGCGGCGGTGCTCGACGACCTCGGAGTGACCCGCCACTGCTGTCGCCGGATGATGGTCTCGCACAAGGACCTCGTCGACGTGGTCGCCCCCTACCAATGAGCGGGAGCCAGCGCTACAATCGGTACGAGAAGGCCCGGATCCTCGGCGCGCGAGCGCTCCAGGTGTCCTACGGGGCGCCGGTGCTCGTCGAGAGCGACCAGACCGAGCCGATCCTCATCGCGGCCGAGGAGTACGACGCCGGGGTGCTCCCCTTCACCGTCAAGCGGGAGGGGACCTGATGACCCGCGTCGAGAGCGTCACGCTCCGGCGGGTGCTCGACTCCCGCGGCAACGCGACCGTCGAGGCCGACGTGCTGACCGAGTCCGGTGGCTTCGGACGCGCCGCGGCGCCCTCCGGGGCGTCGACCGGCGAGTACGAGGCCATCGAACTCCCGCCCTCGGAGGCCATCGCCGCCGCCCGGCGCCACGCGGTGCCGCGGCTGGTCGGCGAGGTCCACGCGGGCAACCAGCGCGAGGTCGACGCGGCGCTCCACGCCGCCGACGGCACCGACGACTTCTCGGAGATCGGCGCCAACGCCGCCGTGGCCATCTCGATGGCCGCGGCGAAGGCCGGCGCGGACGTGCTCGGCGCACCCCTGTACCAGCACCTCGGCGGCGCCTTCCGCGGGGAGGCGTTCCCGACGCCGCTCGGCAACGTGATCGGCGGCGGCGAACACGCCAAGGAGGCGACCCACATCCAGGAGTTCCTGGCCGCCCCCGTCGGCGCGCCGTCGGTCGAGGAGGCCGTCTTCGCCAACGCGGCTGTCCACGCCCGCGCCTCGGAGCTGCTCGACGAGCGGGGCGTGCCCGCCGCCAAGGGCGACGAGGGCGCGTGGGCGCCAGCAATCTCGGACGCCGAGGCGTTCGAGGTGATGGCCGAGGCCGTCGACGACGTCGCCGACGACCGCGGCTTCGACGTCCGCTTCGGGCTGGACGTCGCCGCCTCCGAACTGTACGACGACGAGGAAGGCGGCTACGTCTACGGCGACCGGGTCCGCTCGACGGCCGAGCAGATCGACTACGTCGCCGAGATGGTCGACGACTACGACCTCGTGTACGTCGAGGATCCCCTCGACGAGAACGACTACGACGGCTTCGCGACCCTCACCGAGCGGGTCGGCGACCGCACGCTGATCTGCGGCGACGACCTGTTCGTGACCAACGTCGAGCGCCTGCGCGAGGGCGTCGAGACCGGCGCGGCCAACAGCATCCTGATCAAGCCGAACCAGATCGGGACGCTGTCGGACGCCTTCGACGCCGTCGAACTCGCGAGTCGGAACGGGATGGACGCGGTCATCTCCCACCGCTCGGGCGAGACAGAGGACGCGACGATCGCACACCTCGCCGTGGCGACCGACGCCCCGTACATCAAGACGGGGACGGTCCAGGGCGAGCGCACCGCCAAGCTGAACGAACTGATCCGCATCGCGGACGACGCAGTATGAGCGAGAACGACAACGACGCGGTCGAGGTCGTCGAGGACCAAGACGAGTCCCCGGCCGAGGCCGCCGACGAGACCGAGGAAGTACCCGCCGAGGCCGCCGACGAGGGGGCCGAGGCCGAGACACCGGCGGCCGACGAAGCGGCCGAGGCGACCGACGACGCCGCGGCCGACGAGGAGGACGCCGAGGCGGCCGGGCCGACGTTCGACGAGGACGTCATGCCCGACGACGAGGCCGACCTGCTGATCCCGGTCGAGGACTACCTCGCGGCGGGGGTCCACATCGGGACTCAGCAGAAGACCAAGGACATGGAGCGGTTCATCCACCGCGTCCGCGACGACGGGCTGTACGTGCTCGACGTCTCCCGGACCGACCAGCGAATCCGCACGGCCGCGGACTTCCTGGCCAACTACGCGCCCGAGCAGATCCTCGTGACCTCCTCGCGCCAGTACGGCCAGTTCCCGGCCAAGAAGTTCGCCGACGCCGTCGGCGCCCGCGCCCGCACCGGTCGATTCATCCCGGGGACGCTGACCAACCCCGAGTACGCTGGCTACATCGAGCCGGACGCCGTGGTCGTGACCGACCCCATCGGCGACTCGCAGGCCGTCAAGGAGGCCATCACCGTGGGGATCCCGGTCATCGCCATGTGCGACTCGAACAACCAGACGTCGAACGTCGACCTCGTCGTCCCCACGAACAACAAGGGGCGACGCGCGCTGTCGGTCGTGTACTGGCTGCTGGCCAACGAGACCCTCGACCGCCGCGGCTCCGACACGGTCTACGCCCTCGAAGACTTCGAGGCCGAGATCTAACCTCGACGACCGCTTTTCTCCGACCGTCCACCGTCGTCAGCGACCTCCCTGGACATACCAGCGACGCCACAGCGCCAGCGACGCCACAGCGCCAGCGACGCCACAGCGCCAGCGACGCCACAGCGCCAGCGACGACTCCGCGACTCACCGCGGCCCGTCGGCTATCAGGGAACGTCCGCCAGCGAATCGTACTCGTCCCAGCACTCGCAGTCCAGGTCGTCGATGGAGGTCACCTCGTCGGGGAGGTCGGAGATGGGCATCCCGCCGTCGACCTCGTCGCAGTCGTCGGTGTGGATCGAGAAGTCAGAACTCGACATGATCGGCATGGGTGAGCGTACGCGGGGGGAACCAAAAGTGTTGAGAGACCTGACAGGCCGCCGAGTCTCGCCCACCCGTCGGTCCGACCCCGTGGGGAATCAAAAGTACCATCACAGCCCGCCACCCAGTGGGCCGTACCAGGTGGTTTCTGTGACCGAGAAACGCGAATACAAAGACGACTATCCGGACAAGACGCTGTACATCCCGGGGCCGACGGAGGTGCGCGAGGACGTCATCGAGGCGATGTGCGAGCCGATGTTCGGCCATCGGATGGACCGGATGACGGACCTGTACACGACCATCGTCGAGGACACGAAGGAGTTCCTCGGCACCGACAACGACGTCGTGATCCTCACGGCCTCGGGGACCGAGTTCATGGAGAGTTCGATCCTCAACCTCGTCGACGAGAACGTCCTCGTGACGACCTGCGGGAGCTTCAGCGAGCGGCAGGCCAACGTCGCCGAACGCCTGGGAAAGACCGTCGACACGCTCGAATACGAGTGGGGAAAAGCGGTCAAACCCGCGGACGTGCGCGAGGCGCTGGAGACGAGCGATACGGGCTACGACGTCGTCACCTGCGTGATGAACGAGAGTTCGACGGGCGTCCGCAACCCGGTTGAGGAGATCGGCGACGTGGTCGCGGAGTATCCGGACACGTACTTCGTCGTCGACGCCGTCTCGGCGCTCGGCGGCGACTACGTCGACATCGACGACCACGGCATCGACGCCATCTTCACCTCGGTCCAGAAGGCCTTCGCCATGCCGCCGGGACTCGCGGTGTGCGTCGTCAGCGACGACGCCTACGAGCGCGAGGTCGAGAAGGAGTCCGCGTCGTGGTACGGCGGCTTCCAGCGTACGATCGACTACTACGACCGGAAGGGACAGACCCACTCCACGCCGGCGATCCCGGTCATGCTGGCCTACCGCAAACAGATGAAACACATGCTCGACGAGGGACACGGGGCCCGCGACGAGCGCCACCGGGAGATGGCCGAGTACACCCGCGAGTGGGCGCGCGAGCATTTCGACACCTTCCCGGAGGCGGGCTACGAGTCCCAGACCGTGAGCTGCATCGAGAACACGCGCGGCATCGACGTGGCCGCGACCATCGACGCCGTGAGCGAGGAGTACGACATGGTGTTCTCGAACGGCTACGGCTCGGCCCTCGGCGAGCAGACGTTCCGCATCGGCCACATGGGCGAGCACGACGTCGAGTCGATCAAGGCCCTGACCGACGCCATCGAGGACGTCGCCGGGCTGTGAGGTGCGGGCGTTCGAGGGCAGCGATCGGCGTCCACACGGCGACGGAGGTCCCGCGACCGGCCGCGACGGTGGTCGTCCGGGACCACTGACGAGCGACACAGCTGCTCGCCGCGTGAACGGTCGCCCGGAGCGAGAGCGAGAACCTATCGGGTCGCCCGGTTCTCCGTGGCCGGACTCGCCGGCCGACGTCGCCTCGGCAAACGGTCAAGGGAGTCCGGCGAGAACGGAAACACACGAATGATCGACCGAATCGTTATCGCCGTCGACGGGAGCGACGAAGCCCGCCACGCGGCGAGACGGGGGCTGGACCTCGCACTGGCCCTCGACGCGACCGTGGACGTGCTCTACGTCGTCCCCCAGAGAACCCTCCAGCTCACGCGGGCGTCCGACGAGCAGACGCGGCTTCGAAACCGCGGCGAGGAGGCGCTCTCCCGGATCGAGCAGTTGGCCTCGGAACTCGACCATCCGATCACGACGACGCTCGCCGAAGGCAAACCGGCCGTACAGATCAGCGAGTTCGCTGCCGAACGGGACGCCGACCTCATCGTCGTCGGGCGACAGGGGATGACGGGACTGGGGAAGCGACTCCTCGGGGGCGTCACGGAGCAGGTACTCCACCGGAGCGACGTACCGGTGTTCGTCGTGCCGGACGCCGATCGGACGTCGGACGACGAGACCGGATACGATCGGATCCTCGTCCCGACGGACGGGAGCGAGAACGCCGAGGAAGCCACGCGGTACGGTGCGGCCATCGCCCGCCCATACGGTTCGGACGTGCACGTCCTCAACGTCGTGGACCTGCAGGCCGCGGGAGGCGCGTTCAACGCGGGCGGCCTCGACCAGACGTTCATCGAACGGCTCGAAACGAGCGGAACGGAGGCCGTCGAGCGGGTCGCAACCCGGATAGAAGAAATTGCCCCCGGCCTCGACGTGGTGACTGCCGTCGAGCGGACGAAGTCGTTCGACGGGGCTGCCGCCGGGGTCCGCGAGTACGTCGAGGACAACGACGTCGACCTCGTCGTCATGGGGTCCCACGGCCGGTCGAACCTCCAGCGGCAACTGCTCGGGAGCATCGCCTCCTCGGTTCTTCGGACGGTCGACGTTCCCGTCCTGATCGTCACACGGAGCGTCCGCGAGGAGGCTCGGTGATGGTTCGCTGACGGGGGAGAACCCGATGGTCGGGACGTCCCCTCTTCTCGTCCTGGACGGTTACTGGTGGGACCCGACCGTGTGACGGTCACCTGATCGCCGCCAGGCGGTGACCGGGCGTCGTCTGGAACCCTCTCGCGACGAACTGTGCGCCCGGGACACTCGGAATCGACAAACTACTAGTAGGCGAGGACAGCGCCAGAACCCCGAGGTGGGAAAGGCAAAACAGAGTCTGCATACAACTGTATGCATATGTCGAAGAGTATCCGACTCTCCGAGGACGCTTACGAGCGCCTCGCCGCTCACAAAGGTGAGGATGAGACGTTCTCCGACGTCGTCCTTCGGCTCGCCGGCGAGCGTTCACTTGTGGAACTTGCGGGCATCCTCTCCGATGACGAGGCCGACGCGATGCGAGCGGCGATCGAAGAGAGACGCGCTCGGCGGGGCGACGACCTCGATAACGTTGCCGAGGAGCTCAGCGGGTCCTGAGTCTTGCTTCTGGACACCGGGTTCCTCATCGACCTGATGAACGGCGACGACGGCGCTGTCGAGAAAGCCCGCGAGTTAGAGGCCAACCTCGTCCAGCAACGACTCTCCGCGATGACGCTCTTCGAACTCTACTACGGTGCGGCGCGGTCGAACCAGTCCGAAGCCGAACGCGAGAAGATAGAGAGCGTACTCACCTCGAAGCCCGTGTACCCTGCTGATTCCGCCGTGATGCGGAAAGCGGGGCGACTCTCTGGTGAACATATGAACGACGGCAACGCCCTAAGCGATGGAGATGTTATCGTCGGGCCAACGGCGGCCGTTCTCGAAGAACCCGTGCTGACCCGGAACGTCGACGACTTCGAACGCCTCGGTGTGGACGTCGAGACGTACTGAACCCATCTCCGAAATCGAGTAAGATCGGATGATAGCAGGGGCTCGTCGGGTCAAGGTTGTCGCCCGGAACACTACCGGGAGAGAATCTACTGGTAGGTTCGGCTAACGTAGATCGAGAGACGGTATCTGCAGTTCGGCTGCCGTCGAGCAAACTGTGGTGACTGGTATCACTCCTCGCGTTTGCCGTACGTCTCCTCACCCCAACCGTGGTCGGACGCTTCGTCGTTCCGTTCGAGGTAGTCCTCCAGTACCTCCTGTACCGCTCGGCCGAGGTCCTCTAATGCGGTGTCGATCATCGTAACCGTGCTCGAATCGAGCGACTCGGTCGCGTCTCGCTCTCGCCAATCGTCCGGAATCGTCGGGGCGTCGAAGCGAAGGCGGTCTTCGGTTGGGTCCCAGTAAAAGTCGAACGCCTGGAACAGGCCGAGATCGGTGACGATTCGAACCTGCTCTTCGTCGAGGTTCGTGTACTCGGTCCACTCGTTGAACCCCTCCTTCCACGCACCCTCCTGGAGCAGGTCTTCGATGTCCTCGCGGTAGAAGTCCTCCGATCCGAGGGTCTCTTCCTGCCACTCGAATTCGCGCGGCATTCCTCGGTTCGAGAGGTCTGGTGGTTCCGGAACCTCGATGTCGAGGGCCATACCAGTGGTTCCACTGGTAACACAATAAAGCCCACAGCAGTTCCCTGCGAGATGGATAGATGCCTCTCGCAAGAGAACATCTCATTGCTGGATTGAGACACTGTGTTCAGCGCGCCGAACTCGACAGGCAGACTGTAGTTCACTAGCCGCCCCGTTGTAGCGTTCGTCTGTATCTATCTGTCGAGACCAAGCTGAGGTTTTCTCAATGATGCATACGCGCTCTGCATTCAGCATGGACACCCAAACACGGCAGAAATGCAGCATTCCCGGCAGCCATCATTCCACGCACGCCGTCAGCGACTATTTCTCGAAATTGCGACGAAAAACCAGCTCACTGGGGATCCCCTGACTCACCGATGGACTGCAACTGCTGTGATCGATATGATTCACAAATGGTTCCAATAGCATATACGAAATGTACGCCCGGAACACTAACGTCCGGCGTCATCCCGGGGTGCGTCCCGCGTCTGCCGGCTAACCCTCGTGCCGGGCGGCGCCGCTTCGGGCGGGCGCGGCCCTGTCGCACACCTGGGTTCTCCGCGCGGTCATCGCTCCCGAGGTGGGACGGCTCGGGCGGGGACTAGGGGTGTGCGTGGAAGCGTAGGAACCGACGATTGAAACGGGTTGCGATGCGGTGGGTGACGGCGAGCGATCAGTAGACGTACTCGGACTCCCGCAACTGGACGTACCGCCCATTGCCGAACTTCCGCTTGCGCCACTTGTACGAGAGCAGGAGCTTCATCGCGTCGAAGCCGGCGACGAACCGCTGGTCGAACATCTTGATGCCCTTGGACTCGGCCAGCATCTTGCGCGCGGTGGCGAACACGCGGTCCCAGTCGTCGGGGCCGTAGCCGCGGGCCAGGTCGGCGAACGCGACGTTCCGCAGGACCTCCTCGCCGATGGTCGCCTTCCAGGCGTCGTTGTACCGGCCGAGTTCGCGGTTGGCCGCCAGTCGACCGGCCACCCGCCCGGAGGCGATGGCGACGTGGTCCCCGCCCTCGTGGAACGCGGAGGTGGTGCCCATCGCGCCGCCGGCGACGGCGATCCCCGCCTCGACGGGCGAGTCGATCGGTCGCGTCGAGGAGATGGGGTAGGTCTCCGTGCCCTTGGATTTCCCGCGGTTCTCGACGAGCGGGAAGTCCTCGTCGACGTCGTACTCGTCGCCGTACTCCCGTTCGAGCAGCCGTCGGATGTACTCCCGGCCCTGCGGGAGGCGCTCGTCGTCGGGGCGGAGGAGCTTGTACGACGTCGGGTCCTCGACGTCGTCGAGTGCCATGCCGATCGGCATCGTCAGCCCGACTCGGCAGATCTCGTCGTCGTTGGGGAACACCCACGGGTAGGCGGTGTGCCCGGGCATGTACCCCCACCAGAACTTGATGGCCGTCCGGACCTCCTCGAACAGTTCCGGGGGGAAGCGCCGGTACTCCTGGTAGGCGATGTGGTTGGCCCGGGTGGACGCCAGCCGATCGGTGATCGGGAACGACGTGTATCGGTCGAGCACCTTGTTGGTGATCGTCCGCTGGGGCCCGTCCGCGAGGATCAGGAAGTCGGCGCCGACGTCGGTCCCGTCCGCGGTTCGGAGGACGTGACGGGGCTCCGCCTCGCCGCCGCTGGCGTCGAGGTCGGTCTCCACGTCCTTCACCGACGCCTCGACTCGGTACTCGGCGCCGGCCGCCGAGGCGCGGTCGCGCATCCAGTCGTCGAACTTGGCGCGGTGGAAGGTGTACCCGAACGAGTCGTAGGACGACTCGATGCCGGTGCTGTACATCGTACACGACTCGTTGGGACCGATGAACTCCGCGCGGTCGAGTTCCTGGAGCACGATGCCGCGGGGGAACTCGCTGGGGTGGATCCCCATGATGTCCACCCAGTAGTCGAGGATGCCGGCGGCGTCCGTCGAATCCGGCCCGAGGCGCACGCGGTCGGCCCGGGGCACGCCCTTCTCCAGGACCAGTGTCGACGCCCCCGCCGAGGCGGCCGCGTGTCCCGCAGAGGCGCCCGCCGGCCCCCCGCCGACGACCGCCACGTCTACGCGATCCATACCCCATACCCCCCCGCGCCGGGTATTAAACCTCCTGAAGCACCGCGGCGGCGCGCCGCCGTCACACCGTGGATCCGACGTCGACCCGATCCGCGCGACGGCCGACAGTGCCGTCGCTCGGAGAAGCAGCGTTCCGTAGGATTGTGCGTGGGTGATGTCCCGGGATGGGCATCACCGCATCGGTCTGGCGGTGGTGACCGCCTGTGCGATGCGTGGGACCGGATTTGAACCGGCGGACCCCTATGGGACAGCGCCCTCAACGCTGCGCCGTTGGCCTGGCTTGGCTACCCACGCTCGCAGTGTCGTGTGCACCTGCAGGTACCCCATCACGCATTAAATGACTTTCCTTTCGGGGCAGGGGTGTCGGGCGCTGACAGTCCGTCCACCGGGACTCGTTCGGGGACGGTGTCGGGTCGCCGGCGACCGATCGGGGCCGGCACGGCGCACGCGACGGCGCCGACCGAAGTGAGAACGGTTTTGCGCCTCCGGGTCCAGGTTCCGCCATGTTCCAGGTGCGCGAGCACGTCCCGGGCGTGACCGCGGTGCTGTCGCTCGTCTCCCTCGCGCTCGTGTTCGGCGCCGTCAGTGGATCGGTCCCGGCCGGCGCGATCCCGCGGACCTCCGACGCCGCCCTCTCGGTGATCCCGCACGTCAACGCGGCGATCTCGACGGTCGCCATCGCGACCATCGCCCTCGGCGTCCGCGCGATCCGTCGAGGGAACGTCAGCAGGCACCGCGCCCTGATGCTCGCCTCGCTCGCGCTGTTCGCCGCGTTCCTCGTGCTCTACCTCTACAAGGTCGCCGTCGCGGGCACCACGCCGTTCGCCGGGCCGGACGTCCTCTACCGCTTCGTCTACCTCCCGACGCTCGCGGTCCACGTCCTGCTCGCGGTGGTCTGCATTCCGCTCCTGTACTACGTCCTCCTGCTCGCGCTCACCCGTTCGCCCGCCGAACTCGCCGGCACGCCCCACCGCCGCGTCGGGCGCGTCGCCGCGGCGCTCTGGCTCGTCTCGTTCGTGCTGGGAAACGTCGTCTACGTCCTGCTGTACGTCGCCTTCTGACTCGCGGTGGTCGGCCGCGGGGCACACACGCCCCGGAACGCGCGAGACCGCGCACACTCTGGAGGATCCTGGGCGGCGAGTGGAGAAGGACCACGACAGCGGAGAGGCACCGCTGAGGAGAAGGCAGAGCGGAGGGCCGACAGCGGGGGGAGCCGTCGGGGAGGTCACGCGCGATTCCGGTTCGGCGATCCGGTCAGAGCGAGGTGACGGTGACGTCCCCGTCGTCCGACCGGATCCTGAGTTCGTTCGTCCCGTCGCCGACCGCCCCGGTCACGCGGGTTTCTGACACCGCGTCCACGTCGTCGAGTCCGTCAGTGACAGTCACCTCCCCGTCCTGGGTCGTGATCTCCACCGTCGCGTCGAGCGAGTCGCCGAGCGCGGCTGTCACGTCGCCGTCGTTCGTGCGCACGGTGGCGGCCCCGTCGACGGCGGGCACGTCCGCGGTGACGTCCCCGTCGTCGGTCCGGACGTCCCCGACGGCGCCCGGGTCGCGGACGGTGACGTCCCCGTCGTCGGTGCGGGCCGAGACGGCGCCGTCCGCGTCCTGGACGGTGACGTCGCCGTCCTCGGTCGTCACGGAGACGTCGCCGCGGACGCCGGCGATCGAAACGTCGCCGTCGTCCGTCTCGACGGTCGTGTCGCCGGCGGTGTTCCGAATGTCGACGTCGCCGTCGCGGGTCCCGACGCGGTCGAGGCTCACCGACTCCGGGACGCCGACCTCGAGGTCGACGCTGCCGCCGCCGATCCCCACCACCATCGGCTCGGCCGTTTCGAGGCGAAGGGTGTCGCCGTCGACGCGGGACCGGAATTCGAGGTCGGCGAGGTCGGTCTCGCCCCGGGCCAGTTTGTGTACCTGCACGCGGACGGCGTCCCCGTCGATCCGTTCGACGCTGACGTCGTCGCTCGCGTTCTCGACGCGGAGGTGGGAGACGTCGGCGGCGTCGAACTGGTGCTCGACGGTGGTCTCGGTGCGCTCGACGCGCACGAACGAACCGAGACAGCCGCCCAGGCCGGTCGCCCCGACGACCGCCGCCGCGCCGAGGAGGCGCCGGCGGGAGGGGGTCGGGTCGGTGGGCGGGCCGTCGTCGGCCGCAGGACCGTCGTCGGATGGAGGGCCGTCGTCAGCGGAGGTGGGGGCCATCTGTCGGGGACTCACGGGTTCTCGGGGGAGCGTTCGGTTCCGTCGCCGAGCAGCGTCGCCGTGACGAAGGCGCCGAGGCGCGCCAGCCCGTTGAGCACGTGCAGGGAGACCACCGTCGCGAGCACGCCGAGGCCGGCGACGAGGAGCGCCTCGGGCAGCGCGTCGACCGCGTACGGCCCGACCACGTAGGCGACGCCGGCGGCGTCGTAGACTAGTGGCGCGGCGAGCATCGACCCGACGGCGCCGCCGAGCGTGACGAGGACGACGAAGGCCGCGGTGCCGAAGACGAACTTCGTCAGGACCAGCAGGAGTCCGGTCCACGTGGTCGGCTCCGTGAGCAGCCGTTTCGTCGCGGCGACCAGGCCGTCGAGGCCGTCGAGGCCCTCGTCGAGTGCCCCGAGTGCGGTCGGGGGCGCCGCGTCGACGCCGACGAGCCACGTCGCGAGTCGAGCTTCGAGGCCCGCGGCACCGGCGGCCGCGGCGACCGTCAGCACGAGCAGGGGGACGCCGGCCAGCGTCACGGCGAGACCGATCCCGGTCGAGAGTCCGAGGGAGAGCCCGACGAAGTACGCGAGCCCCAGCGGGAACGCCAGTACCAGGTAGGCGAGGTTACGGTACGTCTGCGCGCGGAGCGGCACGCCGAAGAACTGCCGAAGGGCAGCGCGGGCGCCGAGGTGCGGGGAGTGGTTCATGGCTCCGGTTACGGGTAGGCGGACGGATCACGTATAAGTGGACGACCCGTTTCCGACTCGGCGATTGGCCGCAACGTTCAAATACGACGAGCGGAGTCTCAGCCGAAAGACCGGTACAGCGCGACGAGCCCCGCGGTGTGCGAGAGCGTCACACCGAGGATGGTCTGGGCGTCGCTCAGCCCGAGGACCGGCGCCGCGGCGTGGCTCACGAGGTAGGGGACGACCGCGATGAAGAGGATGCCGACGGCCAGCACCCGCATCGTCTCGCTGTCGTTGCGCCGGTAGCCGCTGTAGGCCAGGTAGGCGACGTAGCTGCCGAGGAGCGCGGTGACGGCGGCGGCGGCGCTCGTCACGGTCGCGAGCGTCACGGCCGATGCACCACCGCGAGGATCACGAGCAGGCCGCACAGTTTGCTGACGGTCACCACGAGCGTCCGCTCGACCGGGGTGACGAGGACGACGTTGCTCAGGACGAGTCGGATGAACATCGGGGCCGGCGCGAGCAACAGCATCCCGACGGTGAGATAGAGCAGGGGGCGCTGGCGCGTCCGCAGGTAGCCCCTCGCGTACCGGTACGTGACGACGACCGACAGCGCGATCGCGACGAAGAACACGAGGATCGCCGCGACGGCGGTGGGCGCCGCCCCACCGACGACGTCGACCTGCGGGGACGCGTCGGCGACCCCTTTCGTGAACGCGTCCGCGACCACCTTCGAAAGCGCGTCCGCGGCCACCTTCGAGACCGCGTCGACGCCCACGTCCGAGCTCCGGAACGCGCCGGTCACGGACGGCCCGAATCCGGTCGACACGGTGGGTGCGGGGATCATTCGGATATCTCCTCGTACAGTCGGGTGAAGCGGTCGGAGGCGCTCTCCTCTGAGTAGTCGACGTCGACGACGAAGCCGTCCTCGGTGAGTTCGATCGTCACCCGCTCCAGGCGCGCGGTGTACACCTCGTGGTGGTGGCCGCCGGGGTCGAGTCGCTGGACGCCCTCCAGCAGGTTCCGCTCGCGGAGCCGGTCCACGCGCCGGTAGATCGTCGACTCCGAGGCGTCGCAGGCGTCGCTCAGCGCCTCGGCGGTTCGGGCGTCCCCGTACGTCTCGACGAGGATGCGGCGGGCGTAGTCGTCGTCGAGGAGGGCGTAGAGTTCCTCGTCGTCCGCCGATGCCTCACCGGACGCCATCGATCTCCCCTAACCCCCGTCGTGGGAAAAAGGCTAGCAGTCGCTCCGCGCGGGACTGCCCGCGAATCGGGGAGCGTCTCGACGGGGACGGGGTCGACGACCGCTCGTCGACGCTCGGGCGACGACCAGTCCCCCGACGAATGGGCGATGTCCGTATCTTTATACTGCGGAGCGAACGTTGGACGAACGACACGATGTCCGACGTCGTCGGCCGTCTCCGCTCGTCGATCCCGCGGCCCTCCCTCCGTACCGTCGCAACGGCCCCGTTTCGACTCCGTACCTACGGGAACCTGCTGTACCTGGCGCTCGCGTTTCCGCTGGGCATCACCTACCTCGTCTTCCTGTCCGTCGGACTGTCGCTCAGCGTCGGACTCGCCGTGCTGCTGATCGGGATTCCGCTGTTCTTCGCGGTGCTGGTCGCGACGATGGGGCTCGTGACCCTGGAGCGGTGGCTGTCGACCGCACTGCTCGGCGTCGACGTCGAGGCCCCCGCCTGGCGGGTGTCGAACCGGGAAGATCCGGTCGACGGGGCCAAGCGGCTGGTGCTCGACCCCGCCGTCTGGGCGGGGCTGTTCTTCCTCGCGACCAAGTTCGCGGTCGGCGTCGGGGCGTTCACGCTGCTGATGTCGCTGTTCGTGCCGGCGTTCGTCCTGCTCGCGACGCCGCTGTACTTCCGGACGCCCGGGCTGGAAGTCGGGCTGTTCCTCCCGACCGACGTCACGCGCGAACTGTCGCTGGTCGTCCCCTGGAACGAACTGCTGGTCGGGGTCTCTTTCGTCCTCCGGTTCAGTTCGTGGCGGGTCACCACCCTCGGAGACGCCCTCGCGATGTCGGCGCTTGGCGCGGTGGCGCTCGTGTTCGCCCTGAACGTCCACAACGCGGTCGCGTGGGCCTGCGGGAAGTGGGCCCGATACGCGCTCGGCACGTCGCTGGTCGACCGCGTCGACTGAGCGTCACTCGTACGGATCTGCCGCTTCACTCCCGGGCGACACTCCAAGAAGGGAGTCGGAGGGGAGCGGCGTCGATCGGTCGATCGCGCCGCCTCTTGCTCGGCCGGACGTGCCGTCCGATTCGACCACGACGACGCCGGTTATCCTATTCGACCACGACGACGCCGGTTATCCTATTCGACCACGACGGCGCCGATTATCCTATTCGACCACGACGGCGCCGATTATCCTATTCGACCACGACGACGCCTTTCATCCCGAGCGATTTGTGCGGTTCACAGTAGTACTTCACCGTGCCCGCCGAGTCGAACGTCTGCGAGAAGGTGTGTCCGGATTCGTCGGTCAGGTCCGAGGAGAACGACCCGCCCTCGTCGACGACGTTGTGGCTGCCGCCCTCGCCGGTCCACTCCCAGACGACCGTCGTCCCGGACGACACGCGCACCGCCGCGGGGTCGAAACCGAAGTAGCCGCCGTTGGCCTCCGAGCCGACCGCGACCTGCACCTCGTCTGCGCCCGTCTCGTCGACGACCGTCCCGTCGAAGTTGTCCGCGTCGTCGAGGTAGCCGTCGAAGGACGCGCCGCCGGATCCGCCGTCGCTAGATCCGTCGCCCGAGGTTCCATCGCCGGACGATCCGTCGTCGGTTGGTGTCCCCTCGCTCTCGGCCGTGGTGTCGGTGGCTTCGCCGCCGTCCCCCGATCCCCCGTCGCCGCCGGATCCGTCCGACCCGCCGTCGCCGCCGGACCCGGAACAGCCGGCGAGTACGCCCGCGACCGCCAGCCCGCCGATCGCCTTCACGACACTCCGTCTGTCGAGTCGCTCGTCTCGTGTCATCAGCCTCCCTTAGGAGTGGACGGCAAAGGACCGTTCACCGATTCCCACCCGGTGAAAACGATCGGAATCACGTTCGGGTACGGGTTGATAAAGCCGCCCAGTCGCGGCGGACGCGGTGGAGCCTCGGCCTCGGTACGGACCGAGCGAAGCGCCAACGGGACGCGACGTCAACGGGCGATCGTCGAACATGTTCGCCCAAACGGTGAGTACCGTCGCGGGCGTAGTGACACGCATGAGCACGACGACCGCACGATCCGACCGGGGAGCAGAGACGACAGTCGAGGTCCGTGCGACGGGTCACGTCCGGACGGCCCTCGGCACCGGCAAACTGTCGTTCACGTTCGAGGGTGACACCCTCCGGGAGTTCCTCGAGGCGTTCTTCGCGGCACACGACGACGTCGATCTGGCGTCGATGCTGCTCGCGCAGAACGACGCGGACGCGGCGGCGCGGGGGTGGGCACCGGCCCCGACGGATCCGCCGGGAACCTGGCGGAAGAACCCCGAGGGCGAGAACACCCGCACCTACGCGCGCGTGACGGTGAACGGCCGCTTCAACGAGACACTGGACGGCTTCGACACCGAACTCAGCGACGGCGACCGCGTCGGACTCATCTATCCGTTCATGTTCTGTTGCTGACCGGGCCGGCACCGACCCACGGTTCCACGTCCTCCGGTCGTACCCGACCCGCAGTTCCACGTCCTCCGGTCGTACGCAGACCCGGCGGGACGCGCGCGAGCGTCCCGTCGCTCGCGGGCGCGCTGACACGGGGGGATCGGTGGGTTCGTCGATCCCTTTCGGCCCCGACCGCGGGGCCGTTTATACACGTCGACCGAACTCGTTCGACCCGCCTCCCAGCCAACGGGAGCCTGCGGCCCGGTTGAAGGGGGAACCCGTGTAGAAACCGAATGTAGAGGTGACCACCAATGCTATCCCGGATCGAATCCACGCGGCGTCGGACGCTCCAGGCGCTCGGTCTCGGCGGCGCTGCGGCCCTCGCGGGCTGTACCAACGAGGCGCCGACCGCCGAGGACGCTGAGCGAGAGACCACGGCAAAACAGCAGACCGCGGCCGCGACGAAGTCGCCGGAGGTCGACCGGGTCGCGGCTGATCCGACCGACCTTCCCGACCCGATCGACCGCGACGAGCCGAAACGCCACGAGATCACGCTCGAAGTCGAGGAGGTGCGCGCGGAGATCGAACCCGGCGTCACGTTCGACTACATGACCTTCGGCGGCCAGGTCCCCGGGCCGATGATCCGGGTCAGGCAGGGCGACACGGTCTCGCTCACCCTGGACAACCTCCCCGAGAACGCGATGCCCCACAACGTCGACTTCCACGCGGTGTACGGGACCGGCGGCGGAAACGTCGCCACCACGGCGGCGCCCGGCGAGGCCAACGCCGTCGAGTTCCAGGCGCGGTACCCCGGGGCGTTCATCTACCACTGCGCCGTCCCGAACCTCGACGTGCACATCGCCAGCGGGATGTTCGGGATGATCCTCGTCGAGCCGAAGGAGGGTCTCCCCGAGGTCGACCGGGAACTGTACCTCGGCCAGAACGAGATCTACACGGACAAGCCCGCGGGCGCCGAGGGTCAGCACGGCTTCGACATCGACGCCATGAAGCGCGAGGATCCGACGTACGTCGTCCTCAACGGGGAGAAGTACGCCCTCACCCCCGACCGCCACGGCGCCGTGACCGCCGAGCAGGGTGAGTCGATTCGGGTGTTCTTCGTCGACGGCGGGCCGAACCTCTCCAGCAACTTCCACCCCATCGGCAACGTGTGGACCGAGGCCTACCGCGACGGCGGGGGCCTCGCCGCGGGCGACCCGGAGCGAAACATCCAGACCATGAAGGTGCCGCCGGGATCCTGCATGGTGGGGCGCCTGGAGACGCCGGTGCCGGAGCACATCAAACTCGTCGACCACGCACTCAGCCGGGTCGTCCACAAGGGGATGCTCGGCGTTATCGACGTCCAGGGCGAGGAGAAGCCCGACATCTTCGATCCGAGCCCGGACCTGCCCGCGTCCGAAGACGAGGAGGGTCCCGCCTACTGATCGTGTCCGAACCTACGCCGATCGCCGTCGTGTGATCCGCTCGCGTCCCGTTCTCCGTTCCCCGTCCCGCTCGAACGTCCGTCGTTCCCCGTCCCGCTCGAACGTCCGTCGTTCTCCGTCCCGCCCGACCGTAGCGACGCCGGCGACGTCGCCCGGTTCCCCGGTCCTCGCCGCCACGACCGGCGGGCGCCGAACACGTTCGGCCGAAGGTACAGGGACCGAGCGACCGACGGCTGACACATGCACCGACTGGACGTGCGCGACATGCCGCCCGCGGAGCGACATCCGACGATCCGGGACGCGTTCGACGACCTCGACGCCGGCGAGCGACTGATCCTGGTGAACGACCACGATCCCTCCCCCCTGTTCTACGAGTTCAAGGCCGAGGTCGACGCCTTCGACGCGGACGGCTACCGCGTGGAACAGCGCGGCGAGGGGGAGTTCGTGGCCGAACTCCCGAAGCGATGACGGGGGACGACGGGACGGCCGGATCGTCCGACGCCGGGGCACCGGACGGAGTCGTGGTCGCCTCACTCGACGACCTGGCGGGCGGGGCGCGACCGTTCGGCGAGCGGGAGCCGACGACGGTGTACCTCTCGCTAGACGAGGGCGAAGAGGTCCCCTCCCACGACCACCCGGGCCGGGACGTGCTCTTCCTGGTCCGATCCGGACGGATCGACCTCCGCGTCGACGGGGAGCCGACGGTGCTCGACGCCGGCGAGGTCGCCCGGTTCCCCGGCGAGCGAGCGGTCGCCCCCCGCGGGATCGAGGCGAGCCGGGCGCTCGTCGTGCTAGCGCCCCGCGCGGACGACGGAAGCGACGACCGAGACGAGGTGGACGTCGACGACTGAGACGAGGCGAACGTCGACGACCGAGACGGGGCGGACGTCGACGACCGAGATGGGGCGAACGTCGACGACCGAGATGGGGCGAACGTCGACGACCGAGACGGGGCGAACGTCGGGCCGGCGGGGGGCCGCGGACGGCGTGCGGTCGCGGGGGGTGACCCGATCGTCATCCGTGGGTCCTTACGTGCCGGCGAGAGAGGGGGGAACATGCCACGGGCGAAACTGGAGATCACGCTCCCCGAGGTGACGTGGATCCGTACGGTGTCGGCGGATCACCCGGAGTCGACGTTCCGGGTGCTCGCCGCGTTGCCTGGCGAGGAGACCGGCGTCGGACTGCTCGAAGTCGAGTCGGCGGAGCTGTCGGCGGTGCTCGCGGCGATCGACGACGCCGAGGGAGTGACCGCGCTCGACCTGCTGCGCGTCGTCGACGACGAGGCGCTCGTGCAGTTCGAGACGACCGATCCCGTGCTCCTGATGTCGATCCAGGACTCGATGGTCCCGTTCGAACCGCCGGTGCTCATCCGCGACGGGGTGGCGACGATGGAGGTGACCGCCTCGCGCGACCGGCTGTCGGAACTTGGCGAGCGTCTGGAGGCGATGGGGATGCCCTTCGAGGTCCGGTACGTCCGGACCACCGTCGACTCGACCGACCTCCTCACGGAGCCACAGCGGCGGTTGCTGGCGACCGCCGTCGAGGCGGGCTACTACGACACGCCGCGGACCACCACGCTGACCGAGCTTGCAGAGCAGGTCGGCGTCGCCAAGTCGACCGCGAGCGAACGCCTCCACCGGGCCGAGGGGACGGTGATCAAGGAGTTCGTCGAGCGGATCGACGACTGACGTTGACGTAGGAGCGTCGGGGGGATCGCTCGGTCGGAGGGCGTCGGGGGATCGCTCGGCCGGGGGGCGTCCCGGAACCGTCCGAGTTCGTTTCACGCGTTCCGTCCGGAGTCGCGGGTGATGGGTGCGTCGCGCTCAGTCGAGTTCCAGGTGGCGAGCGTGTTCGAGCCACTCTTCGAGCGACGGATGGCCCGAAAGTCGGACTGTCCCCTGCCGGCGATCGTACTCGACGACCTCCGCGTCCTCCAGGGTGGGTAGTTGCGCGTGATGCAGGTCGGTCCGTATCTGTGCCCGCGACGGGCAGTCGCCCGGTTCCGCGTCGGCGCTCTCGTACGTCCGCACCGCATCGACGACGCCTTCGAACTCCGCGATCCTGCCGTCCATCTCGTAGAGGTAGTAGAGAACGAACCGACGACGTGCGACGTGCAACAGACCGAAGACCGTGTCGAGGTCGTTCGTGACCCGAGGATCGCGGCCGACCTCCCGAGATCGCTCGACGTCGAAGTTATTTTCCCCACCACACCGGCCGAACACATCGTCAGACATACCTAACGATTCAGACCATTAGCCCATAAATCTTGTCAAGGTAGTGGAATTTGGATGTGACGATCCGGGTGAACTGCGCGAGAGGGACGCCCACCGTGCTGGTCGCGGGCATCGGTGGCAGGGGGGGGGGGCCGACGCCGTGTCGCGTCCCTGGACGACCCGCGAGTCGCCAGAGCGGTTGCGGAAAAACGGTCGCTCAGTCGTCCGCGAGCGCGCGGTCCCCGACGTCTGGCCGGGTGACCTCGCGGTCGGTGGCCTCGCCGTCGATGTCGTAGGGGTACTCGCCGGTGACGCAACCGAGACAGAGGTCGGCGCGCGACGTCGAGAGCGAGTCGGAGACGGCGTCGATCGACAGATACGCCAGGCTGTCGGCGCCGATCTCGTCGCGGATCTCCGCGATCGACTGGTCGGCGGCGATCAGTTCATCGCGGGTCGCCATGTCGATGCCCATGTAACAGGGGGCGACGATCGGGGGCGCACCGACGCGCATGTGGACCTCCTCGGCGCCGGCCTCCCGGAGCAGTTCGATGAGCTGGTTGGAGGTGGTCCCGCGGACGATGCTGTCGTCGATGATGGTCACCGTGCGCCCCTCGATGGTGCTCTTGATCGGGTTGAGCTTCAGGCGGACGGCCCGCTCGCGCTCGCCCTGGGTCGGCATGATGAACGTCCGGCCGACGTACCGGTTTTTCATCAGCCCCTCGGCGAACTCGGGGCCGGCGTCGTCGGCCGCGCGATCGCCGCCGTCGGCGGTCGTCTCGGAGGCGGCCTCGGCGTAGCCCGAGGCGAACGCGCGTCCGGAGTCGGGCACCGGCATGACGACGTCGGTCTCGACGCCCGACTCACCCCAGAGCGCCCGCCCGAGGTTGCGGCGGACCTCGTAGACGAGTTCGTCGTCGATGATGGAGTCGGGCCGGGCGAAGTAGACGTGTTCGAAAAAGCAGTGGGCGGTGCGGTCGCGCTCGAAGAGTTGGTAGGAGTCGAATCCCCGTCCGTCCGGTTCGAGGACGATCAGCTCCCCCGGTCGGACGTCTCGGACGAGTTCCCCGTCGATGGTGTCGATGGCAGCCGACTCCGAGGCCAGCACGTAGCCGTCCTCCAGTTCCCCGATGCACAGCGGGCGGTTGCCTTCGGGGTCGCGCACGCCGAGGACGGTGTCGTCGTGCATGATCGTCAGCGAGTACGACCCGTGGATGCGGTCCATCGTGCGCTTGACCGCCCGGACGAGGTCGGCGTCCAGGAGGTTCCGCGCGAGGTCGTGGGCGATCACCTCGGTGTCGCCGTCGCTCGTGAAGGCGTGGCCGAGGTCCTCCAGTTCGTCCCGGATCTCGCCGGCGTTGACGAGGTTGCCGTTGTGCGAGAGGCCGAGCGACCCCGACTTGAACGAGACGGCGAACGGCTGGGCGCAGGAGGTGTCGACGCTCCCGGCGGTCGGATAGCGCACGTGACCGATCCCGGCTGTGCCGTTCAGGCCCGCGATGTCGTCGGGCGCGAAGGCGTCCCCGACGAGGCCCATCCCGACGTGGCTGTGCTGCTGGAAGCCGTCGTGAGTGACGATGCCCGCCGACTCCTGCCCGCGGTGTTGCAGGGCGTACAGCGAGTAATACAGCGGCCGCGCGGCGTCGTGCTCGGCCATCGAGACGCCGACGACGCCGCACTTCTCGGTCGGGCCGTCCAGAGAGTCCGCCCCCTCTACCATGGTTCGCCCTGCGCGTCGCAGGGTAAAAACTCCCGTGGTTGTGCCCTAAACATCCCGATGACGAACGTATCTATGCACGTTCATGGATACATCTGGCCCACGGACGAACCGGGAGTCGACGGCAGTCGAATGAGGGCCACAGGCGTGGGATCCGACCGAAGAGACGCGGCGGCCGACGCACCGCTCGTCGGAGCGACGATGGAAAACGGAGAGAGAACGGGTGGCTTACTCGCCGGCCTTGCTCTGCCACTCGTAGTCCCGGCGCTTGGCGGACTTGCCGAAACCACAGGACGAGCACTTCTTCTTTTTCACGTGGTAGGACTTCTCGCCGCACCGACGGCACTTCACGTGCGTCGTCTTGTTCTTCTTGCCCTGAGAGGGAGTTCCCGCGCCAGTCATGTCGTTATCGTCACGACGTTGTCGCCGCGTATAATCGTTGTGTCTTCGATCCAGGAGGCGTCGAGTTCGCCGATATCGGGTTCCTCCTCGCCCGGGTCGAGGACGACGTTCATGTGCTGGTCGTAGCCCGCCAGCGTCCCGTGGTAGGTGGTGCCGTCCTTGAGGTGGACGGTCACCGTCTCCTCCAGGGCCGCCTCGAGTACGTCGAGAGGACGTCCGCTCATAGCGCACCTGCGTCGGGTCACGGTATTAAGCGTACCGAACCTCGCGGCGGCGCCCCGCCGGCCGCGTCGCCGGCTTCGAGGCGTCGACCACGGAGTTTATTACGAATGGCGCGCGAACGTCAAGTACCACGCTCCCGCGGGTAACTGTGGCGCCGACGCGGACAACCGGCGCCACACAGCGGGGACCAGCGACCGACGTGCTGTAAGACGCCGGGGCCGTTGACCCCCGAGAGGGGGTCCGTCGACGTTCGACCGACGACGGGGCACCCCCCGAACCCGACAGCGGAGTTTGCATACGCGCTGACGCGCAACCACGCCGCCGGCCACACGAGCCGGGGCATTCAGTGCACCAACCATGGAAATCGAAATCGCAACAATCGGCGGATACGAGGAAGTCGGGCGGCAGATGACTGCCGTCCGCGCAGGCGACGACGTGGTCATCTTCGACATGGGGCTGAACCTGTCCCAGGTCCTGATCCACGACAACGTCGAGACCGAGAAGATGCACAGCCTCGACCTGATCGACATGGGCGCCATCCCGGACGACCGGATCATGAGCGACCTGGAGGGCGACGTGAAGGCCATCGTGCCCACCCACGGGCACCTGGACCACATCGGCGCCATCTCCAAGCTCGCCCACCGCTACGACGCGCCCGTCGTGGCCACCCCGTTCACGATCGAACTGGTCAAACAGCAGGTCGACAGCGAGTCCAAGTTCCAGGTCGGCAACGACCTCCAGAAGATGTCCGCGGGCGAGACGATGCAGATCGGCGAGCGCGTCGAACTCGAGTTCGTGAACGTCACCCACTCGATCATCGACGCGATCAACCCCGTGCTCCACACGCCCGAGGGCGCCATCGTCTACGGGCTGGACAAGCGCATGGACCACTCGCCGGTCATCGGCGACCCCATCGACATGAAGCGCTTCCGGGAGATCGGGCGCGAGGGCAACGGCGTCCTCTGTTACATCGAGGACTGCACGAACGCCGGCGGCAAGGGCCGCACGCCCTCCGAGTCCGTGGCGCGGCGCCACCTCAAGGACGTCATGTACTCCGTCGAGGACTACGACGGCGGCATCGTCGCCACTACCTTCAGCTCCCACATCGCCCGCGTCACCTCGCTGGTCGAGTTCGCCCACGACATCGGGCGCCAGCCGGTCCTGCTCGGCCGGTCGATGGAGAAGTACTCGGGCACCGCAGAGCGCCTGAACTTCGTCGACTTCCCGGACGACCTCGGGATGTACGGCCACCGCAAGTCCGTCGACCGGACGTTCAAGCGCATCATGAAGGAGGGCAAGGAGAACTACCTGCCGATCGTCACTGGCCACCAGGGCGAGCCGCGCGCGATGCTCACCCGGATGGGCCGCGGCGAGACGCCGTTCGAACTCGAAGACGGCGACAAGGTGCTGTTCTCGGCCCGGGTCATCCCGGAGCCGACGAACGAGGGTCAGCGTTACCAGTCCGAGCGTCTCCTGAAGATGCAGGGCGCGCGGATCTACGACGACATCCACGTCTCGGGCCACCTCCGCGAGGAGGGCCACTACGAGATGCTGCAGGCGCTCCAGCCCCAGCACGTCATCCCGGCCCACCAGGACCTCGGCGGGTTCGCGCCCTACGTCGATCTCGCGGAGGGCCAGGGGTACGCCCTCGGGCGCGACCTCCACGTGACGCGGAACGGCAACATGATCCAGCTGGTGGAGTAGATGAGTTCGGACGCGACGGAGGCGCGGGCGCTCGACGCGGTCGCCGAGCGCCGCGAGATCGTCAACCGGGCGATCGACGAGGACCTGCCGATGGCGGACCCCGAGCGCCTCTACGAGGCCTCGCGGTACCTGCTGAAGGCGGGCGGCAAGCGCCTCCGACCCACGGTGTCGCTGCTCGCGGCCGAGGCGCTCGCGGACGTCGAGCCCCTGTCGCGTGACTACCGGGCGTTTCCGACGCTCGACGATGCCACCGTCGACGTCCTGAAGGCCGGCGTCGCCATCGAGGTGATCCAGTCGTTCACCCTGATCCACGACGACATCATGGACGACGACGACCTCCGGCGGGGCGTCCCCGCCGTCCACCGCGAGTACGACGTCGAGACGGCGATCCTCGCCGGCGACACGCTCTACTCCAAGGCGTTCGAGTTCATGACGGACACGGGCGCGAAACCCGAGAACGGCCTGGAGGCGATGCGCATGCTCGCGACGACGTGCACCCGCATCTGCGAGGGCCAGTCCCTCGACGTCGAGTTCGAGTCCCGCTCCGAGGTCCTCCCCGAGGAGTACCTCGAGATGATCGAGTCGAAGACCGCGGTGCTGTACGGCGCCGCCGCGGCCACGCCCGCCGTCCTCCTGGACGCGCCCGCCGAGGCCGTCGACGCGCTCTACCAGTACGGCATCGACACCGGGAGCGCCTTCCAGATCCAGGACGACGTGCTCGACCTGACGGTGCCCTCGGAGCAACTGGGCAAACAGCGCGGGTCGGACCTCGTCGAGAACAAGGAGACGATCATCACGCTCCACGCCCGCCAGCAGGGCGTCGACGTGGACTCGCTCGTCGACGCCGACGACGTGGAGGACGTCGCAGAGAGCGACATCGAGGCGGCCGTCGCCGTCCTCGAAGAGGCCGGCAGCATCGACTACGCCCGCGAGAAGGCGACCGACCTGGTCGAGCGGGGCAAAGGCCGACTGGAGGTCCTCCCCGACAACGAGGCCCGGTCGCTGCTGTGTGACATCGCGGACTACCTGATCACCCGCGGGTACTGACGGCGACTCCCGGGGAGCCCCCGAGCGGCGGCCGGCCGGCGGCCCGCGACCGGCCGAGTCCCCTCACTCCAGCGTGACGAAGAAGCCCCAGCGGCCGCGCTGGCCGTTCTCGCCGTCGGGGAGGGCGTCCCGGCCGGGCGCGACGCTGTAGGTCGTCTCGAAGCGGAACCGGCCGACCGGGAGACAGGCGTCCTCCCCGGGCGTGGCGTAGAGGTCGACCCGCGTCGAGACGGTCTCGCCGGGGTCGAGCGTGCGTATCCGGTACTCCTCGGTCACGGCGATGGGTTCGGCGAGCCGCCAGCAGCCGGGGTCGGCCGGGTAGTCGCCGCCCGCCGGCAACAGGATCAGGGCCCGCGAGTCGTCGGCGACGTAGGCGAAGACGACCGCCCGGCCCTCGCCGACGCTGACCGGTTCGTCGGACTCGTTGGTCAGCGTCACCCGCAACTGGGGCGGGTGGGACTCGGTGGCCGCCTCGCGGGCGACCGACACGCCCGGGCGGACGGGGAGGTCCGGCGCGTCGTCGACGGCGACGATCGAGACGCCGGGACCGCCGGTGCCCCGCGGGCGGGTGCCGCCAGCGCCGTCCGTGTCGTTGCCGGGGTCGGGCGCGCCGTCGTCGCCGCCCGATCCGCCGTCTCCGTCGCCCGGGCCACCGTCGCCGCTGCCGCCGTCGGTTCGGATCGCTGGGGGTCGCACGCCGCCCAGGCAGCCCGCGAGGAGGCCCGTTGCGACCGCCCCGCCGATGCGGAGGAGTGCGCGGCGACGGGGGACGGAGGGGTCGTCGGTCGGTCGGGGGACGGGGAACCGTCGTCTCGGATCCATGGTTCGACGGTGGGCGGCGACGAGCATAATCTCGCGGAAGACACAGACGGACCTTTGACTCATCGGGGCCGTCACCCGCTCCCCGTTCGACGGGGTCGGTTACGGGCGAACGACCGTTCCGGGGGACGGAGCGTCGGACGCCGGCGTCACGTGGCGAGCCAGTACAGCGCGTGGATCGCCGCGGGCACCAGGAGCGTGTCCGTCCGCTCGTAGGCGGCCGCGAACACGAGTCCGCCGGCCCACGTCAGGAGCAGCGAACTCAAGCCGCCGGACAGGAACAGGTGCATGAGGCCGAACAGCGCCGCGCCGAGGACCACCCGAGTCGCGACGCCGAACCCGTCCGCGAGTTCGGCGTGGACCACGCCGCGGTACAGGAACTCCTCCATCGGCGCCATGACCAGGAACAGGACCGCGAGCGCCGGGAGGGCGACCGCCGGGTTCGCGAGCAGGACCTCCCAGGTCGCGGGACGAGCGCCGTGGCCTCCCGCCTCCAGCCCCGCCGCGAGGACGCCCACCCTGACGACCCGCACGAGCGCCTCGTAGGCCGCCGGCCCGAGGACGATCCACGCGACCCCTTCGAGCGACGGCCGGCGGAGACGGAGGACGCGATCCGGGTCGCCCCGCCACCGCCACCAGACGTAGCCGGCGGCGAAGACGCCCATGCCCGGTTGGACGAGGTGATCGAAGAGGACGCGGCCGAGGGGCGACTCAGGGGGGGCGACCAGGCGGAAGACGGGCGGCGCGAGGGCCGCCGAGGCCAACCCGGCGACGGCGCCCACGAGCGCGACCGCGAGGGCGACGCCGAACGACTTGAGCGGGGCGGCCACCCGATCGAACGACTGTCGGTGGAGGGCAGTCGGCATACCGGGTGGCCCAAGCGGACGACGTATTAAACTGTTGACGAGTACGCGTCCGGGGGCGACCGCCGGTAGAGTGAAACGGCGCCGCGGCAAACTGCGGGGTATGAGCGCGGGAACCGGCGGGCAGCACGAGCGGACCATCCGCTGTCTCATCGCCAAGGTCGGCCTCGACGGCCACGACCGCGGCGCGCACGTCATCGCGCGGGCGTTCCGCGACGCCGGCTTCGAGGTGATCTACTCCGGCCTGCACCGTTCGCCCGACGAGATCGTCCAGGCCGCGGTCCAGGAAGACGTCGACGTCCTCGGCATCTCCATCCTGTCGGGCGCCCACAACACCCTCGTCCCCAAGGTGATCGAGGGGCTACGCGAGTACGGCGCCCTCGACGACACGCTCGTCGTCGTGGGCGGCATCGTCCCCGAGGAGGACCGCGAGCGACTCGTCGAGGAGGGCGTCGCGGCCGTGTTCGGCCCGGGGACGTCGATGCGCGAGGCGGTCGAGTTCGTCCGGGAACACGCGCCCGAGCGATGAGGGGCAGCGCAAGGCTCCGGGTCCGACCCCCGCGCCCGCGGCGGAGGCGGTCGGCGTGACCGACGACCCCGCGGACGTCGTCGAGCGCCTGCTGTCCGGCGAGCACCGCGCGCTGGCCCGCGCGATCACGATGATCGAGAACCGCGCCCCCGGCTACCGCGAACTGGTCGGCGCGCTGTACGAGCACGCCGGCGACGCGCGCGTCGTCGGGATCACGGGCTCGCCCGGCGCCGGCAAGTCGACGCTCGTGGACAAGCTCGCGGCCGCCTACCGCGAGCGCGGCGAGACGGTCGGCGTGATCGCGGTCGACCCCTCCTCGCCCTACAGCGGCGGCGCCGTCCTCGGCGACCGCATCCGCATGGCCTCGACGGTGGGCGACATGGACGTGTTCGTCCGCTCGATGAGCGCCCGCGGCGCACTCGGCGGACTGGCGACGGCGACCGCCGAGGCGGTGACGGCGCTCTCCGCGTTCGGCAAGGACCGCATCCTCGTCGAGACGGTCGGCGCCGGCCAGAACGAGGTCGACGTCGTCCGAACCGCGGACACCGTCGTCGTCCTCGTCCAGCCGGGCAGCGGCGACGACGTGCAGATGCTCAAGGCCGGCATCCTGGAGATCGGCGACGTGTTCGTCGTGAACAAGGCCGACCTGCCGGGCGCCGACCAGACGGTCGCGGACCTGGAGGAGATGATCCACCTCCGGGACGCCTCGCCGGAAGCGGCCGGCCGACGCGCGGGCGCCGGCCACCACGCGGACACCGGCCACCACGGGCCGGTCGGTCGGCGCACCACCCCCGGGCCGGACGACGTCCCCGGCTCCGACGCGGCCGCTGTCAGCGAACCTGCCGACGCGACTGCTGGCGCCGAATCGACCGACGCCGCCGAGTGGACGCCGCCGGTCGTCGAGACCGTCGCGACCACCGGCGAGGGGCTCGACGACCTGCTCGAGGCGCTCGCGGCCCACCAACGGTACCTCGTCGAGTCGGGGGCGCTCGAACGCCGCGAGCTCGGTCGCACCGCCGAGGAGATCCGGCGGCTGGTGCGGTCGGACGTGGCCGACCTCGTGGCCGACGAACTGGCCCGCCGCGGCGGCGCGGAGTCGCTCGCCCGCGCCGTCCTCGCCGGGGAGACCGACCCCTACGGCGTCGCCGACGACGTGCTCGAACCCCTCCGGGCGTGTCTCGACGCGGGCGCCGAGAGCGAAGAATAGGCGGAAGAGCGCCCCGGGCGCCGGTTCAGCCGCCCTGGACGGGGATGCGAGCCAGGCGGGCCGTCCGGCTCGTCTCCGACGCGTCGCCGCGGGCGGTGTAGACGGTGAGCGTCCGGGGCGTGCTCCCGGGGGGGAGTTCCCAGCGATCCGCGACCGACCGCGTCTCGCCGGGCGCGACCCGGATCTCGTTGCCGCCGCCCTCGCGCGTCCGTCCCCCGTCGGTCGTCACGCTCCCGAACCGGAAGCGGTAGGGGTCGTCGGTCGAGTTCTCGACGGTCACCGTCAGCGCGAGGACGAACGCGTCGCCGTCGGTGCGGAGCTGGGCCCCGACGAGCGTCTCGGCGGGCGCGGTCTCCGGGAGCAGTTCGTCGCCGACGCCGACCGCCGCGTCGCCGTCGGAGCCGGTGGAGCCGTCGCCGTCGTCCGCGCCGTCCTCTCCGCCTCCGTCCCCGCCGCCCGTGAGCACGTCCCCTACGAGACCGAGGAACGTCGCCAGTTCGATCGCGACGGGGATGCCGATGCCGAGCCCCACCAGGAGGCGGATGAGCGTCCGCCGGGAGAGGCCGCCGTCGGCAGTCACGTCGCTGTCGCGGGCGTCGTCGGTCGTCTCGGTTGCGTCGTCGGGTGTCACGAGTTGGGCGTGATCGACGTGAGTCGCGGTGTCCGGGGGTCGAGCGGTGCGGTCAGCGAAGGGGGATGCGAGGGGCCGCGATCAGAGCGGGAGCCAGACCGGGATCGGCGGGCTGCCCGGCGCCAGGAGGCCGTCGCTCAGGAGGCCCCACATCGGCGGGCCGTAGGCGATGACCACCAGCACGGCGGCGATGGCGAACCAGACGCGCATGTCGTCGAGGATGCGCGGGCTGTTCTCGGGCCCCGACAGCGGTTCGGGGATGTCGTCGTTGACCGAGATTTGCTCGCTGCGGTCGCCCAGCCAGGTCGCCACGATCACCGCGAGGAACATCAGGAGCGCGATGGTCAGGATCGTCCCGCCGATGGCGATCTGGAGGCGCATCTCGCCGACGCCGCCGATGACGCCCTCGAAGGAGACGTTCTCGTACTGGGGCTCGGCGGTGCGGCGCGGGACGCCCGCGAGGCCGGCGCGGTGCATCGCGTTCGACATGAGCGTCATGCCGACGAACCACGCGTACGGCTGGACCACGGCGACGGACTTCAGGGACAGCTCCTTCCCGGTGAGCTGGGGCAGGAGCCAGTAGGTGATCGACATCGCGGTCAGCGCGAAGGCCGTGCCGACGGTGAGGTGGAAGTGGCCCGGGATCCACAGCGTGTTGTGGATGAGGTAGTTGATGTTCATCCCGGCGTTGATCATCCCCGAGAAGCCGCCGGCGGCGAACATCAGGCCGGCGAGGGCGCTCCCCGAGAACGCGGGGTTGTCCCACGGGAGCGAGCGCAGCCAGCCCAGGCGGCCGGTGCCGCCGCGCTGACGCGCGCCGTGTTCGATGCTCGCCACGACGGTAAAGGCCGTCAGCAGCGAGGGCAACAGGAGGAACATCGTGTTCGTCATCGCGATGAACTTGAATCCCTCCGGGATCCCCGGATCGACGTACTGGTGGTGGAAGCCGACCGGCGTCGACAGCAGGAGGAAGAGGACGAACACGACCCGGGCGAGCGGGTCGCTGAACAGCCGTCCCCCGGAGAGCTTCGGCAGGATGGTGTACCAGACGAGGTAGGCGGGGAGGAGCCAGAAGTACACGACCGGGTGGCCGAAGTACCAGAACAGCGTCCGCGTGAGTAGCGGGTCGACCTCTGCGATCCACCCGAGCGACCACGGGATGAGGAAGAACACGACCTCGACGGCGACGCCGAGCGTCGAGAGGTACCACATCAGCATCGTCATCAGCACCATGAACGCCTGCAGCGGGATGCGGTCGTTCGGATGCTCGCCGCGCCAGCGGCGGTAGGCCAGGAACCAGTCCGCCCCGGCGAGCCAGGAGCCGATGATGAGCAGCGCCGCCCCGACGTAGAACGAGGGGTGTGCCTTCATCGGCGCGTAGAACGTGAACAGCACGTCGGCGCTGATCTCGCTGCCGACGAACCCGCCAAGGATGGGGATCGCCGCCAGGACCGTCCCCACGAGCATCGTCCCGAACCACAGGTAGGACAGTCGCGTGGAGAGGTTCTCGTCGAGGCTCCTGGTGATCCCCCAGGAGAAGATGCCGGCGATGAAGAAGGTGGTGAACACCAGCGCCAGCAACACGCCGTGGCCGGTCAGGACGGTGTAGTAGTCGGCCGAGGGGATCACCCGGAGGTAGCCGGTGCGGTGCAGCGCCTGCACGAGGCCGAAGATGCCGCCGATCCCCAGCGCCGCGAAGGCGACCAGGAAGTTCAGGCGGACGATCAGCGCCTCGTGGGGGTACCTGTCGAGGAACGCCGCGCGTTCCGTCGAGATGCCGTCGGTCGTCTCGGTGTCGGTGGTTTGTTCGTCTACGTACGCCATGTTATCCCTCCGCCTCCGTCGCCGCGTCGGGGCGATCAGCGGCGTTCGCGGCCGTCCCGTCGACGGTCATGTTCGCGGTGAACTCGTCTTCGGGCACGACCATCAACTGTCCCTCCATGGTGTGGTGGGCCGCGCCGCAGTACTCGTGACAGAGGATCCCGTAGGTCGCGGGCTCCTCGAACGCTACCGTGATCTCCCCGATCTGGCCGGGGATCGCCATCGTGTTGATGTTCGTCCCGACGACCTCGAAGCCGTGGACCACGTCGGCGCTCGTGACGTGGAACGTCACGGTCGAGCCGGCGGGCACGCGGATCGGCTCCGAGGTGCCCGGCTGGAACAGGAACTGCCGGGAGATCACGTACACGTCGTACTCGTTCTCGCCGGTCTGGTAGGTCCCCGGCTCCGAAAAGCGCGGGTGGTCGCCCAGCGCGTCCGGGTCGACCGTGCCGCCGGAGTCGTCGATCATCTGCACGCCGGCGCCGACGGCGCCGTACGTCACCGTGGCGATGAACCCGACGATCAACAGCAGTGCCAGCCCAAGCCAGAGTTTCTCGAATCGATGAACTTCCATCTTATCCCATCACCGTTGGACCGTGGTTGAGGAACTCGACGAAGTACATGAACACCCACATCAGCACCAGGATCCCGAAGTAGGCCAGGATCAGGCTGAACGTACCGGTGGGGTCGTACTCGTCGTGGGCGAGTTCCACCGTCGGTGCTTCGAGCGGCGCCGTCTCCGTGACGACGCGCTCGACCGTCTCCCCCGGTTCCTCCATGCGGTCGAGTTTGATTACCGTGTAGCCGATCACGAACAGGAGGCCGACGAACACCGTGCCGACGATTCCCTGGGCGATGTTCAGGAGGCGCGCGGCGCCGGGGTCGACCTCCTCGCCGCCGCCCTCGCCGCCGCCCTCGGCGGGCGCGGCCGGGTCGACGATGATCGCCCCCTTCATCCCCAGCGACAGGTGGGGCTCGCAGTAGTACTTGTAGATCCCCGGGGTCTCCAGGACCGCCTCGAAGGAGAAGCCCTGGTCCTCGATCGGCTGGTGGCCCTCCCAGCCGGCGCCGTCGGGCTGTTCTTCCACCAGTACGTTGTGCGTGTTCGAGGTCCACTCGAACGTGAGCGTCGTGCCGGGCGAGACGCGCACCGCCGGCGGGGCGAACGCGAACGTGCCCCCGTTGCCGTCGGCGCCCACCTCGACCGTCACGGCGTCCTGTCCGCGCAGGTCCGCGGTCGTGCCGTCGTAGTTGTCGACGGCGCCGCCGGACGCGTCCGAGGTGAACCAGCCGCCGTACTCCGCGGGAATGGGGGTGGCCTGTCCTTCGCCGCCGCCACCGCCATCGCCGCCACCGCCGACGACGATGGCGCCCTTCATCCCCAGCGACAGGTGGGGTTCGCAGTAGTACTTGTAGACGCCCTCGGTGTCGAAGACGTGCTCGAAGGAGAAGCCCTGGTCCTCGATGGGCTGGTGACCCTCCCAGCCGGCGCCGTCGGGCTGTTCTTCCACCAGCACGTTGTGCGTGTTCGAGGTCCACTCGAACACCACGGTCGTCCCCGGCGAGACGCGCACCGCCGCCGGGGCGAACGCGAACGTCCCCCCGTTGCCGTCGGCGCCGACTTCCACCGTGACGGTGTCCTGCCCGGTGCGGTCGACGGTCGTGCCGTCGTAGTTGTCGACGGCGCCGCCGGGCGCGTTCGAAGTGAACCAGCCGCCGTAGTCGGGCCCGCTCTGGGCCGCGGCGGCGCCGGTGCCCGTCACGCCGAGGCCGAGAGCAGTCCCGGCCGCGGCGGCCGACCGCATCACGCCCCGTCTCGTCACGGCACGCGTCTCCCCGGATCGATCCGCACCGCCGTCGGCGACGGGCGGCGGCGACGCGTCGGGGTCGGCGTCCATCACCATGTCACCTCCCGGCTCGCGCGAGCGCTCTCAGATGCCATACTGGGGCAGTTATCCAGGACTCATTTAGTTGTACCCCCTGTTCCCGCCGTCGTAGAACGGGGGAGACTTTTTAAGAACGGGGAGAACCTACCACTGTTCGATGAATCTGCCGAGCCCGCGAAAACTGGCCGCGGTTGCACTGCTCGCGCTCCTTCCGGTCGTGGCCTACATTCTCGGCCGGACCTCGCCCGTCGTCGCGCTGTCGCTGGTGAGCGTACTCATCATCGGCTTCAGCCTCTACCTGATGCTCTCCCCGAGCGAGACCGAGGTGGCGCCCGCGAACACGAAGGGGTGATGGCCCCCGACCCGACCGGCGTGGTGGGCGCGCTCGACGGCCTGTCGCTGCTCTCGTTCGCCGCCATCGGCCTGCTCGGCGGCGCCCACTGCCTCGGGATGTGCGGCCCGCTGGTCACCATGTACGACGGCCGCCTCGACGACGGCACCCCCCGGGTCCGCCAGCACGCGCTGTTCAACCTCGGGCGAACCGCGGGGTACGCGACGGTCGGCGCGCTGCTCGGCCTGCTCGGCGGAGCGGCGTTCGACGCCGCCGCGTTCGTCGCCCTCGCGGACCCGGTGCGGGGCGTCGCGGGCGTCCTCGTCGGCGTTGCCATCCTGCTGATCGGCGTCGGCTACGTCGCGGGCGGGACCGGCGGCGCCCTGGCGCACCTCCCCGACGGCGGGCTGTTCGCCCGCGCGACCGGGCTGCTCGCCGGCCGCGTCGACGGCTGGGTCCAGGGGCCGAGAATCGCCGGCCTCGGGGTCCTCCACGCCGCGCTCCCCTGCCCCATCCTCTACCCGGCGTACCTCTACGCGCTCGTCCGCGGGTCGCCCACCTGGGGCGCGCTCTCGCTCGCCGTCGTGGGACTCGGGACGTTCCCGGCGATGTTCCTCTCGGGGGTCGCGCTGGGGTCGCTGTCGCCCGAGAGCCGGGTCCGGATCCACCGCGTCCTGGGGGTGGCCTTCGTCCTCCTCGCGCTCGCCCCGCTCGGGATGGGCCTCGGCCTGCTCGGGGTCCCCGTCCCGCACCCTTCGCTCCCCGTGTTCCGGCCCTGGTAACCACGCATGACCGACCCCACCGCGCCCCCGACGGCCGACGACGCTGCCGACGACGACGCCGACGACGCTGCCGGCGATGACGTTGCCGGCGACGACCCCGACGCTGCCGGCGACGGCTGCACGCTCTGCGGGCTGCCGACCCCGGACCCGCCGGTGACCGCGGGCGACGTCGAGGGCGCGTTCTGCTGTCGAGGGTGCCTGACGGTCGCGCGGACGCTCGACGACGCGGCCGCCGCCGACCCGGACGCCGTGCGGGCCGACCTCCGCGGCGACGACGGGGTAGCGGAGGCCGGCGGGGACGACCCCGGCGACGAAGCGACCGACGGGCCTACCGACGACCCGCCCGCGGACGCCGCGGAGACGTTTCTCGCCGTCGACGGGATGCACTGCGCCACCTGCGAGGCGTTCCTCGAATCGCGCGCCCAGAAGCGGGCGGGCGTCCACGACGCGGCCGCGAGCTACGCCTCCGGACTGGTGAAGGTCGTCCACGACCCCGACCTGGGGATCGAGGAGCTGTCGAGCGCCGTCGACGGCGCGGGCTACCGGGCGCGCGGCCCGGACGAGGAGCGGGCCGACGAGAGCGAGGCCGGCCGCCTGCTCGTCGGCGGCTTCTTCGGGATGATGACGATGCTGTGGTACGTCCTCTTTCTGTACCCGGCCTACCTCGGGCTGCCGGACCGGTTCCGCCTGCTCGACCCAGCGGGCTCGGCGGGGGTGTACCTGCTGGCGAACGTCTGGGTGATGACCACGGTCGTCCTCGCGTACACCGGGCGACCCCTGCTCCGGGGCGCGGTCGTCAGCCTCCGCGCCCGCCAGCCGAACATGGATCTGCTGGTGGCGCTCGCGGCGACGACCGCGTACGTCTACTCGACCGCCGCGGCGCTGCTCGGCCACGTCGAGGTGTACTTCGACATCACCGTCGTCGTCGTGCTCGCGGTCACGCTCGGGGGGTACTACGAGCGCCGCCTGCGCGAGCGCGCGACGGGCGAACTCGCGGACGTCGTCGAGGAGCGCGTCAGCGAGGCCCGGCGCGTGGTCGGCGGGGCGGCCGACGCGCCGAGGGTCGACGCGTCGGGCGTCGACGCCGCGGGCGACGAACGGACGGCCCCCGGTGACTCCGACGCCGAGACGGTCCCCGTCGAGGCGCTGTCGCCGGGCGACCTCGTGGTCGTCCGGCACGGCGAGCGGATCCCGGTCGACGGCAGCGTCCGGGAGGGGACTGCCGCGGTCGACGAGTCGCTCGTGACCGGCGAGTCGCTCCCGCGGCGCCGCGCGGCCGGCGACGAGGTGATCGGTGGCAGCGTCGTCCGCGACGGCGGCCTGGTCGTCGCCGTGGGCGACGAGGGGACGTCGACGCTCGACCGCCTCCGGCGACTCCAGTGGGACGTCCGCTCGACCCGGCCGGGCGCCCAGCGCCTGGCCGACCGCCTCGCGCGGGCGTTCGTCCCGGCGGTCGTCGCCCTCGCCGTCGTCGCCTTCCTCGTCCACCTGGTCGCCCTCGGGAGCGCCCCGACCGCGGCGCTGCTCACGGGCCTGACGGTCCTCGTCGTCTCCTGTCCCTGCGCGCTCGGGCTGGCGACCCCCCTCGCCGTGGCCGCCGGCGTGCGCGACGCGCTCCGGAACGGGATCGTCGTCGCCGACGGCGAGGTGTTCGAGCGCGCCGGCGAGGTCGACCTCGTGGCCTTCGACAAGACCGGCACGCTCACCACCGGCGAGATGCGCCTGACCGACGCCGTCCCGGTCGAGACGGCCGCCGACGGTGGCCAGGTCGCCGTCGACGCCGAGCGGGCCGAGGAGAGCGACCTGTTGGCGGTGGCCGCGGCGGCGGAGTCCGGTTCCGAACACCCCCTCGGCGAGGCCGTCGTTGCAGGCGCACGCGAGCGCGATGTCCCGATACCGGACGCGACGGAGTTCGAGAACGTTCCCGGTCAGGGCGTCGTGGCGACCGTCGAGGGCGACGCGGTGCTCGTCGGCAACCGGACACTGCTGGCCGACCGCGGCGTCGACGTGGCGCCGGCAGCGTCGGTGGCCGAGCGCCTGGAGGACGAGGGCAAGACAGCCATGTTCGTCGCCAGGGCGGGCACCGTCGTCGGCGTCCTCGCCACTGCCGACACCGTCAAGGAGGGCGCAGAGGAGGCGGTCGCCGCCCTCCGGGAGCGCGGCGTCGAGGTGTGGCTGCTGACCGGCGACAACGAACGAACCGCTCGCGCCGTCGCCGAGGAGGTCGGCATCGCTTCCGGGAACGTCCGCGCGGAGGTGCTCCCCGAGGAGAAGTCCGACGCCGTCGAGACCATCCAGGCCGACGGTCGGCGGGCGATGATGGTCGGCGACGGCGTCAACGACGCGCCCGCGCTGGCCGTCGCCCACGTCGGCGTCGCCATCGGCAGCGGCACCGACGTCGCCATCGAGGCCGCCGACGTGACGCTCATGCGCGACGACCCGGTCGACGTCGTCCGGGCTATCCGCGTCTCCGAGGGGACGCTGGCGAAGATCCGCCAGAACCTCTTCTGGGCGCTGGGGTACAACACCGCGATGAT
>ENA-ORDC01000221-ORDC01000221.1-marine-metagenome-genome-assembly--contig:-NODE-221-length-61678-cov-9.317008_pt1 | contig 61678 bp, 55 predicted proteins | sample MGYA00237783_ERZ508515 | MGnify/ENA primary metagenome ERZ508515 (study PRJEB26186, sample SAMN06268792) | marine metagenome | isolation source: Eden Landing Ponds, San Francisco, CA, USA | place...
CCCGAGCGCGTCCACCGGTTCGCCGAGGCGATGAAACTCGCGTTCGTCGACGGCCACCGCTACGTCACCGACCCCGAGTACGAGGAGATCCCGCCGCTCGGTTCGAAAGCGTACGCGCGGGAGCGTGCCGCGGAAATCGGTGACCAGGCCATCGAGGACCCCGACGTCGGCGTCCCCAACGCCGGGGACGCGGAGGACGCCGACACCGTCTTGCTCTGTGTCGCCGACGACGCCGGGAACGTGGTCTCGTACATCAACTCCCGCTTTGCGGGCTTCGGGTCGGGCGTCGTCGCGGGCGAGACGGGTATCGCACTGCAGAACCGCGGGTCGTCGTTCTCGCTCGACCCCGAGCACCCGAACAGTCTCGAACCCGGAAAGCGGCCCTTCCACACGCTCGTTCCCGCCGTCGCGAAACTGGGGCCGGACGACTGGGCGGCCTTCGGCGTCATGGGCGGATACATGCAACCCCAGGGGCACGTCCAGGTGCTCTCGAACATCGTCGACTACGACATGCCGCTGCAGGCGGCTCTCGACGCGCCGCGCTGGCGCTATCGCGAGGACGGAAGCCTGGCAGTCGAAGAGCAGTTCCACGAGGGTATCCCGACGAAACTCGTCCGCCGGGGCCACGACGTCGGGGTGCTCCCGCCGCTGCTGTTCGGCGGTGCCCAGATCGTCCGCAACGACGACGGCACGCTCTCGGGTGCCACCGAACCCCGGAAAGACGGGCACGTGGCGGGCTACTGACCCGAGCTCGGACCGTCGCGCAGCCGCGGGCGGCCCCATCCCCGGACACCGTTCCAATTTTCAGTAGCTTTCAGTAGTACACCGTAGGAAACGGGTACACTGTTGGACGACTGGGCCATGTCCATCGCTACCATCCGCATTCGACTCGGGCAAGGCAACAGCGGGCGCTATGACAGCCGACCCACCACCAGTGGTCGCCGCTGCCTGTTCGGGTTCGTAGGCTACGATGCCGGACCCGAACGTGAACCGCGTGCCAGCGGAACGGCCAGCTAGCACGATTTCACACTCCCCCGTGTAGGAGGACGTGAAACCGTGGTCTAGCTCGTCCGTCTCGCTGAAGAACACGCGAGCCACGTTCAGCGCCCCGATATAGTCGCGGTCGCCCTCGAACCCACACCGGGCATTGTCACACCGGAAGTGCCCGCCCCACCACTGTTCTTGCTGGTGGTCGGGTGACTTGCAGGTGTGGCCGGTCGAACCACACCGGGGACACGACCGGCTCGTCCCCTCCGGGTAGACTCGCTCGACAGCGAGACCAGCACTCTCTGCCCGATACTTGATGTTCCCGATAATGTCCCGTCGTGCCCACGATGACAACTCCCACGACAACGCACCTTCGTCACTCGGCGGAGAGAGCGAGCGCAAATCCTCGTGAACAATCGCGTCCACGTCGTAGGCGAGTGCAAGTGCGAGGACTTGGTTGGCTATGTCATGTGTCAGTTGCTCACGCTTGTGCTGGAGTTTGCTGTTCACTCGCTCGTACTCACTGTGTATGTGAGCGAACTCATCAGTATGCGAGCGACCGTCACGGCGCAACGCGGCAAGGCGGTCGTTCAGGCGGGTTCGTTCCCGGTGAAGTCGTCGCATCCCGTCACGGTCGGTGAACTGGATGAACTGTGGCGTGGAGAGTTGCTCGCCGTCGTCAGTGACCACCACGGCAGTCATATCTTTCCGCATTCCAGCGTCAAGCGCCAGTACGCAGTCAGCGTCGTCAGTCGGCTCTGCATGATCGACTTCGACGGGGAACGACAGTTCGTAGTAGGCAGACCCAGTTTTGCGACGGGAGGGTTGGAACTCGGGAGCTGACAGATTGCCGTGGGACAGGAGGTCGTGGAACGCTTCGTAGCCGTCGCGCTCGTAGTCTGTCCACGACCAATCGCCCCGTGTCTCCGGCGATAGTGTGTCTGGTGTTTTGAGTTGGATAGCCAGTGTCTCGTTGTCGCTGTCGTACTGATAGTTGACTGCTTGGCCGCTGGTTGGGCCGTCGTCCGCAGAGAACGGCAAGACGCCGCTATCGTACTCTGGACAGTCCTGCATCTCGAAATACGTGTCTGGATACGTGCCGTGACGGTCGTAGTAGCTGTTGAGTTGGTCAATGAGGATGTCCACGTAGCCTGACGAGAGATAGTCACCGTCGTCCCAGAGTTGTTCTTTGATGCGACGACGGTGGATGCGTCGGATTTTGTGGTCAGGAAGTACGTCTCGAATGGAGTGGAAGGCGTCTCGGCGGTCGGCGTGACTCCGGAGGGTTTCACCGACTTTCTGCAAGATGCACCGTCGAAACCGCGAGGGAAGATACAGGTCAAGTTCTTCGAACGGTTCGTGTTCATCGAAGTATTTCCACGCTTGATGCGATGCGTCGGCAATGCCGTCCAGATGGGCTGGCGACCAGTGATCTTCGAGGACATGATTGGCGACACGCTGTGTGAGTGTTGCCAGTCGCTCGAATCGTTTTTCCTCCTCGTCTGGCAGACGGATTGGAAGCGAGAGGTGGTCACTCATCAGGTTTCACCTCGGATTCGACGGTGTTGACGACCTGTTGTTTTTTCGAAGAGCGCATACCGTAGAGCTTCCCACTGAAGCTGGCAACGAGTGTGATGAGGTCATCAACGAGTTCTTCCTGTGCTGATTTGTCTGTCTCGTCTTCGGTGACGGTAACAGTGACGCCGTAACAATCGAAGTATCGTTCGAGATACGAGAAGCCAAACCGGGTGAGGCGGTCTTCGTAGGTGACGAGAATGCGTCCATAATCGGCGTCATGTACGTCATCAAGGAGTGAGTCGAGGCCACGGCGGTCTTCGTTCAGACCACTGCCAACATCGGTGTACGTATTTTCAACGCTCCAGCCGTGGTCGTGAGCGTAGTCTGTGAGTCGCTCAAGTTGGCGGTCGAGGTCGCCGTTGTCTTTTTGTCCGTGACTGGAGACGCGACCGTAGAGGGCAACACGGTCTGTCGGACGAGTATCGCCAGCGAGTCGGCGGAGTTCTCGGTGTGGTATCCGTCGTTCTCCGCCCGGTGTTCGGGTGTAATCGAGGTCGTCATTGCGACACCAGCGCTTGACGGTTTGGACGTGAACACCGAGTTCATCTGCGAACTCACCAATCGAGTACGACCGTGGCATCTATATATTACTGTTTACTACTGGTAGTTACTTATAAATACTGGAGTCTGTAACAGTTACACTACCCTCGCCGCAGGGCCATCTTTTTGCACGGGCACCGACTGTGGGATCCATGGCCTACGAAATCGCGCTGATCCCCGGCGACGGGATCGGTCGAGAAGTCATAGACGCCGTGCGGCCACTCGTCGACGACCTCACGGCGTCCGGGAGTTTCGACCTCGAATACACCGAACTCGACTGGGGGAGCGAGCGCTACCTCTCAGAGGGTGCGATGATGCCCGACGACGGGATCGATACCCTGCGAGCGCACGACGCCATCCTGCTGGGTGCGGTCGGTCACCCAGACGTGCCAGACCACGTCACGCTCCACGGGTTGATGCTCCCGATCCGCAAGCGACTGAACCAGCAGGTGTGCAAGCGTCCCGCCACCCTCCTAGAAGGCGTCGACAGCCCGCTCCGCGGATACGAGGGTGGCGACGTCGACATCGTCGTCTTCCGGGAGAACACCGAGGGCGAGTACGCGAACGTCGGCGGTCGCGAACACCGCGGGTTCGACCACGAGGTCGCCGTCCAGAGCGCCGTCTACACCAGACAGGGGACCGAGGCCGTCGTCCGCGCCGCCTTCGAGGCGGCCGCCGAGCGTGACGAGCGACTGACGAACGTGACGAAGTCGAACGCACAGGCCCACGGGATGGTGTTCTGGGACGAAGTCGTCGCGGAAGTGAGCGAGGACTACCCCCAGGTAGCGGTCGAACGCCTCCTCGTCGACGCCGCGGCGATGGACTTCGTGCGCCGACCGGAGGAGTTCGACGTCGTGGTCGCCTCCAATCTCTTCGGGGACATCCTCACGGACCTGGGTGCCATCGTCACCGGCAGTCTGGGACTCGCGCCGTCGGCCAACATCGCACTCGACGGCGACGCTCCCTCGATGTTCGAACCCGTCCACGGCAGCGCTCCCGACATCGCCGGTCAGGGGATCGCCAATCCGCTCGCGACCGTCCGCTCGGTCGCGATGCTGTTCGACGACCTCGGCGAATCGACGGCCGCGACCCGTCTCGAAGACGCAGTCGCCGCCCAGCTCGCCGACCCCGGCGCGCCCCGGACCCCGGACCTCGGTGGCGATGCGGGAACCGAAGCGGTGGTCGCGGATCTGCAGGATCGACTCTGACGGCGCGGGCCGAACAGGACGGGAGCGGCTCCGAGAGCGCGGCCCGAACAGTGACCGGGTCGCCCCGCGTGGCTACCGTACCACGTCGGCTGAAACGGCCCCGATCCGGTCGACCTCGGCCCGGACGACGTCACCGGGTTCGATCGGATGGGCACCTGGCGTCCCGGTCGATATCAGGTCGCCGGGTTCGAGTGTCATCACCCGGGAGTGGAAGGCGACGAGTTCTCGCGGCGAGAAGTGCATGTTCGCGACGCTGTTTTCCGCGACCACCGCGTCGTTCACGACGGTTCGAACCGAGAGGTCGTCGAGAGCGCCGCCGTCGATCGAGAGGTCTCCCTCCGCGACGACGAGGCGTGGTCCGACGACGAGGAAGGTGTCGTAACTCTTCGCGCGCGTGAGAAACCGCGGGTTGCGCTGGAGGACGTCCTCTGCTGTCATATCGATCACGGGGACGTACCCCGCGACGACGTCGTCGACCTCCTCGGGGTCGATATTTCGACAGGTGCGACCGATCACGACCGCCAGTTCGGCCTCCGCAGTGACCCGGTCGGACTCGCTCTCGGGCGGGAGCCGGACCGGCCCACCCGGCCCGGTCGCGGCGGTGGCGGGCTTGAAGAAACTCGCGGGTTCGTCGGGGCTGTCCTCGTCCAGGTCGGCGGCGTGGTCGGCGTAGTTCAGGCCGATACCCAGCAACTTCTCCGGATCGGCGAGCGGACCGCCGAAGGCGAGATGTGCGGCCGAGACGGGGTTCGTGGACGCGTCACCGGGGTCGGGCAACCCGCCGGGCGCCCGTCGGAGGGCGTCGTGGACGGTCTCCAGCGACGGGTCGGCCGCTTCGAGCGGGACGTAGCCGTTGTCGTCGCCTACCAGTGCGCGCCCGTCGGCGGTGCGAGCGAGGTACGTGTCCATACGCCGGACGGCGGACCGCGAACCCATCAATCTTCGCCAGGGCACCGGACCGGTCCCGTCTCGCTGGCCGCCTCGCAAGTACTGAATAGGCTGGCCGCCCAGGACCGAGTCATGGAAGTCCACGAGGTCGACAGTTTCGCGATATCGATCCCCCTCGAAGAGCCGGTCGCGTTCGCGACGCGCGTCGTCGAACAGCGCGACCACGCGATCGTCCGGATCCGCACCGAGGACGGCCTCGAAGGGGTGGGTTACACGCTCGGGTACGGGGGCGCCGGCCTCGTCGCCGACGCCGTCTCGGAGTTGCTCGCGCCGATGGTCGAGGGCGAGGACCCGAGAGATACCACCCGGCTCTGGCGGGAGATGTTCGACGGCACCGTCCAGATCGGGCGCAAGGGAGTGATGCTCCGGGCGATCTCCGCCGTCGACACCGCGCTCTGGGACCTCAAGGCCAAGGCCGCCGGGATGCCGCTGTACAAACTGCTCGGCGGGAGCAAGGAGCGAATACCGGCCTACGCCAGCGGCGGCTACTATCGCGACGAGAAGGGCCTCGAAGGGCTCCACGAGGAGATGGAGCGCTACGTCGAGCGTGGCCACGACGTCGTGAAGATGAAAGTCGGGCGCGAACCGCTCGAACGGGAGGTCGAACGCGTCGCGACAGTCCGAGACGCCATCGGTCCACACCGCACGCTCCTGATGGACGCCAACGGCAAGTGGGACCACAAACAGGAGGCGGTGCGGGCCTGCCGCGCCTTCGCCGAGCACGACCCCTACTGGATCGAGGAACCGGTGATGCCCGACAGCGTCGAACTCATGCGCGAGGTCAACGAGGCGCTCCCCTATCCGGCGGTGTCCGGCGAACTCGAGTTCTCCAGGTACGGCTTCGCCGAGTTGCTGCGGGAGGGCGCGATCGAGATCGTACAGCCGGACGTCTCGGTCGTCGGCGGTGTCACCGAGTGGCTCCGCGTCGCCAACACCGCCGCGAGTCACGACGTTCCCGTCGCTCCCCACTACAACTGGGACCTGCACGTCCAGTTGTTGGGCGCCGTCGAGAACGGCCTCTGGGCGGAATACTTCTACCGCGATTCCGACGTGAAAGCCTTCGACGACGTGCTCGAAAATCCCATGGAACCCGAGGACGGCGACCTCGTGATCCCCGACCGGCCGGGCCACGGCGTGACCTTCGACGAGGACGCCCTCGACTCCTACCGGATCGACGGGTAAACTACCCCACATCGCGGCCGGGTTCGAACTCGAACGACGGATCGGGACCGAAGTCGGCATCGGGAGCGGACTTTTGTTACTGGACGCCTACGGAGAGATGTGAATCGATCCGCGGTCGCGGTCGCGCTTCTGGTACTTTTGGGTGGCTGTAACGCCATCGATGGCGCCGAGCAGTCGACCGCGGAGACGGTCACGCCCGCTCCCGTCCCGTCGGTCGAAACCGCCGATGGGACCACGACGACCGACCGCGGGGACTGCGTAGCGCCCCCGCCGGGTCCCGCACCCGGATCGGTACCGGCGTCCCGGACCGAACCCGTGGCTCTCCCAGAGGAGGACGGCCAGGTCGACGGCTCGGCGCTGGCGGCGCTCCACGGACGGACACTGGCGAACCACAGTTACCACCTCCGGGTCGGTAACAGCGGCGAGGTGTGGTCGCTGCCCGACGCCGCCGCCTTCACCTACGAGGGCGTCGGTCTCGGTGTCGGGGCGCCGTGGGCGTACGCCGTCGGCGGACGGCTGTACACGCTCCGGCCGGACAACGGGCAACTCGTCTTCGACGAACGACAGTACGGCGCCGGTACCCAGACTCGCGAGCGACTGCGCGAGGTACTGACGGGCGAACGCTGGCTCGCCGCAGAGGTCGGCCCGTACAACTACAGCGTCGTCGGAACTCGATCCGACAACGGCACCGAACTCCGGGTTCTCAGGGATACACTCAACCGGCCGCTACTCCGCGTGCCGGACGCGCGAACGGTCGCGCAGCTGTTCGTCAACTCGACGCTGGCCGTCGACCGTCACGGGATCGTCCGTGAAGTCCGACACGTCGAACGACTCCACTACGGCCCGAATACCGACATCCCGAACGAGACCCGGGTGGCCACCTTCGCGGTCGACCAGGTCGGGACGGCCGACCTCCACCGACCGGCCGCGTTCTGTGTGAGCAACCCCGACGCGATGCGCACCGCCGTGCCGACCGACGGCCAGAACGCGACCCTTCCCGGAGCGACGACCGTCGACACGCCGGCACCGAACGCGTCGACCGGAGCGCAGACCTCGAGACCGACGACGACACCAGCAGCGACCACGACGACAGCGCAGGACACCTGAGAGACCCTGAAAGACAGCCCTGGGAAGTTAAAAAGATCCGAACGACGGCCAACGAGAACACCCGTCGGACTCGTTTTGCGTCTGCGGGTACAACGAGCGACATGCACGCTGCGGTCAGAACGAACCCCGGGCACACCAGGCGGTGGTCGCCGTGACCGTGCTGGTCCTGGGCGACCAGCTCACCCGCCGCGTCGGCCCGGTCGCCGAGCGCGAGGAACCGGTCCTCGTGATAGAGGCGACGGCGTTCGCTCGCAAACTCCCCTACCACCCTCACAAGCTCGTCGCAGTCTTCAGCGCGATGCGCCACTACCGCGACGCGCTCCGTGCCGACGGCCGGACGGTTCACTACCACCCGGTCGAGACGTTCCGCGAGGGGTTCGAGGCACACTTCGCCGCCCACCCGGCCGACGAACTCGTCGTCATGGAACCCCCGAGCCACGGTGGGACAGACCGACTCCGACACCTCGTCGCGGACTCGGGCGGGACGCTCCGGGTCGTCGAGAACGACCTCTTTCTCTCGACACCAGCGGCCTTCGACGAGTGGACGGCCGAGCGAGGACTGGACGAGGGGGAGTTGCCCCGCCAGGAGACGTTCTACCGCTGGATGCGCGAGCGGACGGGCTACCTGATGGACGACGACGAACCCGCGGGCGGCGCGTGGAACTACGACGAAGACAACAGGGAGACGCCCCCGGCCGACTACGACCCACCCGACCCGCCGGCGTTCGAACCCGACGAGACCACCCGCGAGGTCCGGGACTGGGTAGAAGATACCTTCGTGGGCAGTTACGACGAAGCGCCGTACGGCGGCGACTGGGCCGACCCCGGCAGCTTTCGGTGGCCGGTCACGCGGGAGGGCGCCGAACGCGCTCTGGAGACGTTCGTCGACGAGCGCCTCGCGGCCTTCGGTGACTACCAGGACGCGATGTGCGCGGACGACTGGCTGTTGCACCACTCGCTGCTGTCTGTTCCCCTGAATCTCGGACTCCTCCATCCGCGAGAGGTGGTCGAGAGCGCACTCGCTGCCTATCGCGAGCGAGACCTGCCGCTGAACAGCATCGAGGGATTCCTCCGACAGGTGATCGGGTGGCGGGAGTTCGTGCGCCACGCCTATCGCCGTGAGATGCCCGACATGGCGACCGCCAACCAGTTAGACGCGGACGAACCGCTCCCAGACTGGTACTGGACCGGGGAGACGGACATGGCCTGTCTCTCTGACGTCGTCGAAGCTGTCCGTACCCGGGGGTACAGCCACCACATCGAGCGGCTGATGGTCCTGTCGAACTTCGCGACGCTGCTGGGCGTGGAGCCGGCCGCACTCGACCGGTGGTTCCACGCGGCCTACGTCGACGCCTTCGACTGGGTGACGACGCCCAACGTCGTCGGGATGGGGACGTTCGGAACCGACGCCGTCTCGACCAAACCCTACGTCTCCTCGGCGAACTACGTCCAGCGGATGAGCGACTACTGTGGGGACTGTGTCTACGACCCCGACGCGACGACCGGTGAGCGAGCCTGCCCGTTCAACGCGCTGTACTGGGACTTCCTCGACCGCCACGAGGACCGACTGCGCTCGAACCACCGGATGGGGCTCGTCTACTCACACCTCGACAGCAAAGACGACAAGGAGCGGGCGGCCATCCGCGAGCGGGCAGCGACCGTCCGCGAGCGACTGCAGAATAGAGGGAGCGTACTTCCCGACCGTGGACTCGACGACTTCGACGCGGACTGACCGAGTCACGGGCGTCACGGTCACCGACCCACCCACACCGGGAGCATCCCCCGTAGAAGTACTACCCACACCGGGAACATCCCCTGCAGGAGTCCCAGCCACGACAGTGGCAGACGTCTCTACTCGATCGTCAGGTCGTCGCCGCCGTCGCCGTCGCCGTCGGTCTCGTCCCACTCGATCTCGAACTCGACACTCAACTCGTAGGGACCGCCGGCCGGTCCTTCGCGCTCGGCTTTCACCTCGAAGGTCGGCCGCTCGGGGATGGTCAGTGTCTCCGACTCCCCTCTGGCTGACAGCGTGAGCGAGTCGCCGACTTCGAGCGTGTCCGCGACACGACGGAGGTACGACGCGACTTCGGCACGGTCACGCGTGCTCTCGGACTCGAAGAGGACTTCTTCGGGCATACTTCCCCTACGTCGTCGGCCACGATAAGCGTGTGGCCTCTCGACCACACTACCGGTTGAGCGCGACGACGAGGACGGCCGCGGCGAGCAGGAGGACGAAAAGCGTCGTGACCGGTTGGCGGGTCGGGCCAACCCGGAAGAGAACGAACGCCAGACCACCCCCGACGACGCCGACAGCCGCGCTGAACAGGGCGTGAAGCGTCTCGACACGGCCGGTGTCGGCGCCGCGGCCGACCTGGTCACTCAGCGTGACCGCGTTCGTCCCGCTGTCCCAGGCGACGACGGTCGCGACCGCCCCGAACACGACCGACATCGCACCCGCACTCGACAGCGCCGCCGCGACGACACCGCCGAACGTGACCAGCGCGCCGCCGTCGACGATACGGTGACGGGCCGTCCAGACACCCGCCAGCAGTGCGACGACGCCGACCAGCGCGAGGAGTGTCGGTGTCGGACCGCCGGGGACGCTGGCGGCGACGGCGAAACTCCCGGCCGCGCCGGCGATCACCACCGACCCCCGCGAGGGGCGACGGACGAGTTCGTACCCCGTCACGCAGACCACCGCCGGCGGGCGCGTTCGAGTGCTTCGTAGAGCGACTCGTCGTCCGTCCAGTCGATGACGCGGAGGCCGCTCGCGCGCAGGTCGCTCAGCCGGTTCGAGCGCTCGATCGACGCCAGCGTCCGCCCGACCGTGTCCCGTCGAGTCGGATCGGGACTGACGACCGTCACCGGGTGTCCCCGGACGTGAAGACGCCGAGCGACGTAGGCCGCGGCCGTATCGACCATCGGGGAACAGAAGACCACCTGCGCGTCGTCGGGGAGTCGCCCGACGAGCATCCGGAGTGCAGGCCGGACGTACACCCGCTCGGCCGGCGGCGTCGGCGACAGCGCCGGGTGGGTCGCCAGCAGGTGGCGCGCCTCGGCACGGTGGGTCGGCCCCGCCCCTGGCGGGAGCCAGATGTCGGCCTCGGAGAGGGCGGCGATCCCAACCCGGTCGCCCGTGTCCAGCAACGAGTTGAAGAGTCGATGCGTCGCGTCGATGCTGCGTTCGACGGCGTTTCGGCCGTCCTCGCCCGACTGGACGTACGCCGCCGGCCGCAGGTCGAGCACGAGCACGACCGTCGCCATCCGCTCTTCGCGAAACTCCATGGTCGCGAGCGACCCGTCCCGGGCGTAGCGGTTCCAGTCCAGGCGACTCAGCGGATCCCCGTGCTGGTACTCCCGCACCGAGGCGAACTCGACGCCCGCTCCCGTAGTGTCGGTCGCGACGCGTCCGGTGTACGGTGACGTGAGCGCGTGGAGCGGGACTTCCTCGGTCGCGTCGACCGGCGGGACGCAGGTCAGCGTCGTCGGCTGTGTCGCCACGTCGTACTCGCGCTCTTCGCTGCCGCTCGCGTTCCGAACGATCACCGTCAGCCCGTCGAGGTCGAACTCGCCCCGGCGGGCCGTCACGCTATAGGAGAAGGCCACCGCCGCACCCGGCCGGAGTGCAGTCGCCGTCCGCGCCGGTCCCTCGACGACCGACAGCGCGTCCGGCACTTGCTCGACGAGTCGCAGGTCCGGGATCGACCGGTCGCCCGTATTCCTGACGGTGACCGTCACTGTGACCTCCTCCCCGGGTTCGGGCATCGAGTCACTCACCTCTCGGAACACCGACAGCGACGGCGCTGGCGCCGACGAGACGTTCGCGTACGCGAGGTAGGTCACACCCACCACTGCTGCGAGCAACAGCGGCCGGGTACTCGTCGCGACGCCCAGCCCCCCCGTGAGAAACGACAGCCCCGCGACCCCGACCCAGCGGTTCGTCTGCCGCGCCGTCACCGACCTGACAGTCAAGTCGCTCGCCGCGTCGCCACTCCCGTCCTCGGCCTCGTCTGCCGGTTCGGTGTCCGTGGGGTCGGCCTCGCTCCGGACCGTCGCCGGTTCCCGGACGTCCGCCGAGCGGTCCCGTGACCCGGACTGACCCCCGGTCGCCGCGTCCGCTGCGCTGGTTTCGGTCCCCGTCGTGTCTGTGCCGCCGTCCGGAGCCGTCGTGCCCGTGCCGCCGTCCGGATCTGTCGGGTCCGTCGAATCGACCGTCTCACTCGTGGCGTCGGCGGCCTCGTCTGGGTCACTCATCGCGGTCCTCCTCCTCGTCGGCTGCGACGTCGAAGACCGAACCGAACCCCGAACCGGTGTCGGCCCCATCGGCAATTCCGTCGGCGTCGTCCCGGGTAGCATCGGCGACGTCTGTCCCGACGCTGTGTCGGGGACCGGGTTCCTGGGGGTCGTCGACGAGCGCCGCGAGTTCGGCGGCGACACGCTCGGTCCGCCGGACGAAACTCGGTCTGGAGCTGAAATACTCCCGGACCCGGTCGACCCGGCCGACCGCCGGGGCCTCACCACTGAACACCGCCGCGGCGTACGGGTCGTCGGTCCAGGTCCCCTCGTACATTGCCGCTCTGGCTTCCTCGGAACTGAGCCCTCGCCGGCGGACGAGCGTCTCTTCGGTGACGTCTTCGACCTGCTCGCGGAGGCGCTCGCGCTCGGTCATCCGGTATCGCGTCATCGACAGCCGGTCGAACCGCTCGTCGAACTCGTCGCCGGGCGTCGGCAACTCGACGATCTCCTCGGTGTCGGGCGTCTCGGCGTACTCCCGGTCGGTCGCGCGCCGGCGCTGGAGTTCCCGGAGCCCGCCGAACACGAGAAGCACACCCAGGAGGAGCACCAGCGCGCGGTCGGTCGGGAGTGACCCGAGGAGGCCGGGGGCGACCAGCGCCGCCAACCCGACGACAGCCAGGACGACACCCAGCCCCGACGCGATCCGCTTGCCGGCGCTCACGTGTCACCCTCCGCGTAGGCCGCTTCGATCCGCCGGAGCGTCTCGACGGCCGTCTGTTCCCGCTCTGCAGTCGCCTCGGCCCCGCCGTAGCGGACGTCCGCGAACAGTCGCGTGAGGCGCTCGACGTCCTCGCGTGCCAGTCCGGCGTCGACCGCGGCGGCCGCGAACTCGCCGGGCGTACTCGACTCGGGATGGTCGACCGTCAGCGAGTCGGTCATCTCCGCCCAGGCCCTGTACACCTCGTTCTCGAAGCTCTCCTCGTCGTCGGTCTCCTCGATCCGGTCGGCCGCCCGCCCCGCCGCCGCACCGACCGCCGCGACGTCGACCGCCTCCTCGCTCGTCTCCTCGTCACCCTCGCCGAGGCCACCCTCCGAAACCGTCTGGTCGTGGTCACCGGTCAACACGAGGACGGCCACGACTACCAGGAGTCCGACAACGCCGACGAGGAGGAACTGCGACAGCAACGACGGCGGGGCGACTGCCTCGCCACCGCCCATCAGTCCACCACCCTCCTGACTCGGGTTCCCCGACTGGGGCATGTCGAGCAGTTCGCCCGGCGGCCGCGTCTGGCAAGACGTCAACAGTAGATACACGAAAAAGCCAGGATACCCGACCAGCACGGCCCACCCCAGTCCCATCGCCGCGTCGTCGTACCACCGTCCCGCGAGGAACACGCCCAGCAACCCGAGCAAGAGCGCGATCTGGACCAGCGGATTCGACAGCGCCGAAACACAGAGGTCGACCGGAGAGGCCCCCGCACCGAGGTCGACGAACGACCACCGGTCGGCCTCCCCGTCGCCAGTCGGTGTCTCGACCGGGTCGCTCTGCCCGCCGAGCTGGTCCGCCGGCCCGAAACTGCCCAGCCCGGTGTTGGGGCTCGTCGTCGAGGTCAGCGTCGCCGCCGCGAAAGAGAGCGTCGCCAGACAGAGGAGGGCGAGCACTACCGTCCGGAGACTGAAACGCGAATCGTCCACACCCGCGCAAAAGGGAGTGTCCGGTGTTAGTCTTTCGTGTACTGGTCCCTACGGCCCCTGCCCACACTCAAACTCACCCGTCTCGACACCCGATCGCGGGCAATCAGACCGCGACACCCACCGTTATCCCCCTCCGGGTCTATCTCGGGAACGATGCGCGCCGTTCGACTCCACGACCACGGCGGACCCGACGTACTGCAGGTTGACGACACCGACCGCCCCGACCCGGGCGACGACGAACTGCTCGTCGAGGTGGCCGCTGCCGGCGTCAACCCCGTCGACACCTACTTTCGGGACGGCTCCTACGAACCGGTCGGTCTCCCCTTTACCCCCGGCGTCGACTTCGCAGGGACCGTCGCCGCGGTCGGCGAGGACGTCACCGACTTCGCGACCGGCGACCGCGTCTACGGCACCGGCATCGGCAACGGCGGCTTCCAGGGTGGCTACGCCGAGTTCGCGACCGTCCCGACCGACCGCGTCGTCGCCTTGCCCGACGGTGCAGACATCGTCGAGGCGGGCGCCGCCGGCGTCGCTGCCGTCACCGCCTGGCGCGCGCTGATCGACCACGCCGACCTGGACCCGGCCGAGACCTGTCTCGTCCACGGCGGCTCCGGCGGTGTGGGCCACGCCGCCGTCCAGGTCGCCGACGCCGTCAGCGCCCGCGTCGTCACGACCGCCGCACCCGAGTATCACGACCGACTCTCCGACCTCGGGGCGGACGTCGTCCTCGATTACGGTCGCGACGACCTCGCCGACGCCGTCGTCGACGCGACTGGTGGCGGCGCCGACGCGATCCTCGACCACCGACTCGACGACTACCTGCAGTTCGACGCCGACGTGGCCGCCCAGGGCTGTCGGGTCGTCGGTATCGGCGAGAACAGCCCCGACCCCGCGTTCACGAACGACGGCGCCGCCCGCTCCAAGGACGTCAGCTACCAGTTCATGTCGATGTTCAACATGCCCGACCTCCGGGTGGGTCTGCGCGGCGTCGCCCACCTCATGCAGAGCGACCGACTCTCCGTCGAGATCGCGCGCAGCTACGGCCTCGACGAAGCAGGTGAGGCCCAGCGCGCCGTCATGGAAGACAGTTTCTTCGGGAAACTCGTGATCGAGCCCTGACGAACGGATCCAGCTTCTGGTCGTTCCCGCGACGGCCGGTCACAGCACCCGGTTGACCGGGTCACTACCGGTCTCGATCCGGTCGAAGCTCTCGCGGACGATCGCGGCGACGTGTCGGTAGTAGTCGCGGGTGTACGCCGCGCAGTGTGGCGAGACGATGACGTCGTCCATTTCCCACAGCGGCGACGACTCGGGGAGCGGTTCGGTCTCGAAGACGTCCAGCGCCGCCCCGGCGATGGCACCCTCCTGAAGCGCGTCGACGAGTGTGGACTGGTCGACGACCTCGCCACGGGCGACGTTCACGAGGTAGGCGTCCTCGCGCATGGCCTCGAACACACCCCGGTCGACCAGTCCCCGCGTGTCGTCGGCCAGCGGCACCGCGAGGACGACGAAACGGGCGTCGGCGACGGCCTCGTCGAGTTCGGCCGGCGTATAGACCCGCTCGACCCCGGGTTCGGGCGTGGGCGTCCGGCGCACGCCGACCACGTCGAGACCGAGCCCGGTCAGCCGGTCGACGACACCGCGCCCGAGGCCGCCGAGGCCGACGACGGTCGCCTGCTCGCCCGCGACGGTCCAGGCATCGTCCCACGCCGGCCGGGACCATTCGCGGTCTTCCTGGGCGGCGACGTGGTCGTGGACCCGCCGGGCGAGCGCGAGGACGAATCCCGCGACCGTCTCACCGACTGCGTCGCCGTGGATGCCAGTGCTGTTCGTGAGGACGACCCCCCGCTCGCGAAAGCGGTCCTGGGGGAACCGGTCGACGCCTGCCTGGATCGAGTGGACCCACTCGAGTTCGAAAAACGACTCCCGGGAGACGAGCGTCACGACCGCCTCGCAGTCCACGAGCGAGTCGGCCGACCCATCCACCACCTTGACATCGGCCGGGATGTCGGCCAGCGCGGCGACCAGTCGCTCGGGCGGGAACACCACCGAGACGGAGTCGTCGACACCGATCCGGTCCACCTGCATGGGGGCGGTTACGCCACGCCGGACCCTAACGTTTGCTCCGAACAGCACTGTCCAGGGCGCAGGTCAGTCGTCCCGTTCCAGCAGCGACCGGTCCAGGTCCACGAGGAGGGTCTGGCACGAGGCGACAGACTAGTCCGCCGAGACCGGGACGCCGGCGACCCGATAGCGGGAGACCGTCGTACACCCGAACGCGGGTGATGGGATTATCTATCACCAGAACATCATAGTTTTCGTCCGATATTGATGATTCCGTACTCTGCCAGTTGGAACTGTGTGCTCGATCTACGACCCGCTCCACTCACGCGATTTGTTTTCCAATTCTGACCATTTTCAGTCTGATTCCTTATACAAAAACATACGCAAACAGGTATTTCGAGTATATTATTTTGATGTTTTTATGACGGGCGGCAGACGGTGGGCTGACGTGCGTTCGACGGGCGGCTGACGACGCCGGCTCGGAGCCGGGCCGGTGGTCGAGTTCACACGAGGGGGTTCGCTCGGACAGTGCGATCGAGGGACTGGGCGGGCTACAGCATGCCCGTGGCGCGTTCGTAGTGCTTCCGGACGCATCCATACGACTCGACGGGACGGGCTATACGCCTGCCGGTCGTACAGACAGATCGATGAACACCATCCGAGCGGGGCTAGCCGTCCTCGCGGTATGCGTGCTGGCGGCACCGGTAGCGGGCCACGTCCCGAGTTTCCCCGAGGACAACACTACCCCCGAGCGCGCACTGCAGGTGCCCGACGCGGTCAAGTCGTGGTCGTTCTACGACCGGCTCGACCGCGGACAGGTACGCTACTACCAGTTCTCGCTCGATGCGGGCGAGCGACTCCGCGTCGGGACGTTCACCCCACAGTCCGGCGCGTTCGCTCCGTCGCTCGTGGTGATGAGTCCCGCGTCGAACGCCACAGACACTGTTCCCGCGGGCCTTACCGTCCCCGAGGGGATGGGGAGGGTCGTCGTCGCGGGCGAGCGTCCCGAGCGGGCGAGTTACGAACCGTTCGCGCCGTCGGCCAACTACCACACGGCCGACGTCGACCACCCCGTCGAGAGCGACCGGACCTACCTCGTGGCCGTCTACGAGGCGAGTAACCGTAGCGGACAGGTCGGTGTCACGGTCGGCTACGCCGAGCAGTTCTCGCCGACGGAGTACGTGACAGTACCCTTCGACCTCGTCCAGGTCCGCCTGTGGTCGGGCCAGCACCCGCTTGTCCTCCTGGCTCCGTGGCTCCTGACACTGGTCGCGGGCGTGGCGTTCGTCCGCCGGCGCCGGCGCCAGGACTGGGACACGCCGGTGGTGCGAGGCGCGCTCGTCGTCGCCGGACTGCTCATCCTCGGGTCCGCCGTGAGCACCACTGCCCAGACCGCTCTCGCGCTCTCGAAGACCGGCCCGACCGCCGGCGCGCTCGTGACTGCCGCATTCGTCGTCGTCCCGCTGGTCTGTGGCACTTGGATCCTGGGGACCGCAGTTCGAGGCGATCCCCCCAGTGCGGGCCGAATACGTGTCGGCCTCACGATTGCGGCCGTCGCAACCCTGGCGACGTGGGCGGGGTTCGTCGTCGCGCCGGCTGCCCTACTGGTGCTCGCGTTGCTCCCCCGACGGACCCTCCGGAGCGGAACGGACGGAAACCAGCGCTGACTTCGAGAGCGCGAGCGCCCGAGTTCTGTTCGCGTTGTTCGAACAGCACGGCCAAACCCCCAGCCACGAACACATAATTTTATAACATATCGGCCAGCCATCCAGTCCCAGATGTCGTCCGACCGACTGGAACTCGCCGAGGACCGGGGGGACACCGGGGCCGTGCCGCCGCCGTTGCCGCCTGACGACCCCGAAGCGTGGTACGCGCCCGATGTGCGCTCCCAGACCGAGGTCCATCCGGGTGTGGTGGTCACGATCCGCGACGCGACCGGGGGAACAGACGACGAACCGACGACGGGAGTCACCGGACGAGTCGGCCGATCGAGCGGGTCATCGACCCGCCGCTCCGACGAGGCGTTCGTCTACGAGACGCGCGAACCGAGTCTCACGGGCCACGAGCGCGAGGAACTCGTCCGCGTCGAGTCCTACTTCGCCGACGCCAACCTCGACCGACCGCGTACCCGCGAGGGCGCCGTCGAGCGCATGACCGAGGGGTTCGACCCGAAACACCGGCGCGTCCTCGACCGCCTCGTCGACGCCTCGCCCGCCCAGCGCCGGCGCATCGCCTACCACGCCCTCTCGCGACTGGGCTGTCTCGACGAACTGACGCCCTACGCGCTCGACGACCGCATCGAGGTCACCGACGTCGCCGACGACGAGGTCGTCTTCCACACCGAGAACTTCGCACCCGCGAGAACCGACCTCCCGGCGGATCCGGACTACCTCGAACGCTTCGCCAGCGAACGCCTCGACCGACACACCGTCTCCTTTCACGAGTTCGAGATCCCGGTGGTCGTCTACCGCGAGAACCTGCTTGGTGCCGACCCCTTCGACGTGAAATACGCCGTCCGCGAACCCGACCTGCTGCCCGGGGACGCGGAACTCGTCTCCGAGTGCAAGGACCGCATCTGGGAAACCGAAGTCGACGGCGTCGTCGACGATAGTGCAGAATTCGTCCGCGAACGCGCCCAGGAGTTACTCTCACGCCGTCTCACTGCGCGCAACACGCGCGCCTGGCTGGCGGCCACCCGCCACCGACTCCGGAGTGGGCTGGCCGAGTGGGGACTGGCCGTGCCGCCGGTCGCCGACCGCTACGCCGAGGACCGTCTCGACGACCTCGTCTACTACGTCCTGCGGGATTACGTCGGCTACGGCGAACTCACGATCCCGATACGGGACCCACACCTCGAAGACATCGAGGCCAACCGGGTCGGCGAGCGCGTGAAAGTCGTCCCGCGCGACGACCTGGCCGGTGACGACCGTGTCCCCACGAATCTGACCTTCGAAGACGAGAGCGAGTTCACCAACGTCGTCAAGCAACTCGCCGCCGACGACGGGACGGAACTCAACGCCGCGAACCCGAGTGCGAAGGTCAACCTGAGTCCGCCAGGTGTCGAGGAGACCATCCGCTGTGCGGTCGCCCTGCCGGTCGTCAGTGAGGACGGGCCGCACATCTCGATCCGCAAGCAGGCTTCGGAGGTGCTCACGCCGGTCGACCTGCTCGAACACGGCAGCATCTCGACGGAACTCGTCGCGCTGCTCTGGCATCTCTACGAGGTCCACGGCGTCGTCCTCTTCTGTGGGCCGACGGGGGTTGGCAAGACCACGCTGATGAACGCGCACATGCCATTCATCGCCTATCGGGACCGCCCGGTGAGCATCGACGAGGGGTCCCGTGAGGTGTGGCTCCCCCACGAGACCGGCGTCTCGCTCACGACGCGTGAACACCAGGACGAGTACAAGCGCGTCTCGATGGCGGACCTGATGACCGAGACGAACTACCTGAACCCGGACGTCGAACTCATCGCCGAGATCAACACCCCCGAGAGTTTCCAGACGTTCGCCGAAGTCCTGAATACTGGCCACGGCGTGATAGGGACAACACACGCCGGCGACGTCGAGACGCTCGTGAACCGCGTCGTCGAGCAGAACGTCCCCACCTACCTCCTGGACGAAGTCGACCTGCTCGTCTTCCCACGTCACGTCGACGGAGAGCGCTACGTGGGCGAAGTCGTCGAGTTCGTCGACGAGGACCGCTTTCGCGAGTTCGACCGCGAGCGCGACGACGACCAGTGTGGCGTCGTCAGGAAAGACGACGCGACCGTCTACTGGAACACAGTCGCCAGCAGGCGCCACAACGGTACCTACGAGTTCGCCTACGACCACCCGGCGCTGGGCGACGAGGAACGACAGTGTCGAACCACCGTCTTCGAGGGAATCGCCGAGGCAGTCGACAGACCGGTCGAGCGCGTCGAGGAGTCGTTCCACCGGAAACACCGGTACGTCCGCTATCTCCAGCGCGAGGGGATCACCGACGGTGACGAGCTGTTCGCGTTCCTCGCGGACCTGCGGACCGACGAGGCTGCGACGGTCGAACGGCTCCAGCGGCGGACGCCGGCGCGGCTGGGGACGGGCCAACCCGTCGACCTCCCCGCCGACACCGAAAACGAGTCGGGCGGAGACACGGTCGTGGGCCCCGACAGCGGACCGCCGTCGACCGGCCCACAGACCGGCTCCCGGTCAGCCGAGGAAACGCCGGACCCGACCGGCGGCCCGGACCACTCCTCCGGCGGTCTGGCGGACTCGTTTGGCGACCGAAACGACGAGCCAGCGAGTCCGATGGACGCGTTCGACGACTCGACGGGGACGACCGACGACGTGCCAGACGAGTCGGAGGGCGTCGACGCCGAGACGAGCGGGCGAGACGAGTCACGGCCGGGAGGAGTCGACGATACCGGCGACGAGACGACTGGACGGGTCGACCCCTCGGGAGAGGAGGATGGCGACTGAGACGAGGCCGGAGCGTCCGGGCCTCGGTGAGGGTATCGTTGCGGTGTTCGACCGGGCGCTGTACGCGATGTTCTCCAGACACGCCGACAGTGCAGACCACGAGCGCGACCGACACAGCTACCGGGCGGCGAACCTCGGGGTGAGTTTCGACATCTATCTCGCGCGGGTGTACGGCCTCTCCTGGGTCGCCGCTGTCCTCGCGTTCGTCGTCGGCGCGACCCTCGTCAACCTGCTGCCGCGAAACCTCGTCGACGCGGCCGTTCGCTTCCTGCACGACGGACTCCCGGTGCTCGACAGAGCAGCTCTTCCAGTCGTCCCGCTGGCGGTCCTGAGCGCGCTCGCGGGTGTCGTCGTCGCGGCCGTCGCCAAGTGGGCGACGGTCCGACTCGGCGGCGTTCACCTCCGCTGGCATGCTCGCGCCCGACGCGCCGACATCGAGGCGACACTCCCGGGCGCAGTGCGCTACCTTCGCGTGCTCGCCTCCGGCAGCAGTGACCAGCGGGCCATGCTCCGGCGGGTCGCAGACCAGCGCGCCTACGGCGAGACCGCCGTGTCCTTCCGCCGGGCGCTCAACGAAGCGACACTGACCGGCAGCCTCGACGCCGGCCTCGAACTCGTCGCTCGCGATACCCCCTCCCGTGACTTGCTCGCGCCCTTCCTGCTGAAATACCGGGAGCACGCCAACCAGGGGACGGACGCACTGGCGGAGTATCTCGACATGGAGGGACACCTCCTCTCGCACCGCCAGTCGCGCACCCACGACCGGATCAGCGGCTATCTCGAACTCCTCGCGGAACTGTTCGTCGTCCTGCTGGTGTTCCCTGCGCTCACGGTCCTGATCATCACGGTAATGAGTGTACTCGCACCCGGTCTCTCGCGGACGATCGCGACGCCACTCGGTGTCTTCACGACGCGACAGCTACTCGTCTACAGCTGTATCCTGTTCGTCCTCGGCGTCGGCCTCGGGGCGGCGAGCGCAGTGGCCAGCCTCCGCCCCACACAGCACGCCATCCCGACCTACGCCCTGCCCGAGGAGGTCACTGGAATCCTGCGTTCGGCGGCGATCAATCCCGCGAGCGCGACGGTCGTCTGTGCGCCGCTGGGACTGTGTTTCGCTGGCGTCCTCTGGCTGCTCGGGTACGCGCCGGCGAACGTCGCCCTGCTGAGTTACGTCGCCGTCGGCCTGCCCGTCGGCGCCGTCGCCGTGCGGCGAGCGCGTCTCGACGACGCCAAGGACCGCGAGATCCGCGACTTCGTCCACGCGGTGTCGGGTCACGTCGCACTCGGTCGACCGTTCCCGGGTGCAGTCGCCGCCGTCGCCCGAGAGGTCGACCACGGCGCGCTCCAGACCGACGTCGAGTCGCTGGCGTTCACCCTCTCGTTGACGACCGATGCGGGGTCCGAAGACGGCGACGTTCGCGCGGCCGCTCTCGATAGCTTCGTCGACGACGTGGGGACACCGATGGCCGAACAGACGATCGGCCTGGTCGTCGGCGCCCTCGACGCCGGAAGCGACACCGAGAAAGTCTTCGAGACGCTCCAGACCGAGATCGGCCGTCTGTACCACGAGCGAAAAGAACTCCGGAGTTCACTGCTGGTGTACGTCGCCGTCGGCTGGACGACCGGCCTGCTCGTCCTCGGGATCATGGTGGCTGTCAACCTCTACGTCCTGGACGGCTTCGCCGAGCTCGCGTCGGTCTCGGCGACGAGCAGAGAGGCCACGAGCGGACTGGCGCTGAACCCCGACGCCGTCGATCTGGCCCGCGACCAGTGGCGGTTCTACCTCGTGACCCAGGCCACGATGCTCGCCTGTGGCTGGTTCGCTGGCATGGCCAGTCGCGGTCGCTACGAAGCACTGCTCCACTCGGCGGGGCTGGTCGGACTCGCGTACGTCGTCTTCGCGGGGGCCGGACTGATATGAGGTCACGCGAAACTCGTCGCCGTGACCGCCGAGGGCGCGGGCAGTCGAGCGTCGTCGGCGTCGCACTCCTGCTCGGTGCGACCGTCGTCGCGCTCGGCGTCCTGACCGCGAGCGTCGGTGCGCTCGTCGACGGACACGCCGCCCGCGCCGACACCGACCGCGTCGCAACCGATATCCAAGACGCACTTCGCCCAGTGGAGACGACGGGCCATCGGACCGGTGAAATCCGCTTCACCGAGGGCTCGCTTCACACCGAAGCCCGGGACCTCCACGTCATCAAGAACGGGACACGGGAGCGGACGGTCCCCGTCGGCGCGCTCGTCTTCGAACGAGGTGACCGCCGCGTCCGGTCGGTCGCCGGGGTGGTCGTCCGCGGCCGCGACGACAACGTGTGGGCGGTCGACCGACTGCCCATCGTCGGCTCCGAGACGAACGAAGTGCTCGTCGTCGGAGCGGCGAAACTGAACGCCTCCGATGGCGGGGTGGGTGGCGCACAGGTCAGCGCCGAACTCGCGACGAACGTCAGTCACGACCGGGTCTCGCTCGGCCGAGGCAACTACGAAGTGGCTATCGAGACGACGGTGCCGACGGCCATCGAACGTGCACTCCGTGAACGGGGGGCGACGATCGTCACCCGGAGAGACGTCGACGGCGACGGACTGGAGAGCGTCGTGGCCGAATTCCCCGGCGTCCGGCGCGGCTATCTCGTCGTCCACGACATGCGCCTGGAGGTGCGCGATGGCTGACCCACCTCCCGAAGTGTCGAACTCCCCGATATCGGGGACGCCGATCCTCCTCGACGACGAACGCGGCGTCACGCCATCGGTCGGCAAGGCCCTGGAGGCAGGGATCGTCGTGCTGTTCGTCGCGTTGCTGTCGACGATACTGCTCGGCGGGCTCGTTCCCGACTATCGGGCGGCGACCGGCGCACAACTCGGTGACCGAGTCCTGGCGACCGCGAGCCAGGAGGTCGAGCGCGCCATCCCTCCGACCACCCGCGCGGTCGACGTCCGGCGGACCGTCGAGCTCCCGAGCGCCATCGCCGGCGAGGGCTACGAAGTCAGGACCGACGGGCGCTGGCTCGTCCTCGACCACCCGAACGCGGCTGTGAGCGGACGGGTTCGACTCGTCCTGCCGGCGAGCGTCGACCGCGTCGAGGGGAGCTGGGAGAGCGGCGCCGAGACGGTCGTCGCCGTCCGTGGCGACGAGACCGGTCTCGTCGTGGAACTCACCGAGGGGGGAGAAACGTGACCGCCCCTCAGTCCGAGAGCACAGCGATCGCGGCGGCCGCGAGGGCGCCGACTCCGAAGAAGACGGCGGCAAGCGCTGCGAACGCGTACGCGAGCACGACGGCCGACGATCCGGGGAGTGCGACGACGTACACGAGAGCGGCGACCGCCAGACAGATGGCCGCGAGCATCCCGCCGAGAAAGAGCGGGAAGTCCCAGGTCAACTCCTGTGACACGACCGACGCGTCGCCCCCCGGACACATCAACGCTCCGGGAGTCTGTCACGAGCCGCTCTCTCGGGTCCCGGCGATCACGACTCACCGCCACGGAAGTGAACCGGCGGGAGGTGGAGGCCGGTCGTGACCCGTTCGAGATTTGCCGAGCCGACACCCGAAAGTGGCCGCGCGCAGGCCAACCTCCTCGCGCTGGTCGCCGCGCTGTTCGCGCTGACGACGGCGATGGTCGTCGGGACGGTCGTCGCCGACACGTCGCTCGCGGGCGCCGCCAGGGACAGCGACGAGCGCCACGCCGCGGTCGCGGTCGCCGACCGACTCGTGGCCGCCGAGTCGCCACTGACCAACCGGACGAACGTCGTCGATGGGTCGGCGATCGACGATGTTACCGCGGCCCGCCTGCGCACCCGGTATCCGGCCCTCGCCGACCGCTCGGTTCGGGTCACGCTCGGCGGGGACGTCGTCGCGAGCGCGGGCCAGCCCGACGGCGGCACGACGATGCGGCGAGTCGTTCTCGTCGAGCGGACCCAGGAACTGACCGTCCAGCCACGCTTTACCGGTGGCAACCGAGTCACACTCCCCCGCCGCACTGGGCGGGTCGAGGTCACGATCGACCAGCCAGAGAACGTGAGTATCAACGCCGTCCGCGCCAACGGGCGACCCGTCCTCTACAGCCCCCGCGATAGCCTCGACGGTTCCTACACCGTCGACCTCAGCAGGCGCGAGACGGTCGCTCTCAGTTTCGAGGCCAACGACACGCTTTCGAGGGGCGACGTGACGATGACGCTGTACCCCTGGCGGACGAACAAGACCACGCTGGCGGTGACCGTCGATGACTGACGCGGGGCGTCGCGGCGGGCGGGTCGAGGTGCGGTCCGATCCCTCCCCCGGCCTCGGCCCGCGCGGACAGCTCCCGATGCCGGCCGTCGAAGGGGCGCTGGCGGTTCTGTTGATACTCGGTGTGGCGGCTGGGTTTACGCTAAGCGTAAACCAGCCCGACACACAGGAACCACAACTCGACGCCTACGCGGAGGACGCGGCGACCATCCTGGCGAGCGAACCGCCGCGCCACCGGGGCGGGACCCGTCTGGCGGAGGTAACCCAGTCCGCGGGGGCGCTGGACCGCGAGCGCGACGCACTCCGTCGGCGTGTCGAGCGCATCCTGCCCGAGAATCTGCTGTTCCGCGTCGAGACGCCACACGGGGCGGTCGGGTTCGCCAAACCTGCCGGCGTCACGACTGGCGTCGCCACGACGCCGACGCGACACGGCCCCGTGACGATACGGGTGTGGTACGGATGACCCGCCGGAGCAGCCACTCGGTAGGCATCGGCGACAGGGACGGGAGTGAAAACAGACGCGACCGCGGGCAGTTCGTCCTCATCGCGGGCGTCGTGGTCGCGCTGGCACTCGTAGCGATGCTCGCGGCCTACCTGCAACTGGGCTACGGCGCCGACGTTCGGACGACCGACTTCGACAGGACACTCGAAGACGGGCAAGCCTACCTCGACCGGACGACACACCAGGCTGCGCGCCCGCTCCGTGGCGAGTACGCCTGGAGCCTGCGGGGCCCAGCGGTCACGGCACTCCGGAACCGACTGGACCCGCGACTCGACGAACTGGAGCGGTCGCGTGTGACAGACGGAGTCGTCTATCGGACCGAATACAACCAGACGGTCGCAGCGCAGTGGGCCCGCACCGAGTGCCCCGGTGGCGGGGCAGACAGAGCGTGGGGACCCTGTGCGGCCGACAGGGGCGTCGTCGTCCAGGAACGCGCCGGCCGGACCCAGATCCTCGCAGTCGGCTACGACGTCGGCGTGACGACGGCCGACTCCGAGACGAACGTGACAGTCGTCGTCCGGACCGGTCGCTGACGCGACTCAGGCTGGAGGTTCGTGCGCTTCCGCGTCGTCGACGGGTTCGAAGCCCAGCACGTCGCGAGCGTGGTCCATATCGAACCACGAGTGGTCGCTGGCGCTCCGGGCGTAGAAGACGTCGAACGCGACTGACTCGTCCCGGAGCGTATGGTCGACCAGCCGCGCCACGTCTCGCCGGGAACACCAGTGGGCCTTCCAGTGGTTGACCGCCCGTCGGTACTCGGCAGTCCCGCGCTCCAGTTCGCCCGCGGCGACGCGTCGCTCGGGTGGCCCGAAGGGACCGTCCTCCTCGGCGTCGAGTACCCACCCGATCCGGAGCGCGTAGAAACGCGACGGCATGCCCTCGTGCTCGACGTAGTAGCGCCCGAGGTGCTCACCGAACAGTTTCGAGACGGCGTAGTAGGAGTCCGGCCGCGGCGAGTCGGTGTGGTCGACTTCGAATTCGGGTTCGTCGTCGTACAGTTCGGGTTCGCGGTCGATGCGATACTCACCCATCACGTGGTTCGTCGAGGCGAATACGACACGTTCGACTCCGGCGTCGCAGGCCGCCTCTAGCACGTTGTACGTCCCGACGATATTCGACGGCAGGATGTCGCCCCACGGCGCACCCGGCGAGGGGTTCCCGGCGAGGTGGACGACAGCGTTCTGTCCCTCGAAGGCCGGCCGGATAGCCTCGTAGTCGGCGATATCGGCGACGTGAGCGTCGTACTCCGGGTGGGATTCCCTGTCGAGATAGGTGAACTCGTAACGGTCGTCGTCAGCGAGATGGTCGATGATCGCCGTCCCGACGCGGCCAAACGCGCCGATGAGGAGTACGGACGTCGTCATGGACTCGTGATGGGCGGGCACGCCTGTCACTGTTTCGAGCGATGGGGCCGAGGAACAACTAGATTCCTTCGAAGGAACGTTCAAGTTCGTGGCCATCCTGGCGACCATATGGTCGAGCCCGGTCGTGAGGTCGAGTACACGGAATCGGACGTCGTCGACGTCTTCCAGGCACGCGAGGACTACGCGGAGCCCCTGACCGCGAGCGAAGTCGCCGAAAAACTGGACTGCTCTCGCCGGACCGCGCTCAACAGGTTACACGACCTCCAGGAGTCGACCGAGGTGACGAGCAAGAAAGTCGGCGGCCGCAGTCGGGTCTGGTGGATCCCCGTCTACGTCGACTAACTCACGACCGTCTCAGGCGTCGGTCCCCCCACCGTTCTGTCCGGACTCCGTCCCGAGATTCGCGCGGATCCGCTCGACGACGTAGTCGGCTTCGTCGTCGGTGAGACACATCGGATTGACCGAGAACTGGTGGTCGTCGAGCGCGTCGGCACCGACGAACACGCGGGGGTCTTCCCGGCGGAGTGAGCGGACGAGTTCGACGGTCGAGACACCGGCCGCCGCTTCGTCGACCGTCACCTCGACCACCGGCGTCGCCGACTTGCCGCCGTCGACGATAACCGTCGAGAGTCCGTCAGTTTCGCCCAGTGGCCCGCTGACTCGCTCGGCACGGGCGCGCCACTCCGCGCGGGTGTCGTCGTGGTCCTCGTCGACGAACGACTCCAGTGCCGCAATCAACCCTACGAGTTCCTCCTTGCCGACCTTGAGCGGACGACCGATCCCCTGTACGGGGACGCCGTCGAACCGGGACCGGTCGAGCAGGCGCTCGGGCGGGTCCCACACCTCGCCAGCGGCGTGCATGTCGAGGTGCTGGGCGGCGACCGATCCGACCAGGTCCGCACGCCCGGCGAGAATACCGGTGGTCTGCGGTCCCCGGATGGCCTTCCCGCCGCTGAACGCGACCAGGTCCGCACCCTGCTCGACGAACCACGAGAGGTTCGTCACGGGAGGTAGTTCCGCGGCAGCGTCGACGATGACGGGCACGTCGTGCTCGTGTGCGATGTCACAGACCTCCGCGAGGGGTGGCCCCTCGTAGTCCTTGTAGACGTGGGCGACCGCAGCAGTGTCCTCGTCGATGGCGTCGGCGTACATCCAGGGTTCGACGTTCCGGGACCCGGTCCCCAGGTGCCGGTCACTCGACCCGATGTCGACGATTTCGGCACCCCCACCCCGGAGTGCGTGGTCGTAGCCAGTCCGGTGACTGCGCGGCATGACGATCTCGTCGGCGATCCCCTCGGTATCGGGCAGTCGCGACATGACCCCTGGGTCTGTGCCGGCGATGCAGGCGGCCGCCGAGAGGAGCAACGCCCCGGCCGCGCCGTTCGTGACGTAGCCGGCCTCTGCGCCCGTGACCTCGGCGATTCGGTCGCTCGCGGCCGCCTGCAGGTCCGAGAGGCGGACGAACGACTCGGCTGCTCGTTCCATGGCGTCGAGCGCCTCGGGGCGGATGCGACTGCCACCGATCCGCGTCTTGGTGCCCGAGGCGTTGACCACGGTCGGGACCCCCAGTTCGTCGTAGACGGAGTCGTCGGTCATACCCGATACTCGGGACGCTGGTGAAAAAGGGTGCGGTCGGCCCGGGCGACTCGATGCCATCCGGGGTCCCATCGTGGTCGGATCCCGCGTACCTACTCGCGAGCCGGCGGCGGGACGTACCCCGCCAGGTCTGTCGACTGCAGGTCGACCGTCTCGCCCGTCTCGGCGGCCCGATAGGCGGCCATGCAGAGGCGGACGACTTCGAGTCCGTCGTCGACGTCGAACTGCCCGTTCTCGCCGGCCCGGAACGACTCGACCGCGTCGCGGTTCTCGGCGACGTACCCCCCGTCGACGACCGTCGCACCGCCGACCGGCATCCGGCCGCTCGTCGCGTTTTGCTTCTCCGCCCAGCCTTCGCCCTCGCCGACCGCGTCCGAGAAGAAAACGCTCGAGGCGCTCTCGTCGGTGACGACCTGGCCGGAGTACTCCGGACCCAGCAGTTCGACGTCGCGACTGACGCCAGCGCCGACGAAACACCACGACCCCGTCGCCTCGGAGACGACCGTCCGGCCCTCGCTCGTCTCGTAGCGGACCGTCGCACGGGCGTAGTCGTCGACGGGGTTCGCGGCGAAATCTATCCCGTACTCCTCACGGACCTGCTCGGCGTATTCCTCGCTATCCCACTTCAGCGTCGCCGTGTCCGCGTCGACAGAGACGGCCTCGATACCGCCACCCTCGTCGGCGCCGTCCGGGTCCGAGAGGAGGAACTCGTTGCCCGCCAGCGCGTGACAGAGCATATCCGTGAGTGCCCCACCGCCCTGCCTGTGGCCGTCCCAGAACCACCCGGCGTGGGGGCCGCCGTGTTCGGCCTTCGACCGCGCGAGATAGGGACGACCGGCGTCGCGGCCGCGCTCCCAGAGTAACGCTCGGGTCTCGGCGATCTCGGGTTCGTGGGGCCAGTTCTCCAGGTAGGCGTGGGGGAGGTCGGCGCCCTCGAGTGAGTCCCGGATCCGGCGGGCCTCGTCGACGGTCCGCGCGACCGGCTTTTCGATGGCGACGCCCCGCAGGTCGGCGCCGTCTTCGACCGCGTCGACGGCGGCCTCGACGACGTCGACTCTGGTGTGGTTCGGACTCGTCACCCAGAGGCCGTCCACGGCAGGGTCGGCCACCAGGGCAGCGACCTCGGTTGCGTCGTAGACAGCGGGGTCGCCCCAGTCGTTCTCGCGGCAGGTGGCGGCGAATTCCTCGGCGCGTGACTGCGTCGGATTGGCGACGCCGGCGACCGTCACGTCCGGGAGGTACTCGACGCTCGGGGCGTGTGACTCGCGAGTGATGAACCCGGCACCGACGAAGCCGATACCGAACGGGTCGGACATGCCTCGCGAGTCGGCCGCCGTGACGGTAGACTTTCCGTTCGCGGCGGTGGCGACCGGATCCCGCCGACCGTCGGGACACTGCCGTTCGAAGCGGCAGCGTCACCCCCCACCCCAAACGTTTCGCGCCGTCGCACCCTCCCGGGAGACGTGACCGAACCCAGTCTCCTCGTCGTCGGCGCCCACCCCGACGACTGCTCGATCAAGGCCGGCGGGATCGCCGCGAAGTACGTCGAGGCCGGCCGGGACGTGACGTTCCTCTCGGTGACCGACGGGAGCGCCGGCCACCACGAACTGAGTCGTGAGGAGACAGCCACCCGACGCAGACGGGAGACCGAAGCGGTCGCCGACACACTCGGGGTCGAATACGAAGTCTTCGACGTTCCGGACGGGCGACTCGAACCCACGCTGGAGAACCGCGAGCGACTGATCCGCTTCGTCCGCGAGGTCGACCCCGAGTTCGTGCTCGGCCCGCGTCCCAACGACTATCACCCGGACCACCGCTACACCGCGCAACTACTCGGTGACGCCGCCTACACGCTTATCGTCCCGAACGTCTGTCCCGACACCCCGGCGCTGGACGCAAACCCCGTCTTCGGCTACGTCGCCGACCACTTCCGCAAGCCCGCTCCGTTCGAACCGGACGTCGTGCTGGACGTCAGTGACGTCGAATCCCGGAAGATCGACGCCTTACACTGCCACGAATCGCAGATGTACGAGTGGCTCCCCTACACGTTCGGCGAGCTCGATGCGGTGCCCGAGGGCGACGACGCCCGCCGCGAGTGGCTGGCCGACGACGGCCTGGGTCACCTCGCCGCGAACACCGAGATGAACGTCGCCGACCGCTTCCGCGAGGAGTTGCGCGAGCGCTACGGCCCCGAACGCGGCGACGCCGTCGAGCACGCCGAGGCCGTCGAGATCTCGGAGTACGGCGCGCCCCTGACCGACGAGCGTCGCGAGGAGCTGTTTTTCTTTTAAATGCCCGTCTGTATCCGGTCGAGCAGCGCGAAACCGGGGTCGGTCGGCCCGGGGATCCCGGCGTCGGTCGAGACACTATTGCGTCTCCCCGTTCGAGTGGTTCGCATGGACCGATTCCAGAACACGAGACAGCCCGACTGGGACTGGTGGGGAAGACTGTGGCCTGCCCCCGGAGCGACTCTCCGTCGGATCGGGATAACGCCCGAGACGACGCTCGCGGAGGTCCCCTGTGGCAACGGATACTTCGCCCTCCCCGCGGCGCGGATCACGGACCCGAATCCGGTCTACGCGCTCGACCTCGACGAGTCACTGCTCGACGAACTCGCGCGACTCGCCGAGCGACAGCGCGTCGAGAACGTCGTCCCGATCCACGGCGACGCCCGTGAACTGGCACGAAACCTCCCCGAATCCGTCGATACCGTCCTGATAGCGAATACGTTCCACGGGATCGACGACCGGAACGGCGTCGTCGAGCAGGCGTTCGAGTCGCTCGCTCCGGATGGCCGACTCGTCGTTGTCAACTGGCGGGCCCTCCCGCGCGAGACCACAACCGTCGACGGCGAACCGCGGGGACCACCGACCGACCTCCGAATGACTCCCGAAGAAACCGAGGCCGCCGTGGTAGACGCCGCCGATTTCACCCCGGGCGATCCCGTCGAGTTACCCCCGTATCACTACGCGCTGGCGTTCGAGCGATAGGCCGGTCGCTGGCCGTGAGCGAACCGTCCCACCCGCGACGAGCGGAACCAGACCTGGACCGGCCGTCTCACTCTCCCGGAAAGAGACTGTCCGCGACGTACGCCGAGACCACCCAGTTGGGTTCGTCGACGACCTCGTTTATCTTGAGGTCCGCCGCGACCGAACAGAGGACGTAGGCCTCCTCACGGGAGAGGTCGTGACGCTCGTGGAGGTGGTCGACCAGTCGACTGACCGCGTCTTTCGCCGCGTCCATGAGGTCGTCGCGGATGCCCATCGTCGCGAACGCCGACTCGTCCCGACCCGAGGGGGTAAAGGGCCCCGTCGTCTCGAACTGCGGCGCTTCGATGTCCATGTCCTCACGCAGCGTGAGTCGCGCGGTGATCTCCGTGGGCGTCTCGATGGCGCTGACACACACCTCGCCGTCGCCCTGTGCGGCGTGGCCGTCGCCGATGCTGAAGAGAGCGTCCTCGACGGCGACCGGCAGGTACACCGTCGACCCGGCGGTGAGGTGTTTGACGTCCACGTTCCCGCCAACGTGGCGCGGCGGGCCCGTCTCGTGTTCACCCGGTTCGGCGGGGGCGACGCCCACGACACCGGGAAACGGCGCCAGCGGTACCTCGATCCCGGCCTCGAAGTGTGCGACCTCGTCGCCGATGTCCCAGTGATAGAGGAAGGGATCGGGAAACTCCTCGGGGAGGAGCCCGACGCCGCGTTCGCCCGAGCGCACCAGTGTGTACCCCCAGTCGTCGACGGTGACGTCCAGGATATCGACCTGGAGGACGTCGCCAGGTTCGGCGCCCTCGACCGCGACCGGCCCGGTGAGGTGGTGGCCGATAAACTCCGTGTCGGGCAGGTCGCTCGATCCCGTTTCGGGCGTGATCCGCGGGCCGCTGTCGTTGAGGCAGTCGAATTCGATAGTGGTGCCGGAGTCCACGCGGAGTTCGGGCGAGTGGTCGCGGCTCCAGGAGGTGTGCAGCGCCGATTCGTGGCTCAGTGTTTCGTCGGGAGACATCGGTACCCGCGTACTCCCCGGCCAGCGGCTTACTGTTTTGGGCACCGGTGGTCCGTCCACCGGATCCGCGCTCACGCCCGTCGGGACGATCGACGAAATCGCCAGCGGTCACTCGCTCACGACTGACCGCTTCTGGCCCGGCGCGCTCCGGCCCAGGACGCGCTCGGCGACGGGTGCGAGGCTGTTCTGGACCGACTGGCCGTCGCGCTCGCGGTCGACCAGACCGTCGTCTTCGAGTCGAGAGACGTGATGGGAGATAGTACTCGGGTCGCGACCGAGGGTCTCGGCGAGGTCGCTCACGGAGGCCGGTCCGGACCGGGCCAGCGTCCGGAGGATCGGTTCGGTCGCGGTGTCGTCGAGCGCCGCGACCAGTGCGGGGTCGGACTCGTTTGTGAGGAAATACCGACGCTGGCCCCGGATCCGCTCGCTGACGACCAGGTTCTCCTCTTCCAGTATCCGGAGGTGGTGGCGCACCGACGATAGCGAGACGTCAGCGTCGTCGGCCAGTGTGGAGAGGTTGACGCCGGGCGAGCGTTCGACGCGCTCGAACAGGGCCTGGCGGGCGTCGTGTTCGAGCGGGTCGGAGTCGTCGTATCGGCTGTAGCCCACCGGGAGGAGGAGTCGCGGCAGGCGAGCAGCCCGTTCCCTGACCAGTTGCGCCGCGGTGTCGACCCGCAGTCGCACCGCCCGGCCGACCCAGACCAGTTCCTGTCCCTGGGCCGCGGGCGTCACGGCAGCCACGTGCTTCGAGGCTGCGGCCGCGGCCACGCCGGCGACGACGAGCGCACCACCGAGTACCGCGCCACCGGGCGACCCGAACGGTGCGGAGTCGTTCGGCCCGTCGTGCCCGCCCGGCGGGGCGGCGGCCGTGACTGACCGGGTCGGCTCCCTGGTCGAGCCACTGGACCCTCCGGCCGACGACGCACCATCGCCGGTCCCTCCGGTTGTCGACGATCCGTTGGTCCCGGCCGTCGACACACTCGTCCCCGTCGGTCCCGGCGTCGACGTGCTCGTGTTCGCCCGTGTCGCCGTCGAACGGGTCGTCGTGTCGGATGTCGGCGTCGAACCGATACCCACCGACACGTTCCCGCCGACCGTGACCGTCGCCGTCAGGTTCGTCGTCTCATCGACCAGGTCGCCGGTCCCGTTGGTCGCCGCTTCGGTCGCGTTCTCCGTCGTATTCGTCACCTCGTCGACTGTCCCGTCTGTCGTATTCGTCACCTCGTCGACTGTCCCGTCTGTCGTGTTGGAGACAGTCACCGTTGTATTGGTGACTGTCCCCGTCGTGTTCGTGATCGTTTCGGTGACGTTCTCGGTCTCGTTGGTGACTCCCGAGAGCGTGTCCTCCGGGGTCACAGTGGACGTCGAGCTGTCTGTGGGCGCCGACGTCGCCGTCACGGTGCCCGTAATCGTCCCCGTCGGTGTCGATGTCGGCGTCGTCGTGTTCAAAATATCCGGCGTGTCGGTCCTGACCGTGGGGACGAGTGTACTCACACCCGCCGTCGAAGCGCCGACGTCGTGGCCCGGGTCCTCGGACAGGTCGGCAGCCACGACGGACCCGACGAAGACGGCACCGAACAGGCCGGCGAGTGTCACAGCCAGTAACGCAGTGGCCGTAACGGACTCAGCGGCCCGCAGATCGTACATCACGGGGCACCTAATTGCCCCGACGTTTCTCGAAGTTCGTAATAAATTTCGTGGTACCGCGACGGTCGGTACCGGACCGACAGAGGCGGTGTCCGGCCCGTCAGACAGAGACGTCAGTCTCGGCGCCTGCCCACCAGCAACGCGGCACCGAGGAGCGCGAGGACGGCGGCGAAGACACCGAAGCCGGGACCGTTACCGGCCGTGGTATCGTTCGAACCGCCTTCGGAGGCACCACCGTCGCTCGAATCGCCGTCGGAGTCGTCGCCGTCCGCCGAGTTACCGTCGTCGGACGACCCACTCGAATCGCTCATCGTCACTTCGCGAGTCGAGAAGTGGTTGATCCCGACGACCACTTCGCTCTGGGCGGACGCGGACGCCGAGTTCGCGCTCTGGACCATGTACTTCGACGTGTCGCCGCCGTTGGTCGCCTGGCGGATCTCGGCGTACGAGGAGGCCTGCACAGCGGCCTCGCCGTCGACTGCCACCTGGACGTCCTCGGCGCTCTCGAAGGTCGATTCCGAGACGTGCGTGAGGACGACCCGACCGTCGCTGGCGCTCCGTTCGGCCGTCATCGTGACCTGGCCCTCGGCGCGCTCGCTCACCTCGACCGTCGTGTCCCCGCTGTAGGTGACGACGTCCGTGACCGCCTCGCCGCCCTGTTCCATCACGTAAACGCTCGCGGCGGCCGTCCCGTTGACGATCAGTTCCTCTTCGGTCTCGTCGGCTTCGGTCCGGGATCCCGCGTAGCTCCGGACGACGAGACGACTGTCTTCCTCGACGGACGCGGTGAGGTTTCCGCTCTCGGTGACGGTGACGTTCCCCTCACCGACGACCATCGCGGTCGAGGTCGTGCCGTCCTCGGCGGTGAAGACGACGCGCTCCTGGCTCGCCTGTTCGGCGCTGGCGTCGCCGCTCAGATTCAGCGCGACGTACTGGGGCTGTTCGTCGGCCGTGACGACGAGCGACCCGTGGCCGTTGTCGTGAGCCTCGATGGTCGCCCCGCTGTCGGTCGTCATCGACGCGTGGGCGTCGGCCGTCGTGTCGACCGACAGGGCGGCGCCGACGAGGGCAGTGACCGCCTCCAGGTCGGCGGAGCCGCTCGCTCCGAGGCTCGACTCGGCGCTCGACTGGGACTGGACGCGCACGGCGTCGATCGTCTCCGTCCCGCCGACGGTGTAGTCGACGACGGCGTTGCTCTGTGTGTCGAAGGACACGTGTGTCTGTGCGTAAGCCTGTTGGTCGGCCGACCCGGCTGCTGCCGAGACGGGCGCGACTGCCGATACGAGCAGCACGGTCAGTATCGCTGCGATGCGTTTCATCGTGGTTCGGTCTCCACCCGAAAGGTGACTGGACAGTTGAAAGGGGCTTGTGGCAAAACCGTCCAAAAGGTCGTGTGAGACGGTGACAGACCCATGCCGACGCTCGGGCAACCACTTCCACGGTCGACGACGCGTCGTACCTCCACATCGTCCAGTCCGTGTCGTCACCTCACCTCGTCCCGTGCGCGCCGTCACCCCACCTCGTCGAACCCCCACTCCTCGGCGCGTTCCCGGGCCTCCGCGCGGGCTTCCTCGCGGATGGCCTCGATCTTGCGCTCGTCGTCGAGGAACGCCTCGACCGCGCCCACGCTTCGCTCCCCACCGGACCCGTCGTCGTGCGTTCGCTCGACGGTCCGGTCAGTCGGTGCGAGTTCGCGCGTGCGGTCGGCGAGTGACTGGTCGCCGACGAGCCGTTCGGCCGCCATCCCCGGTGGAATTCGGAACGCCCCACGGTCGTGGACTGCGTCGAGTGCTCCCGACCGAACGGCATAGAGGTTCAGTCGATAGGGACCGCTCGCCGCCAGGTCTGCCAGCGCCGGCGGACCGCCTCGCTCGCTCCCGGTGTGGTAGGCGACGACCGGGATGCCGTCGGCGAACGTCAGGACGCCGCGGCCGTCGTCACCGAGCAACAGCGACCCCTGTGGTTCGAGGACAGCGTAGCCCGTCACGCGGCGGTCGAGCGCGTCGACCAGGACAGTCCGAGGGTCGCTGACGACTCGCGACCGGAGGAGTCGGCCATCGGGGAGTTTCATGGCGACTCGGGCACGACCGCGCTCCGGAAGCGGTCGGCGACCGTTCCCGAATCGCCGTCACGAATCGAGAGTTCGCTCGCTGCCTGTCGGTAGGCCGCCGCCGCCGTCGACTCCGGCGCGTAGGCCAGCAACGGTTGTCCCGCGCGACGAGCCGCCCGCACCGCGTCACTCGCCGGCACCGACGCGAGCGTCGGCCCCTCGAAGTACTGTCCGGCCTTCGGCGCTATCCGGTCGATGGCGTCGCCGTCCCTGACCTTGTTGAAGAGGATGCCCGCCGTTCCGGTGTCGTAGGAACTCGCGTACTCCTGGACCTTGAGCCCGTCAGAGAGCGCCGGGATCGTGGGTTCGAGCACCACCACCACCCGGTCGGCCAGTACGATAGGCAGGACGGCCGCGCGACTCGACAGCGTCGCCGCGGAATCGAGGAGGATGACGTCGGTGTCGGCCGCCAGCGTCGCGACCACCTCCCGCAGGCGCGTCGGGTCGGCCGCGGCGAAATCTCCCAGACTCGTCCCGCAGGGAACGACACGCATCCCGTGACGCCGGTAGACCGCCGCCTCGACCGGGGCGCCCCCCTCGACGAGCACGTCGTGGAGTGTCGTCTCGACGTCCGCGAGCCCCGCGTGAAAGAGGAGGTTCGCCATGCCCATGTCAGCGTCGACGACCGTCACGTCGTACTCCTCGGCGAGCGCCATCCCGAGCGCCAGCGTACTCGTGGTCTTGCCCGTGCCGCCCTTGCCGCTGGCGACTGCGAAGGCCTCCACCATTGCCCCGGATTGTTGCCCCCTCTGGTATAAACGTTCGCGTCGAGAGACAGGTTCGTACACTCCAGACTGTGACCGTCGACCGGCCCGTCCACTACCCCCGACCGGATAACTAAGAGCCAGACACGTGAACAACTCGTTCATGGCTTCCGGATCGGATCTCGGCGGCGAGCCGGCCATCGAGACCGACGACCTGACGAAGCGGTTCGGCGACGTGCTCGCCGTCGACGGGCTCGACCTGTCGATCCCGCAGGGTGACGTCTACGGCTTTCTCGGCCCGAACGGGTCGGGCAAGACGACGACGATGCGGATGCTCACGACGCTGACGCGTCCAACGAGCGGGAGCGCCCGCGTCATGGGTATCGATGTGTCGAACCGGCGTGAGTTGGTCTCGGTGGTGGGGTATCTCCCCGAGGAGCCGCCGCTGTTCGACGAACTCACGGCGCGCGAACAGCTCCGTCACGTCGCCGCCCTCCACGACGTGCCCCGTGACGTCGCGGGCGAACGCATCAACCGCTATCTCGAACGGTTCGACCTGGCGGCCCAGGCCGGCCGACGCCTCGAAGGATTCTCGACGGGGATGCGCAAGAAGGTCGGGCTCATCGCCACGATCCTCCACGAACCGCCGGTGATCTTCCTCGACGAACCCACCTCCGGACTGGACCCGCGAGCGGCTCGCACCGTCAAAGACCTCATCGCGGAGTTGTCGGGTGGCGACACCACCGTCTTCCTCTCGACGCACATCCTCTCGGTGGTCGACGAACTCGCCGACAGCGTAGGCGTGCTCCACCGTGGTCGGCTGGTCGCCGAGGGTGACCCCGACCGACTCAAACACCGCGCCGAGAGCGGCGAGGAGCAGTCCCTCGAAGACGTCTTCCTCTCGGTCACTGCCGACCACGCCGAGGAAGCGGACACGGCAATCGGTGAGGGACTCGACGAGGACAGACAGGAAACCGAACCGCTCGATCAGTCCGACTCGTCACGATGAGCGCCGCCGGACACGCCCTCCGTATCGCCCGCGTGGACGTCACCCGGATGGTCCGCAAGCGCACGGGTGAGTGGACTCTCGGAAGCGTCGTAGGGGTGCTCATGTTCGGAGTGTTGATCCTCGTCGCCACCGCCGGGGGCGCCTGGGGGGGCCGGGCCGTCGGCCGCGCACTCGCGTCCGGGTCACTCGAATTCGACCCGGTGGGTGCGGCCAGCGCCGCCCGCGGACTGATCGGCGTCTTCTGGGTCATCGGCGTCGCCATGTTCGCCCTCCGTTCGGTCGGTCAGCGCGGGACGCTCACGAACGCCGAGGGGATCCTGACCGTCGTCCCGACCCGCGAGGCTTACGTCGGGATCGTCCTCGCCGAGTACATCTACTTCCTGCTGTGGACGCTCGTCCCCGCCGCCGGGATCGGAGTCGGACTCGCCGTCGGTTCCGGCGCACTCTGGCCAGCTATCGGCCTCCCGCTCCTGATGCTCTGTGGCGGGTTGACGCTCACCGCCACCGGCTATCTCGTCGGCCTGGGGATCCGGCACGTGATCACCCGGTTCCCGTTCGTCGCCCGGCACAAGTCGGGACTCGTCGTCCTGGCCTTCGTCGTCTACTTCGTCGCCATCTTCACCGGAGGGTTGAACCAGGTCGTCGTGAACCTCTTCGACCCGGTGGCGGCTTCGCCGCTGGGCTGGTACGGCGACCTCGCGGCGCTGGGACTGCCCGGCGTAGCCACGGAGACGAGCTACGCCGTCGGCGCGGTCAGCACGACAGCCATCCTCGCTGCGTTCGTGACGCTCACCGGCATCCGGGTGGCCGAACGGCACTGGTTCGCCGACCCCGCCCTCGCGGGCGAGGGTGACTCCGATTCCGATCCGACGCCCGCCGAAGGTGCTATCGCGGGCGACGCGGACGCGAACGTGCGAGAGGCACCCGACCCACTCGGAATGGCGCTTGAAGGTGTCCTCAGTCGGCCGACCGCGGCGCTGGTCACGCTGGCGTGGCGCCGCGCGATCAGGGCCCCGCTGAAGTTGCTCTACGCCGCCTATCCGCTGCTCTTCCTCGTCGGTGTCGTCGCCGATATCTTCCAGACCGGACAGGTACCGGCGTATCTTCCCTACGGACTGGTCGTCTTCGTCGCCTGGGCAGCGGGCGTCGTCTTCACGCTCAACCCGCTGGGCGACCAGGGGTCGGTCCTGCCGGCGACAGTGTTGAGCGCCGTCACCGGCCACCGCTTCGTCGCCGCGCACGTCTTCGCCGGGCTAGTCGTCGCCGTCCCCGTCGGCACCGTCCTCGTCGCCGTGGCCGGCCTCCTGAGTCCGCTCGCACCCGAACGCGTCGCCCTGCTGGTCGCCGTCGCGCCCGTCGCGATGGTCGTCGCCAGCGCACTCTCGGTCGGTATCGGCACCGCATTCCCGCGGTTCGAAGCCACGAACGTCACCCGGTCGATGGAGGCGGTCGTCCCGAGCCCGTGGGCATTCGTCCTCTTCAGTCTTCACCTCGTTCTGACGGCCGCCGCCGTCGGCGTCGTCGTCGAATCGGCCGTCCGGTCGCTGGCCGCGGGCCTGCTGTCGCTCCTGCTCTCGACCGTCCTGAGCGGGTTCACCATCTCGCCGGAGCGACTCTACGTGGTGTGTGCCGGGCTGCTGGTCGTTCTGCTGGTGTTGCCGCTGCTGTCCTACCGGTACGCGGTCCGGACCTTCGACGAGTACGTGCTCGCGTGAGGCAGAGATAGGTACAGGGTGTGAAACCATCTTTTTCCCGCTCGGGTATCCTCGGTCGCCTTCGGCGACCTGCGGGTACCACTCGCGGCAAAAACATGGGTGAAAAAGCCGGACGCGGCGGTCGCTGCGCTCCCTTGCGTCCGGTGAACCGCCTCGCTCCCGTCGGTCGCTCGGCGGATGCTCGATCGTTCACTCTTTGCCCTGAATCGAACACTGTCCGAGTGGTCCCTCGATATCCAGACGTTTCGCGGATCACGCTTGCAGTCCGTCCCGTGGACTGCCAACAGTCGCTACTCCTCGGTGACCTCGAACGCGAAGTGGACGGCCGGCACCGGCCGCATCGGGTGATTGTCGACGTACGAGAGGTGGGGCGCGCTGTCGAACGTCGGCGTGTCTTCCCGCGTCTCGAGGAGACTCGGATAGACGTCGATGAAGTGCCAGCCCGGTTCGCCCGTCGCGTTCAGTTCGACTCTGACGGTGCCGGGTTCGTCGGCGCCGGTGGTCCCGACCGCGTAGCCGACGGGCTTGTTGTCGTAGACGAAAAAGAGCTGGTTCTCGTAGTCGGTCCAGCCGATCCCGGTGAGTTCGATCTCGATGGTGGTGCCGACCGGCCCTCGTCCGGGGACGAACGTCTCGATCGCGGGCTGCATCACGAACCCCGCGACCGCCACCTCGCGGCCGTCGACCGCCGCCGTGATGGGACGGGTCGACCCCTGGTCGCGCGGGATGGCGACCTCGGTCTGGAAACGTCCGTTCTCGTCCGTGGTCGCCGACGGGAGGACGTCGGAGTCCGGTTCCGGCGTCACCGGGACGCCCTCGCCGCGGAACCCCTCGTGGCGATACCAGCGCAGGTCGACCTCGGTATCGGGCGGGAAGTTCTCGCCGGTGACGAAGACGGTCGTCCCCGGTTGCCCCGAGGTCGGCGAAACCTCGATCGCCGCCTCGCTGTCCCCGTCGATTTCGGGATAGTGAGCGGCTATCGGGCTCTCGTCCAGCAGCGGGTCGACCCACGCCGTCCGGGGGTCGCCGTCGGGTTCGGTCACCTCGACGGTCCAGGCCGACTGGCGCCCGCCCGCGACGGGGCCGTACGGCGACTGCGTGTTGTTCTGGAGGTAGGGGATCCCCTCGGCGTTGCGCCAGACTTGAACGACGTGGTCGCCGGGCGGGCCGACCGCGCGGATCTCGGCCGTTGCGGTCCCGCGGCGCATCACGCCCGTCAGAAACCCGACCGGACTGTTGTCCCAGGTGACCTGGTAGTTGCTCGTGACGACGTCCGAACCGATCCCGTAGCCCCTGACAGTGAACGACTCCCCGAGCGGGGCCGCTGTCCGCTCGACGTCGAACCACGGCGTGATCTCGTAGGTCGCGTCGGCGACGGTCTCCCCGTCGGGGTCCTGTATCTCGACGCGGTGAGTGCCGCCGAAATCCTCCGGTACCTCCCACTCCTCGTCGAACTCACCGTCCTCGTCGGCGGTGACGGTCGCGACCCGCTCGCGTCGGGGCTGGTACTGCGGGCCCACGACCTCGTTGGCCCCGACCACCGCCCAGTCCCCCTCCTGTGAGTGCCAGACGATCTCGTAGACCCCGTTCGACTCGAGACCCCGCCCGTGGAACGTGAGCTCGTCCCCCACGTACCCCTCCGCCTCGCTCAACACCAGCACCGGCGAGTCGTCGTCGCCGCGACGCCGCCTGATCCGCTCGCGTATCGAGGCGATCGGTGAGTCGTCGTTCATACTCCCGTCTACGCCAGCCACGCGGAAATACCTGTCGAGAACGTCAGGAATATTTATATGAAATATAAATTATCGTTCGAGAAGCACTGTTCGGACAAGGTCGTCATTACTGACTAAATACGGTGCATTAGGGAAAAACTCGTTTGTAGTTAATGACAGATTTAATATCTGAGTCTGGATAGTATGAATTTCTGCCATAGGATCAGGGTTCGACAGCGCTCGGCCGGGTCAACCGAGCAGGATCGTGAGCCTGGGGTATCGCTTGACGATGTCGAGTTGTTCGATCCAGGCGTCGAGGCCGAGGATCCGGCCGGCGCCGAACGCGCCGAGTCCGAACAGGAGGAACACGTACACGAGGTGGTAGTCGACGAGGAACGAGTTGTCGAAGGGGTACGACGCGATCCAGTAAAACAGCATCATCACGCCGCCCCAGAAGGCGCTGAATCGGAAGAACAGTCCGAGTATCAGTGCGAGTCCGACGAGGGTCAGTCCGACCTGGTTGAGCGGCGTCAACAGCCAGGCCCAGTCGCTGGCCATCACCGTCCACAGGTCGGTGAACGGGTTGCCGTCCGGAATCCCGTACAGCAGGAACGGACGAACGCTCCAGTCGGGGTTTATCACCTTCGTGATCCCGGCGTAGAAGAACGTCCAGCCCATGATCAGGCGCAGAGCGAACAGCGAGTAGCCGATCCACGTCTCGGAGTACGTGAAGTTGACCTCCGAACCGAACATCTTGGATTCCAGTTGTCTCGTTCCCATCGTTATCTCACACGTCGAGTTTAACCGAGACGTTCAATAAACCTGTCCCGGGATTCCCAGGGGTTGAGAAGTGGTTCTCGCCCCGGTAGCCACACGATCGGCCACTCGGGGGTCCGACGAACCCGGTGACTGGACGGAGCGGCGACCCGAGGAGTCGACCGTCTACCGTTCGGAAGCGGGCGGACTGGTCGAGTCCTCGGCCTCCAGGCGCGAGTCGGTCACGTACAGCGACCGGGCGAGTATCGTGAATCCGACCGCGGTGAGGACGCTGTTGACGAGGAGGCCAGTCTCGAGGCCGACGCCGACGAGCTGGTCGAACCCGCCACCGAGGACGGACCCGAGTGTGACGACGGCGAATCCGACCGCGAACGAGCGCATCGCGGGTGCGCCGCTCCGGCGATAGGCCCGATAGGCGAAGAACGTGATACCGGCGCCCAGGGGCAGGACCACGGCTTTCGCGACGACGACGACGGTGGCGATATCGGACATCGATGTCGGGCTGTCGACCGGGACCGGGTTCGGTTCACACCGGGGTCGGTGCGGGCGGTACGACGGCTGTGCCCTCGGATACCCGAAAGTGGTTCTCCAACGTCTATAAATCGGCCCGCCAGTTCCCGCACCTCGGTAACCGACACACACCTATAGGTAGTGACGACGACCAGTCCGTTCCCGGAGCGGGCGGCGTCGGGTCACGAACTCCGGCCCCGCCGGTTCGGGACGACGGCCGATCCCGCCCGGTTTCCCGTGGAACTGCCGCTTTGCGACGCCACGCGTCGCGTGCTGGTGTGTCTGACGCGCGTCTGACGGGTAGTTTTGGTCGTGGGCGGAAAATCACGGATATGGCAAGTCTCACGGACGTTTACGAGGGGCACGTCCGGACCGTGACGACGCCGCGACGGCGCTACGCCGGGGCGAGCGGGTTCGCCGTCGGGACCGCGATGGTCGTCGGTGGTATCCTCGTCGCGACGACCGGGCTGGGCGAGACGGCGGGACTGAACGTGGTCGAGGCGCGACGTGTCGCAGGTGTGCTCGCGGGACTGGGCCTCCCGCTGGCGTTTCTCGGTGTGTTCGCCGTGTTGCCGTCCGGTGCGACGACGCGGGCCGCCGCCGTGATCGGTGCCAGCGTGAGCGCGTTCGGCGTCGCGCTGTTCGGTGTCGCTTACCCCGGACAGTGGTTCGCCGCCGGCGACCCGCTGGCGGTCGTGACCGTCGCGGTCTACTTCGCTGGCGGCGTCACGACCCTGTTCTGTCTGTTCGCCGGCCTCGCGACGTTCAAGACGCGCACCGACCCCGGCGGAACCGCCCGCATGGAGATCACCGAGGAAGGTGCCGTCCGCGTCGTCGAGGACACCGCAGTCGTCGGGGCCGGACCGTCCTCCTCGAACACCGGGAGCAGCACCGCTGGCGTCAATCGCTACTCCGCGCAGGTGCAGGAAGGGGCGAACGACGACGCCGAGATACTGAACCGCGACCACGCGTCCTACGACGACGTTACGCACCCGGCCCAGCAGGCGACGGCCGACGGCGGTGCCACCGTCGACGACGGGGCCGGCGGCGCCGAGGTGCTCGGCGACCCACAGCCCCAGCCGCGGGGCCAGCCCGACGCCTACTGTGGCAACTGCACCCACTTCGAGTACGTCAAGGTCGACGGGAAGATCACGCCCTACTGTTCCCTCCACGACGACCTCATGGACGATATGGACGCCTGCTCGGAGTGGACCGAGTCGAGCTGAACCCGGGGACACGCCACCGTCTGTTCGGTTTCTCGGCGTCTTCTCACTGTTCGGTTTCTCGACGTCTTCTCAGGTACTGTATCGCCAGCGGACACAGCCGGCGACCATCAGTGCGAACCCGTACAGCATCGGTGACCCCAGCGTGAACACCGGACCGAGTACGGACAGGATCGCGTCGTCGGGCACGCCTCCCGGGGGCGTCTCCGACAGCACCATCACGAGATCGTCCCGATAGACGGTCCAGTTCAGCAGGAAGGCACCCACGAGAAACAGCGACCGGCCCGGTCCCTCGAACAGGTACAGCAGCGCGACGAGCGGGAAGTAGAGATAGACGACGTAAAGGGGCGAACTGGGGAAAAACAGCAGGATCGACGCCAGTATCCCGAAGACCGCGACGGGACGAGCGAGTTCGCTATCGACGTCACTAACGGGATACCCGCCATCGACACTTGCTTCGCTCTCGAATCTCGCTTCGGTTTCGGTCGCGCTACCGTCCGAGTCGCCGCCGACGTCGAGCAACAGGTAGCCGAGAATCGGAGCGAGCAACACGAGGGCCCCGAGACTGTACAGCGAAGGGTCGACGGTCGGGAACAGCACCGAGAGTGGTCGCCGGATCGTGACGACGTGTGCCGACGGTGAGAGCCCGCCAGCGAACTGTTCGGGTTGCATGCGTGCCAGCAACTCCTCGGTCACCCACCGCCGGCTCACGTCGGGACCGAAGACTACGAGTCCGACCCCCAGGAGACCGAACCCGGTCGCGAGGGCACTTCCGACCGCCCGATAGGCGCGTCGCCGGAGCAACCAGACGCCGACTGCGGCCGGGAACACCTTCGGCAGAGCCGCCAGCGCGAAGGCAGCGCCCGCTCGCGTCTCCCGTCCCCGGTCGAGCCAGATGAACCCGAGAGCGAGACCGAGCGCGACGAAGTGGTTGACCTGTCCGAAGACCATCGAGGGCATCGCGTGGACCGAGGTCACCACGAACGCGGCGACCAGCGTTTCGTCCACCCGCGTCAGTTCGACGCCCCGGGCCGTTACGTAGCGGACGAGCAGTCTCGACAGGGCGAGACTCGCCGCCAGGACGACGAGCGTGTGGACGACGTAGCCGACGCGCCAGGGGACCAGCACCGACGGGGCGAACCCGAGCAGGACGACCGGCGGATACCGGTAGCTCAGTCCCGGGATCCCGATCTGGGAGGGGCCATAGACCGTTCCGGTCGACAGGATCATCTCGGCCGCCCCACGGTAGACCCTGAAATCGACGCCGACCATCCAGGCCTCGGTCGTCAGCTTGTGGACCAGATAGACCAGGCCCGCGAGAACGCCGACAACGAGGACGATCCTGGCGCCGCGGTGGGGGGGACCACCGACAAGTGTGTGGGCTGGGCCGCGAACCATGTCGGGGTAGCCGGACTCGTCAGTCCCGTTTGCCCCGTCCTCGTCGGTCGAACGGTCCATCAGGACCGCTGTGTTCCACTGACATGAATACTTGGGGGTTTCGTGGCGCCGCTGGGGCGTCCGCCTCCAGGTGATGTGACCGGCACTCGATGCGCGAGTGGTAGTCGGTGCGCGAGCAGTACTCGATGTGCGAGTGTAGTCGACGACCCGACTGTCACGCAGCGGCAGGGAAAGCCGCAGGAAGACAGACGGGCTGGGCGCCAGTAACTACAAGTGTCCGCTGAACGGACTAACGTGGTAGCACATGCCACGTCCCGATGGCGGGAACTACCTGATCCTCCTCGTCGAGGCGGCGGGGGAACTCGAGCGACGATTGGGGTCCGCACTCGCCACAGCGGGGTACGAAGTCGAATCCGTCGAGTCGGCCAGTGGGTGTCTCCGACGGATCAGGCGCGGCGACGTGGACGGCATCGTCAGCGAGTACGCTCTCTCAGACCTCGACGGCGTCCAACTGCTGCGGTCGGTCCGCGTCTCGTATCCGTCCCTTCCGTTCGTACTGGCGCCCGAGGAGGGGTCGGAAGCGATCGCCGGGGACGCGGTCGCCGCGGGCGTGAGCGGCTACGTTCCGGAGGGCGAGGGCCCGGAGACCGTCGTGTCGCGACTGCGCGACAGCCTCCAGGCGAACCAGCTGAGCGCGGACGAGCGCACCCACCGATACCGACATATCATCGAGATGTCCCCCGCGCCGATCAACGTGTTCGACGAGGCCGGCGACTCGATCTGGGGGAACGAGGCAGTTCTCGACCTGCTCGACCTCGACGACCTGGGACAACTCATCGGGCACTCCATCTTCGAATTCGTCCACCCCGAGGACCACGACCGGGCACGGGCGGAACTGGAGAGCGTCATCGAGAACAAGGAGTCGACCGGCCCGACCCCGATGCGACTCCGGACCGCGGACGGCGACGTGCGATACATCCACGTCTCGACGGCTGTCGGGGAGTATCTCGGTGGGGACATCGGACAGGCGATCATCGTCGACGTGACCGAACAGAAAGAACGCACCCAACAGCTCCAGGTTCTCGAACAGTGGCTCCGGCACAACATCCGGAACGAGGTCACGGTCATCCACGGCATGGCCGAGCAGATAGAGCGCGGAGCGGTCGACGACATCACCGTCGCGGCCCGTCGGATACAGGAACACGCCGGCAAACTCGTCGACCAGGCGAATCACGAACGCACCGTGATCGCGCTCCTCTCGGACCCGCCCGACCCGGTGCAGACCGACCTCTCGGACGCCGTCGAACGGAGCGTGGCGTCGGTCCGTCGCGACAGCCCCGACGCCGAGATCGAACTGGCACTGGCCGAGGGCGTCAGCGCGATGGCCCTCCCGGAGGTCGGCGACGCGGTCGGCGAACTCGTCGAGAACGCGGTCTGCCACAGCGACGAGGAATCGCCCCGGGTCCGCGTCGAGGTGAGTCGGGACGAGGACCGCGTGGTCGTCCGGGTCGCCGACAGCGGTCCCGGGATCCCCGAGTCCGAGCGTAGCCACCTCCTCGTCGACCACGACATCTCCCCGCTCGAGCACGGGAAGGGGATGGGACTGGTCTTCGTCTACTGGGTCGTGCGACTCTCCGGCGGCGACGTCTCCTTCGCGGAGAACGACCCCCAGGGGAGCGTCGTCACCATCGAGCTCCCGACGCCCACCGAGGACTGACACGCTGCCGGTGGCCCGGTGGGTCCGACTTTGCCGCCGGCCCCGTGAACCACCGGGATCCGGGTACGACCGACCGGTCAGCCATCGACCGATTCGACGACGTCGGCGAGTCGGTCCGGGTCACTGGCCCTGACGAGGACCAGTTCCGGTTCGTCCGGGTGGACCCCGGTCGCCCCGGCGAACGGACCGATCGCCGACGTGCCACCGGAGAAATCGACCGAACCCCCGTCGATCGACGCCGTGAACGAGACGTCCGCCGACAACCGGAGCGCCCCGCTGACCAGCGCGACTGTCTGGTCGAGCGCAGTCCGGTCGGGAGCCGTAAATCGGAACAGGTCCCCCGGGCCGTCGCCCGGTTCGACGGCGACCGTCGACAGCAGGTCGCTGTCCTCGACGGTGACCGTCGTCGCGGCGGTCGCGTACGAGACGTCGCCGTAGTCCGACCGGTCTCCCAGTTCGGACTGGAGCCTCCGTCCCCAGCTGGACGACTCGTCTCCGTCTCCGTCTCCGGGAGCCGACGGTGACGTCGGGGGTCGGTCCTCGTCGGGTTCGGGTTCGGACCCGATGACCAGCTGTCCGTCTTCGCCCGACAGCACGGCCACGGCGCCGGCCGAACCGACCCCGAGGAGCGCCAGGAGTCGGCGACGGTTCATGTGGCACCTCCCAGCGGCGTCGGGGCTCCGTCCACGTCGCGGTTTATGGAACCGGCCGTCAGGTCCGCTGCGCGCTCCATCAGGTCCCCGTAGTTGCGGTGAGCGGCCGCGCCACCCCACTGGTAACTCGAGGCCCGGTCTTCGAGGACGGACGCGACCTCGTCGAGGTTGACCAGGGCGTCCCAGACGCCACCCAACGTACTCTGTTCGATGGCGTGTGCGTGTTTGTACATCCCGTGATTGGCGAACGCCCCCATGTAGTGGTGATTCATCGTCAGGTACGCCAGTTCCCAGGCACCACACGGGGAGAGCGTGTTGTTCCGTCGCTGCTCCTGTAGTTCGACGATGCGCTCGATGACCGGGATCCGCGTCGTGCTGTAGGCGTGGCCGATGGCCGAGAGTTTGGCGTTCTGTTCCATCCCGGTCGTGACCGTGTCGACGCCCCGACTGACGAGTTCGCCGACCGCCGCGTAGTAGACGGCGCTGGAGACGGCCGCACCGCCGGCCGCCAGCGACGTGGAAAACGACCCCGAGGCGCTGTACGCCGTTCGAGCAGCGGCCAGCGCGTCGTCCCAGGTACCCGCGAGGTCTTTGATGCTCTTGGCGGTCTGGACGAACTCAACCATGAAGTCGGTCAGTTCGACGAGGCTGTCGGCACGTTCGACGTCTGCTTCGATCTCACGGTGGGTGTGGGTCCACTGGCTCTGTTTCGTCATCGCTTCCATGTAGGGGTCGGTGATCTCCTGGACCGTCCACGCGACCGAATCCTGGAGCGTCTCGATGATCGGCCCGATCGCCGCGGCGGGGTTGACCTGTGCCATCGCGTAGGCGGCGAGCGCGTCCCACCCGATCGTCGCCGCCCGATTCCAGAGTTCGGACGCGCCGTGTTTCCCCCGCATCGTGTGGGCGTAGGACAGTTCCGCCTCCCAGTCGAAACCGGTCGGTGACCGACCGGCGACGTAGGTGACGAACGCGTCCCGTGCCGCGTCCGCGTCGACGAGTCGATACTCCGGTGTCGTCACCGCCGGTTTCCCGTCCGCACCAGGTATCCCGCGAAGGACGAACAGTGTCTGGTCGAGGGGGGTCACCTCGGTTCGCTCGCTCGCGTTCGCGAGGTCGTAGGGCGCCGGTGTCGGAGTGTCGATCCGTGTGGGTGTCCGTGGTCTGGTCGTGGTCGGCCGTCGGGTCGTCGGCCGGTGTGTCTCGGTTGGCGGTCGGGTCGTCGGCTGACGGGTCGTCGCTGGCCCGCTCGCTCGCTCGACGACTACCTCGTCCCAGTAGGCGGTGAAGTCACCGCTCCGGAAGGCGAGGTGGGAGAGGTCGCTCTCGGAGTCCATGGCGTCGACGGTCGTCTCACCGCGGTCTTCGCCATCGATCGTGTACCGGACCGCGACTGCCTCGTCGTCCGGTCGATACTCGTAGCGGATGTCGTACGTGAGCCAGTCGCCACGAGTGAACGACCCGAGGTCGAGACCGGACCCACGGACCCCCTCGTCACGGAGTTTGAGCAGATGGCGGGTTTCGCCGTCGCTCCAGCTGCCCACGGCTGTCCGGAAGAGCACGTTCCCGTAGGGTGCGAACCCATCGTGACAGCCCACCTGTCCCTCGACTGCGGGTTTGACCGCGCCACTGATCCGGACCGGGTCGGACCCCGGATGCTCGCCCAGCGGGGCGTTCGCGATGGCCTGCCAGCACCCGCCGTGTGTCCCGACGAGTTCGAGACTGTGTGACCCGCTCGAACTTGTCGTATCGACTACCTGCTGTTCCTGGGACCCGTCTCGCTCCCACCCCGACGGATACGAACCTGGTTCGAGATCCTCGAAATCCTGCCGCAGCGGCCCGAAACCCATGCTACCCCGTATCGATTCCGACATGAAAAATGGCGGGGGTGACGGGGCCAGTTCGGTTCGGCACCTCTCCCGGTCGTCTGGGGGGCGTTTTCTCTCTCGAGGGGGGTCGTGGCGATGCTGTAGCGATGGCGACCTCTCACTGGTCCGGGCGCCACGGATCCGGGGACTTATCACCGAACAGGCGCAACCCGGCCCACATGGAATTTTGCGACGAGTGCGGTTCGATGATGAAAACCGAGGGGGACGCCTGGGTCTGTGGCAGCTGTGGCGCCGAGAAGCTTCGCAACGCGGAGAAGGAAGCCGCGCAGGCAGTGACGACGCAGGGCCAGGAGGAGACGGAGATCGTCGACACCTCCGACGTCGACGCCGAGGAGATGGGCGCGACCACCGAGACCCGGTGTCCCGAGTGTGGCAACGACCGGGCGTTCTGGGAGATGAAACAGATCCGCGCCGCCGACGAGAGCGAGACCCGGTTTTTCACCTGCACCGAGTGCGAACACAAGTGGCGCGAGGACGACCACTGAGGCGATGGTCCCCGACTCCGGTGGCGACTCGAACGGTGACGACGACCCGGACGTTCCGCCGCCGGACGTCCCGACCGACCGACTCGCCGACTGGACCCGAACCGAGGCGACTGTCGAGCGCCTCTTCGGGGTCGAGGGTGCCGACGTCAGGGGCCACACTCTCGTCTACGAGGACCGCCGACTCCGCGAGGGTGTCCGCGACGCCACCGACGGCGCGCTCGACCAGTCCTGGCGGTTTTTCTTCGCGACGCGACTCCGATTCCGGCCGCCCCTCGCTCCGGGGGCCTCCGCCGCGATACTCCCGACGGTCGGCTCGGAGGCGGTCCGGGCGTTCCGTCGCGACCTCCAAGACCGGGGCGTCGACGCCGTCGAGCGCGGCCGCCGCGAACGGGTCCGCACCGACAGCGGCAAGCGCACCCGTCTCCGGCAGGTGACCGGCGATATCCCGCGTACAGACGCCGCGAACGGGGATACAGAGCCAGTCCCCATCGAAGGGTGGGTCGGTGTCTGGTACGACGGTGACTTCCTCGTCGCCGGCGGTGCCTATCCCCGGACCTCGCTCGCCCGCGCGTTCGACGTCGACGACGAGCGACTCTCGCTTTCCTCGTCCGCCGCTCGGGACGAACTGCTCGCGCTCGTCCAGGCTGTCGGCGGCGAGTGACACGTCGGTTCGTGTCGGCGGGTCCGGGCTCCGAATCCACGAAAATCAGACGCGGCGCGCGAACGTGAGGTAGCCAGTGTGGCCGACCCCCGCCGTAGAGGGGCGGGACCCGCGGTCGTCGAAGTCCATCTCGCGCTGGATCGTCTCCAGTGACTCGACGTCGCCCAGTCCCGCCTCGCGGGCCGCTGCGACGACTTCCTGGGTCTGTTCGACGAACGGCGAGTAGACGGCGACGTACCCGCCGTCGGCCACCAGGTCAGGAGCCCGCGCGACGACCGCAGGTGCGTCCTGGGTGTCCAGCGTCAGCACGTCGAACGCCTCACCGTCTCCCCCGTCGACCAGCCCGTCCAGTTCTGCGGTGACGTCACCGGTCCGTACGTCGACGCGGTCGGCGACGCCGGCCAGTCGCACGTTCTCGCGAGCCACCTCGGCGAACTCCGGGTCGCGCTCGTAGGTGGTGACGTCGGCTCCACAGCGGCCCAGATACGCGGCGAGCACGCCCGTCCCCGTCCCGGCGTCGAGGACCCGGTCGTCCCCACTGACGCCCGTGTGCCCGATAACGAGGCCGATATCGCGGGGCATCATCGGCGCACCCGTCCGCTCGAAGTGATTGAACAGGTCGGGACCCCGGAGCGCCCTCGCGGTGAACTGCTCGCCCAGGTGCGTCTCGACGGTCTCGCCCGACTCGACGTCTTCGGGCACCTCCAGCACGCCGAGGTCGGTTTCGAGCGTGTCGCCGGGCGCGAGCAGGTACTCGCGGTCCTCGCGGACGAACAGGAAACTCACTTCAGACTGCTGATGGCCGCCGCCGGCTCACCGTTTGCCTCTTCCAGTGCCTCGCGCGCCTCGTTCTTGCTGACGCCCGCCTGACTCGCGACCAGTTCGACGTCTTCTTCGGGGATCTCGGCCTCACCGTCGCCCTCGCTCTCCTCGATGACCGGTTCGCTCTCCTCGTCACCGCCCGCGTCGTCAGCGGCGCTCGAACTGCCGCTATCGCCGCCCTCGCCGCGCGGCCGGCTCTCGGGTTCGCCGACGATAGTGTAGGTCTGCTGGCCCTGGGCGTCCATGCGCTGGACGTCCGCGTCGGTGAAGACGAGTTCCTCGTCCGGAGTCTTGATCACGACTTCCTCGGCATCGAGTTCCTGCATGTCGATGCCCATCTGCTTCATCATCTGCTGCATCTTGCGGTCGTTCATGCCGCCGCCGCCTGGGAACATACCTCTCGCTCCGCGTCCCTGACCAAAAAGGCTTCTCAACCGGCGGGTTCCCGTCAGACCCCTGGCGTTCGACACGGTTCTCTCACAGGTACGAGGTGCCCGCGCCGGGACGAAACTACTCCTTCGGGAACGAGACGTCGGTGATCTCGAACCGCGCACCGCCTTCGTCGCCCTCGACGAGGCGAAGGTCCCAGCCGTGGGCCTCGACGACGTCTCTGACGATACTCAGTCCGAAGCCGGTGCCGTCCGGCGCGGTCGAGTAGCCCGTCTCGAACACGCGGTCACGGTCCTCGGGTGGAACGCCCGGGCCGTCGTCCTCGACGTAGAACCCGTCGTCCAGGTCCCCGACGACCACGGTCACGTCTTCACCGCCGTGCTCGACCGCATTGCGAACGAGGTTCTCGAAGAGTTGCGTCAGTCGACCCCTGTCGGCGCAGATTGTGCGGTCGGTCTCGACCCGGAGCGTCCCCGTTCCCGTCTCGACGTTCTGCCAGCAGTTCTCACAGAGCGGGCCGAGCGCGACCAGTTCGGACTCGGTCTCGCCGTCGCGGGCGAGCGCGAGCAGGTCGTCGATCAGTGTCTCCATCCGGTCGTGAGCCCGCTGTATCGCCTCGATCTGGTCGCTGTCACACTCGTCTTCGAGGAGTTCGAGCCGGCCGGCGGCGACGTTCAGCGGGTTCCGGAGGTCGTGAGAGACGACACTCGCGAACTCCGCTAACCGCTCGTTCTGTCGTTCGAGTTCGCGTTCGCGCTCTTTGCGCTCGGTGATGTCCCGGCTGATCGCCATGAATCGTTCGTCGCCGTCCAGTGCGAGTCGCCTGACGTGTACCTCGACCGGGAACGTCGTGTCGTCCGCTCGCCGATAGGCCCCCTCGAACCGCTCGCGGTCGCCGTGGTCCATCCCTTCCCACAGGGCGCGAGCCTCGTCGGGCGCTATCGTCTGGTCGAGTTCCCAGACCCTGGTGTCGGTCAGTTCGTCCTCGTCGTAGCCCGTCTTCTCCAGCAGCCGGGGATTCGGGTCGATGAGGTTGCCGTCCCCGTCGTGGATATTGATCATGTCCGGTGACTGCTCGAAGAGCGCCTCGAGCCGCGAGCGCGTCTCGCGGAGCCGCTCCTCGCGAGTCTTCTGTTCGGTGACCTCCCGGTAGACCCAGAGATGTCCGTCCCCGCCGAGCAGTTCGATCGGTTCGTGACTGCGCGTGAAGACTCGTCCGTCACGGAGTTCCAGTTCCTCCTCGTGTACCGACGTTCGCGTCTCGATGAGGTCGTCGATCCGGGAGCGAAACCCCGACGGGTCGACGAACATGTCGCTGACCTCCCGGGCCAGTCGTTCACAGTCGGTGCCGACGGCCTCCTCGGGCGTTCCCGACAGCCCGAACAGTTCGAACAGACGGTCGTTGACCGCTATGATCTCCCGGGAATCGTCCTCGACGAGGACGCCCACGGGCAGCGTCTCGACGAGCGTGGAGAGCACGGTGGTCGTCTCTTCGAGTTCCTGCTCGCGTTCCTTGCGTACCGTGATGTCACGGTTGTTCGTCACGACCCCCTCGATCGCGTCGTGGTCGAGCTGGTTCGTGCCCCGGACTTCGAGCCAGCGCCACTCGTCGTCGGCCGTCCGGAACCGGGCCTGAGCGGTGACCGTCGCCCCCGGCTCGGCGACGAGTTCGGCGAACGTCGACGAGATGTCGGCCACGTCGTCCGGATGGACGAGGTCGAACCCGTTCCGGCCGATCAACTCCCCGGGTTCGTATCCCAGCACCCGTGCGACCGCGGGGCTCTCGTATTTGACCTTGCCAGCGTCGTCGAGGACGGTGATGATATCGGTCGATTCCTGCAGGTACGCCTCGTACCGCTCCAGTTCCCGTTCCCGCGCTTTGCGCTCGGTGACGTCGCGGCTGGACACGAGCAACGAGACCACCTCGTCGTCCTCGTTCGTCACGGGCCTGAACACGCCTTCGACCGCGTACGGTTCACCGTTCGGACGGACGAGATCGGCCTCGAAATCGACGTACTCGCCGTCTGCGGCGCGGTCGACCCACTCTTCGACGTCCCGCTGGAGCGCTCGCGAGCGTTCGAACCACGGCGTCTCCGCGAACGGTTTTCCCGTCACTTCCGCCGCCGTGGCGTCGACGTACGCCATCGCCGTGGGGTTGACGTCCAGTACGGTCCCGTCCGTATCGAGCAGTCCGACGAGGATGTTCGGGTCGTCGAAGACGGCCTGGTACCGGCGTTCCGTCCGCCGGAGTTGCCGCTCGCGCTCTCTGCGCTCGGTGACGTCCGTGATGAACCCCTCCAGTATCTCCGCGTCGTCTTCGCTGGGGACTGCCCGCCCGCGCTCCCACATCCAGCGGGTGGCTCCGTCTCTCGTGCGGACCCGATAGGTGACCTCGAACGGCCTGTCCTCGGCGAGCGCCGTCTGGACGGTCTCCCATATCTCGTCCCGGTCGTCCGGGTGGAGGACGTCGGAGCCCCAGACGACGTCACCGCTCTCGAGCGCCTCCCGGGAGTACCCGGTGAGCGCCTCGCAGTTACCCCTGACGACCTCCATCGGCCAGTCCGGGTCGTTGCGACTCCGATACACGATGCCCGGGAGGTTGCTGATGAGCGTCTCCAGGCGACGGGTCTGTTCTTTCCGGCCGGTCACGTCGCGGGTGAAGCCGACGACTCGAACGACGTTCCCGGCGTCGTCGAAGATCGGGTCCCCTTTCGCCCAGACGGCCCCCACTTCGCCGTCACCGCGAACGATCCGGTATTCGATATCGATCGGTTTTCCGGCCGAAAGGCGCTCCATCGCGTCGCGGACGTGGTCCCGGTCTTCCGGATGGACGCCCTCTAGGAACTCCCGTGGGTCGTCTCTGATGGCGGACTCCGGCCGGCCCCACACCTCCTCGTACCCCGAGATGAACAGGAATTCCTCCCAGTCGCTGTCGAACATCCACAGACAGTCGTCCGTACTCTCCGAGAGTTCTGTCAGGCGTCGGCGGTGTCGCTCGGCCTTTCGCTCGGCGCGGTGCTGTTCGACGGCGTTGACGACCCTGTTCGCCAGGACGGCGTACTGGTCGGTACCGGTCTCTTTTTGCATGTAGTCGGTCACGCCCGCCGAGATGGCGTCGCTGGCGACCTCCTCGGACCCTTTGCCGGTGTAGAGGACGAACGGCAGGTCGCCGTGGTCTTCGCGGACGGTTTCGAGAAACGCGAGTCCGTCCATGCCCGGCATGTCGAAGTCCGAAACGATACAGTCGACGTCCTCGTCCGCCAGGAGCGACAGCCCCTCCTCGGCATCTGTCGCTGTTCGAACCGCGATCCGGTCGTCCTCGCGTTCGAGAAACGTCGCCGCCATGTCTGCGAGATCTGGCTGGTCGTCGACGTGAAGAACGTTGATCGCGTCGGCCGCCCCGGTCATCTTACGGGGTAGTGGGCGTCTATCCGTAAGTATGTGACCGGTCACTCGTCCTCGTCTGCGAGCTACTCGGTATCACTCCTCGACTGACACACCCTCGCGTTCGCGTAGTTCCACCCGCCGGATCTTCCCAGACGAGGTCATCGGCAGGTCATCGGCGAACTCGATCTCGCGGGGATACTCGTAGGCCGCAAGCCGGTCCCGTGCACGCTCGCGCAGTTCTGCGCGGAGGTCGTCGTCACCCGTCACGTCCTCGACGGTCTCGACGAACGCCTTGATGCGTTCCCCCCGCGTCTCGTCGGGGACGCCGATGACACCGACCTGCTCGACGTCGTCGTGTGCCAGCAGCGTCTCCTCGACTTCGAGCGGGCCGACCCGGTAGCCGCTGGTGAGGATCACGTCGTCGGCTCTCGACTCGAACCAGACGTACCCGTCTTCGTCCCGGTGTGCGAGGTCACCCGTCCGGTACCACTCGCCCTCTCGCTTGTCCGCAGTCGCGCCCGGTCGACCGAGATACTCCGAGAAGAACACGCGTTCGTCCCCCGGTTCGACTGCGATCTCTCCCGCCTCTCCCGGCGGGAGTTCCTCGGCACTCTCGGGATCGAGGATCGTCACCTCGTAGCCGGGCAGTGGCTTCCCCATGCTCCCCGGCCGGACGTCGAACCAGTCCGAGCGATTCGCGACCACGAGATTGAGTTCCGTCTGGCCGTAGTACTCGTTGACGGCGACACCGTCGAGGGCGTCGTCGGCCCACTCCAGTATCTCCGGCGTGAGCGGTTCACCCGCCGACGCCACGACGTCGAGCGCGAGGTCGTAGTTTCCGGGGTGCTCTCCCATCAGCATCCGGAGTCCGGTCGGGGCGACCAGCGCGCCCGTCACGTCGTAGGTTTCGAGGAGTTCGAACGCTGCCGCGGGGTCGAATCCCTGCATCGGCGCGGCGACGACCGTCCCGCCGTAGTGCCAGGTCCCGAGCAAGAGCGCGCCCAGGGCCGACCCCCACGCCCAGTCTGCCGGCGTCCACGTCACTGCGTCGGCCCCGAGTGTCCCGTCGAAGAAGTTGTACGCCGCCGCGGCCCGCCCCGCCCATATCGCGTGGCCGTGCCGGACGCCCTTCGGCGGTCCGGTCGAACCGGACGTGTACATCACCACCGAGTCCGTCGACGGCGTCGAATCGTATGGGTCGTACTCGGGCGAACGGTCGGCGACCAGCCTGTCGTAGCCGACGACCTCACAGTCGAAGTCGGTCTCGTCGGTGGCTGTTGCCTCCGCCGCCGGGTCTTCGCGCTCGCCCACGTACCAGGGTCGCGAATCGAGTGCGACAGCCAATTCGAGGTCGGGACAGTCACGACTCGCGCTCGCCAGTGACTCGCGCACGCTCGGGTCGAAGACCACGGCGCGAGCGTCGGCGTCGTCGAGTCGATAGGCCAGCGCGTCCTCGCCGTAGAGCGTGGTCATCGGGACCGAGACGGCGCCGAGTTTCCAGCACGCGAGGTGCGTGAGCGGTGTCTCGACGCGCTGGCCGGCGACGACCCCGACCCGGTCGCCCGGTTCGATCCCTTGCGACCCGAGTGCGTTCGCGAGTCGACCCGAAGCGTCGTCGATATCGCGGTACGTGTAGGTCTCGTCGGTGGCGGCGTCGACCAGCGCCGTCCGCTCTCCGGGGCCCGGCGACTCGTGTTTGCGGAGACAGTCGACCGCGGGGTTGTACCCCCCGGGTAGCGTCCACTCGAACTCCTCGCGGGCAGCTTCGTGGGACTCGAAATCGCCCATCACGTGCCACGCCATACCCACCGCGTCGGTCCTTCCGCCCTTTGCTGTTCGGATTGCGGTCGGCGACTGACCGGGGGCTCTCGTGGGATGGGGCAGTCGTCACCGTCCAGGTTTCGTCGCCCAGAGGTACGTGGACGTCCCTCGGGGCGGCTGCGTCCGCACGGCCGTCGAGACGTACAATGTGCTCGACTGTGAGATTACCGCTGCCCACTGGAGCAGCGCCATCCTCGGGACCGTCAGGGCCAGCGGTGTCCAGTCACGCCCTCGACGCGACGGCTGGTGACACCCGCGTCACCCGCTGACACCGCTGTCACTTCAGGTATAAGCGTCTCTGTCTCCTGTAATCGGTAGGACCGACCGCGAGCGGCGGCGAGCGCGCCGACCACCGAGCATCCCGGTCGTCTGTTCCACTACGTATGTCAGATTCGACCCACCCGCCAGTCGACGCGACGAAACCAGACAGTCCGGTCGGTGTCGTCGGTACCGACCACATCACGCTGGAGGGTACCAACACCGAGGACACGATCGAGTACTACCGCGATATCCTGGGAATGCCCCTCGTCTTGCGCCAGCCGAATCTGGACCGAGGTCATCTCACACACCTGTTCTTCGACGCGGGTGACGGCCGCCTGGTTACCTTCTTCGTGAACGAGGAGCGCGACTCTGCGGACCTGCCGGACCCCGACCCGGGACAGGTCCACCACATGGCCTTCCGCATCGAGGGCGAGCGCATCGACGAGATAACACAGGGGCTGGAAGACGCGGGCTATCCCGTCAGCGAGTACGACCGCGGGGCGTTCCACTCCCTCTATACCGAGGACAACAACGGTCTCACTATCGAACTGGTCGCGGACAAGTTCCCGGTCCCCGACGACCAGCGCGGGGCAGTCCTCGCGCTGGCCCAGCAGTTGCGCGAGGCCGACGGCGCCGACTTCGTCGAGAGCGAGCACGTGCGCGAGGCTATCGAGCAGTTGGGTCTCGATGTCGACGAACAGGCGGTCGGAGATGACGACGCCGCCTCTGGTCGAGATTTCGACTAATTCTCCCGCGGGCCGGCGCTGTCGCGGACCTTCACCGCCATTCCGCTCTCGAAGTCGAGCATCCCCTGCCCGCCGAGTTCGGCACGGCCGACGGCCAGCAGGGCGCCGTCCTCGTGGACGACGAGCACCTCGTCGCCCTGGCGGATAGCGGGGTCGGCCTCGTCGACGAACTTCGCGAAGGCGTTGCGTCCCTCGCGGACGAACGGCTCGCTCTCGTCGCCGACGACGACCCGGTAGTCGGGTGCGTCGAGGGCGGCGTCGAGGCGTCGCCCGCCCGCGACCCCGAGTCTGAACCGACCGTCGGTACCGTAGGTGACCAGTCGTCCCTCCGGCGCCACGACCTGTCGCGGTCGGCCGGAACTCGTGTGGGTCACGTCCAGTCCGTCGCCGTCGAACAGCGCCGCCGCGTCCGCGCCCCACTGGTAGGCGGCCACCCGCGTCAGCATCTGTCTGTCGCCGTCGTCCATCGGCGCGGCCTTTGCGACGGGTCGTCTTGTATCTTCGTGTGTCCCGCCGACGGCGCGACTGTCGAAGACAGGCCCTACGCCGTGTCACTGCTCGCGGGAGCGATTGCGGGGCGTTTATACTACCCCAGTCCGGAGAGACGAATATGGGCGAGATAGACCTGCGGAAAGCGGGTCTGGGCGTGCTGTTGCTCGGGGTGAGCACGACACTCATCTTCGGCCTGGACACGGTCGGGGCCGCGCTACCGGTTGCGCTGGTCGCGTTCGGTGCACTCGGCGTCGCCGCCGGAACCGTGCTCTCCGGGTCCCACGAGGACGGCCGCCCGGTCTGATCGACCACGGTCGGCCCCCGATATTTACGCCCCGGAGATCCGCCTCCCTCTCTCGACTACCCGCTTTCGTTGGTTGGTCATCTGAACAGATCAGGGAAACTGTGACGCATCTTTATATGTTCTCCCTGTGATATTACTGCCGTAATATGTCCGAGACAGAGGCGGAGGGAGACGTCATGGTCAGGTGGTATCGCAACCGGATCGCCCAGCCGACGACGAACGACGAGGTGTACGGCTACTGGCTGTTCGTCTTCGGCATCCTGCTGGGTATTCTCGGTATCCTGTTGTATCTGACCAGCTATCCGGACCCCGGGTCGATCACGGGCGAAGGCGGGATCGCACTCGCCGCGATCTCGCTGGTACTCGTCATGATCGGGCCGGTGGTCAGGTTGCCCCTGCGACGGACGGCGACGCTGGTCTCCTACGCCGGCGCGTTCGTGGCGCTGCTGGCCGTCGTCTGGTTCCTCCTCGAATACCCCGGATGGCGTGACTCCGGGATGGCGTCGCCGATCATCACTCTCTACGCGTTCGGACTCGTGCTCATCGCGGTCGGTGCGGCGCTGGTGCCGGTCATCAGCACGCGTGTCGTCCCGCCGGAGGGTGAAGCTCCGGACGAGGAGGTCGTCGACGAAACCGGGATCGAGGACCTGGAACCGGAACCCGTCCCCGCCGACGACGAACCGGTCGACGAGGAACCGGTCGCCGACCAGCCCCAGGAGAGCAAGGCACGCTTCGAACTCTACGAGGACCGCGGCGGGAAGTGGCGCTGGCGCCTGCGCCACCGTAACGGCAACATCATCGCCAGCGGTGGACAGGGGTACAGCAGCCGTCAGAAGGCCCGCCAGGGCCTCCAGAGCGTCCAGAAAAACGCCTCCGGTGCCGAGCTGATCCAGCAGGAAAAAGAGGTCGAAGAGCCCGAGGAACCCGCCGACGCACCGTACCCGCCGGGTGAGAGCCAGGGCACGTTCGACGTCTACGAGGACGCCGCCGGCGAGTACCGCTGGCGGCTCGTCCACCGGAACGGCAACATCATCGCCGACTCCGGCGAGGGCTACACCGACCAGGACGAGGCCGAGGACGCCGTCGAGCGCGTCCAGGGGTACGTGGGCGAGGCCGACTACCTCCGTATCGACCCGACGGCCTTCGAGGTGTACAGGGACGCCGCCGACGAGTGGCGCTGGCGACTCCTCCACCGTAACGGGGAGATACTCGCCGACTGTGGCGAGGGCTACAGCGAGCGCACCAGCGCCCAGGACGGTATCGAGAGCGTCCGCCGACTGATCGATGAGGAGGACGCCGTCGAGATCTTCGAGGACGCCGCCGGCGAGTACCGCTGGCGACTCGTCGCCGAGAACGACGAGATCGTCGCCGACGGCGGCCAGGGGTTCGCCTCCGAACGGGGCGCCCGCGACTCCGTCAAGCGCGTCCGCCAGTACGCTCCCGAAGCCAGCGCACTGGACTACAGCGACGCCGCTTTCGAACTCTACGAGGACAACGCCGGCGAGTACCGCTGGCGGCTCCGCCACGAGAATGGCAACATCATGGGCGACAGCGGCGAGGGATACGCCTCCCGTACCGGTGCCATCAACGGCATTCAGAGTGTGAAGCGCAACGCGCCCAACGGCGAAGTCGCCCTCCCCGGCGAGGCGGTCGACCTCGCCGAGGGGGACGGTCCCGACGCGGGCGAGGGAACGGGCGACGAGTAGGACGGGTCGCCCTGACGTCGGGACGAGTCGGGTGAACCTGGCTTCTTCGGACGACTGTCACCGCGGTTCGTACGCTTCGACTGCTCGTCGCGTCGTGGCGCAATCGACGGGCGTTATCGGAACGTCGAGCGGTGAGACGCCGATCACGCCGTCACGGATCGCTTCCTGTTCGGTCCCTGGTGGGACGTCGAGATCTGCCCGTTCGACGTCGTCTTCCTCGTCGAGGAGTCGACTCACCGGGCCGTAGTCCGCTTCGAAGTGGACGGTCTCACCCTCTCGTCGCACCGACGTATCGTAGTAGTCGCCGGGTTCGGTCAGGCGCATCGGCGGGTGAGTGTCGACCGGGGCGTTGACGTTGAGGACCCCCGCCCCGTCCGTGCTCCGGTTCGATTCCAGAACCGCCGGCAGGAGGTGCGTGACGGCGTCGACGGCGGTTTCGTAGGAGAACGCGTCGGCCGGCCGGGCGAACAGGGAGTCGGGGTCGTACGCCGAGATGGCGATGGCCGGGATCCCGAGCCACGCCGCCTCGACCGCCGCGCCGACCGTCCCGGACCGGCCGAGCATGTACGTCCCGGCGTTCGGTCCGAGGTTACACCCCGAGACCACGGCGTCCGGCGTCACGTCCAGCCCCCGGGCGCCGAACGCGACGCAGTCCGCCGGCAACCCGTCGACGACGTAGCCGTCGGCGGTCCGACGGCAGGTGACACGCTCGGAGCGCTTCGCGCCAGTCCCGCTCACGTTCCCGGCGGGAGCGACGACGGTGACCGTGGCGACCTCGGAGAGTCGCTCGACGACCGCCTCGAGCCCGGGACTGTCGATCCCGTCGTCGTTCGTCACGAGCACGTGGTCGCTCCCCTCGCTGTGCCGGTCCGGGTCGCCCTCGACTGCCATCTCCCCGTTACCTCCACACGTCCGAGGGAAAAATACTACGAATACTGAAACGTACGTGATCGTTCCCGAAAGATGTGCACCGGCCGACGGGGTCTGTGGGCGAAGAAGACGCCCTGTGCGTTGTTTCGGGTGCCTCGGATCCAGTGTCGGGCCGTCCCAGTGATTGTTACGATCGTTTGTGTCAGAAAGGTTTTATTGCCCCTGTCGTCGTTCTCGGGGACAGATATGACGAACGAGCCACCCGACTACTGTGGATACTGCGGTGGCGAACTGTCACCCGTCGAGCCGCCGACAGCCCATCGGTGCGAGGATTGCGGGGAGTACGTGTTCTTCAACCCGATCCCGACGGCCAGACTGGCGGTCCTCGACAGTGACGAAGTCCTGCTGGGGCGCGTGGACGTCCCCGGCCGCGAGCTGTGGGCGACCCCCGGCGGAATGGTCGAGGCTGGCGAGGACCCCGACGTCGCCGGGGCGCGCGAACTCGAAGAGGAGACGGGGCTCGTCGTGGACCCCGCCGACCTCGTGCTGTTCGACGTCCGCACCTTCGTCAAGTTCGAGGCGACCCACAAGACGAGTCTCTGTTACGCCGTCGACGCCGCCGACGTCGACGGGACACCCGAGGCGCTCGACGAGGTGGTCGACGCTCGCTACTGGTCGCTCGCGGAGTTCGAGCGGTCGGCGGCGACACTCGGGACCAACCTTCCCGAAGCCCACCAGTCGTTGCGATGGTGGGTCGAAGAGGGACGGGCGGCGCTGGATAGGGCAGAGCGATAGTGGGGTGGCTACAGCAGGAACCGGTCGGTGTCCGCGCTCATGTCGGTGGTGTGGTCGGCGGCCTCGACGAGTTCGTCGGCGGTCGACTCCTGGAAGGCGACGACCTCGATACGGACGCCCTCGTGGCGCAGGTGTGAACACAGCCGCGAGAAGTCGCCGTCGCCGGTACACAGCACCAGCGTGTCGAC
>ENA-ORDC01000222-ORDC01000222.1-marine-metagenome-genome-assembly--contig:-NODE-222-length-61659-cov-7.683008_pt1 | contig 61659 bp, 65 predicted proteins | sample MGYA00237783_ERZ508515 | MGnify/ENA primary metagenome ERZ508515 (study PRJEB26186, sample SAMN06268792) | marine metagenome | isolation source: Eden Landing Ponds, San Francisco, CA, USA | place...
AAGGACTTCGCGCTCGACGCCGGTCGCCCGCGCGGCGACCTCTGGGAGAACTGCGTCTGGGGCGAGTCCATCGCCACCCGCGGCACGGACCTCTACCTGTTCCAGGCGATCCACCAGGAGTCCGACGTGATCCCCGAGAACATCGACGCCATCCGCGCGGTGACGGGCCTCGCCGACAAGGCGGAGTCGATGGCGCTGACCGACGAGTCCATCGGCATCGGCATCGGGAGCGGCACCCCCGACGGCTACGACCAGCGCGCCCAGTTCGCCGACGACTGAGACGGTTCTAGTTCAGTTTTCTCGCTTCAGCACTTCGATCCCCGCGAGCGGCTTCCCCGTCAGCGCCCGGATGTACGCGCCGCCGGCGATGGAGACGTGCGAGAAGTCGTCCTCGTCCAGGCCGTACATGTCGATCGCCCGGGAGGTGTCGCCGCCGCCGACGACCGAGAAGCAGTCCGTCTCGGCGATGGCTTCGAGCACGCCCACCGTCCCCTCGGCGAAGCGCTCGTCCTCGAACAGGCCGAGCGCGCCCTTGACGAACACCGCCGCGGAGTCGCGGATCACCGGGTCGTAGTCCGCGACGGTGTCGCCCCCGACGTCCAGGTAGGGGCGGTCTTTCTCCTCGACGTCCTCGACGTCGACCTCGGCGCGCTCGCCCGCGTCGTCCTCGTAGGCGAGGTCGCTGGCGAGGCGGATCTGGTCGCCGCGTTCCTCGACGAGCGTCTCGACGGTCTCGCGGTTTCGCTCCCACTGGTCGTCGAACAGGTCGGTGTCGTCGACGTCTCGGCCGACGGGGTAGCCCGCCGCGCGCAGGAACAGTTCGCCGGCGATGCCGCCCATGCAGAAGGTGTCGACCTTGTCTCCGATCGACTCCATCACGTCGATCACGTCGGTCGCCTTGGTCCCGCCGACGACCATGGTGACGTCGCCGTCGAACTCGCGCTCGGCGACCGCGCTGTTGGCCTCGTACTCGTCGACCATCACGCGCCCGGCGTAGGCGGGGAGCACGAGCGGGAACCCCACGAGCGAGGCGTGCGAGCGGTGGGCCGCCGAGTAGGCGTCGTTCACGTACGCGTCGAAGGCGGGCGCCAGCGACTGGACGAAGTCGCTCTCGGCGTGTTCCTCCGGCGGCTTCTCGGGCAACTCGTCGTCGGTCATCCGCGTGTTCTCCAGTAACAGGACCTCGCCGGCGTCGAGGGCCTCGATGGCGTCGAGGGCCTCGTCGCCGCAGGTGTCCGGGACGAACCCGACGTCGTGGCCCACGTGCTCGGCGAGGATGTCGGCGTGCCCCGCGAGCGAGACGAAGTCGTCGTCGCCCGGGCGGCCCTGGTGGGCCATCAGCGCGATCCGGTGGTCGTCGTCGAGCAGGTCGCGCACCGTCTCGGCGTGGCGCTCGAACCGGCGGTTGTCCTGGACGACGCCGTCCTCGACGGGGGAGTTGAGGTCGAGCCTGACGAGCACCCGCTGGCCGGGTGCCAGATCGTCGAGCGTCCTGAAGGTCATCGGGTGGACAGACGCCGCTCTGTCACTTAGCGGTGGGGGAACTGCGGCGGCCCGGTCGGGAGTACAGCCGACGAACCGCGGGCGCTACCGGGCGACGTAGCGAGCGAGGTCGAGCATCCGGCAGGAGAAGCCGAACTCGTTGTCGTACCACGTCAGCACCTTGGCCTGGCGGCCGTCGGCGACGACGTTCGTCGACTGGAGGTCGACGTACGAGGAGAAGGGCAGGCCGAGGATGTCCCGGGAGACGACCTCGTCGTCGGTGTAGCCGAGCACGCCCGCGAGGTCGCCGTCGGCGGCCGCGCGGAACGCGTCGTTGATCGTCTCGGCGTCGGGGCGGGCCTCCAGGTTCACCGTGAGGTCGGTGAGCGAGCCGTTCGGGATCGGCACGCGCACCGCCATGCCGTCGAGCTTCCCGTCGAGTTCGGGGAGGATCTCGGTGGTCGCCTTGGCCGCGCCGGTCGACGTCGGCACGACGTTCTCGGCGGCGGCGCGCCCGCGACGGCGTTTGCCCATCGGGGCGTCGATCAGCGCCTGGCTCCCGGTGTAGGCGTGGATCGTCGTGAGCTGGCCGGCCTCGATGCCGAACTCCTCGTCGAGCACCTTGGCGACGGGCGCCACGCTGTTGGTCGTACACGAGGCGTTCGAGACGACCGCCTCGCCGTCGTACTCCTCGTGGTTGACGCCGTAGACGATCTGCGTGACGGGGGTGTCCCCCTTCGGCGGCGCGGAGATGATCGCGGTGTCGGCGCCCGCCTCGACGTGGCAGTTGGCGTCCTCGAAGGTGCGGAAGATGCCCGTCGCCTCCAGGGCGACGTCGACGTCGAGGTCATCCCAGGGCAGTTCGGCCGGGCTCTGGACGGTCAACAGCTCCGCGGAGGTGTCGCCGACGGTGAGCTTCCCGTCCCGGAGTTCGACCCCGTCCAGGCGCCCCATCACGGAGTCGTACTTGGCGAGGTAGGCGGCGTCGTCCTCCGACATGACGTCGTTGATGCCGACCAGGGCCACCCGCGGGTCGTCCAGCACCGCCCGGAAGACGTTCCGACCGATGCGCCCGAAACCGTTGAGTCCCAGGCGCACGACGTCTTCCTCGGGGACGTCGTCGCCGGCACTCAGGTATGATTTTTTACTCATGATGGAGTTAATGTTGCCCCGTTAACGGATGTGGGCGTCACGTTCGTATGTAGCTTTCGGTGGTCCGGGTCGCGGTGTCGCGTCCCGGCGGGCAGGATTGCGGCCGCCAGAAGGTTTTTTGCCCGCCCGTCTCCTCCCTAGCGATATGCACAGGGACGACCGGGACGATCCGTTCGACAACATCTTCAACGAGATCGAGCGGATGATGAACGAGATGACGGGTGCCGATCGGACTGGCTTCACGACCGAGACCCACGTCGACGTCTACGACGAGGACGACGCCATTCGCCTCGTCGCCGACCTCCCCGGCGTCGAGAAGGACGCCATCGACCTGAAGTGCGACGGCGAGATGCTCACGATCTCCGCCGCCTCCAACCGCCGCGAGTACGACGAGCGCGTCCGCCTCCCGGCCCGCGTCGACGAACACTCCGCGCAAGCCTCCTTCCGCAACGGCGTCCTCGAAGTCACCTTCGAGAAGGTCGAGGACTCCACCGACATCGACGTCGAGTAACCCGATCCGCGCCCGCGATCTTCCCTCCGAACGCTCGCCCGCCAGCGGTGGCTCCCCTCGCCCGCCAGCGACCGGTCTTCCCCTCGCCCACAGACGCACGGCGGCGGCCCTCGGCGCCGGTCAGCGCCGCGAGGTCGTCCGATCACTGCGCTCCGTCCGCCGTCCGCTCGATCAGCGCCGCGAGGTCGTCGAAGAAGCCAGGTTCGTACTTCGTCGCCGCGTCGACCGTCGGCCGCGCGTTCGTCTCGCTTACCACCGCACGGTCGCCGGCCACGAGCAGGTCGACGCCGAGGTAGTCGATCCCCAGCGCCTCGGCCGCGCGCTCGGCGAGCCGCCGTCGGTCGGGCGGGAGGTCGACCCCGCGCGCCTCGGCCCCCCGGTGGACGTTGTGCTTCCACTTGCCCGCCGCCCGGTCGGGTTCGGGCAGTCGGCGCTCGACGGCCCCGACGTAGCGCCCGTCGACGACCATCGCGCGGTAGTCCCGGGCGTCGGGGAGGTACGCCTGGAGGAGAAACGAGCGGTCGCCGGTCGCGGGGAACTCGTGGATGAGGTCGAGGTAGTCCGTCACGCCGAGCAGCGAGTCGACGTCGACGACGCGGGCCACGCCGACCCCGCGCGTCGTCGAGTTCGGCTTCACCACGAGCGGGAAGCCGATCCCCTCGGCCGCGTCGACCAGCGCGTCCTCGTCCGCGGGGTTCGACACCAGCACCGTCTCGGGGACGGGCAGGCCCGCCCGCGACAGGCGCGCCAGCACGCCGGCCTTGTTGCGCGAGGTGAGGATCGCCTCGCGGTCGTTCACCCACGGGACCCCGAGCAGCGCGTCGACCGCCCCGCCCTCCATCACCCGCGAGGGGTAGACGAAGCCGACGTCGACGGCGGGAAACGGGGCGCTCCCGGCGTCGGACGCCGGCTCGTCGACCTCCGCCGTCGGGGCGTCGGTGAGCGGGATGGTCCGCTCGGTGGGCCGGACGTGGACCACCTCGATCCCCCGCGCGTCGAGCGGCTCGCGCAGTCGCTCGAACGTCTCGGCGCGGGTCGTCACGGCCAGCCGGAGCATGGGCTAGGGGCGTAGCGCGCGGTGAAAAGTGTGGCCTCGATTCGGATCGCCCGTCGGCGCCGACGGACGCCGGTCGCGGCCCTCAGGCGACGAGCAACTGCTCGCCCTTCTCGACGACGATGCGACACGGCGGCGACATCTTGTTGTAGGAGCGCCGGAGCGCGTCCTTGGCGACGTCGGCGTCCTCGGGGTCGCAGTAGATGGTGAAGATGGTCTCGTCGCGGCCGATCCGGGCGGCGGTGCCCACGGGCTTGCCGAACGCCTGGCGCATGCCGTCGGAGACGCGGTCCGCGCCCGCGCCGGTCGCCTGCTTGTTCTCGCGGATGACGTGGTGTGGGTGCTTGCGGAGGACCATCTTGTAGTTCTCCGGCCCCACGTGCTTGAGCATCAGCCGGTTGGCCGACAGGCGCGCCGATTCGAGCGAGCCGTGGCGAATCTGGACCTCCTCCTCGGTCTTCAGGCTGATGTGGATCGGGTAGTCGTCGGGGTCGCTCTGCAGGTCGCCCATGTTGAACTGGGCGATCTTCGACCCGGGAACCCCCGTGATGTACTCGCGTCGGGTGTACGCGGGATTCGTGATCTCCCGGTACATCGAGGCCGGTTTGTCTGCCATGGTTACTTGTGGAGTCGAACGCCCAGGCGGGCTAAAAGGCCTTCGAATCGGTCGAACCCCCCGCTCCGCGCCGCTCCGAGCGCGAACGCTTGCCGGCCCCCGCGCCCTACGGGTAGAACAACACCTCGAACTCGTGGGCACAGCGCCCGCAGGTCACCGGCTGGCCGGTGAGTGCGCTGTGTCCCGGCGCGGCGTCCTCCCCGCCGTCCGTCTGGGCCGCGGGGACGTGCGTTCGCACGGCGGCCTCGCACGACGGGCAGGTGAGGTCGATGGCACTCGGTGACATACCGCGGACGGAGGCGTCGAACGGGGTTAACTATGTCCAGCATAACCGGAATTATTCGGGCGCCAACGGGTCTGTTCCGGCGAGGCCGCTTCGGTTTCGCGTTCCGGTCGCGCTTCGGTTTCGCGTTCCCGTCACGGTCCGTCGGGCCCGCCTGTTCTCCCTCGGCGCTGTCGGTCCGCGTTCCGTCGCCCGGGTCCTTCCGTTCGGTCCCCCATCGACCGTCGGGCCGTTCCCGCGGCGTGAAAACCGCGTCGCGGGTTTATGCTCGCCGCCGCCCTACCCTCGTTCGGTGTGTCAGAGCATGTCACGATCTTCGGACGTCCGCGGCGTCGAGATGAACCGGGAGGCGGCGACGGAACTCCTCTACCGGCAAGGGTACGGGATCCTGTCGCTCGCCGACGACGGCGTCGCCCAGGCCGTGCCGATGTCCTTCGGCTTCGACGGCGACCGGCTCTACTTCGTGTTCCTCCAGTCGACCGAGGACTCGGAGAAGGCGTGGTACGCAGACCGGACGGTTCGGGCGAGCTTCGCGGTCGTCGACGCCCGCGGGAAACACGACTGGGCGAGCGTCGTCGTCAGGGGACCGCTCGAACGCGTCGGCGACGACGAGTGGCCGGCCCTCCGTGACGCCCTGGAGGACAACGCCTGGTTCCCGAGCCTGTTCGCCGAGTCCGAGCCGATGCGGGACATCCAGGGGTGGTCCCTCCGGATCGAGTCGATCTCCGGGCGCCACGCCGGGTCGACCCCCGATCCGAGCGCGTAGGCCGGCGGTCCGGCTCACTCGACCGCGGTCAGGATCCCCCGGACCTCCTTGCGGTAGGCGGCCGGTTCGAGGCCGAGGTCGACGCTGACGTCGACGGTGATCGCCGAGGTGAGCGCCGTCTCCACCTGTCGGGTGAAGTTCTCTGCGGGGTAGACGCCCCCGGCGATCAGCACGTAGTCCCGGTGGTGCCAGACGGCGAGGTCGCCGTGGACGCCCAGCGCTCCCCCCTCGACGGTGAGCGACTCCGACTCCCCGAGGGGCACCGAGAACTCGTCGACCGGGAACGCCGCGGCGTAGGTGGTGAGCCGCGCCGTTTCGCCCGTGTCGATCCCCAGCTCTCCGGTCCCGGTTCGCTCGACGTCCGTGAGCCCCTGCGCTCGCATCCGCTCCCGGAACCGCTCGCGGGCGGCGGCCTCGGTGCGCGAGAGGATCTCCGACCGCACGCCCGGGAGGCCGTCGAGGTCGCCGCTCACGTCCACGTGGCTCGCCGAGATCACCGCGACCGTGCCGTCGACGTTGCCCAGGGTCTTCTCGTCGAGTTGGCGGCGTAACTGCGCGTCCTCGAAGACGAGCGTGTGGGCCTTCGCCTCGATCCGGGTGCCCAGGACCTCGCGCTCGAAGACGGTTCGCTGGCTCTGGTCGATCCGGGTCCACCCGCCCTCGGACAGCGACGCCTCGGGCACGGCCGGCGGGGCCACCGCGCCGACCGCGGTCGAACAGCCGGCGAGGGCGCCGAGGCCGGCGGCCGCGCCCGCGCCGAGGAAGGCTCTGCGATCCATGGTACGCCTTGGCGGCCGACGCCGATGAACCTCCCGTCGATTCGCAGACGGTGCGACTCCTCCGGCGTCCCGCGGACGCCGAGACGCTTACGTCGCTCCGACGCCACCCGTCGTCCGATGACGCTCGCGCCCCCGGATCGACTCCGCTGTGACCGCTGCGGGGCCGTCGACGTCGAGGACGCGACCCGGACCCGGACCGTCGGCGACCTGGACCCAGACACCTGGCAGACGCTGTGCTGTCCCGACTGCGGCGTCCGCCTCCGGACGGTCTACGTCGGCGGCGACGACGCCTGAGCGTCGGCGGCCGCCCGGGCCGGCGTCCGCGGGAGCTACGCGACGCCCGCCGACGACGCCTCCTCGCCGGGGCGGGCGTCCTCGACCAGCCCGCGGAGTCGCTCGACGGTCCCGCGCCTGTGCGCCGTCGGATCGACGTGGAAGTGGACGGCCGCGCCGTGTCGGGCGCACTGCCGGGTCACCTCCCGGACGAACGCCCCCACCGCGTCGGCCCCGACGTACTGCAGCATCGCCGTCAGCGAGTGGACGCAGACGTGGGTGTCCCCCGGCACCGCCCAGGATTCCAGCAGGTCGACGAGCGCGAGCCCGAGCGCCGTGAGGTTCTGCGGGCGCTCGACGGCCCGAACCGTGACGGCGCGCTCGTCCCCGTCGACCGACCGTTCGACCGCGGCGGCCTCGTCGTCGCTGATCCCGACGCGGACGATGCCGAGCGCGGCCGGTTCGTCCGCCCGCCGCGACCACTGCCTGATGCGCTGGTGGGGGCTCCGCAGGTAGTCGACGTGCAACACCCGGGCCGCGGAGCCGACTTCCGGTCGTGACGGGCAGTCCGGCCCGTCGAACGGGGACGCTTCGACCAGGGTTGCAGAGGAGGACCGTTCGGGGGACATCGTGTATCTCCGGACGGTTCTCACCGCCGGTATTTAACTGTGCGCCTCGAAATATCGGGTGTGATAATCACCGCCAACCGAGATCGAGGGAGTCAGTGCCCTCCGTGGCCGTTCGCGTCGGGGGAGGCCATCGGTCGGGTGGAGTCGGTGCCGGTCGGTGCGGCGGCGTCCCGTCTCGAACTGTCCGGACGCGCGGGGTCACACGCGCGCCCGACGGGCGTCTGACTGGGTTATTTGACCTCCTCCGTCGTCGCCCCGTTCTGATGGACGATGGTTTGCTCGGCCTCGACGACCTGGACGCAGTGACGCTCGAACTCGACGAGGAGACCGTCGACGCCCTCGACGACGTCGCGTTCGCCGACCACCGAGGCAACCGCGACGCGGCGATCCGGTCGCTCCTCGACGAGTGGCTGAAGGAACGCGAGGAGTGAGCGGCGCCCCGCCTCAGAACGTGAGGACCTCGTAGCCGTCTGCCACCAGCGAGCGGCCGCTCGGGTGGCCCTCGTCCTCTGCGACCGTCTCGACGTCCGCCTCGGCGACGTCGTCTTCGACCTCGAAGGCGCCCGCGCAGAACTCGCACACGTGGACGTGCTCTTCGACCGCCTCGTAGAGCGCGTGGGCCGTGTGGTCGGGATCCTGCAACTCGGCGATCCACTGCGTGCCCGCCCCGTCGAAGATGACCTGCACCTCGTCGCCCTCGTCCCGGAACTCCTTGGCCGCCTGGAGGGCGTTCACCAGGTAGCCGAGGTCGGCGTGCGACTCCGTGCCCGCGAGCACCACGATGGCTGCGTTGACCATTGTCTGCGGATCGGGCCGCCATGGTCGTGTACGATTCGGGGTCTGGCGCCGGACGTGCCGAGGTGCGAAAGGGATAGGTGCCGTCGTCCTGCCGAGCGCTCCCGCACCGCTCGCGGTCGCCGCTTCCCGACGCGGGCCGCCGCGTGCCCAAGCGCTTTTCGGCTGGGGCACGTTCCGAAGATATGGCCGACGCACTCGAAAACGAGAGCGACACGTTCGACATCGGCGGCGACCTGACCGTGCACCGACTCGGCTTCGGGGCGATGCGCCTCACGGGCCCCGAGATCATCGGCCCGCCGGACGACGAGGCCGCCGCCCGTCGCCTCCTCCGCCGCGCGGTGGACCTCGGCGTCGACTTCGTCGACACCGCCGACTCTTACGGCCCGGGCGTGAGCGAGCGGCTGATCGGCGAGGAACTGGGCCCCGACGACGACGTGGTCGTGGCGACCAAGGCCGGCCTCCTGCGTAACGCCGACGAGGAGTGGCTCACCCACGGCGACCCCGACTACATCCGCAACCAGGTGCTGTGCAGCCTCGACCGCCTGGGGGTCGACACCATCGACCTCTACCAGTTCCACCGCCCCGACCCGGACACGCCCTTCGAGGACTCGCTTTCGGCCTTCGGCGAGATACAGGACCGGGGGCTGGTCCGGCACGTCGGCGTGAGCAACGTCACCGTCGAGGAACTCGACGTGGCCCGCGAACACCTCGACGTCGCCACCGCCCAGGTCCGTTACAACGTCGCCAACCGGGAGAACGAGGACGTCCAGCGGGCCTGCGAGGACGCGGGCATCGGTTTCATCCCCTGGGTGCCGATCCGCAAGGGCGACCTCGGCGCGGTGAGCGAGGTCGCCGCGGAGATCGCCGACGCCCACGACGCGACGCCCCCGCAGATCGCCCTCGCGTGGCTGCTCGAACACTCGCCGGTCACGCTCCCGATCCCCGGCACCGCGAGCCTCGACCACTTGGAGCAGAACGTCGCCGCCGGCGGCATCGACCTCTCAGACGAGGAGTACCGCCGGCTCACCGACGCGGTCTGAGCGTCGGCGTTGCGAGGGCAGTCGGAGTCACCGTCTCGGGGCGCCCGGCTCAGACGAGTCGTGCGGCGCAGTCCCCGCAGTAGTCGTACCCCCGGTCGTTCTCCGCGCCGCAAGTCCGGCAGGTGACCGTCCCCGACGCGGCCGGGGCGGGCGGGTCATCCACGTCCGGGATCGCGGCCCCGTACGTCGTCACCTGGGGCATCCCGTTCCCGGCGCCCTCGTCCAGCTCCAGCCGGCTGCCGAGCCTGACGATGAGCCACCACTGGACGAGCGCGAAGACGGGCAAACCGAGGACGATCGCCCACCCCACCAGCGACATGTATGGTACCACATACCACGGTGAAATAACTGTTTCGGCGGGACGCGTCTCTCTTCGGCACGAACGGCGGATCCCGGCGGAATCCGGCGGTGGTCGCGGCCGACGCGCCGCCTACGGCGGGCCGCCGTAGCCCTCCCAGAGCGGGTTGCCCTCCGACTCGTAGTGGTTGAGGATCTCCGTCAGAAACTCCTCGGGGGTCTCGTCGTCCCGGCAGTGGGAATCGACCCGCTCGCGGAACTCCTCGCTCACCTCGATGGTGGGGCACATGCCCCGGTCGTAGGTGCGGGCCACGGAAAAGCACCCGGCACGCCCGTGCGCGCCGTCGCCGTCGCACCCGTCGCCGCCGTCGGGTCCGATCACCGCCGCCGACCATCCGTCCCCCCATCGAACTTATGGTGGCGCCGTCTGGACGTGTGGTATGGACTTCGATGTCGATTCGCTGGACGTGGAGGTGCCGGAACTCAGTCAGGTCGGTCTCGTGGTCGAGGACCTCGAGGACGGGATGGATCGCTTCGGCGCCCTCCTCGGGCTGGGCCCGTGGACCGTGTTGCGGTTCGAGCCGCCCGCGCTGGAGCAGGCCACCTACCGCGGCGAGGAGACCGAACAGCGGTTCCGCATCGCCACCGCCGACGCCGGCCCGATGGACGTCGAACTGATCGAACCGGTCGAGGGTGAGAACTCCTACACGGAACACCTGGACGAACACGGCGAGGGCATCCACCACGTCGCCTGCTTCGACTACGACGACCCGCGGGCGGTCGCCGAGAGCTACATCGACGCGGGCGTTCCGGTGGTCCAGAGCGGCGTGTTCAACGGCTCGACGTTCTGGTACTTCGACATGCGCGATGAGATGAACGGCGTCATCCTGGAGGTCGTCGAGCGGGGCGACGGCGGGCCCCCGGAGACCGAGACGTACCACCCGAACGAGTAGCCCGACCGCTCGCCTGGCGCCGCGCGTTTCGTGTCGATCCCTCCGAAGCGAGGCGCGTCTCTGTCGACCGCCACGCCGGGATTTATCATCCGTCCCCCTGTGGCTTCGGGCATGGTAACGTTCGATCTGGAGACGGCCGACGGGCGCCTCGACGCCTTGCGTCGGATGCAACTCGTCAGGGAGTTCGAGGAGACGGCCAGTCGGCTGGGCGCCGACGGCATCCTCGAGTTCGCCACCGTCCACCTGTGTCTGGGCCAGGAAGCGACCGCCGTGGGCGCCTGCGCGGCGCTCGACGACGGCGACGACATCACGGGCACCCACCGGGGTCACGGCCACGCGCTCGCCAAGGGGCTCGACCCGGAGCGGATGATGGCCGAACTCGCCGGGCGACGCGAGGGACTCTGCAAGGGCAAGGGCGGTTCGATGCACCTCGCCGACACCGACAAGGGGATGCTCGGCGCCAACGGCGTGGTCGGCTCGGGCGTGCCCATCACGGCGGGCGCGGCGCTGGCCAACCACCTCGACGGCGGCGACAACGTCTCCCTGGCGTTCATCGGCGACGGCGCCGTCGCCCAGGGCCAGGTCCACGAGGCGCTCAACCTCGCGGCGACGTGGGACCTCCCGCTGATCGTGATGATCGAGAACAACGGCGTCGGCGAGTTCACGCTCGCCGACGAGCAGCACAACATCGAGGACCTCGCCGACACCGCGGCGGCCTACGGGATCCCCGGCGTCACCGTCGACGGGATGGACGTCGAGGCCGTCTGGGAGGCCGTGGACGAGGCCCGCGAGCGGGCGGTCGCCGGCGAGGGACCGACCCTCGTCGAGGGGAAGACCTACCGCTACCACGGCCACTTCGAGGCCGACCCCGAGCCCTACCGCGAGGAGAGCGAGGTCGAGGAGGTTCGAGAGAACCGCGACCCGATCGCGACCTACCGCGACCGGCTGATCGAGCGCGGCGACCTCACCGAGGAGGGGTTCGAGGAGCTGGTGGCGGACGTCGAGGCCGAGATCGAGGCGGCCGTCGAGTTCGCCGACGCCGCCGAGCGCCCCGATCCCGAGGCCGCCTACGACGACATGTACGCCGACCCCGTACCGGAGATCGACGAACTGCGGAACCCGACGCTACTCTGAGATGTCACAGGACACCCAGCACCGAGGACAGGAGACCGAGGAACTGACCTACCGCGAGGCCATCCACGACGCGATGGTCGAGGAGATGGAGCGCGACGACGACGTGTTCCTGATGGGCGAGGACGTCGGCGGCTTCGGCGGCGTCTTCGGCGCCAGCCAGGGTATGCTCGACCAGTTCGGCGAGGAGCGCGTCCGCGACACGCCGATCAGCGAGGCCGCGCTCGTCGGCGCCGGCGCCGGCGCCGCCGCGAAGGGCAAGCGCCCCATCGTCGAGATCATGTTCTCCGACTTCGTCGGCATCGCCGCCGAGCAACTGCTCAACCAGACCGCGAAGATGCGGTACATGTTCGGCGGGCAGGCCGACGTGCCCCTCACCGTCCGTATGACCGAGGGCGGGGGCACCCGCTCGGCCGCCCAGCACTCGGGCACGATGCACACCTGGCTCGCCCACGTCCCCGGGCTCAAGGTGGTCGCACCGGGCACCCCGACCGCGGTCAAGGGCCTGCTGAAGTCCGCGATCCGGTCGAACGACCCCGTCGCCGTCTTCGAGAACAAGATGATCTACGGGCAGACCGAGGCGGTGCCCACGGACCCCGACTTCACGCTCCCGCTGGGCGAGGCGAGCGTCGAGCGCGAGGGCGAGGACGTCACCGTCGTCGCCACCCAGCGCCTGCTCGGCGAGAGCCTGTCGGTCGCCGAGGACCTCGACGGCGACCTGAGCGTCGAGGTGATCGACCCGCGCTCGCTGTACCCCCTCGACACCGACACCATCGCCGAGAGCGTCAGGAAGACCGGGCGGCTCGTCGTCGCCGACGAGAGCTGGGTCTCCTACGGCACCCACGCCGAACTCGTCGCGCGCCTCTCCCAGGAGGCGTTCTACGACCTCGACGCGCCGATCCAGCGCGTCGGCGTCCCCGACGTGCACGTCCCGTACGCACCCGAACTCGAAGACGAGGTGCTCCCCGACGGCGAGGACGTCCGCGACGCCGTCGAACGGCTGTTCTGACCGCCGCCGGGCGCGATCACACGATCCGTCAACTCGTCCGGCGTTCGACAGTCGTCGACCGTGACACTGTAGCGCACGGGTTGCGTTCGTGCCTCTGTCAGAACCGACAAGTGTTCCCGTTACAAACGTCGATGTAGAGCTATGTCTACGTCAACGGACTCCGAGGCGGCTCCGAACGAGACCATCGTCGTCGGCGCGGGGCCGGTCGGGATGAGCGCGGCGCTCGCGTTGCGCGCCCGGAACGTCCCCGTTCGCATCCTCGAGGCCGACCCCGAGGACCGGGAACGGCCCGGGAGCCGGGCGATCTACGTCCACGGTAGCACGCTCCAGACGCTGGAGCGCAACCACCCGGGCCTCGGGGAGCAACTCGCCGACGCGGGCCTCGTGTGGCCGACTCGCAAGACGCTCTGGCGGGGCAAGGAGGTGTTCTCACGCACCTACTCCAACGCGGGCGGGTCCGAGGGACTTCCCCACTTCACCAGCCTCCCGCAGGTCGAGACCGAGGAGTTCCTCATGGAGGCCCTGGAGGATGAGGGGGTCCCCGTCGAGTGGGAGTCGGCCGTCGAGACCGTCGAGACGAGCCCCGACGGGGTTCGACTGGAGACCGAGGACGGCGAGGAGTACGAGACCGATTACGTGATCGGCGCCGACGGCGCCGGCTCGGAGGTCCGCCACGAGATCGGCTCGGAGTTCCACGGCAGCCAGTCCGACCACTTCTACCTCATCGTCGACGTCGACGAGCACCCCGACGACCAGCGGCTCAACGAGCGCATCTTCCACTACGAGCACCCGGAGGTCGGCGGGCGGAACGTTCTGCTCGTCCCCTTCCAGGGCGGCTGGCGCGTCGACATCCAGGGCAAGTCCGACGACGACCCCGAGCGCTTCACCGAGGACGAGGTCGTCGCCGACCTCGTGGCGACGACCCTCGGCGAGCGCTACCGCGACCGCGTGAGCTGGGTCTCCACCTACCACTTCAAGCAGGTCGTGGCCGACTCGTTCGTCGACCAGCACCGGCGCGCGCTGCTGGTCGGCGAGGCGGCCCACCTGTTCGCGCCCTTCGGCGCCCGCGGGATGAACTCCGGCATCGCCGACGCCGACGCCGCGGCCTCCGCGATCACGCTCGCCCGCCAGGCCCGCGAGGACGGCGTCGCTCGCGCCGCCGTCGAGGACTTCGCCGCCCAGCGCGAGAAGGCCGCCGAGTGGAACACCGCCGCCGCCGAAGAGGCCCTGGAGTACCTCAAGGGCGACAAGCTGACGACGAAGCTCAAAAAGCGCGTCGCCGCCGAACTGGCCGACTACTGGACGCCCGCCGGCGAGTGGCTCGACGATGCGCCGTACGGCCCCCGCTCGGGGCCGCCGCTGGCGACGAGCACCAGGTACTGAGCGGCCACGCCCGCCGCTTTACGCCTCGTCCGTGCCCGGCTCGACGTGCACCGTCCGCTCGATGGAGAGTTCGTCGGTCAGCGCGACCACCGCTTCGGGATCGGGGTCGTCGCCGAGGTCGTGCGCGTCGAGGCAGGCGGGGCAGACGCCGACCCTGACCGCCGCCACGGCCCCGGCCTCCTGCCGGCCGTCGGCCGCCTCGCGCATCGCCTCGATCTGCCCCTCGTCGTCGATCTCGACCACCGCGCCCACGCGGGTCGGGTAGCCGGAGACGCCCCGCTGGAGCAAGTCGTCGCCACAGAACGCGCAGAGCCGCGGATCTCTCGCCATGGGCGGTAGTCGGGTCTCGGAGGGATACGTCTGTCTCCCGATTCCGCCCGGTGCCCGCCCCGGTCGCCGGGCGACGCCGGGGATGGCGACCGACGCGCGGAGCAGGGGCGGGAGCAGGGTGCGGTCCCGGGCCGTCAGTCCCGGATCTTCTCGACGATCTTCGTCGCCTGTTCCCTGGCTTCGTCCTCGCCCACGTGCTTCTCGATCAGGACGCTCTGGACCTCCCAGTCGTCGGAGCCTTTCCGTTTGCCCATCCTGACCTCGCTCCCCTCGGACACCGACTCGGCGACGTTCCGGGCCCAGTCGGGCGTCCGGATCGTGTCGAACTCGTCGGGGTCCCGGAACCGGACGTGGACGAACTCGTCTGTCGTCTCTGTGGCCTGGATGTCGGATGCGCTGGCCATAGGCTCCGTTGGGTTCGAGGGTGCGTAAGGAAATTCCTTGCAGTACCAGGGACGGCACCCGCGTTCGGGTGCTGGTTCGCCGTCACGCCGACCGGTCCCGGGCGCCGGCGCGGAACGGGTGGCTGTTCGGGGGCGGCCTCAGAACGAGGACAGTCCCTGCTTGAACTTGCGGATGATGTCCTTCTGCTGGAGGTAGCTGGCGGCCGCGAGCAGCGTCGGTGCCCACAGGCCGACGAATATTCCTGCCTCTTTGTCGCCCTTGACGTAGAAGTTGTACCACGCGTAGACAACCGAACCCGCCGCGATCGTGGCGATCGGATCGCCAGCCGACATCGGGGTCGAATCGATCATCTTCTCGACTTCCTCTGTGCCCTTCGACTCGTTTTGCTGGAGCAATGCCATTGCGTGCTGTCGTTGGGGAGTACGCTTGTGTCTCTTCTGCCGTCAGGTGCAAGCCGCGGTTCAGGCGGGGGGAAACGGCCCGACTGCACCGGGACGAACGCCAGCGGATGGCGCGTTCCGGCCGCGGCGCGGCCAAGGATTCGCGGCTCCGACGAGGACGGTTGCTCTTCCCTCCGTTCGCCACCGCATCGCGGGTGGGCAACCGCTTCTCACGCCACTCGGCGACGGTCGGGGGTCGGGCCCGGCGCGTCGGCGCGACCGGATACCCGTCTTCAGGCCACTGGCCGACGACGCGCGCCGCGAGCGCTCCTCGGGGAGCGACAGCGCCACTGTCACTCGATTCACGCCGCTCCCCGGCCTCGCTCCCCGCCGAAAGACGGGCTTTCCCGTCGGCGGGCGTTTCCGCGGACGAGACTCTGCGAGGTAACGGTCAATTGCCGACGGCGTTCTCCCCGTCCGGCCGGTCGACCGCCGGTTCGGGGGCGCCGACCCCGACGCTTTCGCCCGAATATCACCCGCGGACGGTCCTCCGGACGCGTCCCGCCGTCGGTGACTGTTCCGCCTCGTCGCACTTCCGACTCCCGACGCAATCGGCGGAGAGTAATTCCCCTCGTCCGGTCGTTCAGCCCAAATTCTGTTTTTATTATCGATGTGGCAGAGTAACAAACCGTGTCGCCGGTGACGTGCAGGTGCGATGGAGACCAATGTCACACGACGACGAGTAATGCAAGGGGCGGGAGCGATCGGCGTCGCGAGCCTCGCCGGCAACGTGGTCACGGCCGCGGGCGGGAGCTCGACCGCGCAGACCGACAGCGCCGCGATCCGCGTGGTCCACGCGTCACCCGACACGCCGACGATCCAGGTCAGCGTCTCCGAGGCTGGCGCGACCGACGGTATGGGCGGTACGGAGACGCCGGACGGAGAGGCGGCGACGGACGGCGGCGTCGGGGCGACGGCGACGCCGACGGGCGGAGAGGCTGGGACACCGGGCGGCGACGAACCGCTCGTCGAGGACCTCGAGTTCAGCGAGGTCAGCGGCTACCAGGAGGTCGAACCCGGGACCTATCAGCTACAGGTCACCGCGACGGAGAGTTCCGGCCTGCTGGACGAAATCTTCGGCGGCGACGAGGAGGAGCAGGTCGTCCTGGACCAGGAGATCGAGATCGGTCAGGGCACGACGTACACCGCGGTGGCCTACGGCCTGCTCGCCCAGCGCCAGGGCCCCGGACAGGCGGGCGGCGCGTCCGAGGGCGCCGGCGCCGACGGCGGCGAGATGGGCGGCGGCGAGAGCGACGAGGCGACGGGCGGTGACATGGGCGACGACGTCAGCGAGGAGGCGGCCGGCGGCGAGATGGGCGACGACATCGCGGGCGGCGAGATGGGCGGCACCGAGGGAGGCAACGTCCTGATCGACCAGTTGGCCTACGGCGAGACGGCGTCGTTCGAGGCTCCAGCACAGAACTGGACCCTCGAATTCCGCGAGACGAGTTCGGGCGACGCGATGGGCGGGGGCGCGACCGGCGACGGCACGACCGGTGACACAGAGACCGGGTCGACCCAGCAGAGCGATCGCGGCCTGACCCTCGCCGTCCTGGAGGACGACCTCTCCGCGCCCGGCGCTGGCGGTGACGGTGCCATGACCACCACGACGGAAAGCGACGATGTGCTCGACGGCGAGGAAACGACGACGGAGAGCGTCGAGACGACGGCCATCGACGCTGGCGACCAGACGGGACAGGCCCGCGTCCGCGTGTTCCACGCCGTACCGGACGTCGACGCGATGCAGGTCGTCGCCGTCGAGGACGACGGCGGGGAGACCACCACCGAGTCCCCCGAGGGCACTCCCGGCGCGCCCGAAGACGAGTCCGGGGGCGAGACGCAGGAGGTGCAGAGCGGACGCGTCGAGCGGGCCGAGGTCACCCTCGAGGGCGGCGCCGTCTACGGCGGCTTCGCGATGGGGTACTTCGACCCCGAGAGCGCGACCCAGCAGGGCGGTGCGGCCGGCGGAGAGACGCCCGTCGCCGACGGCGAGACGCCCGCCGCCGACGGCGAGGACGAAGGCGACGGCATCCTCGACGGGGGCGACGGGGAGACCACCGGCACCCCCGGCGCCGACGGCGGCGTCTCTCCGGAGTCGGTACCCGAGGGGTTCCAGCTCGTCACCGTCGAGACCGCGCGGGACGGCGAGCGCGTCGACGACGGCGGGTCGGACGGGGGGCTCTTCTGACGGGCGTCCGCAGCGGCGCGCTCCCCGAGTAGCGCCTCCCGAACCGGGGCTCTCCGGCGGCGATCGACGAACACCGGTCGATCGAACCCGGACGTGCGAACGAGGACGCGGATTCGGAGCGGACTCCCGCGGGTAACGGACGATTGCGGCCTCGTAACGAGAGGTTGTTGACCCGGGGCTGCGAGTAGGATCGGCTTGGTCGGACGTCACGGCGGTGACCGACTCACCGCAGTTCCGCTCTGTGGCCGTTGAGACGCGGCGCTACCCGACGCCGTCCCTTCGATCCGGACTGTCAGCCGTTCACGCCATTCTTCGGGAACGCAACCGGCGAGCTAGAAGTCAGGTCAGCACGTCGTTCGTTCCTAATCCGTATTTTATCCTCGACATCTCCTGGTAACAAACCGTGTACCGAACGACGAACAACTGCAATGGAACCCAACGTCACACGACGGCGACTGATGCAGGGTGCGGGAGCGATCGGTATCGCGGGAGTGACGGGTAACTTAGTCGCGGCCGCGGGCGGAAGTAACTCGTCCGTACAGGACGACGCCGCCGCAATCAGGTTCGTCCACGCGTCGCCGGATCTGCCCCTGGTGCAGGTCAGCCTCAGCCGAGTCGGTGGGTCCGACGGCGCCGGCGGCACGGCGACGGCCGAGGAGACGGAGACGGTGACGGCCGAGGCGACCGAAACCGCGACGGCCGAGGAGACGGAGACGGCGACGGCAATGGCTGAAGGGACCGAGACGGCGGCGGCGATAGCCCAGGAGACGGAGACGGCGACGGCCGAGGCGACCGAGGCGGCGATGGCTGAAGGGACCGAGACGGCGATGGCTGAAGGGACCGAGACGGCGACGGCCGAGGCGACCGAGACGGCCACCGCGACCGCCACGTCCGAGCCCACGGAACTGGAGGACTCGGTCATCCAGAACATCGACTTCGGCCAGGCCCGCGCGTTTCAGGAGGTCCAGCCGGGGACGTACCAGCTGGAGATCACCGCGGCCGGTAGCTCTCCCCTCCTGGAGGACTCCGCCGACGGTGGGGTGGAAGACTCCGTCGTCGAGCAGGAGATCGAACTCCAGGCAGGCACGGCACAAACCGCCGTCGTCTACGGGCTCCTCGCCCTCGAGCAGGGGTACTCGATGGACGACGTATCCACCGGCGGCGTCTCCGACGGTGGCGACGAGAGCGGCACCGTCCTGATCGACGAACTCTCCTACGGTCAGGCCGAATCGTTCTCGGCCCCGGCCCAGGACTGGACCCTGGAGTTCCGCGAGACCGCTGGCGGCTCCACGGCCGAGGAGACGGAGACGGCGACGGCCGAGGCGACGGAGACGGCGACGGCCGAGGAGACCGAGGCGGCGACGGCCGAGGAGACCGAGGCGGCGACGGCCGAGGAGACCGAGGCGGCGCTTGCCCAGGAGACGGAGACGGCGATGGCCGAGGAGACCGAAACCGCGGCCAGCGAAACCACTACCAGCGGCGGTACCGACGAGGCGACGTCCCCCTCCGAGACGGACCAGGGAGGCGACCGCGGCCCGAGCGTCGCGCTCCTGGAGGACGACCTCTCCGCGCCAGATGGTGGCGCTGACGCGGGTGGCGAGACGACGACCGGTGCCTTCGGGAGCGGCGACGGCGAGAGCCGCGTCCGCGTGTTCCACGCGGTACCGGACGTCGACGCGATGCAAGTCGTCGCCGTCGAAGAGGGCGGCGAGAGCGACGGGCTGGGTACGGACGGCGGTCAGACCGAGACCACTGCCGCACCCGACGGCACCGTCACACCCGGCGCGGACGGCCCGGAGTCCGAAGCGACGACCCAGGGCGGTCAGAGCGCTGGACGCGTCGAGCAGGCAGAGGTTTCGCTGGAAGGTGGGTTCGTCTACGGGGGCTTCGCGATGGGGGCCTTCGACCCCGAGAGCCTGACCCAGCGGCTCAGTTCGGCGGGCGAAGACGGCGCGACGACGACCGAGACCGCCACTCCGTCCGCCGAGGACGACGACACGCTCGAACAGACCGAGACCACCGAGACGCCGAGCGACGGCGGTCTCCCCGAGGACTACGAGGTCGAGGCGTTCGAGTTCGTCCTCGCCGAGACGTCCCGCGACGGCGAGCGTGTCGACGGCGGCACGCTGCTCCCCTGACCGACCTCGATCGACGCGGCCGTCGGGCGGGACGCTCCGAACGCAACGACTTTTTCGCCGTGCTCGAACGGAGGTGACGCGTCCCGAGGACTCCCCGGGAGTCGTCTCCGCGCTGCGTTCGCTCGGTGTCGTAGCGGGATCGGGTACCGCCTTCCTTCCCGTCGCTCGTCGCCGAACCGCGGGGTCGATTCCCTCGTTTTCCCCGACGCCGGGCGCACGACGCTGCGGCAGACGACCGAACCGGGCATTCCCCGCGCCTGCGCGCACGGGACCTAAGTGCGCGCCGCTCCACGTGTTCGCGTATGCCGGACGATCAGGATTCCGACGGGGACGTCCATCGGACGACCGACCCGACGCTGCTCCGGAGCGTGATCGAGGAACGCGGCGGCTACCCCGCCCACGTGCCCCAGTCGGAGGGGCAGGGCGACCAGGGCCTGCTCCGGATCGGGTTCCGCGACCGGGACGAGGATCTCAAGGAGATCTCCTGGGACGAGTTCCGCGAGGAAGTCCGGGAGAAGGACCTCGTCGGCATCTACTCCGAGGACGGCTCGGACGTGCAGGGTGACCGTCCGGTCGTCCTGCGCAGCCAGGACGGCGAGTGAGGCCGCCGGGGTCGACTCGCGTCCGCGTCAGCCCAGCACGACGGCCGAGTCGAGGACGCCCGCCTTGACGAGGAGGTCCTGGGCGCCCAGGACGAACGTCAGGGCGACGGCGACGGGGATCACGAGGCGGACCCACCAGAGCCAGGCGGCGGTGAACGAGTCCCCCAGCGAACTCCCGCGGTGGAGCTCGTCGGCCGCCTGCGCCGTCGCGACCCACCCGACGAACACGACGAGCAGGAAGACCACGAGCGGGAGCAGGAAGTTGAACACGACGGCGTTGTACCACCCCAGGACGTCCGTCCCCATCGCCGACGGGAGGCCGATGAGGAAGACGAGCCCACCGACGCCGAGCCCGACCCGCGAGCGCGCGTAGTCGTAGTTCTCGACGACGTAGCCGACGGGCACCTCCAGGAGGCTGATGGAACTCGACAGCGCCGCGAACAGCAGGACCGTGAAGAACCCGAACCCGATGACGGTGCCGCCGGGGAGTTGTCCGAACGCGCCCGCCAGCGAGATGAACGCGGCCCCCATCCCGCCGGTGCCCGGTTCGATGCCGAGCGAGAACAGGATGGGGAAGACGACGAACCCGGCGAGCAGGGCGACCAGCGTGTTGACGAGGACGATGGCGCCGCCGTCGGCGGGGAGGCTGTCGTCCCGACCCAGGTACGAGGAGTAGGCGATCATCACGCTGAATCCGAGCGAGAGGGTGAAGAAGGCCTGCCCGACCGCGGCCGGGACGATGGTCGCGACGTTCGACAGGAGCGCGCCGACGTCCGGCGTGAGGTAGTAGCCGTAGCCGGCCCCCGCCCCCGACAGGGTCGCCCCCCAGGCGGCCAGGCCGACCAGCAGGACGAGGATGGCCGGGATCATGAACGTGGTCGCGCGTTCGATGCCGCCGGCGACGCCGCCGGCGACGATCGCCACCGTCAGCGCCATGAAGACGGCGTGGGCGCCGATGGCGACGGGACCCGACGCCACGGCGCCGAAGTAGCCGGCCGCGTCCCCGAAGTACGCCCCGGTGACGCTCCCGACGACGTAGCTGAGGACCCACCCGCCGACGACGCTGTAGAACGCCAGCGTCACGAACGAGGTGAGGACGCCGAGCTTCCCCGCGATCGACCAGTCGCCGTGCCCCAGTTCGGCGAAGGCGGTGACCGCGCTCCGTTCGCTCCGCCGCCCGATGACGAACTCGACGAGCATGGCGGGGAAGCCGATGATGACGACGGCCAGGAGGTAGACCACCAGGAACGCCGCCCCCCCGTTCGCCGCCGTCTGGAACGGGAACGACCAGATGTTCCCCAGACCGACGGCGCTCCCCACGGCCGCGAAGATGAAGCCGAGGCGACTCGACCACGTCTCGTTCTCGGTGCTCATGTGTCGTCTCGAACTCCCCGCACCGACGGCTTAACGGGATTGATCCCGAACGGCGGTGGAACTAGCTCACGCGCGACTCTGCCGCCGGTCACAGTCGCCCAGCACGCGACCGCGAGCGTCCCGAAACCGTGCTCACTCGTCGGCTACCCGCCGCCAGTGGCCGATCACGTCGACGGTGACCAGGACGATCCCGACGGTCGTCAGCGTGGGCCCGAAAAAGAGGACGAGCAGCACCCCACGAAGAACGTCGCCGCCGAGAGGACGGTCAGGAGCGTGATCCCCGTGTTCAGATCCATGCCGCCAGTTCGGATCGGCGACGGATACGCGTACACCGGGTCCCCCCTCCGAACCCTCTTCCGCGGGCGACTCCCGGCCACTGCGTGCGACACCAGACCAGCGCGTATGACGAGGCTGACGCCGACGGCGGAGCGACACCATCAAACCCTCGCGCGTGCGATCCCAGCGCGTTCACATGGACCTGCTCGGGCGCTTCGCCTACATGCTCCTCCTGGTGGCCGTCGGCCTCGGCGCGCGCCGCTTCGGCGTGCTCACGGGCGCGCGCAACCGGCGGCTGAGCCAGCTCGCCTTCTACATCTTCCTGCCGGCGCTGATCTTCACGTCGACGAACGACCGACGGCTGGGGGCCATTCTCTCGGTCGAACTCGGCGCGGTGACCGTGGCGACGATCACCATCCTGCTCGCGCTCGCCTGGGTGGTGAACCTCGGGGGGACGGACGAGACGCGGAGCGTCGCCCTCGTCCAGTCGTACCACGGCAACCTGGGTTTCTTCGGACTGCCCGTCGTCGCGACGACGCTCGGGTCGGACGCGGCGGCGACCGCGAGCGTCATCCTCGGCCTCGGCGCGCTCGTCCAGACGCCGCTGACCGTCCTCGTGCTAGTGAGCATCACCGACGCCGACGCCACCCTCGCGAGCGAACTGCGGAGCCTCGCCACGAACCCGGTGTTGCTGACGCTCGGACTCGCGCTCGCCTTCTCGACGCTCGGGGTGTCCGTCCCGACCGCCGTCGACGCCGGCCTCGGACGGCTGTCGACGTTCGCGCTCCCGACGGCGCTCGTCGCCGTCGGCGGGTCGCTCGACGTGGTGACGAGCGACGTACCCCTCGGACGGATCGGCCGCGTCGTCGGCCTCAAGACCGTCGTGATGCCGCTCGTCGCGTGGCTCCTCTTCTCGGGGCTGGGCGTCGACCCCCTGACGCGCAACGCCGGCGTCGTCATGTTCGGCGCACCGACGGCGGTCGCGACGTACATCTACGCCGCGGAACTGGGCGGTGACGAACGGTTCGCCTCGGTGAACGTGTTCGCGACGACGGTCGCCGCTATCGGCTCGCTGTTCGTCCTCCTCCAGTTCCTCACGTGAGTGCCGCTCCCGACCACGCCCGTCGACTACCGACCCTCGCCGACTGCCGACCACGCTCGTCGACTGCCGACCACGCCCACCGACTGCCGACCACGCTCGTCGACACCGCCGCGTCAGGCGAGCACGTCGCGGACGGCGCCGCCGGCGTCGTGGGGGAACGGGCACGGATCGTCGGTGTCGAGGTCGTCGACGTTCGCGTCCACGACCGGTCCCTCACGACGTCCAGCAACGCGTTGCCGTACCTCCCGAGGTTCTCGCCCCGCCCCGGGACCGCGCGCGTCTCCCCCATCGTGCCCCCGTGAGACAGTCCTGTTGGCTGGACGGCCTGTGACTCTCCGGTTCAGATCCGTCTCCCGGCATTTGTACCCCCATCCACTGGAAAACAGAGCTCCGGACTCGATCATTTCGAGGCGGTTTGTATACATTCGCCTGCTATCTCTATACGGCGTCACACCTCTACGTGGGTGGCCCGGGGCTCTCCCGTCATCGCGCCCGATACCGTTTATTTACGCTGGCGGGGTCCTGAAATGCTCTTGCAGTAGGTGGAACTGCTTTGTCCCTTTGATGAGAGTGTATGCACCGGGGCGAGTTGAGAGCTCCAGTCGTGTTCACAGGGAGAGGTCCTCCCCTTAGTAATAGTTCCGCGTGCTCGAGTTCTGGTCTTCGGGTTCTGTCCCCGAAAGACGGGCCGGGTCGGTCAGGCGCTGGGTTCCGGTTCACTGGGGCTGATCGTTGCTCGTGTCAGGACGAGCATGACCACGGCGGCGCCCAGGACGCCGGCGGCGGCGACGGCCATCAACGGCCGGTACCCCGACACCGTCGCGGCAGCGGCGAAAGCGATCGGGCCAGTCGCACGACCAAGGAAGGTCGTACTGTTCCGGAGGCCCAGCAGGCCGGCACGGAAGTCACGCGTAACCCGGTCACTGACCGCGGCGTCGATAGCCGGCATACTGATGCCCCAACCGAGCCCGAACACCAGCACCGCGAGAGCCACGAAGGCAGGGGACGTGGCGAGGTAGACGCCGGCCAGTCCGATCCCGTAGCAGACGAACCCGAGTCCGAGGAGTTGGCCGTTCCTGAAGGTCCGCGCGAGGCGGCCACTCGTGCCCGCGGCGAGGAATGCACCGACCTCGACCGCTGTGATGATCAGCCCGACGTACAGCGGGGTCAGGGCGTAGGTCGCCGTCAGCATGAACGGCAGGGCAGTGACGAGCGCCCCGAACAGGAGAAACTCCGTGATGAACGCAGTCGCCAGCAGCCCACCCATCGCTGGAGTGAGCGCCCGCAGGACGCCCCGGAGGTAGCCGAGGCGTGCCTCGTCCGTCGGTCTCCCGTGTTCGTCGCTCGGTTCGCGGTGGTCGCTCGGCGTGTCTTCGAGCGCCCACAGCGCGAACAGTGCCACCGGCAGGCCCAGCGCGTACGCGAGGAACGGCGTGTTCCACGCGACAGCAGCGAGCGCGCCGCCGAGGATGGGGAACACCGCCGCACCGAGTGACAGCACGGCGATGTTGGCGCCTAAGACCGCGTTGCGCCGGGCGCCCTCGAACAGGTCGCCGATGATGGTGACCGTCGTGACGAACAGCGCCGCCGCGGCCGTGCCCTGCACGGCCCGGAGCACGAGCAGCGTCAGGTAGTCCGGCGCGAGGTATCCAGCCAGGCCGGCGAGACTGAAGACCACCAGCGCGGGCACGAGGACCCGCTTCCGGCCGATCCGGTCGGCGAGCACCCCGATGAACGGCGAGACGACGATGCCGATCAGGAAGTACGCACTCACGAGCAGGCTGGCCTGGGCGTCGGTCAACGCGAACGCGTCACGCACGACCGGGAGTGCAGGCGCGACCAGCGGTACACCCAGGGGTGCGAGCAGCGTGCTCGCCAGGACGACCTGCACGGTCCGGTTGCGCCACGGGACGGTCCCGCGTACCCCCTCGCTCACGACGACTCACCCCCCATCCGGGCGCTCTCTCGAACGTCCAGTCGATAGAACCGCCAGAAGAAGTTCTCGATCGGCAGGACGTCGACCGACCCGAACCCGGCCTCCTCTGCGTAGTCCCGGAACGTATCGGTCCGCATCACGGTCCCGGTCGCCGCCGAGGGCTGGTCCGCCATCGCGACGGGGAGACAGTGGAGGATACTGAACCCGTAGAGGAGTCCCTCGATGTCACTCGGTTCCCCGAGTGAGTTGCCAGCCCGCTCGTCCACGACAAGAACGACTCCGTCATCGCCGGCCAAGTGCCGCATCGTGCGGAGGGCGCCGACGGGGTCAGCCATATCGTGGACGCACTCGAAGGCCGTCACGAGGTCGTACTCGCCGAAGTCGTCGACGGCGAGGTCGGCCGCGTCACCCTGGTGGATCCGCACCCGATCTTCGAGTCCGGCCTCAGCGACGTTCTTGCGCGCGGTTGCGACCGAGGCGGCGTCGAAGTCGAACCCGTCGACGATGACGGTCGGGTACGCCCGGGCTATCCCGATGGCGGAGTAGCCGTACCCGCAGCCGATGTCTGCGACGCGCGCTCCGACCCGTCGGAGGCTCGCGTCGACGTCGGGGATCGAGGGCAGCCACTCCTGTCCGAGCAGGTGGAAGAACGAGGGACGATTCCCGCGAGCGATGCCCTCGTGGGTCTCGTGGCCGTAGTCGGCGTACGCGACGCCGCCGCCGGTCCGGTAGGCCTCGGCCACCTGCTCGATGGGACCGACCGTTCCGACCATCAGCTGGGCGAACGGGGCGAGGAAGTTCAGACTCTCCTCGTCGACGAGGACCTCGACGTAAGCGTCCGGGAGCGAGTATCGTCGCTCCTCGGAGGAAACTCCGGGGTCGTCGACGGAGAGGATGCCCGTGATCGTCTGCTGTTCGCACCACTCCCGGACGTAGCGTTCGTGGGTGCCCGTCGCTGCGGCGAGCTCGTCGGTCGTCTGCGGTCCGCCCTCGGCGAGCGCCCGGTAGAACCCGAGCGTGTCGCCGAGGTAGATGCTGGCCACGTCGATCGTCGCACCGAGGGCACCGACCATTCGCTCGACCAACGCATCTCCTTCTGTCTGAGTGGCTTCGGTTGCCATACAAGGTGGGAGGTCGGGAACGTCGATATAGTCATCTCAAGAGACTGGTATTTTTGGGCGAGAGCAGTCTCACCATGTGAGACCATCGTTTCGATGAGGAATGGGGGAATTAGAAACCGCCAACCGGAGGCCGGAAGGCTGCCGAGCGTGATCCCTCTGTACGACTGGTCGTCCTCGTGCTCCCCCGTATGCACTCAGTGGGTTCGGAAGAGTCTCCGGTCTGGAGGGCAGGGTTAAGCCATTGCGACGCGTTAACGTGTGCACTACTCGTTCGCGTCCGAGAGATGCGCTAGTCAGTAGCAGGTCACACCATGTCGAACACGATACTCGATGAGGTCCTGGAGACGACGATGGAACTCATCGGCAAACAGCGCGCCGGGGACGTTCCACCAGAGCGATTGAGTACTGACGAACTCCTCGACGTGATCCAGCACCGCGAGCTGCTGGAAGCCCTCGTCGAGGAGCCGCTGTACCGGGACGAGATCCAGGGCCGACTCGGCGTCTCGCGCGCGACGAGCCACCGGTTTACCCGCTGGCTTCAGGACAACGAGTTCGCCGAGCGGGTCGACAATCGGTACCGGCTGACGGGGAAAGGCCAGGTGTACGCCGACGAGGTACTGCGCTTCGAGCGGAACCTGCGGACGGCGACCGCCATCGCCCCGCTCCTCGACACCATCTGTGAACATCACCAGGAGTTCGTCATCCCGCCCTTTGCCGATTCGACCGTGACCACGGCGACACCCGAGGATCCTCACCGCCCGGTTGCCCGGTTCATCGCGCTATTGCGCGCGAGTTCGACTTTTCGGGGGTTCAACACCACACACATGGTGCCGCCGGCACTCGCCGACGTCTACGACCACCTCTTTGATGGCATCGACACCCAACTTATCTATCTGCCGGACATCGTCGATAATCTCGTCGAGACGTATCCGGAGCGTCTCTGAGCAGCCATCGACAGCGGCCACCTGGAGCTCCGGTCCCGCGAAGCGCTTCCGTACGGACTGGCGCTGTTCGACGACCACGTCGGCATCGCGGGATTCGACGAGGAAACTGGCATGATGCGCGTGTTCGTCGACTCCGATTCCGCGATCGCCCGCGCGTGGGCTGACCGTGTCTTCGAGACCTACCGCAACAATTCCGACGTGATCGAGCTGACACGGACACCCTAGCCGCCTCCCCCCTTAGGAGGGTTACCGCCTCACTGCTCCGTTATTACACTCAGAACGAGGCACTTGTGAACCACGGTCGTTCCGCTCACTCCGTTCGCCCCACCCCCTGATTCAAATCCGCTCGAAGAGCATTTTCAGTGTTCACTCGGTTCGCAGGAAAATGCCGCCTCTCTGATTTGAGGTTCAGAGAGCGAACCCCCTCTGTAACCGTCCCGCGTCCGCGACGAGGGGTTACTGTCAACACCCCCACCGCCGGTATCTCGAACGCTCGCTGGTGTCGAAAGGGGCGAAAGACGAGGAGGCTCGACGTCTCCGTCATCGTGTCTCAAACCCACTACCCGGCGGTCCTGTCTACAGACTTATGTGTATCGAAGCCAAACGACATACCTATGATATCATCGGCTTCGGTCACCGCGGTCGACGTACTGCTTCAGGCGACGCAAGGAGACGTATTCTCCCAGATACAGAACGACCCACTGTTGAATTCGTCGTTGTGGGTCAACGTCGCGCTGGCTGGACTATCCATTCTCGTGTTCGTCTACATGGGTCGCACCGTTTCGAGCCATCGGGTTCGATTCATCTGGGCGGCGACGCTCATGATTCCGCTCGTGTCGATATCGAGTTATCTCGGTCTCCTCTCCGGGTTGACCGTCGGTTTCATCCAAATGCCGCCCGGACACGCTCTGGCCGGCGAAGAGGTGTTGAGTCAGTGGGGTCGGTATCTCACGTGGACGCTTTCGACGCCGATGATTCTGCTCGCTCTCGGCCTCCTCGCCGACGTCGATAGGGGTAGCCTCTTTACTGTCATCGCCGCCGACGTCGCGATGTGTGTGACTGGCCTCGCGGCGGCGCTCATTTCCTCCTCGTATCTGTTCCGCTGGCTGTTCTATGTCGTCAGCTGTACGTTCTTCCTCGTCGTCCTCTACGGACTGCTCATCGAGTGGTCCGAGTCTGCGGCCGACGCCGGAACCAGCGAGATATTCGACACGCTCAAACTGCTGACAGTCGTCTTGTGGCTCGGCTACCCCATCGTCTGGGCACTCGGCGTCGAAGGGTTCGCGGTCGTCCAGTCCGTCGGACTGACTTCGTGGGCCTACTCCGCCCTGGACATCCTCGCGAAGTACGTGTTCGCGTTCCTGCTTCTGCGGTGGGTGGCCGCGAACGAACGCACTGTCTCCACTGCGGCGAGTGGACCGACTGCGGCGATGGCCGACGACTGATTCCGTCGACACGACGCCTCGTCGTCCGGGCATTTGAACCGAGAAGGGTATCCCGCCTCCCGGATTTGAACTTCCGAAAGACTCGCTGCGCTCGTCTTTCGACTTCCCGCTCGCTCCGCTCGCGGGAACGGGGACAGCTCGATCTTCAGTCGAGTGCGTAACGCTCTCGAATGCAAATCGTGAAGAAGCCGGATGCCGCCTCCCGGATTTGAACCGGGGACAGCTCGATCTTCAGTCGAGTGCTCTCCCAGTCTGAGCTAAGGCGGCGCACTCGGAGCGAAGCCGACGAGTGAAAAAAGGATTTCGAATCCCGCCGGGGGAATCGCGTCGGTCAGTCGTCGAGCGAGATAGCGAAGCGGACCAGCTCGCGTCGCAGGTGCCGGAGGTCTCGATCGAGACACTCCCGCGCGTCGAACTCGGCGCCGCAGGTCCGACAGAGCGTCTCGTCGACCCAGACGCCGGCGTCGCACTCGGGGCACCGGTAGGTCCCGCTGTTGGCCGCGCTGACGAGCGCGTCGACCCGGTCGGTGAGCGTGCGGCTCAGGTCGATCCAGCGCTCCCACAGTTCCAGACAGCGTTCGTGGGTCGCCCGCAGGTCACCCGAAATCGGCCACTCGAAGGGGGGAAGTGCGCGAACCGCCTCGATGGCAGCCTCGATGCGGTCGCACTGCTGGCGGAGTTCCCGCCGCGCCTGGCGGAACGACTCCTGGCCCTCCGTCGGATTCGCCAGCAGTTCGCGACAGCACGCGACGAACCCCTCGGCGGCACCCTGTCCCACCGCGACCTGGTCCACGAGTTCCCGGTACCGGGCCAGGTAGGGACTTACCGAGTCGAGGGGTCGGTCGCTCTCGACGAGCGTGTGACAGCCGTCACAGAGCGTGAGGAGGTTCGCGTCGTGCCCGCTCCCGCCCGCGTCCGCGGGCACGAGGTGAGAGATTCGAAGCTGTGCGGAGCCACGTCGACCCCCGACCGCGCCACAGACCTGACAGGTGAACTCGTCCCTGCCGAAGATCCCGTGCGCCGTGTCCTGATCGGTGGCCTGGCCCCGCATGACTCGTCGTTACACCCAGGGTGTCTTTACTAATGGCACGTTACCACCGACCTCGGTGACGGGCCCTCCGAGAAAACCCCCCGTTAGTGCGTCCAATGATCCATTAAATTCAGTCTCACTGATCTTTTTGGCCGATCGTCCTCATTCGCTCGGCCGGGTCGGCCGCCCTAGAGGGGCGTCGGCGGCGAGGGAACGGCGGCGATCGAACGCCTCGCTGTCGCTCGGCGGTTCTCATGGGCTCGGGCGGATTCGAACCACCGATTTCGGGCTTGTAAAGCCCGCGTCATAACCACTAGACCACGAGCCCGCATCCGCAGGAAAACGACGCGGCGGAATAACCGTTTCTGTCTCGGCCGTCGCGCCGGAACGCTCATTCCGCTCGCGGCCCTTGTCCGGCCGTGTCCCGAGCCCCTGCTCCCTCCCGACGGCGCGCGCTCGAATCCCGCTCCCGTCGCCGGGTTCTCGGCGCCTGCGGCGCCGTCGCGACCGGCTCGCTCGCCGGCTGCCTCGGCACCGCGTTCGGGCGGCGACAGGTCTCCGGCGCGTACGACCGGGCGACGGTGATCGTCGAGGACGCCGACGGGGACGGCGCCCGTCTCGCCAGCGTCGAGGTGCGGGTCGCCGACACCACGGGGAAGCGCTACACCGGCCTGAGCGACACCGAGTCGCTGGGCCCCGACGAAGGGATGCTGTTCGTCCACGAGTCCGCCGGCGAGTACGCCTACGTCATGCGAGAGATGGACTTCCCGCTCGACATCATCTTCGCGGACCCCGACGGGGTGATCACGACCGTCCACACCGCCCCGCTCCCGCCCGAGGGGACGAGCGGCGGCGACCTGGAGCGGTACCGCGGCCGGGGACAGTTCGTCCTCGAAGTGAACGCGGGCTACGCGGAGGAACACTGCATCGCCCCCGGCGACCGCTTCCGTTTCCGCGACCTCGACACCGACCTCGTCTGATCGGCCGGTCGCGTCCCCGACCTCGTCCGATCGTCCGGCCGCACGGGCCCGTCGTCCGGCACGGGACCGGCGCGTGCCAACCGAAATCGACATTGGCCGACGCCGCGTGGCTCGACCATGGTCGACCACGTGGCGGCGCTGGGCGCACAGGAGGGCTGGCACGCCGAGGGGTTCGCCGCCCGGGTGCACTACCGCGGGGCCGACGACCGGTACAGCGTCGAGTACTACGCGCCGAGCGACTGCGTCCTCTACTGGAAGGTCAAGGGCGACGGCGAGACCGCGGTCCCGGTCGGGCGCGGGACCGTCCCCGATCCCCTCCGCGAACGCGTCCGCGAGGACCTCGCCGACGCGGGCGTCGATCCCGCGGTCGAACGTCACGAACTGTAGCGCCGATCCGATCGCGGGCCGGAACCGGGCGCTCGCCCCGTTCGCGACAGGTTCCGCCACAGAACGACTTTTCACGCCACGGCCCCGAGGCCGCCCATGGACGTCCCCGTAGACGAGGACGACCCATTCGAGGAACAACGGGAGGCCACCGAGTCCCCCATGCGCCGGCTGTTCGCGACGTACGGTCGCGACAACGCCTCCTTCTTCCTCGTCGGCCTCGTCGGCAGCGTCGCGGCCCGCCTGCTCGACCTGCTTCCGCCCCTCCTGCTCGGCTACGCCATCGACGCCGTCGTCCGCGACGACAAGGCCTTCGGCGCCCCGCTGGTCCCCGACGGGTGGCTCCCCGTCACTCGCGAGGGGCAACTGGTCCTGATCGCGAGCGTGATCGCCACGGCGTTCGTCGGCGGCGCCGGCTTCCACTGGCTGCGCAACTGGGGGTGGAACGCCTTCGCCCAGCACATCCAGCACGCCATCCGCACCGACACCTACGACAAGATGCAGCGGCTGAACATGGAGTTCTTCGCCGACAAGCAGACCGGCGAGATGATGTCGGTGCTCTCGAACGACGTCAATCGCCTGGAGCGGTTCCTCAACGAGGGGATGAACTCCTCGTTCCGCATGGGCGTGATGGTGCTCGGCATCGCCGGTATCCTCCTCTCGCTCAACTGGCAGCTCGCGCTCGTCGCACTCCTCCCCATCCCGCTCATCGGCTTTTTCACCTACCGCTTCGTCGAGTCGATCCAGCCCAAGTACAAGGAGGTCCGCTCGTCGGTCGGGCAACTCAACTCGCGACTCGAAAACAACCTCGGCGGCATCCAGGTGATCAAGACCTCCAACACCGAACCCTACGAGTCCGACCGCGTCGACGACTCCTCGCAGGACTACTTCGACGCCAACTGGGAGGCCATCGGCATCCGCATCCGCTTTTTCCCCGGCCTGCGGATCCTCGCGGGCGTCGGCTTCGTCGTCACCTTCGCGGTCGGCGGCCTCTGGGTCGTCACCGGCACCGGTCCCGGGCCGCTGACGGGCGAACTCACCGTCGGCGAGTTCGTGACGTTCATCCTGCTCACCCAGCAGTTCGTCTGGCCGCTGGCCCAGTTCGGGATGATCATCAACATGTACCAGCGCGCGGTCGCCTCCTCGGCGCGGATCTTCGGCCTGATGGACGAACCCGCCCGCATCCAGGAGGACCCCGACGCCGACGACCTCGTCGTCACCGACGGGCGCGTCGAGTACGAGGACGTCACCTTCGGCTACGACGAGGAGACGATCCTGGAGGACGTCTCCTTCGAGGTCGACGGCGGCGAGACCCTCGCGCTGGTCGGCCCCACGGGCGCGGGCAAGTCCACGGTCCTGAAACTGCTCCTCCGGATGTACGACGTCGACGAGGGCGCCGTCCGCGTCGACGGCCAGGACGTCCGCGACGTCACCATCCAGAGCCTCCGGCAGTCGATCGGCTACGTCTCCCAGGAGACGTTCATGTTCTACGGGACGGTTCGCGAGAACCTCACCTACGGCGCGTTCGACGCCGACGAGGAGGCGATGGTCGAGGCCGCGAAGGCCGCCGAGGCCCACGAGTTCGTCACGAACCTCCCCGACGGCTACGACACCGAGATCGGCGAGCGGGGCGTGAAACTGTCCGGCGGCCAGCGCCAGCGCCTTTCGATCGCCCGCGCAGTCCTTCGCGACCCCGACATCCTCGTCCTCGACGAGGCGACCTCCGACGTGGACACCGAGACGGAGATGCTGATCCAGCGCTCGCTCGACCGCCTGACCGCCGACCGGACGACGTTCGCCATCGCCCACCGCCTCTCGACGATCAAGGACGCCGACGGGATCGTCGTCCTCGACGAGGGCCGGGTCGCCGAGCGGGGCACCCACGAGGAACTGCTCGCCGAGGACGGCCTCTACGCCCACCTCTGGGGCGTCCAGGCCGGCGAGATCGACGAACTCCCCGAGACGTTCATCGAGCGGGCGCGCCGCCGACGCGACCGCGTCGAGGCCGACGCGGACGACGACTGACCCGGCCTGGGCGTCGCCCGGTGCCGGAGAGCGCCGCGACGCTTGCACCGCCACTGCACCGACACTACACCGACACTGCACCGAGTCCCGACCTTACATGGCGGTTCGCCACGTCCCGCCGGTATGCACCTCGCAGACGTCTCCTGGACCGACGTGCGCGACGCCAACGCCGACCTCGCACTCCTGCCGGTCGGCAGCACCGAACAGCACGGGCCCCACGCCCCGCTCGGCGTCGACGCCATCACCGCCGAGGGGATCGCCCGCGAGACCGCCGCCGGCCGCGACGACGTCCTCGTCGCCCCGACGATCCCCGTCGGCGTCGCCGAGGAACACCGGGCGTTCGACGGCTCGCTGTGGGTCACCGAGGACACCCTCCGGGCCTACGTCGGCGACGTCCTCCGGAGTCTGGCCCACCACGGCGTCGAGGGCGTCGTCGTCGTCAACGGTCACGGCGGGAACGTCGACGCCCTCCGCGAGATCTGCGGGCGGGTCACCCGCGACGGCGACGCCTACGCCGTCACCTACACCTGGTTCGACGCGGTCGACCCGGGCGAGGTCGACCTGACGCTGGGTCACGGCGGGCCGGTGGAGACGTCGATGGTGCTCGCCCTGCGCCCCGACCTCGTGCGCCAGGACCGCTACGACGACGCCCGCGCGGGCGCCGCCCCCGGCTTCGGCGACTGGGTCGCGGGGACGAACCTCGCCTACGACTTCGACGAGTTCGCCGACGGCGGCAACGTCGGGGATCCGTCGCCGGCGAGCGCCGATGCGGGCGAACGGCTGCTCGACGCCGCGGTCGAGGGCTGCGCGCGCGTGCTCGACGCCGTGGCGGTGCGCGCGGAGTGAGCGGGACGCTGGACGCTGGCGGTGCGCGCGGAGTGAGCGGGACGCTGGACGGTCTCGGCGCTACTCCTCGTCTTCTTCGTCGTCCTCGCTCGCCTCGCTCGCCTCGCTCTCGTCGTCCCCGTCGTCCTCGTCGTCGGCCGTCGCGTCCTGGAGTGCCCCCCGGAGCTGGGGCATCGTGCTGGCGAGGTCCGTGACCTCCTCGCGCGCGGTCGAGATCTGTTCGATCAGGTCGGCGAGGGACTCGATCTCGTCGGCCAGGTCCTCGGCGTCCTCGAAGGCCTCGGCGCGCTCGCCGACGGCGTACCACTTGCGGGCCTGCCGCAGTTCGTCCTCGGCCTCGCCGACGTCGAGGGCGGTCTTCAGCCCGTTGAGAACCCCGAGGACGTTGTCCGCCTCGGTGGTCCAGACGTCGTCCGCGTCCGGTAGTTCCGCCCGCGCCGCGTCGAGGTGCGCCTCGACGTCCTCGCGCATCTCCGCCGCCGCCTCGCCGAACAGTTCCTCGTCGCCGAGCGTGCTCTGACTACTCATGACACGGATTTCGCCCCGGTGACGTTTAAACACACGCCCGAAAGTGAAAGTGAAACCCTCCGCGTTCGGAGCGGAGCGGTTCGTCTGTGCGTCACCGGTTCGCTCGCCCGTACTCTCCGGTCCGAAACACCTTCTCGGTCGCCGTCACCGACTCCCCGTTCGGCGTCCCTCCCTCCGCTGGCGTCTCCGTGCCTCCGTTCGATGTCCTCGTCCCACCGTCTCCTGCTCGCCTCCGGTCGCCTACTCGTCCTCGACGGCGACCACCCGCATCAGGGGATAGCCGTCTTCCATCTCCATGCGGGTACGGACGGTCACGCCCTCGTAGCGGACCCGGATCTCTGCGGTAAGCAGGCGCCCCGTGAGTTCGGTGTAGTCGGCGCCGCCGGCCTCGATGGCCCGCTCGACGGTTTCGTCGTCGATCTCGACGGTCACGGACTCGCAGTGGGGCTGGTTCTCGATCGACTCGGCCATGGCGCGTTCGAGGCTCCGGGCGCTCCGCGGGCTCACCGGCGTCCCCGCGAACTGGTGGTACAGCGTCCCGAACTTGATGCCGGCCTCGAAACACGCCTCCTCGGCGACGGTCGGCTCGTCGCGTCCCATACCTCCGGGTCGCGGGTGAGCGGTTAAGGCCTGTCGCTGCCCGCCCGCGCCGCCAGCCTGTACGCCGCCGCCGTTCGAATCCGTCGCGGGAGCGCCGCCCCTCGACTGGACGACCGGTCACTGCGGCGAGACGTTCCCGCCGAAACCGCACCTTTCTTAGCCGAGAGGAGCGCATCTCCTCCCGAATGGACGACCCGGTGTTACTGACGGGGGCCGGCGGACGGGTCGGGCAGGCGATCCTGGAGTTCCTGGGGACCGAACGCGACTGGCGGCTCCTCGATCGCGAACCGCTCTCGGCGGAGAAGATCCCCGAGGGCGTCGACGCCGAGAACATGGTCGTCGCCGACGTCACCGACGAGGCCGCGGTCGGCGCCGCCATGGCCGAGGTGGGCGCGGTCGTCCACCTCGCCGGCGACCCGCGTCCGGAGGCGCCGTGGGACTCGGTCCTCCGCAACAACATCGACGGCACGCAGACGGTCCTCCAGGCGGCGGTCAACGCCGGCGTCCGGAAGTTCGTCTTCGCCTCCTCGAACCACGCCGTCGGCGCCTACGAGACACCCGACCGAACCCCCGAACTATACCGCACGCACGACGAGTTCCGCCTCGACGGCACCGAGGCGCCCCGTCCGGGCAACCTCTACGGCGTCTCGAAGGCCACGGGCGAACTCCTCGGCCGGTTCTACCACGACACCTACGGCCTCTCGGTGGCGAACGTCCGCATCGGCAACCTCACCCGCGGCCACCCGCCGCGCAACTACGAGCGCGGCCAGGCCATGTGGCTCTCCTACCGCGACTGCGCGCACCTCTTCGACTGCTGCCTCCGCGCCGACTACGACTACGAGACCGTCTACGGCATCTCCGACAACGACCGGAAGTACTACTCCATCGAGCGCGCCCGCGAGGTGCTGGGCTACGACCCGCAGGACAACTCGGCCGAGTACCACGACGACGGCACGCCGAAGAACCCCGCGGCGGAGTAGCGGCGTCGACCGTTCGACCCGTCGACGCTTCACGCCCCGGTGACGCAGGCGGGCGCGTTCTCTCGATCGGTCGCCAGCGTTTCCGGTGCCTTTATCGAACCGACTCGTGTGGTTGGGGCAACCTCCGCATCTCAAATGTTCGATCCCGATGGTGACGTCGCGCTGTCCGAGCGTCGGTGGCGGTTGCCGGTCGCGGCCGTCACCGGCCGCCGGATACTTTACCTGGGCGTCGTCGGCCACCTCCTCGCGGGGCTGGCTCACCTCGGCACTAACGTCGAACATCTCGAAACGCCGCTCCGCTACCTCTTCGAGGCGGCGGTGGTGCTCGGCATCCCCGCGTCCCTCTTCGCGCTGCTGCGCGCGACCGAACGACTCGACCCGCGGGACGCCGGCTACTGGCGGCTGGTGCTCTGGGGCGCCGGCGGCACGCTGGCGACGCTGTTGATCATGGGACTGTACCTGCTCGACCTGCGCTTCGAGGGGATCTCGGTCCACCATCCGACGTTCCTCCTGCTCCTGACGGCCGACATCGGGGCGCTGTTCGGCGTGATCGGCGGGAGCCAGGCGGTTCGGGCGCGGCACTCGGTGCGACGGGCCCAGCGGGCCCAGACCCGCGCGAACCTCTCGGAGAAACACCGGAAGTCGCTCACGTTCCTCAACCGGATGCTTCGGCACCACGTGCTGAACGGCCTGTCCATCGTGCTCGGGCTGGCCGACCGGCTCTCGGCGACCGCGCGCGACGACCAGGTCGAGGCGCTCGACACGATCCGCGCCCGAAGCGAGGAGATGGTCGGCTACGTCGAGGACATCCAGATCGCGGTCACGGCGCTCTCCGGGGACGTCGAAGTCACCGAGACCGACCTCTCAGCCGTCCTCAGGACCGCGTGCGAGCGGACGCGGCGGTCACACTCCGACGTCGACATCGACGCCACGATCCCGCCGGGACTGACCGTCCGGGGCACCTCGCTCCTGGGTCGGGCCTTCGAGCACCTCATCGAGAACGCCGTGGTCCACAACGACGCCGAGACGCCGACGGTTCGGGTCACCGCCACCGAGTCGGCCGCCTCGGTTCGGGTGACCGTCGCCGACGACGGACCCGGCATGTCCGCCCGCGAGAAGGTGGCGTACTTCGAACGCGGCGAACACGGCGAGATGAGCCTCGGCGAGGGGCTCGGACTCTACTTCGCCGAGTCCGTCCTCTCGCTCAGCGGTGGCGAGATCCGCATCGAAGACAACGAGCCCCGTGGGACGCGCGTCCGGATCGAACTCCCGAAACGCCGGCGGTCGGGCACCTAGAACAGCCCCTCGACGTCCGACTCCCGGCGTCGCCGCCGCTCGACAAGGGCCCGGAGCCGCTGGTAGACCAGGTCGCGCCGGTCGGGGTCGGTCGCGAAGTCGGTCACCAGCGCGACGTAGCGGGCGCCCTCGCCCGACTCGGACTCCTCGCGCGCGTAACGGGCCGCGTCCGCCACGACCGACTCGTCGTACCCCCCCTCGTCGGCGAACACCGCCGCCGCCACTCCGATCTCCGCCACCGCGAGGTCGTCGAGGGCGAGCGCCTCGCCCCGGTGGGTGAGCGCGAGCGGCCGCGCCCGCTCGATCACCTCGGGGTCGGCCGCCAGCGCGCGGAGGTACCGCCGGGCGGCCCCGACGTTTACCTCGCGGTAGTCGTCGGGGAGCGGGGCGAGGTACTCGACCGCGGAGGTCGCCAGCCCGGTCGCGCCGCTCCAGTTGCGGTTCCGGGCGTGGTAGACGGCCGCGGTGAACTGGATCAGCCCGTGGAGGAAGCGCTCGTCGTCGCTGCCCTCGGGGAGGTCCAGCCAGCGGGCCTCCCAGGCGTCGTGGGCGGCGTGGTGCTCCCCGGCGTTGTAGACGGCGATGCCGGCCCGGAGTCGCTCCTCCATGGGCGGGCTTGGCCGCCGCGACACAAAAGTGGACGCGCCCCGTGGCGGCGACGTCGTGGCCGCGCGCCCGCTGGTCTACACGGACCCGGTCGACCGCCGCCCGCAGTTCGGACACGCCCAGCGGTAGTGGGTCGTCCCCGAACTCAACAGCCCTCCGCTCTCGCTCTTGGTCTGGAGGTCCCCCCGCTGGCGGGCGCACTTGGCGTGGAAGTCCATCCCACACTGCCCGCAGTTCTGCTTGGCCCCCGACTCGCCGCAGTACGCACAGTCCGTGCTAAACAGACCCATACTCGACACCGCGATTCGTGACAGTTAACGGTACTGTTTTCGCGGCGGACGGGGACCGGTCGGCCCTGCGCTTGCCCCATCGGGGTACCGTCGCTCGCCGCGAGGTGCCGCCAAACACGTCCCGGCGGCGATGTGAACTCACTCGGACGTGCTCGCTTCGCTGCGCGCGTCTGGTCTGCTACAAATCGCCTCGCCGTCCGTTCACGCAGCACTGCCGACTCGCTCCGCTCGTCGGACAGTGCTGCGAAGAACGTCCCGGCGGCGATTTGAACGCCGGTCCCTGGCTCCGCAAGCCAAGAGGATAGTCCACTACCCTACCGGGACTCGTATTCCGATACTGCCGACCGGGTTAAGACGGTTACGATTGGGTGACGGCGTGGTACTCTGCGACGTGGGTCTCGGGACGGTGCGACGGACGCACCCGCAGAGTGGCTGAAACGGCTCTTTGTGTCAAGCCAACTACTTAGGGACCGGCCGCCGTCGGTCGACTCGATGCGACGACGGTCCCTGCTCGCGTCGGTCCCCCTCGCGCTCGCCGGCTGCCTCGACGGCGGCGGCGCCAGCGACGGGACGCCGACCACCGACTCGACGGCCACGTCCACCGACTCGCCGACGACCACCGCACGGCCCACCACGGCGGCCGATCCGTCGCTGGTCGAGAGCGAGTTCCGGGCCACCGATCGCTGTCCCGCTGCCGGCGAGGCCGACGTCGACGTCGGCGACGGGACGGTGACGGTTCGGGGCTGCGTGGTGGGCGCCAACGGCTGCGCCGTCGCCACCCTGGAGGCCGTGATCTTCGACACGAGCGACGAGGCGCTCACGGTCGTCGTTGCCACCGCCGACCGGAGCGGCGAGGGCGAGGCCTGCACGCAGGCGCTCGTCGAACTCGGCTACCGCGTGCGGACGACGTTCGAGGGCGGACTCCCGGCGTCGGTCACCGTCGTCCACGAGGACGTCGACGGGCGCCGAACCGTCGCCGACCTGACCCTCGGCGGGACGACGACCACCGACCCGATCGGCGGCACGACCGGTGCGCCGACCGCCGACCGCGAGACCGACGACCCCCACCCAACGACGGTCGTCGATCGAACCACGACGTCGTCGTCGAACCTGTCCCCCGAGTCGTCGGACGCGACCTGAACTCGCCTCGGCTCTCGCCCGTTCGCTGTCTCCCTCCCTGTCCGCGTTCGCTGTCTTCTCCGCCACGTCCGCGTTCGCCGTCCGCTCCCCCTTCTCGTCCGCGTTCGCCGTCCCGTCTACGTTCCCGCCACACCCTCCGGGTCCGCGAGTTTATCCCGGATGACGGCTCACTTCGTTCCATGGTCGAACTCACCGCTCGCCCGGGGCTTCGGTCGGGGTCACGCGCCACCGTCTCCCGCCGGACGACCGAGGCGAAAATCGCACGACTGCGAGGCCACGTTTCACCAAGGAAACGCTTAAGCGCGGGGGTTCCCTGTGGGCCAACACGATTATGGGTGCGAACGTCGAGACGCCGCGACCGGGGGGTCGGGCTCGGGGCCGCGAGCGCGCGACCGGCGAGGTGATCGCATGGGGGTGATCGAGGACGTCTACGAGGAGGAGGACCTCGACGGCGACGTCGACTTCGAGGAGTTCGAGGCCGCCGTGGAGTCGAAGGTCGAGCAGATGGGCGGCCTCGCCGACGAGGAGACCGCGGCGATGCTCATCGCCCACGAACTCCGGGACGAGGAGGTCGGCGGCGTCGCCGACATCCAGCCCGGCATGGACGAGGTGAAGTTCCTGGCGAAGGTGACCGGCATCGGCGACCTTCGGACGTTCGAGCGCGACGGCGACGACGAGGACGGCCGCGTCGTCAACGTCGAGGTGGCCGACGAGAGCGGATCGATCCGGGTCGCCTTCTGGGACGACCAGGCCGAGGCGGCCGTCGAGGAACTCGAAGTGGGTACCGTCCTCCGGATCGCCGGCCGCCCCAAGGAGGGGTTCAACGGCGTCGAGGTCAACGCCGACCGCGTCGAACCGGACGGGGACGCCGAGGTCGACGTGCAGGTCCGGGACACCTACCGCGTCGGCGACCTCTCGATGGGTATCTCGGACGTGAACCTCCGGGGTCAGGTGCTCGACACCGACGACCAGGTCCGCACCTTCGACCGCGACGACGGCAGCGAGGGCCGGGTCGCGAACCTCGTCCTCGGCGACGAAACCGGTCGAATACGGGTGACGCTCTGGGACGAGCAGACCGACCTGATCGACGCGTTCGACCCCGACGAGTCGGTGGAGGTCGTCGACGGCTACGTCCGCGAGCGCGACGGCGACCTCGAACTCCACGTCGGCGACCGCGGCACCATCGAGCGCATCGACGAGCACGTCGAGTTCGTCCCCGAGACGACCGACGTCGCCGACCTGGAACTGGGGGACACCGCCGACGTCGCCGGCGGCGTCATCGAGGCCGACCCGAAGCGGACGTTCGACCGCGACGACGGCAGCGAGGGCCAGGTCCGGAACCTCCGGCTGAAGGACGAGACCGGCGACGTGCGGGTCGCCCTCTGGGGCGACAAGGCCGACGCCGACGTCGACCTCGGCGACTACGTCGTGGTCACCGACGTCCAGATCAAGGACGGCTGGCAGGACGACATCGAGGCCTCGGCGAACTGGCGCTCGACGATCTCGGTGATCGAGGACGACCCGCGCGACGGGGCGGGTGCCGACGCTGCGACCGGCGCCGACGGGGCCGACGCGGCCGGCTCGGCGACCGCGGACGGCGACGGGAGCGGAACGCTGTCCTCGTTCTCGGACGGCGGGGGCTCGACGGGTGACGGTGGGGCCGCCGGCGACGGGGGGGCCGCGGACGCAGGCGACGACGCGCCGACCGCGGCCGCGAGCGGGGATTCGGCCGCGAGCGGGAGCGCCGACGCGGGGGCGGCGCTCGCCGACGCGGAGGAGGTCAGTTTCCGGGGGACGGTCGTGCAGGCCGGCAGCCCGGTCGTGCTCGACGACGGCCAGCGCACCCGGAGCGTCGAGACCGACGAGGAGGTCCGCCTCGGCGAGGAGATCACCGTTCGCGGGCGGATGCGCGACGGGCGGATCCACGCGGACGACGTCCTCAGGTAGGACTCCCACCCACCACGGCCCGCGGCCCCGCCGGGGTGTCGCTCGCCGCCGCGCCGCCGCCGAGCGACGGAAAGGATTATACCCGGTACGATCCGGATATGTGGGTATGAGCGTCGAGCTGCCGTTCGCCCCGGTAGACACCATCATCCGTCGGAACGCGGGCGAGCTCCGGGTGAGCGCCGGCGCCGCGGAGGAACTCGCTCGTCGCATCCAGCGCCACGGCGCCGACCTCGCGCTGGAGGCGGCCGAGCGGGCGACGAGGGACGGCCGGAAGACGCTGATGGCGGCCGACTTCGGCGTCGAACAGGTGGTCGACCGCGACGACCTGGAACTGCCCGTCGCGCCGGTCGATCGCATCGCGCGGCTCGACATCGACGGGAGCTATCGCGTCTCCATGGACGCCCGCATCGCCCTGGCCGATATCCTCGAGGACTACGCCGACAACGTCGCGGGCGCGGCGGCGACGCTCGCGCGACACGCCGACCGGCGCACCATCCAGGCCGAGGACATCGAGACGTACTTCGCGCTGTTCGAATAGATGCAGTTCGGCTACAGCGAGACGTGTCTCGACCACGACACCGGGACCCGTCACCCGGAGACCCCCGACCGCCTGCGAGCGATCCGCCGCCAGCTCGCCCGCCGCCACGGCGTCACCTACGTCGACGCCGATCCGGCGACCGTCGGGGCCGTCGAGGCGGTCCACGACCCCGACTACGTCGAGGAGTTCCGCGAGTTCGTCGCCGACGGCGGCGGCAACTGGGACCCCGACACCGTCGCCAGCGAGGGCACCTGGGACGCGGCGCTCCAGAGCGCCGGTCTCGCCCGATGGGCCGCCACCGCGGCGGTCGAGGGCGCCGACGGCCGCGACACCCCCTTCGCGCTCGGGCGCCCGCCCGGCCACCACGCCGTCGCGGACGACGCCATGGGCTTCTGTTTCTTCAACAACGCGGCGGTCGCCGCCCAGCACGTCCTCGACTCCACCGACGTCGAGCGCGTCGCGATCTTCGACTGGGACGTCCACCACGGCAACGGCACCCAGGACATCTTCTACGACCGCGGCGACGTGTTCTACGCCTCCTTCCACGAGGACGGCCTCTACCCCGGCACCGGCAAGGTCGCGGAGACCGGCGAGGGCGACGGCGCCGACGCCACGCTCAACGTCCCGCTCCAGGCCGGCGCCGGCGACCCTGACTACCTGCTCGCCTTCGACGAGACGCTCGCGCCCTGTCTCGACCGGTTCGACCCCGACCTGGTGCTCGTCTCGGCGGGCTTCGACGCCCACCGCCACGACCCCATCTCGCGGATGCGCGTCTCGACGGAGGGGTACGCGCTCCTCACCGACCGCGTCCGCGACGTCTGCGACGACGGGGGCGCCGCGCTCGCGTTCGTCCTCGAAGGGGGGTACGGCCTCGACACGCTCTCGGAGGGCGTCGCCACGGTCCACGAGACCTTCGACGGCCGCGCGCCGGTCGAACCCGACGAGGATCCCGACGACGAGACGCGAGTGCTCGTCGACGACGTCCGCGACGCGCACGGGCTCTGAGTCGGCTCCGTCAGCCGTGGCCGTCCGCCCGGTAGCCGCTCAGACCGAGGGATCGACGTACCCCGACGCCGTTCAGACCGTCGGGGCCATGTACCGCGCCAACTCGGTCCCGAACTCGCCGGCGAGCGTCGCCACCTCGTCGCCGACGAGCACCTCGTAGGCGTCCTCCAGCGCCGTCTCGACGTGCGCGCCCAGTCCCACCTCGAACAGCGCGTCGCTCGCCAGGAGGTCGACGGCCCGGGTGTGCTCGCGCGGCCGCTCGACGACGTAGCGGTCGCCGTCGAGGAACGGCCCGTAGACGTCGGGGTCGTCCGCGTACGCCCCGTAGAAGCCCTCCGCGTGGGTGCGAACCCCGACCGGCGGCCCCTCGTGGCGTTCGACGGCCGGCAGCGTCGCGACCGCGAGTTCGACCAGCAGCGCGCCCCGGTCGGCGGCCATCGCCCTCGCCCGGACCGGGGTGAACCCCCGGAGCGCCAAGAGGCCCGTCACGCCGTCGAGCGACCGGCGGAGCTGGGGGTAGAGCTGGTCGTCGACGAGGTCCGGCGCGTCGAAGGTGATCGCGACCGCGGTGGTCTCCCGGCGGGCGAGGTACTCCCTGACGTCGGCTTCCGCGACCGGCGCCGGCTCGTCACGGAAGAACAGCTCCTCGCGCGGGTCGGCGAGCAGGTCGCGGGCGTAGTGCTGGAGGCGGGCGACGTTCTCCGCCGAGCAGACGGCGGCGACGTTGCGCTCGGGGTCGGTGGGGTCGATCACCACGAGCGGGTCGTCGAACTCTCGGGTCCCGTGACCCTCCGGGTCCAGTCTGACGGGGGGATTCCAGTCGGCCGCCGCCCGCAGGAGCGGCTCCAGCCCGTCGTACTCCAGGACGAGCAACTCCGCGAGGTACCCCGAGAACCCCCGCGTCTTCAGGTTGCTCCCGTAGGCGCCGATGCCCGTCAGGAACTGCTTGAACGCGCGCACGTCGGCGGCCAGGTCGTCGTCGAGGTGCGCGTCGAGGTACGCCGAGTGGAACGGCGTCCGGTCGACGGCCGACCGGATCCCGGTCGCCGACTCGACGTCGTAGCACGGCACGAGGTCCACGTCGAACCCGCGAAATTCGCCCGTCACGTACGGGTGTTCGGCGTACTCCTCGCGACCGTCCGGGAGGACCGTCCGGCCGACCCGCAGGCCGTACGCCTCCAGGTCCTCGCGGTCGACCGACGTCGGGAACCGGACGAAGACGTCGATGTCGCGGTCGTCCGCGAGCCACGTTCCGCGCCCGGTCGAGCCGACCTGCAGGACGTCGGCCTCGACCGGTAGCTCCCGGATCGCCTCGCGGGTCCGCGACGACAGCGCGTCGACGGCCGCCCGCATCGCCTCGCGCTCGCTCGCGTCGGGGGTCACCCGCTCGCGGACGGCCGCCAGGACGCGCTCCAGCTCGCTCATGGGGGCGCCTTCCCCGGCCGCCCGCGAAAGCGTGTCGGTGTGGCCGCGACCCCGCTGTCGGCGTCGCGGCAGCCGCGGCGGGCCCGCTGCCGTCGGGCCAAAACGAAACCCCTTTCAAGCGACTTCTCCCTACATCGGAGTGCGAGCCATCGTAGCTCAGCTGGTAGAGCGCCTCGCTGTTACGGTGAACCAGTCATCGGCTGTTCGCCGCAGAGACGAGGTGGTCCCAGGTTCGAGTCCTGGCGATGGCGCTTCTCCCGTCGACCGCTCGACGAGCGTCGGCTCCAGCCGTGCGGAGAGACAACGCTAAAGAGGCGGCCGCGGATACCTCGGAGATGCGGGCCCTTAGCTCAGTGGTCAGAGCGCTCGGCTCATAACCGGGTGGTCAGGGGTTCGAACCCCCTAGGGCCCACGTGAGTGCCCGAGCGACAGCGAGGGCCGAACATACCGCTAGGGTTCGAATCGGTGAGCGAAGCGAGCGAAACGACCGTGGTTCGAACCCCTTGGGCCCGTCCCCGTCTCCGAGTGACGGCGAGGGGGGTCAGAAGAGCGGTGCGTCCCATCCGACGGGACGCACTCAGCGTCGCCGAACGAGCAACGCCGCGGCCAGCAGTCCCGCGAGCGCCACGGCGACGCCGAAGCCGGGGGCGTCGGTCCCGGTGGTCGGCGTTCCCTCGTCGTCCGCCCCGTCGGACGGGGGAGTGTCGCTCGCCGTCGGCGTCTCGGTGTTCATCGACGCCTCGGTGTCCGTCGCCTCGGTCGAGGTCGTCGTCGCCATCGCGTTCGCGTCCATCGCCGTCACCGCCGCGGACGCGACGACAGCCGACCCGGCTGCCGTGTAGGGCCCGTCGCGCGCGCCCTCGCTCGTCACGAAGTCGTACGCCTCGTTCCCGTTCGTGTCGTAGTGGGGCATGGCGAGCAGGGTCGCGTTCCCCGTCAGCGGTTCGTCGAGTGCGACCTCGACGTCGGTGTGGGTGCCGGGGCCGAGGTACGCGCTCGTCCCGCGGACGCTCCCGAGGGCCTCGCCGTCGAGCAGGGTCGCGTCGTGGACCGTCACGAAGCCGCCGTCGGCGAGCGTCACCGAGTCGACGGTGACCGTCTCGCCGCCGGTCTCCTGCGGACCGAACGTCACCTGCGAGCGGACGACGGTCTTCGCCGGGGAGACGACCGCGCCGCCGTCGGCGGTGTAGGGCCCGTCGGCGTCGGGGAACCCGTACGCCTCGTCGCCGTCGGTGTCGCGGTGGGCCATCGGCACCAGCACCTGGCTCTCGTTTGCGGGGGTCGACAGTTCCACGGTGACGTTCTCGTGGACGCCCGGTTCGAGGTATTCGGAGGCGCCGAGCACCGACCCCGTCACGTCGCCGGCGAACAGGCTCGGGTCGTGGACGACCACGAAGCCGCCCTCGCTGAGGTCGACGCTGTCGATCACGACCGCGTTGCCGTCGGACTCCCCGACGTCGTAGGCGAGCGAGGCCGACACCGTCACGGTCGCCGCGTCGACGACCGCGCCGCCGTCAGCGGTGTAGGGGTCGTCGGCGTCGGGGAACTCGTAGACCTCGTCGCCGTTAGTGTCGAGGTGGGCCATCGCGGTCAGCGAGTCCGTCTGGTTCAGCGGCGCGTCGAGGTCGACGGTCACGCTCCGGTGGAGGCCGGCCGAAAGGTACGCCGAGTTGCCGACCACCGCGCCCGATTCGTCGTGTACCACCACGTACCCGCCGTCGGGCAGGAACGCCGAGTCGACGACGACCCCCGTGCCGCCGCTGGACTGGTTCGCGAGCGTCACGCCGGCCTGCGCGGGCGTCGCGAGGTCGGCGGTGTCGACGACGGCGTCGCCGGCCGCGGTGGCGAAGGGCCCGTCGGCGTCGGGGAACGCGTAGGCCCCGTCGCCGTCGGTGTCGCGGTGGGCCATCGGCACCATGGTCTCGTTCCCGACCGGCGCGTCGAGCTCGATCCGGACGTCCTCGTGGACGCCCGGGGACAGGAGCGCCGAGTGGCCGACGACGCTGCCGACGGCGTCGCCCTCGCTCAGCAGGGACTCGTTGTGGACGACGACGAACCCGGGCGCCGACAGTTCGACGCGGTCGACGACGACCGAGGCGCCGTCGGTGGGCTGGTCGCTCGCCGCGACCGTCGCCGAGACGGTCACGTTCGCCGCGTCGGTGACGGCGCCGCCGTCGGCGGTGTAGGGCCCGTCGGCGGTCCCGCCGGTCGAGACGAACTCGTACACCCGGTCGCCGTCGTCGGCGTGGGGCATGGCGATCAGCGACCCCGTCTCGTTCAGCGGTTGGGAGAGGCGGACGGTCACGTTCTCGTGGGTGCCGGCCGCGAGGTACGCCGAGGCGCCGACGACGCTCCCGAGCGCGTCGCCGTCCGCGAGCGTCGCGTCGTGCAGCGCGACGAACCCACCCTCGGGGAGCGTCACCCGATCGACCGTCACCGTGTACCCGCCCGTGGTCTGATCGTCGAGCGTTACGGCCGCCGCCTGCTGGGTCGCCGCAAGGTCGGTCGCCGCGGTCGTCGGGGCGGTCGCGCGGTCGGACGCGCCGGTCGCGCCCACCGCGCCCGTCGCCCCGCCCGAGAGGGCGACCAGCAGAACTGCGATCACCGCTGTGCTTCGTCGTGACATCGATCCGAACGACGGCCGATCTGTGAAAGTAGATTTTCCGAACTGCGACCCAATTTTCCCCGAAGTGTCACCGGCGTCCGGCGGTATTCGGTTCCGTTCCCGAGCGCGTTGGGCCGCGTCACCGGCGGCGGGGGCAATCGTCGCCGCCGGGCCACCCCGGCCCGCCGGGCGGCGGGTGGAGGGTTCTTTTACCCGGCCCCCCAAGGGGCGGGCGATGCCAGGGGCCACGTTCCTGACGGGCGATCTCGTGACGCTGAAGACGATCGAGGAGGAGGACGTCGAGTTCCTCCGGGACGGCGTGAACCACCCGGCGGTTCGCGGGCCGGTCGGGCAGTCGACGCCGACGAACGGGGTGCTCGAGGAGCAGCACTTCGAGCAGGCGAGCGACGACCCCGACCTCGTCCAGTTGCTCATCACCCACAACGGCGAGCGCGTGGGGACGATCGAACTCGATCCGGTCGACTGGAAGAACGGCGTCTGCGAGGTCGGCTACTGGATCTCGCCCGACCACCGCCGCCAGGGCTACGCCCACGACGCCCTCGACGCCCTGCTCGCCTACGCCTTCGACGAACTCCGGATGCACAAGGTCTGCGCGAGCGTCTACGAGTTCAACGTCGCGTCCCTCGAACTGCTCCGCTCGGCCGGATTCTCGGAGGAGGGCGTCCTCCGCGAGAACGTCTACGCCGACGGGCGCTACCACGACACCCACTGGTTCGGCCTGCTCGAATCCGAGTACCGGGCCGACTGACGCCGTGACGCCGCCTCTCCAGGTCGCGTCGGTCCAGCCGTCGCCCGCCACGGGTCGCCGCTCCCCGAGCGACGTCCCGGCGGGCGGTCGTGCGACCGATCTGCATTGCCACCCCGCGGGAATCGACGAAAGGCCGAGGTGGATCGGTCGCCTCTCTAGCGTCATGCCCAACCGTCACACTCCTTCTCCGCCGCCGCCGGACGTCGCCAGCCCGACCGGCGCCTGCTCACACCGCCACGCGCACCAGACCCCGCCGGCCGGGTCGGACGAGCGGGGCCGCGCGGCGGGGGGACTCTCCCGGCGGACGCTGTTGACCGGCGCCGCGACGCTCGTCGTCGGGGCCACGGCCGGCTGTCTCGGCGGCGGCGACGGCGGCGAGACCCCCGCGGCGGTGACGCTGACCGACGACGACACCTGCGACGTCTGCGGGATGGTGATCCCTCAGCACCCCGGGCCGACGGCGGAGATCTTCTACGACCGCGACCCCTCGGGTCACCCGAACCCCGCGCGCTTCGACAGCACCTGGGAGGCGTTCCAGTACGACTTCGAGCGCCGCGACCGCGGGTGGACCCGCCGGGCGTTCTACGTCACCGACTACTCGGCCGTCGACTACGAACTGTTCTCCGAGGGCGGCGACACGTTCGTCTCGACGCACACCGAGGCCGAGGCGTTCGCGGCCGCGGAGTCGGTCACGTTCGTCGTCGACAGCGAGGTCATCGGCGCGATGGGGCGGGACCTGATCGGCTTCGGCGACCGCGCTGACGCCGAGTCCTTCCGGGCCGAACACGGCGGCTCGCTCGTGGGGCTCGACGACGTGACCCCCGAGATGATCGCCCAGCTCGGCATGGGGTAATCCGTGGTCGTCCGGTACGTCCTCGTCGCGCTCGCCGCCCTGTTCGTCGTGAGCGCGTCGGCCTTCGTCGTCCCGCCGCCGTCCGGGAGCGACCTCCGGCCGGTCCCCTTCGACGACACCGTCCGCCTCGGCCTGACCGGCGTTGACGTCCGCCAGGCGGCCGAGGCGGGCACCGAGATCCCCCGCGTCGAGGTGTTCTTCGAGACCTACCGCTACGCCGTGGGCTACTACACCGTCGAGGAGGCGGCCTCGGCCCTCGCGGACCCGGTAACTACCCGGCAGTTCGGCCGGCCGCTCGGGGTGTTCGTCAGCGACTTCGCCGGGACCGACCCCCGCGTCGCCGAGGGCGGCGGCATCGTCGTCAGCCAGGGCGCGTACGTCGGGTGGACGGCCGCCAGCGACGCGGTCTTCGTCGTCGGCAGCGCCGCCCGGACGCCCGCCGGGCCGGCGGTCGTCCCCTTCGGCGAGCGCGCCGACGCCCGGGCGTTCGCCCGGGCCTACGGCGGAGAGGTGGTCGACTGGCCGACTGCCCGCGCGCGACTCGCGGCGCGCGACGGCGCCGACCGCGGGAGCGCCCGCGCCCGCGACGCGGTCGCCGCCCGCCACCGCTGGGCCGACGCGACGGTCGCCGACGCGCGGGCGCTGCTCGACCGCCCGACCTCGGTCGTCGTCGGTCGCGACGCCCCGACGCTCGTCGCCGCCGTCGCCGCCGCCCCGCCGAACACCACGATCCGGCTCCCGCCCGGCGAGTACCGGGTGGAGAACCTCACGGTCTCGAAGCCGCTCACGATCCGGGGGGCCGGGACCGGAGGGAGCGCCGCCGCCGACGAGGGCGGAGCCGACTCCGACGCCCCCGCGACCGTCCTGCGCGGCGACGGCACCGGCACCGTCCTGCAACTGCGGTCGGCGGGAATCGCGGTCGCCGACCTGCGGGTCGCGGGCGTCGGCCCGAACGGCACGGCGCCGGAGGCGGCCCGCAACGCCACCGGGTGGGACGCGCCGGTTCGCGCGGCCTACGGCTACGGCGACGCGGGGCTCACGTTCGCCCGCTCGAACGGGTCGCTCGTCCGGAACGTCGCCGTCGACACCCCGGCCAACGGCGTGCTGGTCCGGGACAGCGCCGACGTGGTCGTCGAGCGCCTGCGCGTCACGGGCAGCGAGGAGTGGACAGAGGGGTTCATGGGGGTGCTGGCGATGCGCTCGCGTCTCGTCGTCCAGGACTCGGCCGTGGTCGGCGGCCGCGACGGCGTCTACACGCACCGCGCCCACGGCCTCGTCGTCCGGAACAACAGCATGCGGGGCCTGCGCTTCGGCGTCCACGAGATGTACACCTCCGACGCGCTCGTCGCGAACAACACGGTCCGGGACGCCTCGACCGCGGGCCTGATCGTCATGACGCGGCCGGCCGGGAACGCGCTCGTCGGCAACGACGTGCGCGACTCCCGGATCGGCATCTCGGCGACCGGCAGCGCCGCCTACGTCGCCGGGAACGTCCTCGCCGGCAACGAGTACGGCCTCTACGTCAACGGGAAGCGCTCGCTGTACGCCCGGAACGCGATCGCCGGGAACGCGGTCGGCGTGCGCGCCCAGACGATCCTCCCCACCAACCGGGTTGTCGGCAACGACGTCGTCGACAACGGGGAGCAGGTCGCGGTCGGCGGCGGTCCGCTCCGCGTCTGGACCGTCGACGGCCGCGGCAACTACTGGGGCCCCCTGCCGATCCTCGACCGGGACGGCGACGGGATCCTCGACCGCGCGTACGCGCCGACGGGGCCGGTCGACGGCGCCCTCCACCGGTCGCCCGCGGCCGCGACGCTCGCCGCCTCGCCCGCCGCGGAGTTGCTCCGCGCCCTCCAGGCCTCGGTGCCGGGGCTGCGCCGGGCCGGCGTCGTCGACACCGCGCCGCTCGCGTCGCCGGTGCGGCCGGCGGTGCTCGACGGGATCGACGCCGGCGCCGCCGGCGGCGCTGGGGGCGCCCCCGATCCGGGACCCGCGGGCTCCCCGCCGAACGCCACGGCGACGACGCCGGACGGGGGGGTCGGGGCGTGACGGCCGGCGACCCGGCGCTCGCCTGCGAGGATCTCGGCTTCTCCTTCGGGAGCCTCCGGGTGCTGGACGGCGTCTCCTTCGAGATCGAACCGGGGGCGGTCGTCGCGCTCGTGGGGCCGAACGGCTCCGGGAAGACGACGCTGCTCCGGATCGCCGCCGGGGTGCTGTCGCCCGACGCCGGCCGGGTCAGCTACCCGACCGGCGGCCCCCGGTCGGTCGGCTACCTCCCCCAGTCGCCGGCGTTCGCCCCGGGCTTCTCCGCGCGGCGGACCGTCGCCTTCTACGACTCGCTGGTCAAGGGCGGCGACGCTCCCGACGACCTGCTGGCGCGGGTCGGCCTGACGGACGTCGCCGACCGCGACGTGGCGGCCCTCTCCGGGGGGATGACGCGCCTGCTCGGCCTCGCCCAGTCGCTCGTCGGCGACCCGGGGGCGCTCGTCCTCGACGAACCGACCAGCGGCCTCGACCCGGCGATGACCCGCCGGCTGTTCGACCTCGTCGACGCCGCGACCGAGGCGGGCGCGGGCGTGCTCGTCGCCACCCACGACCTCGCCGCGGTCGACCGCGTCGCCGACGAGGTGCTGTTGCTCGACGGCGGGCGGTTCCTCGTCCGCGGCACCCCCGACGAGATCCGGGCGGCGGCCGACGCCGACTCGCTCGACGACGCCTTCGTCGCCCTCGTCGGCCGCGAGGACCGCCGCGTCCGGTCGGGGGCCGAGACCGACGCGACCCCGTCGGCGCCCGTCGCCGGCGACGGCTCGACCGACGGCGGTGGCGGATCGACAGACGCGAGCACGACCGACGCGAGCACGACCGACGCTGGCCCCGAAGCCGGCCACGACGGCTCGACCGACGGCTCTGGGGGTGGCGGCGCGTGAACGACCTCGCGCGGACGCTCGCGGTGGCCGAGCGCGAGTTCCGGACCCTGCTCGGCTCGCGGCAGTTCCTCGCGCTCGCGGTCGGGTTCCTGCTCGCGGTCGTGGGGTTCGTCCTCGCGGGGGCGGGCGACCGCGGCTTCGTCCTGCTTGGCCTCTCGCTGTTGACGCCGCTGGAGGTCCTGCTCCCGGTGCTCGCGGTGGCCGTCGGCTACCGCGCGATCCTGGAGGACGCCCGCCGGGGCGAACTCGACACGCTGCGGACCTACCCGCTCTCGCGGTACGCGTACGTCGGCGGCGTCTACCTCGGCCGCCTCGCCGCGCTGCTCCCGACGGTCCTGCTCGCGCTGGCCGTCGCGGGCGCGCTGACCGCCGTCGGCGCCGGCCCGGCGACGGGCGTCGTCGCCAGCCACACCACGGTGGACTCGCCGCTGCTGTACGTGCGCTTCGTCCTCCTCACCGAGGTGTACGCCGCGGCGCTGCTGGCCGTGGCGGTCGCCCTCTCGTCGGTGGTCCGCTCGACCGTCGGCGCGCTGGCCGCGGCGGCGACGGCGCTGCTCGTGCTCGTCGTCGGATTCGACCTGGGTCTCGTCGGCCTGCTGGCCGGCGGCGACGGGCCGGTCCCGGGCGCGCTCGTCGCGGCCAGCCCCAACGGTGCGTACCGGGGACTCGTCCTCGAACTCGTGGTCCACGTCGTCACTCCCGAACGACTGGGCGCGGCCGCTACCCCCGTGCTCTCGCTCGGCAGCCTCGGCCTCTGGACCGTCCTGCCGCTCGCCCTCGCCGCCGCCGCCGTCTGGCGGGACTGAGCACCGGCCGGCGCCGGATGTCCGGTCGACGTCCGGCCTCCCCGGTCGACTCCCCCGAACGGTCGGGGTCGTGACAGACGAAAAAGTTAATCGCGTTGTTACGAGACACCTCGTAGGGGCGAGTATACGCATGGCCATCCAAGCAGCTCTCAGGCAGACCGCCCACCTTCTCGACGAGATCGAGCGGTCGGGCGTCACGGTACAGTCGGTGTCGATGCCCGACCAGACGATCGGTTCGGACGGGCGCCTTCAGGCGTCGGTCACGGTCGAAATCCCGTTGATGGAACACGTCGAGCCGGACGCGTCCGTCAGCGTCGTCGGCCCGGGCGGGGCGGCGCTGGTCGACGAACCGATGACGATCTCCCTGCAGGTCGAGGTCGACGTCTCCGGGGTGAAGGCGCCTCGCATCGAACCGCAGGATTCCGGCGCGGCCATCGTCGCCGACGCGACGGGGGCGATGCGGCCGGACGCCGCCGACCGCCCCGACGGGGGCCGCGACTCCGACGGGGGCGTCACCGGCCGCACTGACGAGGGCGACGACGCCCAGTCGGCCGACGACCGCCGGGCGCCGGACTCGGACGACGCCGAGGCCGCGGTCGCCTCCGAGGTCGACGTCGCCTCGGGGGCCGACACGGCCGACCGAGCCGGGGCTGACGATGTCGGGGCTGACGGCGCCGGGGCTGACGATGTCGGGGCTGACGGCGCCGGGGCTGACGGCGACTCCGGGTCGGCGGCTGCCGACGATCACGCGGGCGCCGACGCGGCCGACGACGAGCCGAGTGCGGGTCCAGATGGAGTCGACGACGCCGACGCCGGCGAGACAGGAGGGACCGACGAGACCGTTCCCGCCCACCGCGACCCCGAGCGGCTCCGGGAGGCCTACGCGACACACGACACGTTCAAGGAGATGACGGCGGCCCTCGGCGTCGACGTGACGCCTCAGACGGTTCGCCACCACATGATCAAGCACGGCATCCACGAACCGGCGCCGAATGCGGGGTCCCTCGTCGCGGGCGAGGGCCAGCCGACCGCCGCTCCGGGCGCTACCGCCGGCTCGGACGCTCCCGGCTCGGACGCTCCCTCCGCGGACGACTCCGAGGAGGCACCGACTGCCGAGGGGAGCGACGAGGCGGACGGGACCGACGAAGTCGAGGAACCCGACGAGTCCGACGCGACTGAAGGGGCCGACAGGGCCGACGACGGGGATACAGCGGACCTCGACGCCGCCGAGGACGAGCCCGTGCCGTCGCTCGACGACGTGGACCTGGAACTGCTCGGCGAGCAGGGGGTGACGGTGCCGGAGGTCAGGGAGGCGATCGCCTCCTCGACCACGCTCTACGAGACCTGCAAGAGGCTCGATCTGGATCGCGACACCGCGACGCGAATCCTCCAGGAGCTGAACCTCCTCGACCTCGTGACGGGGCGGCTCGCCACTACCGCCGAGCGGGAGGTCCCCGAGACGGAGATCGACGCCCGGATCCGGGCCGCGGCCGTCCGCGAGTCCGGCGACGCCTAACGGGGATCCCCCGCGGCGCGCTCGCACATCGCGTCCGTCGCACCCCCCGGTGCGCTCACTCGTCGCGTCCGTCGCGCCACGGGTCGTCGTCGCCCGGCCCGGCCCACGGATCGTGTTCCTCGTCCGTCTCCCGGGTTTCGTCCGCCCGGCCGTCGGCGCTGGTATCCTCCTCGCTGGCACCCCCCTCCTCGCTGGTATCCTCCCCGTCGCTCGTCGTTCTTCCCGCGCCCGTCGATCCGTCCTCGACAGCCGTCGATCCCCCCGCGCTCGCCGCGCCGGTTTCCTCCCCGTCGCTCGCGGGAGCGGCCGCGGCGGCGGGCGCGTTCGCGCCGGCGGCGTCGGCGGGTTCCGCCTCGGTCGGGCGCGGGCAGTCGTAGGTGTCCCTGACGGTGTCGGCGAGCAGGCCGCCCTTCTCGAAGGCGACGTAGACCAGCACGAACGGCTCGTCCGCCGGTCGCATCACGAACACCTCCCGGGGGCCGTCGTCGTCGCTGGCGGCGTCGACGCGGTCGACGAGCGGGTCGAGCGGGCGGACGCCGGTGCGGAACTCCTCGAACAGGTCCCTCGCGCCGGCCTGCTCGGCGAAGACGTACAGCGCGCCGTTGGGCTCGCCGTCGACGTCGCGGGTCACCCGCGAGTTCATCGCCTCGCCCGCCCGGTGGGTCGCCGCCCACGTCTCGCGGGCGGCCTCGAAGATCCCCGTCACCGAGGGGCAGAACTCGAACAGCGTCCGGTCGACGACCTCGACGGCCGCGAACCGCGGCGTGCCGTCGGCCCAGGCGAGGCGCACGTCGACCACGTAGCCCGCGCGCAGGTTCGCCACCGTCGCGGCCAGGTCGTCCCCCTCGTCGGCCCGGTCCCGGTGCCGGCCGTCGTCGTCGGCCCGGGCGTCGTCTTCGTCGTCGGTCCGGGCGTCGCCCGCGTCGTCGACGGCCGGGTCGCCTTCTTCGTCGCCCGCGCCGGGGACCCGAACGTACACGGGATCGAACGACTCGACGTCGAGCAACAGCAACTCTCCGTCGTCGTGGGGCCGGCCGAGCACCCGGTACCGACCGTCCGTCGAGGGCTCCATGCCCGCCCTTGGCCGCTGTGACGCCAAAGGGTGTCGGTTCGGGGGCGCGTCGCCGGTCGAGGGCCGGCGGCTCTCCCGCGCCGCCAGCGTCGCCGGCGTCGCCGGCGCCCCGCCTCAGACCCCCTCGACCAGCCGTTCGAGTTGCGCCGGCGGGACCGCGCCCCGGGCCGCGTGGCCGTCGTAGGCGAACGTCGGCACGCCGGTGACGCCGTCGCGCCGGGCTTCCGCGAACCGCTCGCGAACCGCCTCGCGCAGCGCCTCGTCGTCGAGCGCCGCCCGCACCGCCTCGGCGTCGACGCCGACCTCGGCGGCCAGGTCGACGAGCACGTCGGCCTCGTCGACGTCTCGACCGTCCCGCCACAGCGCGTCGAAGACCGCCTCGTCGAACGCGAGCCACGTCTCGTAGTCCCGCTCCTCCTGCAGGCGGTAGGAGACGACCTGCGCGGGCAGGGAGTCGACGTCGGTCGCCAGGTCGAGGTCCATCTCGACGTCGTACTTCTCGGCCAGTCGGCGCACGTTCCGCCTGGCCTGCTCGAAGTACTCGTCGTCCTTCCCGTCGTCGACCGAGTGGTCGATCGTCCCGTCGGGCCGGCGCTTCTCCGCCCGGAGGTCGAAGGGGTGCCAGTCGATCCGCAACGCCTCCTCGCGCGTCTCCTGATACTGCGCCAGCGACGCACGCCCCAGGTAACAGAACGGACAGACGTAATCCGAGTAGACGACGATCGTGGACGCGTTCGGCGACATTGTCGACCGTACGGTTCGCGGATACAAAACGGTGTTTCACTCCGGGTCACCGGCCGCCCGAGCGTCGCCGTGCCCCCCGCAACGCACTTTGCCCGCGCCCCCGACGTACGCCGCGATGTCGACCATCTACCTGGAGGACGTCGAGGCCGGCGAGACGCGCGAGCTGGGCACCTTCACCCTGTCCGAGGAGGAGATCGTCGCGTTCGCAGAGCAGTACGACCCCCAGCCGATCCACGTCGACCCTGCGGCCGCCGCCGACTCGATCTATGGCGGCGTCATAGCCAGCGGCTGGCACACCGGGGCCTCGTGCATGCGCCTCCTCGTCGACGGCTTCCTCGCCGACGCGGCGAGCATGGGCGCCCTGGGCGCCGAGGAACTCCGCTGGCCGAACCCGACGCGACCCGGCGACACGATCTCGGTGCGAAACGAGATCCTCGAGGTGCGCCCCTCCGAGAGCCGGGACGACCGTGGCTACGTCCGCAACCGTACCGTCGGCGAGAACCGGGACGGCGAGGTGGTCATCGAGTGGACCGCCACGAACGTCCTCGCCCGGCGCGGCGCGGACTGATCTGCGCTGGACCCGATCCGGGCCGCCGACGCGTGCGGGATCGTCTGCACGCGCCAGAAGTGGTGTTTATTGCCGGAGATCGCGTTACTGCTCTCCATGCCCGTCAGTTCGAACTTCCTCGAACGGCTCGTGTTGCTCCGGCTCAACCGGGGCCCAGCGCCGATGCTCGACCTGTTCGGGGCGGCGTCGTTCGAATCGGTGGCCCTGGCGCTGGACCTCGACCTGTTCGAGACGCTCTCGGGGGCCGAGGGCCCTCTCGACGCCCCGGATCTCGCCGAGCGACTCGCGGCGCACCCGGCCGGGATCGCCATGCTCTGTAACTTCCTCGTGACCGAGGGTACCTCGCGAGGGAGGGTGACGGCTTCCGGCTCACCGGCATGACCGAGCGGTGGCTCCTCGCCGAGTCGCCGACGAACGTGGGACCGTGGCTCACCTTCTGGAAGGAACTCGTCTTCCCCTTCTGGGAGAGGGAACTCGAGACGGCGGTCCGCGAGGGGGAGCCGAGCCGGTCCATCTACGAGTGGTTCGACGAGGATTCCGCCCGCTGGGATCTCGCGCAGGCGGGCTTCCGGGCCACGGCGTCGCAGCTGGTGGACGACGTGGCAGCTACGGTGACCGTCCCCGAGGGGCCCGCCCGCTTGCTCGACGTCGGCGGCGGGCACGGGTTGTACGCGATGGAACTCTGCCGCCGTCACCCGGAGCTTTCGGCCACGGTCTTCGATCTGCCGGGCGCCGTCGAGGCGATGCGAGAGGCCGTCCCCCCGGAACTGGCCGACCGGGTCACCGCGCGGGCCGGAGACTACCGCACCGACGACCTCGGCGAAGGGGACGACCTGGCGCTGGTGTTCAACGTCGTCCACGCCCACGACCCCGCCGAGAACGCGGCGCTGTTCGAGCGCGTCGGCGACGCGCTCGCGCCCGGCGGCCGGATTGCCGTCCTCGATCAGTGGGAGGGGAGCGGTCGGACGCCGGTCGGCCGGGCGGGCCTGCGATTCGTCGCGCTGACCTACCTGACGACCCTCGGCGCCACCGTCTACAGCACGGACGAGGTCGCCGACTGGCTCCGATCGGCCGGCTTCACCGACGTCCGGACCAGGAGCGTCGGGCCGCTCTCCGGGATAGGGGTCGTCGAGGGGACGCTCCCCCGAGGATCGCTCCACGACGAGCCATCGTCTCGCGCCGTCGGGAGAGACACCGACCGATCACACCGCCCGGAGCGGCGCCGAACGGTCACGATCACTGGAGAAACACCGAACGTTCATAATCCACGGTGGGTAATCGACGGGCAAGATGGATGGGCACGTCACGGTTTCACACCTAGAGAAGGTCTACCAGTCGGGTGAGGAGGAGACCAAGGCGATCGAGGACCTCTCCTTCGAGGTCGAGGGCGGGGAGTTCCTCAGCGTCGTCGGCCCGAGCGGGTGCGGGAAGAGTACGCTGCTCTACCTCATCGCGGGCTTCCTCGACGTCTCCTCGGGCGAGATCGCCGTCGACGGCAAGACCGTGGAGGGTCCGGGCACCGACCGCGGGGTCGTCTTCCAGGACTACGCCCTCTTCCCCTGGCGCACCGTCATGGAGAACGTCACCTACGGGTTAGAGGAGAAGGGCTACGACGAGGAAGAACAGCAGACGGAGGCCCAGCGCTACATCGACATGATGGATCTCACGGGGTTCGAGGATCGCTACCCCAAGGAGCTCTCGGGCGGCATGAAACAGCGCGTCGCGCTCGCGCGCACGCTGGCGTACGAACCCCAGGTGTTGCTGATGGACGAGCCGTTCGGCGCGCTCGACCAGCCGCTCCGCGAGGCGCTCCAGGACCACCTGCTCGACATCTGGCGCGACCTGAACAAGACCGTGGTCTTCATCACCCACGACGTCGAAGAGGCGGTGTACCTCTCCGAGAAAGTCATGATCATGACCCGGCATCCCGGGACGAAAAAGGAGGTCCTCGACATCGACCTCGACCGGACCAACTCGCGCGAGGAGATCATCACGTCCCAGGAGTTCAGCGACGTGAAAAACGACGTCTGGAAACTCCTCCACGAGGAGACGGACACGGAAGTCAGGGCCTGAACCATGGCAGGCGCAACCTCGGAGGTTTCGGACGTCCTGTCGGGCGAACTCCCGGCGCCAGTCGAGTTCGTCGTCCGCTGGTTCCCGCTCGTCATCGTCGCGCTGTTGTGGGAACTCGCCAGCGGGTGGGTGGTCGCGGAGTCGATCCTCCCCGCGCCGTCGGCGGTGTTCCTCACGCTCGTCGAGATGTTCGCCTCGGGCGAACTGATCGCGGCGCTCGGGATCTCGCTGTACCGCGTCGGCATCGGCATCTCGCTCAGCATCGCCGTCGGCGTGCTGCTCGGCATCGGCATCGCGCGCTCGGAGTCCGTCGAGAACTTCTTCGACATATTCCTCGCGCTGCTGTACCCGGTGCCGAAGACCGCGCTCGTCCCGCTCGCGATCCTCTGGCTGGGGCGCGGCACCGGGACGGCCATCCTGATCATCTTCCTCGCGTGCCTGCTCCCGGTCGTGCTGAACAGCTACAACGCCGCCAGAGGGGTCGATCAGAACCTCATCTGGTCGGCCCAGATGATGGGGACCTCGGACCGTCGGATCCTGTGGAAGGTGATCATCCCGGACACGATCCCGAACATCGTCACGGGCATCCGGCAGGCGATCCCGATCGCGTTCATCGCGCTGACCGGCGCCGAACTCATCGGCGCGAGTGACGGCGTCGGCGCGATCATCCTCTCGGCCGGCCAGCTCGGCCTCTACCCGCGGATGTTCGCGGCGATCGTGGCGATCTCCGCGGCGGCCTTCTTCGTGCTTCGCGGCTTCGACGAATTCGAACGGAGGGTGTTCGTATGGGTGTGAGCGTCGCCGACCGATCCCTCGCGGACACCGCGAAGGACGTCGCCACCTCGATCTACTCGCTGATCCTGGTGTTGATCCTCTGGGAGGTCGTGGGCCAGCTCGGCCTGATCTACTACAACTTCCTCCCGCCGCTGTCGGACATCCTCGTGTTGTTCTGGGAGCTGACGCTGTCCGGGCAGATGATCAACGAAACGATTCTGACGATCAAGCGCGCGATGGCCGGGCTGGCGATCGGGATCGTCCTCGGGGTCCCGATCGGTCTGCTCACCGCCCGCAACCGGCTGTTCAACTGGTTCTGGAACCCGGTGATCGCCATCGGCTACCCGGTGCCGATCATCGCGCTCATCCCCGTGTTCATGCTCTGGTTCGGCATCGGCGACATCTCGAAGATCATCCTCGTGGCCGTGGCGACGTTCTGGCCGGTGACGCTGAACACGCGCGACGCGACCCGGACGGTCGACGAGAACCTCGTCTGGTCGGCCCGGATGATGGGCACCTCCGACCGGAAGCTGCTGTGGCGAGTCATCCTCCCCGCCGCGGCGCCGGGCATCCTGACCGGCATCCAGATCGCCCTGCCGATCGCGTTCATCGCCACGTTCATCTTCGAGATGATCGCCGGCGGCGGCGGGCTGGGGCACCTCCAGATCCTCGGCGCCCGGCAGTTCAAGTCGACCCAGGTGTACGCGGCGATCATCGCCATCATGATCGTCGGTCTCGTCTTCGACCGCGGTCTCCGGTACTTCCGGAACTGGCTCCTCTCCTGGGAGTAACACTCCGCGGGAGGTTACTCCCCTGGGAGTGATGCCGCCCCGGGCGTGATCGCCGCCGTTCTCGGGGGCGGAGCCGACGGACGTCCGCCGTCCGTCCGACGCGGGCGGTAAACCCAAGACGAGGGAGTCACGACTACGCCCTGTCGCACGCCCGGGGAGTGAACGGGGTAGGGGTTCTCTCCCTGGCGCGCGGCTGCGCTATCCGCCGAGCGGCCGCGCCGGTCCCGCGGTCCGGGACGACCCGCCGACGGTCGTCGCGGTCGCGCTACCCCCTCGCCGCACCGGGCGAGTCGGCTCCCTACCGCCTCGCCGCACCGGGCGAGTCGGCTCCCTACCCCCTCGGCGCACCGGGCGAGGCGGCGACCCACAGCGGCCCGCCGTCTCGGGCGGGCCGCCTACCCACAGCGTTTTGTACGCCCACGCCCCGACCTCCGAGTATGACTGCGACGGGAATCGTCGGCGAGTTCCTCTCCCTCAAGCAGGAGACGGAGGCGGATCTGCTGGCGATGCAGTGCGGCGATTTCTACGAGTTCTTCGCCGACGACGCCGAGACGGTCGGGCGGGAACTCGATCTGAAGATCTCCCAGAAGTCCTCCCACGGCTCGTCGTACCCGATGGCGGGCGTCCCGCTCGACGACCTCACGCCCTACCTGAAGGCGCTGGTCGAGCGCGGCTACTCGGTGGCGGTCGCCGACCAGTACGAGATCGACGACGGCCACGCCAGGGAGGTCGTGCGCGTCGTCACCCCCGGCACCCTGCTGGAGACGAGCGACGAGGCGGCCCAGTACCTCGCCACCGTCGTCGCCGGCGGCGACGGGCGCTACGGGCTGGCGTTCGCGGACGTCACCACGGGCCAGTTCCACGTGACCGCCGTCGCGGACGCCGACGAGGCCCACGCCGAACTCTATCGCTTCTCGCCCGTCGAGGTGCTGCCCGGGCCGACGGTTCGCGGCGACGACGACTTCGTCGCCCGCGTGCGCGAGGGCACCGACGCCCGGCTCACCCCCTTCGAGACCGAGGCGTTCGCGCCCGGCCGCGCCCGGCACGCGCTGGCCGAGCAGTTCGGCGGTGAGGCGGCCGAGAGCGTCGGCCTCGACGACGAACTCGCGGTGCGGGCGGCCGGCGCCGTCCTCGCGTACGTCGACGAGACGGGCACCGGCGTCAGCCAGTCGATGACCAGGATCCGCCGGTACGACGCCGCCGACCACGTCGACCTCGACGCGACCACCCAGCGCAACCTCGAACTCACCCGGACGATGCACGGCGACCGCGAGGGGTCGCTCCTCGACGCCGTCGACCACACCGTCACCGCCGCCGGCGGGCGCCTGCTCCGGGAGTGGCTCACCCGCCCGCGGCGCGACCGACGGGAACTGGAGCGCCGTAGCGACTGCGTGGGCGCCATGGCCCGCGAGGCGCTCGCCAGGGAGGCCGTCCGCGACGCCCTCGACGACGCCTACGACCTCGAACGCCTGGCCTCGCGGGCGGCGGGCGGGAGCGCCGGGGCGACGGAACTCCTGCGCGTGCGCGACACGCTCGCGGTCCTCCCCGACCTCGCGGCGGCGGTCGCCGAGTCGCGGCTCGCCGAGTCGCCGGTCGCCGACGTGCTGGAGCGCCCCGACCGCGACGCGGCCGCCGACATCCGCGAGGAACTCGCCGCCGCCCTCCGGGACGACCCGCCGAAGACCGTCACCGAGGGCGGCCTCTTTCGGCGCGGGTACGACGACGACCTCGACGACCTCATCGACCGTCACGAGTCGGCCAGGGAGTGGATCGACACGCTGGAGGAGCGGGTCAAGCGCGAGTACGGCCTTTCGCGGGTGACCGTCGACCGCAACAAGACCGACGGCTACTACATCCAGGTCGGCAAGTCCGTCGCCGACCAGGCGCCCGAGCAGTTCCGCGAGATCAAGACGCTGAAGAACTCGAAACGCTTCACCACGGACGAACTGGAGGAGCGCGAGCGCGAGATCCTGCGCCTGGAGGAGGCCCGCGGCGACCTGGAGTACGAACTGTTTCGGGAACTTCGCGAGCGGGTGGCCGCCCGGGCCGACCTGCTCCAGGACGTCGGCCGGGCGCTGGCCGAG
>ENA-ORDC01000223-ORDC01000223.1-marine-metagenome-genome-assembly--contig:-NODE-223-length-61647-cov-8.899432_pt1 | contig 61647 bp, 64 predicted proteins | sample MGYA00237783_ERZ508515 | MGnify/ENA primary metagenome ERZ508515 (study PRJEB26186, sample SAMN06268792) | marine metagenome | isolation source: Eden Landing Ponds, San Francisco, CA, USA | place...
TTCCGACCCGACCGAAGCCGACGATGACGAACTTCATGCGTGTGTGATACACCACCACTGGTAAAAACAGTTGGCCCACGTCGGTGGGCGGCGTCACTCGATCCGCGCCGCTGTCAGTCGTCTCCCTGCTGTCCGCCCTCGCCGTTGCCCCGACCCTCGCCGTCTCGCTCTTCGGGCGGCCCGGCGTCGACGCGCTCGATATCCTGGTCGGTACCGGACTCGCTGGCGACTGGTTTGAGAATGTACTTCCCGCTGTTGCCGGCCCTGTGGACCGTGATGTCGAAGACGAAGTCGACGCTACTGTCTGGGCCGAGCGTGAACGGCGTGTTCAGTTTCAGCCGATCGCTCGGGAGTTTGACTCGCTGATCGCTTCCGTCCGTCAGCGTCGCGTTGATGTCGCTGACGACTAGCCGAACCTGCGTGTACTCGCCAGCGGGCACCGAGAAGTTCTCCAGCAAGGACGCGTTCGCGCCCTGCAACTCGGTCAGATCGATCGATGTCCCGTTGACGTTCCGGGTGATCCAGCGGCTCTCGCCCGATTCACCGTCGTCTTCTTCGCTCTCGTCGCCCTCACGTTCCTCGTCGCCTTCTTCCTCGGAGTCGTCCTCCTCGTCCTCAGCACTCTCATCGTCTTGAGACGCAGCCGCCATCCCGGGCGTCGTCGTGGCCGTGAGCACTGCCGTTGCTTCTGCAGTCATCTCGGTAGTCGTCTCGTCTGGCGTCTCCGTGGCCGTCTCTTCTGGTGTCTCTGTGGCCGTCGGCTCTGGGGTCACCGTGATGATCGTTTCGTCATCGGAGTCGTTGCCGGCGTAGCGGAACTGGACTTCCGTGACGGTGACGTTCAGGTGTCTGAAGTCGTCGATATCGTTCGGGTCGTCGCTGAGATAGAACGAAACAGTTCCCGACCCCTCACCGTCAGTGCCCGCTCTGTCTGCCGGTCCGCCGTCGTCGGAAGCCGAGCCGTCGGCTGGGCCGCCCGCTGTCGGGGCGGCGCTGTCGGTTCCGGGCCCCGCACCGGCACAGCCGGCGAGGACGATCATCGTCGCGACGGCCGCGAGGAGGACTGTGCTGCGCATATCTAGAGGAGGTGATTGCAATCTAAAGGCCGTTGTGGCCGATCTGCCAACAGCGCTGCATTCAAGACTCGCGATTCGAAGGGCGTTTACTACGCGGCGACCGAGCAATGGCACACGATGCGCGTGACGTTTCTGGGAACCAGTGGGGCCGTCCCGACGGTCGAGCGCAATCCCTCGGCTGTCCTCCTTCGGCGAGAGGGCGAGCGCCTGCTGTTCGACTGCGGCGAGGGGACCCAGCGCCAGATGATGCGCTACTCGACTGGCTTCGGAATCGCCCACATCTTCGTCACGCACCTGCACGCCGACCACGTCCTCGGGATCCCCGGTCTCCTGCAGACGCTTGATTTCAACGACCGGACCGACCCGCTCGCGATCCACGCTCCCCAGGGAACACGGAACCGACTCGAAGACCTGATCACGGCCGCTGGCGACCGCCCGACCTACCCGCTTCGAATCCAGCAGGTCCAGCCCGGTGAGACCGTCCTCGACCGAGAGGACTACCGTGTCGAGGCCTTCGAGACCGACCATCGGACGACTGCAGTCGGCTACGCACTCGTCGAAGACGACCGCAAGGGACGGTTCGACCGCCAGAAGGCAGAGGAGGAACTGGGACTTCCACCCGGCCCCGAGTACTCGACACTCCACGCCGGCGAATCGGTCGAACACGAGGGCCGGACGATCCAGCCCGAGGAAGTCGTCGGCCCGCCTCGACCCGGCCGGCGGGTCGTTTACACCGGCGACACACGACCGACGGCGGCGACCGTCGAGGCTGCCGCCGACGCCGATCTGCTGGTCCACGAGGCCACCTTCGCCGAGGACCGGCGCGACCGGGCCGGCCAGACCGGCCACACGACAGCCAAACAGGCGGCCGAACTGGCCAACCGCGCCGGTGTGAAACGGTTGGCACTGACGCACATCTCGACGCGCTACGCTGGCAACAGCCGCCAGCTCCAGCAGGAGGCCCGCGAGGTGTTTGAGGGCGAGGCGGCGTTCGTCGCCGAGGACGGCCAGCACGTCGAGGTGCCGTTCCCGGACGCCGAGTAGTAGCAGTCGAGGCGGCCTGGCAGCCGGCGAGTAGGACTGTCGAGGCGGCATGACAGCCGGCGAGTAGGACTGTCGAGGCGGCATGACAGCCGGCGAGTAGGACTGTCGAGGCGGCCTGACAGCCGGCGAGTAGGACTGTCGAGGCGGCCTGACAGCCGCCGAGTACCAGCCGTCTCGCGGCGTTACTCTCGGAAGCGCTATGACGCCCTGCAGTCAGTCCGCGACCAGCGGACAGAGCGGATCACTCCCGAACGGGTCGCCGGTCGCGGCGTGGGCTCGCGAGCGAGAGCCGCCACACAGATCACGATACTCGCAGTCACCGCAGGGGCCCGCGAATGTCTCGGGCTCGCGCAGTCGTTCGAACAGCGGCGTGTCACGGTACAGCTCGACGAGACTGTGTTCCCGAACCGAGCCACCGGACTCGGGCAGGAACCCGGAGGGGTAGACTTCGCCGCGGTGGCTGACGAAGACGAACCCCGAGCCAGCGCGGGTCGAGCCGACGGTGACGTCGCGCCCCTCAACCTCGCGAGCGACCCGGCGGTACTGCGGCGCTTCGACGGTGATCACTCGGTATGGAGCCTCTCGCTGGTGGCGATACAGCCAGGCCAGCACCTCGTCGGCCTCGCTGGGCGACAGCTGGTCGAGGTCGGCACCCCGTCCGGTGGGCACGAGGAAGAACACTTCCCACATCGCCGCGCCCAGTCGGGAGACCTGCTCGGCGATCGACGGCAGTCCGGTGACAGTCGTCGCGGTCACGGTCGTGTTGATCTGGATCGAGAGGTCGACTTCGTGGGCCCACTCTGCCGCGCGCTGGATCCGCTCGTAGCTACCCGACTCTCCACGAAAGGTGTCGTGACTGGCAGCGTCGGGACCGTCCAGCGAGAGCGCCATCCGACGGACGCCAGCCTCTGCAAACCGCTCGACGACCTCCCGAGTGAGATTCCCGGTCGGAGCCGGCGTGACCGCCGTCGGGAGTCCGCGCTCGTCGGCGTACTCCAGGAGTTCGAACAGGTCCGGGCGTTCGAGCGGGTCGCCACCGGAGAAGACCAGGATGGGCGAGGGGTGGCCGAACGCGTCGACCTGCTCGATCAACGCCATCGCTTCCGTGGTCGTCAGTTCGTCGGGATCGCGCTCGGGCTGGGCCTCGGCTCGACAGTGGTCACACTCCAGCCCGCAGGCCTGGGTGGTCTCCCAGGAGACGATCAGCGGCGTCCGGGCGAAATCGCGGGCCACTGGCGAGCCACCGGGGTGGCCGCTCTCTCCGTGGTTCGGTTCCATAGTCCTCGCTCTCCGCCGGGCTCCCCTGACTATTCGGGGGTTTCTCACTCACTGGGACACCAGTAGGCTTACCCGCCGGTCCCGCGACAGCTTTCCACATGAACCGTGGATTCTCCCAGCCGATCGTCAGGCGCGAGCTCGGTGCCGCGGTTTCGAACGCGCTCGTCGGACTGGTGCTGGCGGCGGTCGTCGGGATCGCGCCGACGCTCACGTGGCTGTTTCCGGTGTCCGCGGGCTTCTCGTTCGGCGTCGCGGCTGTCTCCGACCGAGATCCCGACGGGACGACGCTCTCGTATGTCCTGATCGGGATCGTTGCGCTGCTGTTCGTGGGATTGTGGCTCGCCGGTCGCCCGGTCCTCGGGGCCGTCCCGCTGGTGCTTCTGGGGACCGCGCTCGGGTTCGGCGGCAACCGGTTCGTCTTCGGCGTGCTCATGCCAGTCCCCGAACCTCGTCGGGAACGTGCCGCGTGACGCTCGATGATCGGTGGAGAAATGCGCCCGGATCAAGTACAATCGCCCATGCCCACGGCGGCCCGTTTATACCACGACGGAGTTGCTCTCGCCGGGACGGTCCTGCCGCTGGTCGGCGTGGTCGTACTCGGCTGGTCGCCGGCGGCGGTCCTCGGGATCTACCTGGTCGAGCTGTGTTCTGTCTGTTTCTGGACGGTGCTGCAGGTCCCGTTCGCGACGAAGCGACCCAACAACGCTCTCGACGAGGGGTTCGAACTCCTGGGACCGTTACAGGCAAAGCGTGGTGGGACGCCGCTACCGGGTCCCTTCCCGCCGGTGTACCTCCGGAACGTCCCGGTTCTTGTTACCGGCCTCGTCCTCACGCCGGTCGTCGCAGGACTCGGGTTCGTCCTGTTCGCGCTCACGCGCCCGACGATCACGGAGTCGGTCGCGGCGACGATCCTCCTCGGAGGGAGCGTCGCCTTCCTCAGCCACGGCGCCACGACCTGGCGCCAGTACTTCCGGGATGGCGGCTACCGCGAGCACTCCCCGCGGTCGGTGCTGTTGACACCGTTCAAGTCGCTGTGGGTCGTCGGCATCCTGTTCGTCGTCTTTCTCGCCCTGGAGGCGAGTCGAGCGTTACCGAACTCCCGGATCGCTGTGATCGCGCTTGCGCTCGGAAAACTGGGCTACGAGGTCCGGACACGCCGGATCGATCGCGACGACGGCCGGCGGAGCCTGTTCGCGAAACTGTACGGCAGCAAACGGACCGAAGTCGATCCTGTCCCCATCCAGACGCCGGATAGCGACCCGGTCGAGCGGGTGTCGATGTCCCGATCCGTGGCCGTCGTCGATGCGCTCGGCCACGGCTTTCGGTACGGCTTTCTCAAACTGGGCATCTTCGTCTGGGGGGCGGTCGCGCTGGGGGCGAGCGCTGGCAGTCCCGGAATCGTCGCGGCTGGGCTGGGACTCGGGGTCGGATTCGGATCGATCAGGGCGACGACACGGTATCTCCGCTATGGTACCGTCGAGTACCGCTGTCACCCCGACGTGATCGTCGCGTACGACACGCTTCTCGATGAGCCACAGGCGAGGATGGTGGGATCGGACGTCGCCGGCGCGACGGCCGAACGGGGACTCCTCGACCGTCTCCTTGGGACCGAAACGCTCGATTTCGAGGTCGTGGGTGCGGACGAGCAGCCGTCCTTCGACCTGATCGTCCCCGAAGACCCGGATACCGAGGACGACGCCGACGAGAGTATCCCGCTGTCGATGCCGCACCTTGCGGAGCCGACGGTCGTCACGGACGTCCTACAGCTAACGTGGATGCTCGACGGTGAGTGATCGTGGCTCGTGTGAACGCCCGTTTCGGTTCGCGCACGAGGTTTATATCGATCCAGCCCCCAACGACGAGGCGTGAGCACGCGAACAGGTGCCCTCGACGCGCTCGTCTTCGGGGTGGACATCCAGAGCGGGGACGTTCGCGGCGACGCGCCCTCCTACGCGCTGGTCGTCTTCGACGGCGAGTCGATCGACCGCGACGTCGTCTCCCACCGGAAACTCCGTCGGCTGATCGACAGCAAAGAACCGGCCATCGTCGCCACGGACAACATGTACGAACTGGCCAGCGACAAGGACGCGCTGGTCCACTTCCTGGGGGAACTGCCGGCCGAAACCAAACTCGTTCAGGTGACCGGCGACGAGCGACCGGAACCCCTCTCGCGAGTGGCCAGGCGTCACGGCGTCCCCTACGGCAAGGATCCGATGGAGGAAGCCGAGGCCGCCGCCCGACTCGCCGCCGCCAGCGTCGGCTACGAAGTCTCTGCGTTCACCAACACCACCGAGGTCAAGGTTGCCCGCGGTCGCTCGACGGGCGGCGGCGGTGGCTGGTCCGAAGACCGATTCACCCGGCGGATCCACGGCGCGGTCAAGACTACTGCCCGCGAGGTCGAATCGGAACTCGACGACGCCGGACTGGCGTACGAGAAAGACGTCACCGAGAAGTACGGCGGGTACTCGAACGCAATCTTCGAGGTCGAGGGTCGCCCGCAGGATATTCCTGTCAGTGAACACCGCAGCGGCGACACCCGGATCGAGATCGAACGCGAACGCCGGGATGGAATCGAGTTCCGACCGCTCGCCAAGCGTCGGGATCACGTTCTGGTCGGGATGGACCCCGGCACGACGACCGCCGTGGCCATCGTCGGCCTCGACGGCGAAGTGCTGGACGTGTACTCGACCCGAACCGACGACGCTGCGGCCGTCACCGAGTGGATCGTCGAGCGCGGCCGGCCGGTGGTCGTCGCCGCGGATGTCGAACCGATGCCAAACACAGTGGAAAAGTTGCGCCGGAGCTTCGACGCCGCCGGGTGGATTCCCGGATCCGATCTTCCTGTGGACGAAAAGCAGCATCGCACGCGCGAGGCGGCCTACGACAACGACCACGAACGAGACGCGCTGGCCGCGGCCCTCTATGCCTACGACGACCACGAGGATCAGATCGACCGGATCGCCAGCAAGGTCCCGCCCCAGGAGGAAGTCGGGCCGATCGTCGCGGACGTGATTTCGGGCGACCATTCTGTCGAGAGCGCACTGGAAGCCCGTGAGGACGAGGGGAGCGATGGCGGGGGCGACGGCGAGGAGCGTGGCCCTGAACCCCGCGAGCTCACTGCCGAGGAGAAGAAGATCAAACGGCTAGAAGCCCGGGTCGAGCGGCTGGAATCACACGCCGACGATCTGAAAGAGACGATCTCGAAGAAGAACGACCAATTGAGCGAGTACGAACAGAAGCTGAAGGAAGCGCGCAGTCAGGAGCGCACCGAGGCGCGCAAACGCCGGGAGGTCACCCGTCTCGAACGGGAGAACAGCCGCCTCGAAGGCGAACTCGACGAGGAACGCGAGCGCGTCGAAGAGCTAGAGGGGAAACTGGAGCGACTCAAGGCGCTCTGGAAGCTCGATCACTCGAACTTCGCGGATGTCTCCGAGAAGCAGGAGGGACTCGTGCCCGTGAAGGTCGTCGAGAAGTTCACGACCGAGGCCATCCGCGACGCCGAGGAGCGATTCGGACTCGCCAGAGACGATATCATCATGTTCCGGGACGCGACCGGGGCCGGCGAGTCGACCGCCGAGTATCTGGCTGATATCGAACCCCGGATCGTCCTCCGGAACGGCGGACTCTCTGATGCTTCCGACGAGGTGCTATTCGAAGAGCGCGTTCCCGTCGCGGACGCAGAGAAGATCACCGTGCAGGAAGTCGACGAACTCGCCGTCGCACGTGAAGAGGAAGTCGAGGCCGCTATCGACGACTGGGACGCCTGGGTCGACCAGCGCAAGGAAGAGCGCAACAGGGCGATGGTCGACCAGATTATCAGCGAGCACCGGGCCTCAGATCGCGGCGAAGGGTAGATCGAAACACGCTTTTTCCAGGGTGTCGAGCCAGTCAACTATGCTTCCACCGGAACTGTCCTCCCTACCGCCGTCGCTGCTCGCGGTATTCAGCCTGCCCGTTGTCGTGCTACTGGTGACGATCTTCGGCGGGATCGGCTACGCCGTCTACCATGACGCCGAGGACCGCGAGATCGGCCCGCCTGAGCTGTGGAGTGTGTTGATCCCGAGTCTGCTGACTGCGGGTCTCTTGCCGGGCGTCGTCGCGGGAGTCGGGTATCTGGTCGTGCGATGAGTGTGTTCGAAGTGATTACTCGTCCGGGTCGAGTGTCGACAGAGTGAACCCCCACATCACGTCGGCATTGTCGTCGCCAAGGCCCTGTTCGAACGTGTAGCCGTCACCGTGACGGGGCGGGTCCGTCTCGGGATGGGCCGTGACGATGAACCGCTGGGTGCTTGTTTCGTCAGGATCATATGAAGTCGTGCTCAGCCCACCGCCCACCAGATCGTGGGTGGGAATCCTGGACTCCCACCAGCCGCTGTCGGCCCGGTCGACAATCCCTGGGGCGTACGTCTCCGCAGGTAAGAGGACCAACCGCCGGCCGTCTGGGCCGAGGCCGACGTAGGAGCCAAAGGGCCCGTCCATCATCGACGTGGGCATCGTGAACTGTGATCGCTCGTCGGTGACGTTCTCGAAGGTCACTTCGATCAGGCCGGGGTGGGTAGTGGTGACTGGCTCGAGGACGTCAACGCTGAATCCTCCCGTGAACCCCTCCGGGAGCTTCACCTCGTCCGCGACCGCCAGGTCGTGAACGACATCACCATCCTCCATCTCACGTGCAGACAGATCGACAGTTCCCGTCACCTCGAACTCCCAGCCGTCTCGGTCGTCCCCAAACTCGCCTTGGGACAGCGTCTTCCCGATCGTAAACTCGTAGGTGCCCGGCTGGATACCGTGGGTCTCGTCTGAAATCGTGTAGGTTTCGCTCACCGTCTCATCCGGCGCAATCGACGTAACAAGGCCGATGGTGTACACGAACCCGATTCCACGGTGCGGGGACGTTTGGACATACCCGCTCTCCTCGTACGCGTCCGTCCATGCAGTGATGTTGTGTTCGTCATTCCGCAACGAGAGAATCCCGAACGGCTTGGGGGCACCCGTCGTCATCTGGAGCGTCTCCGCACCCTCGTTGGTCACTGAAAGCGTGATCGTGACGGATTCGTCTGCACTGACGCGATCACCCTCGATATCGAAGGAAACGTCGATTGGAGCGTCCTCGTCGACAGTGATGTCCCACTTCGAACCGACGTCGAAGCCGGCCATGCCAAACGAAACGTCAGTTTCGGCATAGGTCGGCTCCGGCGGGGTAGCGCTACGGTCCGGGATCGGATCTGCGTCCGACTGCCAGACACCGGAACGGCCCTCGCCCGACTCGATCGCCAGTAGCCGGCCGCCAGCGGTCACGTAGAGTGTTCCATCGGCGACGGCTGGACTGCTCACCGGCCACTGAAACTGAAGCCACCACTCGATGTCGCCCGTTTCGGGATCGAGTGCGTACACCCGATTTCGGGTCGTGACATAGACGGTTTCCTCGGTAACGACGGTACTGCCTGCTTCGAGGTTATCGTCCTCAGTCGTCCATTCGACAATGCCGGTTTCGACATCCACAGCCAGCGCCCGTGACACCCGCTCGCCGCCTTCCTGCTGTCGTCCAGTGAGATAGAGTGTCCCGTCGCGTGTCGAAATGTCTGTGTATCGAAAGTCCCCTTCGAGTGTCCACTCGTGGTCACCGGTTGTCACGTCGTGGGCGAACAGATTCTCCCGCGTTCCCACGACGACCGTCCCATCGGCCACGGTCGGTGGTCCGCCGGCACGATCGATCGTCGCCGTCCACTCGGTCTCGCCGCTCTCGGCGTCGAGCGCGATCAGGTTGTCGTTCCCGACAACGAACACATACCCCCTGGCCACTGCCGGTGGCGTGATCGTATGGATGTCGCGGCTCCATCGCGTCTCGTCACTCGTCTCGTCGAGTGCAACGATCGGGCCACCACCACCAGCGGCAGCGAAGACGGTCTCATCGGCGAAGGTAATCCCCCACAGGGCATCGACGTATTCGCTCCATTCTTGCGCACCTGTCTCGGTGTCGAGTGCAGACACCTCGTCCGTGGCTGCGTATACGGTTCCATCGTTGACTGCGAGAGTCCGTTCGAGATGGTCAACACTGTCGCCGATTTCTGTCTGCCACGTACGGTCGCCGGTGTCACGGTCGAACGCGAAGACGGACTGGTGCTTGAACCCGCTCCCAATATAGACCGTTTCGTCCTCGATGACCGGGCTCGTGGTGACGCCGAACGTGTCGCTCCACCAGCGAACCCGTCCGCCACCGTCCGGGCCGACTGCGGTCGTTGCACCGGTGTTTGCGCCGTCAGCCTGGAACTGTGACCAGTCACTGGCCTGCTCGACTGGCGTGGCAACATCATCGCCACCACCATCATTCACCGTAACGGTAGGGGTATCGTCATCGACAGTCTCAGTATCGCTATCAGAGTCATCACTGTCACTGGAACAGCCGGCCAGTGCTGTGACAACCCCGACTGCCACCCCATTGAGGAGGGACCTGCGGTACATACACGAATCCCACACGTCGGCTGATAAATGCCTTCTGTAAACACAAATCGCAGTTGCACTAACTCTTCCAGCAAACTAAAAATTTGTAGAAATTGATACATTGGTGTGGTATCATCGCCACCGCTGGTGGGAATTGACAGCCCACTGCTGTACCAGTAGCTGACCTGCGGTGAACGAGATTGAGAGGGCGGTCGAACAGATAGCTCGGAGACGGTTGCCCCCCGAGTTATGTAGCCGCCGCCCCACCACCCGGATATGGTCGTCGGAGACGTCACGACAACGTACTGGTGATCGGCGCGGGTCCGGGCGGCTACGTCGCGGAGATCCGACGGTTAAGCTGAGTCACGAAATAGCGAACAGTTTCCCGTTCCCACCTCCGACGGTGACGAGGAGGTCGTCAGCCAGCGCACACCCCCGAATTGGATTCCAACCCATCTCCTCGTTTTTGAGTTGCCACAGAATTGTTCCATCGGTCGGATCGACAGCTGTTACCGCTCCACCCTCGTGAATAGCATACACCGTGTCGTCGGTCGCAACACGGAACATAGATCCCAGTGGGGAGCCCCTTCCAAACGCTTCCGTCGTGTTGGTTACCCAGAGTCGCTCGCCCGTATTCCGGTCGGCACCGACAATATTCGCCCTGTCACGGCCGGTATGCAGGACAAGGACATCGCCGACAACCACTGGCCATCCGGTTCGGATACCTTCCTCTGGACGGGAAGCCCACTGTTCTTCCAGATTGAGATATTCCATTGACACGAATCGGCGGTTAGAGACATTCTCTTTCAACAAGGTTGCTCCGTACAGTGTTTCGTTAGACATGCTGGGATACACAGGCCTTGCTGATAGTCGGCCCCGAATTTCGCCGGTTTTCAGGTTTCTAATAGCGGCTGAATCCTGAATATACACTGCATCACCGTACACGATCGGCAATCGTGGTCCACAGAAGACATCTTTGCGTTTTTGCTGCCACAACACCTCCCCACTCGACGCGTCGATAGCCATCACGTGGGGTATTTTATCGAGAAGAGCGACACCGAGGCAAGATCGAGTTATGATGACGACATCGTGTACTTTACGGATCGCCGAAACACCGAACCCGAAGTTCTGTCGCCAGCGTTCATTTCCGGTTTCGAGATCATACGCACGGATCGTTGATCCTACACTAGCATAGAGGATCCCGTCGATAATAGTGGGATGAGAGATACGATCGTCAGTCTGGAATATCGGTGTCGAATCACCAGTCTCTGCATCAATTGCGAGAAACTCCCATGTCCACTGGTCGGCATTAGACACGTCGCCAGACTGAGTGTCCGGCGCAGAGATGTAGACGGTTCCATCTACTATCAACGGATGAAACGTCTGGTAGTCAGTCAATAGCCCTCCTGTATTTCGTTCGAACGTCCACCGAATCTCCGGATCGTCCGATGGGCCCGACGCATGCGGATTTGTGAACGTGTTACCCGTATCGTGACCCAGCATTCGCCAGTTCGGATCGTCGGTGTAGTGCGTTTCACCATCCGGAGGTGATCCGATCCAATGAGAATCCTTGACGGATATGTCCGAATCTGATTGCCGATCGGTCGTTACTGGAGGTTCACTGGTTACCCTCGTCGTGGACCGTCGGTCGGTTGTCGGACCGCTATCGGATGGCGTCGCTGTTGAAGACTCATCATTGGTCACGCAACCAGTACCAATAATCACCGCTGTCGCTATCGATGCGAGGATACTGCGCCGAGTATGACTAGAGGGCTGCCGTGCCATTAGAGATACTAAACTGTTACCTCAAATCTTTCTTCGACTCTGTACATTGACGTTGCGACTGTAGTTGGATAAAGCCCTGAGTCTCCCTGATGAACACCGGCGACGTAACTGACTTTCCAATCGATATACGGTAAATCGACTCGGAGATAGTAGGGACCACCTGAGTCTCCACGATCAGTCTGATTCTCATCCAGAGACGGCCTGAAACCATTGGAACCGACTTCGTCAATTCCAAACCCTTCGTTACTACCTGTCCGCGCACCTTTTCTGACAAATGTTTCGTTCGATCTGGTTCCGTTATCCTCAATGTCGTTAAGCCTGTCCTGTAATGCGGTACCCCAGATCATGTCAGTTGTAGACTCATTCTGGGTTGCAAACTCGTAGTGAACGCCAGACCCATTAGTCGTATTTAGCGCCGCCGCGTCGAATACTTCGGGCCCAGCGGAACCTGTAGCTTCTTCTTGATCAGGGGTAAAATCGGCTTGTCCTTCGGGTACAGATCCAGAAATCGAGTTCGTGCTAAGAGAGTTGCTCTGTGGAATCGTGATGTTGTGTCCAGCGGTTACCATTTGCCTCGTCCCATCCTTGGCAACGACTGGCGTGCAGAGGGTTCCAACTGCTTCTATTCCACGATCCAAATTCAACTGACAGGCTGCTCCACCAGGGATATTATCATTCCAGTCATCCCAGTAAAGATGATTAGACATATCAACTCCATGGTTTGTTTCAATACCATAGCCGTCTTGCATCTCACGTGACATCGACGGTTCTGCCTTAGGCCGCTCGATATCCACCGGAATCTCACGTTCCTGGGCAAAACGCGAACGTCGGCCGGATCTCGACCGGCGACCTGCAACGCCTTTCATCGACGCTGGAACCTTCTTATCGAGCGCACGCACGTCTGCAGATCGCAGATTCCCGTCGTCAGGCTGCTCCACCACAACCTTCTTCTCACCGTTGTTATCAGTTGTCACCCATACTGGATACTCACTATTGAGCTGGTGCTCAATACGTCGCCGGGCGTCGTGAGCAGCCTCAATCCGCGCCCACCGCCAGCGCGGAATCGTGTACACATCTGGCTCGCGCTCGGGTTTGGAACCCTCTTCGACGACTTCCTCGTGGTTTGTGTGCTTGAACGCTCGAATCCGCGGCACTTCGCGTCGCGGGTCATCGACTGCCTCCGCAACCGCACTCTGCGTGAGTGCGCTCGCCGTCGAAGCCGAGACCCCAAGCCCCGCGAGCGTCTTCAGAAATCCTCGTCGCCCCATTCGACCGAGTGCGTTCGAACTGAATCGATCGCGCATACAGATTACTCTCCCGTAGTAGTAGTAGTATAAATACTTTGTTATTTGGATTAAACTGCAATATTTATCTCACATCGGTCGGATGAGAGCACGACACAGCCAGCGAGGGACGTTTAGATCGAGCCACCGATCAACTCGACAGCCAACGCTCACGCGCATCATTTTATGCCTGCCACCCCACCACCCGGATATGGTCGTCGGAGACGTCACGACAGGGACGGACGTACTGGTGATCGGCGCGGGTCCGGGCGGCTACGTCGCCGCGATCCGCGCCGCACAGCTCGATCTGGATGTCACGCTGGTCGAGAAAGACGCCTACGGCGGGACCTGCCTCAACTACGGTTGTATTCCTTCGAAGGCACTCATCTCCGCAACCGACCGCGCCCACGACGTGCGCGAGTCCGAGCACATGGGCATCTACGCTGACCCCGCCGTCGACGTGGCGGCGATGAACGAGTGGAAAGACGGCGTCGTCACGCGGCTCACTCGGGGGGTCGAGAGCCTGTGCAAGCGCGCTGGCGTCAACCTCGTCGAAGGGCGGGCCGAATTCGCCGGCGAGAACGAGGCCCGGATCGTCCACCTCGGGGAGGGCGAGGGATCCGAAACTGTCGCGTTCGAGCACGCTATCGTCTCGACGGGGAGCCGACCGATCGAACTCCCGGGTCTGGAGTTCGACGGCGAACGGATCCTCACATCCAGAGATGTCCTCGCACTGGAGTCGCTCCCCGAGTCGATGGTCGTCGTCGGCGCGGGCTACATCGGCATGGAACTGGCGACGGTTCTGGCGAAACTCGGGACGGACGTCACAGTGATCGAAATGGAAGACGACGTGCTCCCGGGCTACGGGGACGACGTGAGCAAGGTGGTCAGGGATCGCGCCGAGGACCTGGGAATCGACTTCCGGTTCGGGCTGGCAGCGGATGGAGCCGAGCGAACAGGCGATAGCGTCCGTATCGAGGCTATCAACGAGGACGACGAAATAATCGCCTTCGAGGGTGAAAAAGCGCTCGTGGCTGTCGGTCGTACACCGGTGACGGACACACTGAATCTCGACGCGGTCGGTCTCGAACCGGACGACAGCGGCTTTCTCGCGACTGACGATCAGTGCCGGACAGACATTGAGCACGTCTTCGCCGTCGGTGACGTGGCTGGCGAGCCGATGTTAGCCCACAAAGCCAGTACCGAGGGAGAAGTCGCAGCGGAAGTCATCGCCGGCGAGCCAGCCGGGATGGACCAGCAGGCAGTTCCCGCGGTCGTCTTTACCGATCCGGAGATCGGCACCGTGGGACTGACCGAAGCCGAGGCCGAGGACGCTGGCTTCGATCCGATCGCCGAGACCGCTCCACTCCGGGGCAACGGGCGGGCGCTCACGCTCGACGATCGAGAGGGATTCGTTCGGATCGTCGCCGACGGCGAGGACGGTTTTATTCTGGGTGCCCAGATCGTTGCACCCGAAGCCTCGGAGCTACTCGCGGAACTGGGGCTCGCAATCGAGATGGGTGCCAGAGTAGAGGACGTCGCCGCGACGATCCACAGTCATCCGACGCTCTCGGAGGCGGTCGCGGAAGCCGCCAAGGGAGCGCTCGGCCAGGCGATTCACTACTGATCGCGGGATTCCATCTCTGCAGCCAGTCCGGTGTGTTTGATCCCCGTTACATCGACCACGTCGAGCGCGTAGATCTTGACGTTCCGCGACGGGCTTGCGGTCTGGAACAGTTCCGGTCGCCACGCACCGTCGAGGACGTCACTGAGGTCGCCCCAGCGACGTGGTGGGATCTTGCGGAATTCCCCTTCGAGGAAGACGCTCCGCCAGTTGAATCTCGTCTCCGCGCTGTAGACCAGAAAACTGCCACGGTCGACCTGCTCGGTCAGTTCCTCTTTGTGGCTCTCCGCTCCGAGAAGGTAGGTGAAATACAGCGACTCGCCGTCGTAGCCGTAGGTCAGCGGGAGTAGATACGGGACCGGACCGTCCGACAACCCCAGAATTCCGACCGATTGGCTATCGAGAAATGTGTCGATCTCCTCGCGCCGCATGGTCTCCAGGCCGTAGGGCTTGAGTTCCGGAACCGTCATACTAGTCGTTCGAACCCGACAGCCAAAACTCCCGTTCAGATTATCACTTCCCGAGAACGAGTCTCCACTTGACTTCTACTTTTATCTCGCTGGGGTGTCATCGCGAGCCCCAGGAGGCTCGCTACGGTCACCTCCCCCGAGAATAGCTGGGAAGAACACCTACCGCTCGGAGCAGTAGTCGACGAAGTTCTTGAGGATCTGCAGCCCCGTCTCACCGCTCTTTTCGGGGTGGAACTGTGTCCCGAAGACGTTGCCGGCCTCGTTGGCGACGACGCTGGCGAAGTCGGTGCCGTAATCGGTCGTCGTAACCACGGCTTCCTCGTCCTCCGGATCGGCGTAGTAGGAGTGGACGAAGTAGGCGTATTCGCCGTCTATTCCGTCTACCAGTGGGTGTTCGCGCTGGATATCGAGTTCGTTCCAGCCCATGTGGGGGATCTTCCTGTCGCCGGTGAAGCGCCGATTCGCTCCCGGGATCAGATCTAGCCCTTCGACGTCGCCCTCGCCGGCGTGCTCGGCCTCCTCGCTCGTCGTCAGGAGCATCTGCATCCCAAGACAGATTCCAAAGAGCGGTTTGCCTTCGTGGGCGAGATCAACCAAGACCTCACGGAACGGGCCGGCGTTTTCCATGCCTTCGGAGAACGCGCCGACGCCGGGGAGGACGATGCCGTCGGCCGCGTCGAAGTCGGCGGGGTCTTCGCTCAACTCGACGCTTGCGCCGGCGCGTTCGAGGCCGCGCGTGACGCTGCGGAGGTTCCCGAGGCCGTAGTCGACGACGACCACCTCGGCGGTGGTCTGGGACGTGCTGCTCATATTGGTTCCTGGTGGAGTATGCTCAAGGCCCTTTCCGTTCACGTCAGGAATTGCCGTGCTGGACTCCATTCTGGATAGTTGGCTCAGGGCGGTTGCAAGTGCGCCGCACACTCGCCAGGAAATACAGACACCAGCGCGAACATCGACTCAGGAACGTCCTCAGCATACCTGTAAGACTTCGGCTCTCGGAGACAACACCTCCTCGAAAGCCCTCACCACGTCTTCGCGCGGGTCGGCGGCCCGCTCGAACGGTCCGAGAGAGCGAGGCTCTCTCGCTACTCGCGGCCAGTGAGCGGCAGATCTTCGTTCGCTCCGCTCCGCGACTCACTCCGTTCGCCGTTCCGCATCGAGGGCTCCCTCCGGTCACGCCTCCCGCACCTCCTCGGTCGCTCGTCGGTTGACGAGCGACACGCTTTTTGACTGCCCCGCGGTGGCCGGGAGGGCGTTCCATCGCCCGACCCGGGGAAGGGCAGGGTTGCTGTGCTGTTGCGGTAGATACCTGGCGGATGAAAGGGCGAGACTCGCGTGGCGGTGAGTGAACGGAGTGAACGAACGGATGCGCTCGTCAGCAGGGCTCCCACGAACGCAGTGAGTGGGATGCTGACGAGCGTGCGCCAGCGAGTCGAGGGCTTTCCTGTGTGGTTTGCGGTCTATTCCCCGTGTCCTAGCCAGCGAGTCGAGGGCTTTCCTGCGTTGTTCCCGATGTAGTCTCAGTTTCCTAGCCAGCGAGATGAGAACAGTTCAGATCCCGGGCACAACGCGCTAATTCACAGCTTCTCCAGCAGTTTCGAGATTGCCCAGACGACGATCAGAAGCGGCAGAAACGGGAGGAGCAACAGCACCAGCCCCAGAAACACTGTCCAGCCGACGGCGTTCATCCCCGCGTCCTCGTGACTGCTATAGCCCGGCGTCACTGTCCGGATGACTTTCTTCACGACCGGCGTCGATGACTCCTCGGTCGGCTCCGTCTCGGCGGCACTCATGGGTTCAGGTAGGCGGGGTCGGTGCATAAAGACTGGCGCGTACGTGGGCAATACTTTCAACGGGATGGGCGTAGAATGGAATCGCATGGGCGATCCGCCGGCGACTACCGACGAACTGCTGACGGCAGTCCTCCGGGCGTTTCCGGACATCGGATTCGTCATCGCCGAGGACGGGACCTACGTCGAGGTGCTTGCGGGCCCCGAAACCGAAACACTGGGATACGAAGACCCCGAGACGCTCGAGGGCGAACGAATCTCCGATCTCCTCCCCGCGGAGACCGCGACGCGGTTCATGGGTGTCATCGAGGACGCCATCCGGACGGGGGATCTCCAGACGATTCGCTATCCGCTCGAAGTCGTCGAGGGACGGCGCTGGTTCGAAGCCCGCATCGCGCCGATGGAGACGAGCACCGACCGCGAGCACGTCGTCTGGATCTCCCGCGATATCACCGGTCTTCGGAACGAACTGGAGACACAGGCCCGGACCGCCGACGCTGTTATCCAGACGATCGACGACGTGTTCTATCTCGTCGACCCGAGTGGCACGTTGCACCGCTGGAACGATCGACTCACCGCGGTCACCGGCCACACCGACGCCGAGATTGCCGACATGCACGTCGCATCGCTCTTTGCCGACACTGACGCCGCGGATGTCGAGGCGTATCTCGAATCGGTCTTCGAGACGGGCGCTGCTACCACACAGGTGATGGTCGAAACCACGGCCGGCGAGCGGATCCCATTCTCGTTCAGAACCCACGCGTTCGACCATCCCGCACTCGGCAAGGTCGCCTGTGGGATCGGGCGTGATATCTCTGCACAGTGGGCACACGAGCGGACACTCCAGCAGCGGGGTCACCAGCTTCGGCTGCTGAATCGACTCCTGCGTCACGACGTTCGAAACGACCTCACGACGATCCGTGGCGGGATTGAACGTCTCCGGTCGGAAAGCGACGGCCACGACGACGTCCTCGCGCGGCTCGAACGCGCAACGGAACACATCGTCGAGTTGACCGAGACGGCCGGGCGGCTGGCCGATCGGATCGACGCCGAGGACAGCCCACAGTTGATTCCGGTCGATCTCCAACCTGTCGTCGAGATGGCTATCGACGAGGTACGAGAGCGGTATCCCAGAGCGACGATCGACTGTCGCGACAACCCTCCTATCGCCGTGCGTGCCGACAGCCTCCTCGATGCCCTTGTGACGAACCTGCTCGACAACGCGGTCCGGCACAACGATCGGACGGAGCCGACGGTGACGGTTTCCGTCGAGGAACACGCCGAGACGGTTGCGATCGAAGTCGCCGACGATGGCCCGGGACTCTCGGACACGCAGAAGCGGCGGCTGTTCGAGAGCGACGCGACGAGCGGGCAGGCCCCCGAAACTGGGATGGGGCTGTATCTCGTGGACCTGCTGGTCGATCGCTACGGAGGATCGATCACCATCGAGGACAACGAGCCGACCGGGGCGGTATTCGGGGTCGAACTACCGCTGGCGTAGCTATTCGAGGTGGACTGCCGGGCGGAACGGTTCGGCCTGACTGGCCTTGTCCGCGGGATCATGGGGATCCTCGTCCTCGGCGTAGACCTCGACCGCGGCGTCGAACTCGGCGGCGAGGAAGTCAGCGGCGACCTCGTACACCGACTGCTCGTCGATCTCTTCCATCGCATCGAGTGTTTCGTCCTCACGCTCGCGGACGACGCTCACCATCTCCTGGGCGAGGTCGTTGACAGCGTTGCCCTTTTCCCGGAGCGATTCGTTCTGCATGACCTTCCCCATGACTGCGCCGACGTCCGGGCCGGTCTCGACGACGGTTTCGAAGACCGTCCGCTTCCAGTCGGCGGCGACGTACAGCCGGATCGTCTCGGGGTCGGTGTCGGTCACGTCGACGATGTCCGCAACGTCGTCGGTCACGTCGGCGATCAACTGTTCTTCGATCTCGGTTCGTTTCGACTCGAACTCGGGGTCGGGCTCGGGCCAGGCGGCGTCCTCGACGGCCTTGCCGTCCAGCTGTTCGTGGAGCTCGTTGGCCACGAACGGGACGAACGGGGACAGCAACCGCAGTCGGGTCCGCAAGACCTCCTGCAGGGTCCACTTCGCGCCCGCCCGATCGGTGTCGGTCCGGCGACGGTACCACTTCAGGTGCTCGTCGAACTGGTAGAAGGCGGCCTGAGAGGCGCTCCGTGTCTCGAAGCGGTCCATCGATTCGGTTGCCTCACGGATCGTGCCCTGAAGTTTCGAGAGCAGCCAGCGGTCGATATGCGTCAGTTCGTCGCGGGCGTCCTCCGGAACGGCTGTCTTGATGACGTCCTGGGCTCGCGACCAGAACCGTTCGAGCTGGTCGCGGGTGGTCGAGACCTGATCGGCCCGCCAGTCGAAGTCCTGCCACGGCTCCGAGGAATTCAACAGGAAGAACCGCACGGTGTCTGCGCCGTACTGCTCGATGGCCTCACCCGGCAGGACGACGTGGCCCTTCGAGGAGGACATCGCCTCGCCCTCCAGCAGGCCCATCCCCATCACGGTGATCCCCTGTGGCCAGTTGGGCTCGTCGAACAACTCGGCGTGGTGGAACAGGTAGAACGTCAGGTGGTTCTGTATGAGGTCGTTGCCCGAACACCGGAAGTCGACGGGGTACCAGTAGTCCCACTCCTCGCGTAGTTCGAGGGCAGTCTCGTTGGGTTCTCGCGGCTCGGTCCCCTCACCGCTCGAATCCGAGGCGCGTGGCGCCTCGCTATCCCCGACGGCGTCGGGACCCTGGAACAGCGTGTCGAAGAAGTCGTGATCCATCTCCTCGACGGGCACGTCCTGGAGCCGGTGGGCGACGGTGTAGTAGGACATGTATATCGTCGAGTCGCTCAGGGGTTCGATGACGAACTCGTCGTCCCACGGGAGGCGCGTGCCCAGCCCGTAGTTACGAATGGCCGGCCACTCTTCGAGCCAGCCGATAGTGTGGTCGTACTGCTCGCGGGTGCTCTCGGGGATCGCCTCTAACTGCGAGACGGCGTCGTAGGCCTTCTGCTTCCACCCCTCGTCGCTGTAGCGGAGGAACCACGTGTCCGCGCGGGCCACCTCAACGTCGCCGCCACACCGACAGACGACCTCTTCGGTGTACTCGTACATCAGGTCGAACAGGCCTTCCTCGCGGTAGTGATCGCGGAAGCGCTCGCGGACGTCCTCGATGACCTCGCCCGCGAACTCGCCGTAACTGTCCAGCAGTTCGCCAGCGACGAACTCGTCCTGGTAGAGGTCCGCCGTCACGTCCTCCAGTTCGGGGTCGTCGCTCGACTCGATCCCGGCGCTCTGGACGGCGTCTCTCGCGGGGATCTCGCCGTAGCCCTCAATCGAGAGGATCGGGACTGGCTCGATGTCCTCGACTGCGTCGGGATCGATCCCGTACTCGCGCATGCGCTCGTCGTCTGCCTTGGCCTCCTGCAGGGCGACGTAGTCATCCGGGGAGTGGGCCGGGACGGACATGACGACGCCAGTGGCGTTGTCGGCGTCAACGAAGTCAGCGGGCAGCACCAGCACCTCGTCGCCGGTGACCGGATTCGTGACCGTCTGGCCGATCACGTCGGCGGCGTCGATCTCCTCCAGTATCTCGACGTCGCGGGCCTGCAGGTCGAACTTCTCGGCAGCCTCTTTCGAGATGAACCAGATCTCGTCGTCGACCTCGGCGAGCACGTATTCGGCGTCAGGGTTCACGTAGGCGTTGGTGACACCACGGACCGTCTCGGGTCGGAGGGTTGCCATCGGCGCGGTGACATCCCGGCCGTCGATCTCGGTTCCGAACTTGATCAGGGTAAACTCCTGGAATTCGGCGTCTTCACCTTCGAGCAGGTCGTGGGTCGTGACCGGCTGCTCCTCGTTGGTACAGTAGTTGACCGGGTTGAGCCCCTTCTCCAGCAGCCCTCGCTCCTTGAGGGTCTCGTACTGCCAGGTGATGAATTTTGAGTAACGCTCGTCGTTCGTGGTGAATTCGCGCCGCCAGTCGATCGACAGGCCGAGTTGCCTGAACCCCTTCTTGTAGTGGTTCTCGATGAAATATCTGGCATAGCCCATCGGCGTCTCCAGATCCTGCAGGGTGTCCTCGGGGACGTTGTAGGTGTCACGCAGGACCGACATCTGTTCTTCCTCGCCCTCTTTGAGGCGTTCGACGGCCCCGACGATGGGCGTGCCGGTGACGTGCCAGCCCAGCGGGAACAGGACGTTATCGCCCTGGAGTCGCCGATAGCGGGCGTAGACGTCGGGCACGGTAAACGTCCGGCAGTGACCGATGTGCATCCCGCCGCTGGGGTAGGGGTAGGGAACGGTGATGAACGTTGGTTCTGCCTCGCCCTCCTCGGGGTCGGCCTCGTAGCGACCCTGTTCGTCCCACCGGGTGCGCCACTTGTGCTCCAGGGCACCCGGTTCGTACTCGTCGTTGCGTGGCGGAGCGGTCATATGCCACTGTCCGTCGGACTCCCTAAAAAGGACTCTCATAGCGGTCGAACCGTCGGTACGATCCAGGCCGTCGACCCGCCCTTCCGGACGCCGGAGGATATTCAAAGGATCCGTGTGAACCACCCTCACGTGCGACGCAATCAGGGACGTGGGTCCGGATCGGACCGGTCGATCCGGCGCGTCGATTCACAAAACAGCAGTGGGGAACTGTCTCGGACTGCTTCGGGGATCGGTTCTGGCGGGCTCTCCGATAGTCGATCTGACGCGCCACTCGACAGCCAGCTTTCCGGTCGCTCGACAGCCATCGAGACCGACACCGTCTCGGGGACGATACTGGCGGTTCCGCAGGTCGAACTCGGGACGGTCGTCTACGACTACCAGCTCGACGCGGACGAGGGGACCGATCGGCGGCCGCTCGTGCTGTTCGACCTCGAAAACACAGGTCAGAAGCCACTGCGCTGGAACCCCGGCCGGACGCGCTTTCTCGGCACCGACGACTACACCTACCAGTCGGCGACACTCTCGCTCGACCCAGATCAGTTCGGCCCGGGCTGTCACACCCGCTCGGTGACGATCGAACCCGGCCGACGTGCCCGAGTCGTGACGCTGGTCGAGGACCTACCCGATGGCGTCGAGATCGAAGGGATCGTCCATCGTTTGCGGGGCAGTGACACGGGAGATGGACGAATCGAAATCACACTCGCGTAGGACATGGTCGAAGACCTTCACCCCGACGCGGCGACGATGGTCAAGCGACAACAGCGGGTACAGCGCCTGCTGCCCGACCGGAGTGTCCGTGGTTTCCGGTGGATCACTCGTCTGGGCGCGATGTTCCGCGACGCCCCACCGGTCGCACAGGTCGCAGACCGGACGATTCCCGGCCCCGACGGGGAGATGCCGATCCGCGTCTACCGACCCGAGGGCGAGAAACCTTTTCCCACGGTGGTCTTCTTCCACGGCGGTGGGTTCGTCAGCGGCGACCTGGAGAGTCACGACGCACTCTGTCGGTATCTCACTCGTGAGAGCGAGTGCGTGGTCGTCTCGGTTGAGTATCGACTCGCGCCCGAACACCCCTTCCCTGCTGCTGTCGAAGACGCCATCGCCGCCACGGAGTGGGCCGCCGACCACACGGACGCACTGGGTGGGACAGGCGACCTGGCTGTGGCCGGCGATAGCGCTGGCGGCAATCTGGCGGCCGTCGCTGCCCTCGCGGCGCGGGACCGCGGTGGCCCCGACATCGACTATCAGGTACTGCTCTATCCGGGGATCGGGACCAGAGAAGACCAGCAATCAGTGCGGGAACATTCGGGACTCGTCCTCTCGCAGGCAGATCTGGAGTGGTTCAGTGACTGCTACTTCGGCAGCGAGATCACCCGACAGAATCCGTATGCCGATCCGACCAGAGCCTGTGATCACTCGGGACTGCCGCCAGCGACGGTCCTCACCGCGGAGTTCGACCCGCTCCGGGACGGTGGGGTCGCCTACGCCGAGCAACTCCGGGACGCCGGCGTCGAGGTCAGACACGTCGACTACGAGGGGATGATCCACGGGTTCGTCTCGATGACCGACACGATCGGCCGGGCGACCGAGGCGATCGAAGACGTGGCGGGGGATCTGCGAGTGGCGCTCGGTTCGGCGTAAGAATCACTCGGAACGTGGCTCCCGGAGTGGTATAATTAGTGTAGAAATCCGGTGCGGAAATCGATCCACGTCTCCCGTTCGGAGTGACGCGTTCTCCGCCCGGCTACGCTACTCTCAATATGGAACCACTCTTTCATCTCACTCATTGTTGGATATATAGATGAATATTAATAAATGATAAATTGAAAACAAACTTAAGTTAAAGTGTATAGATACAATTTGCCTATGGGCAATAAAAGAGAAATTTCACGTCGAGAATTCGTACAGAGAACAGGCCTGGGAATGACGGGATTGGTGGTTGGGTCCGGAATTGTCAGTGGAAATTTACCAAAGAAAGGAAAGCAGATCCCGGACTTTGATCCCAAAGTTCGATCCGAAGTACGCAAAGCATCGAAAGTGATCCGGAATATCGAAAACCGGGGTCACCTTCAGCGCCAATGGGCCCACTTATCAGACCGACAGCGCGACACTCTTGTGGAAGCCAACGAGGTCGAGACTGTCGAAGTTGTAGTTGAGGAAACGGTCGACCCGGCAATTCGGACGGAGGGTTCCGATTTGACTGTTGGGACTAACAGTCATGTCAGCGAATCGAAAGAAGTCGCTGTTACCACCAGAGCAAAAAACATCTGGGGTGCACTTATAGCCAAGTTCAGGCACGAAGTCTACTGGGAATACAACTATTCCGAAGTTACTTACTTGGATGCATCTCACGAGGGGACGACGCACTGGCCGTTTTGGTCGTTCGCTGGATTATCATCGAAAAGTAGTAGGAGGCGAGGCTGTGCGGCAGAATCGACACGGGTTGGAAAGTTCAACTACTCAGTGACGAAGTATGGTCTTATTCAGCAGAAAAATATGGGGTCAGAGATTGACGTTCAATGCGATGGTGCGTGGACGAAACGGAAGATCTCATAACACGAATACAGATAATGTCAGTAAAACAAACAAACTCCCGATTTGATGGTTTAGACAGTCCAACTAGCTTCGGCCAGACTCGGATTCGAATACCATGACTGACGACCCAGCCACCCCACGACGCCAACGTTGGCGACGAATCGCAGCAGTTCTCGCCGTTCTGGGAGGGGTATTGATGGTCTTTCTCGCACTGGGTCTCGGTGTCGGTGGGAGCGGCGGCATCTCTCCGGGGGCCGTCGTCGTCTTCGCGGCCTTTGTCCTCGTCGGTGGCAGCTTGGCCGGTTGGGGAGCCAGGGAATTGCGTGGATGACTGATAGTGATCGCTGTACGTGTGTTCCGCATCGACCGCACGGAGTCGGGCGGTCGGAGCGGCAAATCGTTACAGCGGCCCGTATCAAAGTGTCGCTATCCCGGTTTCGATCAGATCCTGCAGGACGTCCTCGGCGTGGCCGTCGGGGTGAACACCCTCGTACGTCGCGATGACCTGGCCGTCGACGACGACGAACGTGGTCCGGGCGGCCGCGCCGTTCTCGACAGGAACATCGAACGAGTCGGCGACGTTCCCGTCGGGATCGGCCAGGAGGTCGAACTCGATGCCGTATTCCGCGGCGAATTCCCGGTGGCTCTCGACGTTGTCGGTCGAGACGCCGTAGACTGTGACGCCGGCCTCGCGGTAGGCGTCCAGCGCGGCGTCGAACCCTTCGGCTTCGACTGTACAGCCCGGCGTGTCGTCGCGGGGATAGAAGTAGACGACTGTCGGTCGATCATACTGGCAGACGATCCGCTCGCCAGTCTGGTTCTCCGCGGCGAACGTCGGGGCATCGTCGCCTGGTTTCAGTGGCACGTCCACCTGTGGGTCCCCGAGAGACACAGACGTTTCGGTCCGGCCGGCCAGCGGGACGGGTCCACAGACCCGGCCGCAACCGGAACACACATATCCGTCACTTGCCACAGACTCACATACTAATGAGCGCAGGGAAAGACGCACGACTCTCGCGCATCGGGACAGGGGGGCGACACCTCATCGTTCCCATGGACCACGGGATCACAATGGGCGCTGTCAAAGGCCTCAAAGACATCGAATCGACCATCGACGGGATCACGTCGGGCGGTGCAGATGCCGTCCTCACCCAGAAAGGCTTGGCAGAGCGGGTCCACCCCCACAAGAACGGCGCGGGCTACATCGTCCATCTGAACGGCTCGACGACGATCGGCCCTGACGAGGACGACAAGCGCCTCACCGGGACCGTCGAGGACGCGATCCGTGCGGGGGCCGACGCCGTTTCCTTCCATATCAACGTCGGCTCGGAGTACGAACCCGAGCAGATCACACAGCTGGGCGAACTCACGACCGAGGCCGGACGGTTCAACATCCCCGTCCTGGCGATGGCCTACGCCCGCGGCCCCGGTATCGACGGCTCGGATCCGGAATCGCTCGGTCACGCCGTCCGGCTTGCCGAAGAACTCGGTGCGGACGTGATCAAGACTGCCTACAGTGGCGACGCCGAGAGTTTCCAGCACGTCGTCGAATCGACCGCGAAACCGATCGTCATCGCCGGCGGATCGAAGGGGACCGACGAGGAGACCCTGGAGATGGTCCGCGGTGCGATGGACGCCGGCGCGTCGGGCGTCTCGATGGGGCGGTCGGTCTTCCAGCACGACGACCCCGAGAAGATCACCGCCGCCATCGCTGCCGTGATTCACGACGATGCCAGCGCACTCGACGCGATGGACGAAGCCGGGCTGGCCGTCGAAGCCTGAGAGCGAGATGACTTCGGGCCAGGCCCAATCGCTTCTGGTCTCGATCCCGAATTGTTATCTTATCTCCAACCGATTCTATGATATGAAGTCGCCACCGTCCGTCCTGAATCGATTCTCCGGGGACACACGGTTGTGCGTACTGGTCGGTGCGGTGCTCGGAATTTTGGGCACGGCTGCGATCTCGACAACGAGGACGATCGACACCACGCCGGTCGTGATCGGTGCGGCCGTCGCTGGCTTTCTCTACGACCGGGGAATCAACGGCGGACACCGGATCGGGACGTGGGCCGGCCTGCTCGGAACGCTCACGGCTGCCCCACTGGTCCCGTTGGTGCTGGGGTACTCGTGGCCGTTCGCGCTTTCGGCGGCACTGCTGGGTGTCGTGTGGGTCGTGTTCGGCGTCGTCTTCGGGATGGTCGGTGGCGCTGTCGGTGGCGTCGCCCGGTCGAAACTCGGTCGAGCCTGGCGTGGCTCCACCTCCGTGTGACCGCCTGTCGGTCGTCGGGGACAGGCCTTTGTGCTGGTCGGTCGAAGTGATCCGTCGTGACTGTAACCAGACAGAATGAACTCGATCCAGCGATCGAGACGTGTCCATTCTGTGCGTTCGAGGGGCCACGAATCGCCGTCTACCGCCACATCGAATCTGACCACTCTGACGTCGATCCGGACGACATCTTCAGCGACCAGATCGGCGCGCTCGACTAGAGGATCGTCGCCAGCCCGTCCGGCGAGTCGAACGTATAATCCGGTGTGTGTCCCGGATCCGCAGGCGCGTCCAGGTCGTGTTCGGCCGGGACCCAGCAGGCGTCCAGTCCGGCACGTTTCGCGCCGATCACGTCTGCCCGGTAGTCGTTGCCGACGTACAGGCCGTCCGCTGGGTCGCTGTCGAGTGCGTCCAGCGCCTCGTGGAACGGGTCGGGGCTGGGTTTCGGGGCGGGGCCGTCGCCGGCGTAGACGATCGTCTCGAAGGTATTGTCGAGACCGAGCACGTCGAGTTTGGTCTGCTGCGTCTTGCGGCTGCCGTTGGTCACCAGGCCGACGGCTGCCCGTTCGCGGGCCAGTTCCAGTGCACGGCGTGCGCCGGGCCGCCACTCGACGGCCGCGTCGTCTTTCACGTCGAGAGTCGCCCGGGCGAGTGCGTCGGTGTCGACTCCGTTCGTGTCGACGCGGTCGGCCGCTCGCTCGAACAGCCGCCGGAAGAAGTCGTGATCACTGTCGGCGTTGCCGACCTTGGGCCCGACCTCGCGGATGGTCTGGACGTCACAGAACGGGTCGATCCCCGCTTGCTCGAAGGCCGCGGCGTGGACATCCGCGTCGTCCTGGGTGGCGCGACAGAGCGTACTGTCCAGATCGAAGAGGACAGTGTGATGGGTCATTACACCGTATAGTGGACCGGGGACCAAGAGTCGTCCGGTGGTCGTCAGTTCGGTTCGGTCGTCTGTCTCGCGGTTTCGGTATCGTTCGTGGCGGCTGCACGGGCCCTTTCGAGCCAGGATGGTGGTGTGATCGAAACGTCGGCGCTCGTATCGATCCGGTAGTCTACCGTGTACCGTTGGTTTCCACTACCCAGCGGGTAGGTAACGGTATACTGAAGAGAGTGGATCAGTCCGCGTTTATCGACGACTACCCGGCCGTGGGACGGTGTCTCCGACTCGTTCTTGTGGCGCTCGAAGACGAACCCGACACGGCCGTTGGCAGTGGTTGTCCCGGTGACGTTCCATGATCCGGTATTGGTCAGTAATCCGAGCTGAGACCGTGAAATCGAGCGTTCGACAGACTGCCCCGGATCCTCCAGCCTGACATCGAAGCTGACGTTCGACTCCTCGTCGCGGGTGTAGATGGTCCCATTCGTGACGTAGGACTGGGTGACACGCGTCTCGCGAGTACCGTCGTCGGTGGTTGTCCGCTCAAATGTCGCCAGGGTGCGGCCGGCACGCCCCTGTCGGAAGGTCGTATTGTACACCCCGCGCAGCGACCGAGTACCGTCCTCGGATCTGTACCTGCTCTGATTATGGCGTACCACGAAGTCAACCGACTCGAGGACCGCTGTATTGGCCTCGAGCAGCCGTTGGGGGTTGACGATCCCGCGCTGGTCGGTCCCGGGCGGCATCTCGACCCCCTGGAACGTCGCGTCCGGTCGCGCTGTCGGCGTCTGCGCCTCGGAAGCTCCGCCGGTAAGCGGATCGTCGGAAAGAGTCCGTTCGGTCGTGATTGTCGGTGGCTCGGCGGGACTCACGTCGACCGCGGGGCCGTCGCCCGTCCCGTCGCTCGGTCCAGAACATCCGGCGAGGGCGAGGCCGAGCACACAGACGACAAGAAGGGCAACTCGGCGCATATCTATCCACTTCACGAAATGGTGATAAATAAACACCTGTTCGAGACCCGCGACCAGCGAGCCCAACATGTTGGTAGCAGACTCACCGTGCTCGCGACCCTTCGAACAGATATGAAACACACCGACAGATCCGCGTTCGATCCAGCACCGGACAGCCCCGTTGCACCACTCGTCCCGGGCGTCGTCACAGCCCTCACCATGACCGTCGCGTTCGGCTTGCTCGCGGCCGGGTTCGAGTTCTTCTGGGTTGCGTTCGTGGTGGGGTTTGGTGGTATCATGCCCATCGCGGTCGGGCTGGCCAAACACGCCGAGAGCGAACGTGACAGTGGCGAAAACGCCCAGCGAGACGACGCGCTTTCGGCCCTCCGCCGGCGCTACGCCCGCGGCGAACTCACCGACGCCGAGTTCGAGCGCCGACTCGAACGGCTCCTGGAGACCGAATCGACTCGGGACGGGCACGCGGTCGCCGACGACGCGCGGACCTCACGGCGACCAGTCAGCCAGCGGCGGTCGGAGTGATAGAGCGTCGGTGAGGCGGGGCGATCACCGTCGCAACGTCGGCTCCAACCGCCAGTCTCAAGCGCCCCGACTGCGAGCGTGCCAATATGACACGGACCGTGTGGCTCAAAGCCGACAGCGAGGTCGGCGACTGGGAGACGCGCAAGCGACGGATCACCGCCGGCCTGGAAGCCGGCGTCGACTGGGTGCTGGTCGACAAACACGACGTCGACCGCGTCCGCGAACTCGGCGAAGTCAACGTCGCCGCCTTCGCCGGTGGCGACGTCCACGTAATGGAAGCCGAGGGCGACGAGCCCGAACCCGACGCCCGGATCGTCGGCAAGGACGGCGAGGGCGACGGGACCGTCGACCTCCCGACCGATTTCTCCGGTTCTGCGGACCTCTCTGCACTGCGGGCCGAGGACGGTCCTGACGGCGGCTACGTCCGTATCCTGAGCAAGGACTACGAGGCCTTCGCCGAGGAGGTCGCCACAGAGGCCGACTACACCATCGTCATCGGTGACGACTGGCAGATCATCCCTCTCGAAAATCTCATCGCCCGCGTCGGCGAGGAGACAGATCTGATCACCGGCGTCCAGACCGCCGAGGACGCCCGCACCGCGTACGAGACTCTCGAAATCGGCGCGGATGGCGTTCTGCTCGACACTGACGATCCCGACGAGATCAGAAAGACCGTCGAGGTACGCGACGAGGCCGGCCGCGAGACGCTCGAACTGCAGTACGCCGAAGTGACGGCGGTCGAACAGACTGGTTCGGCCGATCGAGTCTGTATCGACACCGGGAGCCTGCTGGAACACGACGAGGGGATGCTCGTCGGCTCTATGAGTCGAGGGCTCTTTTTCGTCCACGCCGAGACTGCAGAGTCTCCCTACGTCGCCTCCCGCCCGTTCCGGGTCAACGCCGGCGCGGTCCACGCCTACGTCCGGACGCCGGACGGCGGCACGAAGTACCTCTCGGAACTCCAGAGTGGCGACGAAGTTCAGGTCGTCGACAGCGAGGGCCACACCCGCGAGGCCATCGTCGGTCGCGCGAAGATCGAGAAACGACCGATGTTCCGGGTCCAGGCCGAAACTTCCGAGGGCGATCGGATCGAGACGCTCCTGCAGAACGCCGAGACGATCAAGGTCCGCACCCGCGAGGGCCGCAAGGCGGTCACGGATCTCGAAGCCGGCGACGAGATTCTGATCTACTACGAGGATACGGCCCGACACTTCGGCGAGGCCGTCGAGGAATCGATCATCGAGAAGTAAGCGCGCTGTCGCAGCCGCAGGCCCGGCGGGTGATCGCTACGTCTCCTCGGCGAGGGGTTCGGCACACCACGGACAGAAGTCGATGTCCGGGTCATCGAGGGTGTGTCTGCAGGAGGGACAGCGGCGTGTCGGTTCCTCGGACTCCTGGGCGACGGTTTCGTTGTGTCGGTTGGCCAGTGTGTAGGCGTCGAGCGTGCTCAGGAGAGTGAGCGCGAGCATCGTCAGCGACGCGTACAGCGGGAGTTGCCGACTGGCTTCGACTATCGCGTCGACGCTCAGCGTCTCTGGAGCGATGTCCGCCGGAAACAACAGAAACGACGCAGTGACGATCAACCCGAACCACAGCGCCGACCGGAGCCACTCCCGCAGATAGAGATGGCCGACGCCGGGATAGAGCAACGAGAGGACAGCCGCAAGCCACGGCCGCTTTCGCGATTGTGACACTGTATCACTCGAATTCTCGGTCACGCGTTGTTAAGCTTGTCACCTTCGCCCGAAAGCGTCTCGACGAGTCCCCGCAGCGTCGCCAGATCGTACTGTCCCGGTGCGGTCGCTTCGGCCGGATCAACGGGCGCATAGCCGATCCGTGACCCGTAGAGTGGCGCGACCGCCCGGGAGTGGCGGCCGGGCTCGCCCATCGCCATTGTCGCGACGGTGTCGCCCTCGGCGGTCGCCGCGCGCGTCGCGACGAGCAGATCGAGCACGTCTGCTCGCGCCTGAGCAGTCACCGCAATCTTGCCCACGTCGCCGTATTCGCAGGCCTCTCGAAGTGTCTCCTGTAGCTCGCCCATTCCCGGCGTGGACGCGAAGTCGTGGGTCGAGACGACCACGCTTGCCCCGTGTTTGCGAGCGTGCCCAGCCACGCGCTCGCCGGAGACGCCCGGCTGACCGGAGCCGGTCGTCCCCCTCCCACCGTCTCGCATCGTCTTCAGTTCCAGATCGATCGCCTCGACGGCGTCGTACTCGGCTGCGTCTTCGAGTGCGTCCAGTCGCGCCTCGCCGTCCGCGGCCTCACCACCCTCCCAGTCGGCACGGTTCGTGGCGAGGATCGGCAACTCGCCGTCGTAGCTGTCGAGTGCGGCCAGTGGTTCGGCGGCCAGGTCCATCCGGAATTCCACGCAGTCTGCGTGCTCGCGGGCGTCGGGTTCGTCGCTCAGATCGGCCGTCGAGGCCGCCAGCACGAACGAATCGAAGTTCATACCCGGCGTTGTGTGGGCCGGGACAAAAGCCCGCGGTTAGGGTTCGTACGGCTGGTGGGTCGCCGTGTATCCGTCGGCTGTTTCTTCGATTGCGTCGACCGTATAGAGTCGGATTCGGCGTTCCTGATTGGTCTTCACTGGCGTATCGTAGTGCTCGGCTTCGTATTCGAGGTCGCTGTCTCTCTGTCGGTTGACCCACTCGGCGTGGCGGTCGAGTCGCTTGCGAGCCCGAGCCTGTGACTGCGAGACGATGCCGCCGATTCGCTGGTCGAACGACGCCCGGAGTTTGGGATCACGCTCGTAGCCGACGGAGTTTCGGCCAGCGAGCATCGCCGCCAGCGACGTTGTCCCCGTCCCCCAGAAGGGGTCGAGAACGGTATCGCCGTAGACCGAGAACATCCGGAGCAAGCGCAAGGGAATCTCGACGGGAAACGCACCCGACCGGTCCCGAACACCCTCGTCGAGATCCTGAATAGTTCCACGAACGTCGGTCCACAGATCCGAGAACCAGCGGTTGCGTTCCTCCCAGAAGTACGCGCTCTCGTAGCGGCGATCCGCACCGGCCGGGAACGAGCGGCGTTCGCCGTTGCGAAAGAGCAGGATCGACTCGTGTTCCAGCGTCGGGTAGGCGTTGGGTGGGATCATTCCCGAGCCCATGAACTTCGCGCCGCTGTTTGTGGGCTTGCGCCAGAGGACGTCCGGCAGGGCGTCGAAGCCACGATCCCGAAACCGACTGGTGATCTCGGCGGCGTTCGGGTACTGACTGAAGCGGTCGACGTTCCGGGTCGCATCGCCGACGTTGATGGCGGCGATTCCGCCGGGGACGAGGACGCGCCGGACCTCCGCCCAGACCGTATCGAGCACGTCGTGCATCAACTCGAAGGCTCGATCGCCGTCGTTGTCGTCTAGCGCTGCGCCGATCTCGGGGTCGAGGTCAGCGAAGATGTCGTCCCACATTTCGATCATCGGATACGGGGGTGAAGTGACGACTAGCTCGACGCTATCTTCGGGGAGATCGAGGTTGCGAGCGTCGCCCGTAACGATCCGATGGGTCGTCTGCACGTCTCGGGGGTAGAGTGGGGGCTTTAGGTGTGTTATGATTGCCCCTCAATTCGGCGCGTCGGCACTGGCTGGCAGCGTCAACACGACGACTGCACCGCCCGTTTCGCGGTTCGTCAACGAGACGCCGCCGCCCAGTAGCGTGACGACCCAGTAGACGAGCCAGAGCCCGAGCCGATCACCGTGCTGGAGCGGTGTCTCCGCCCCGTGACGAAGCATTTCGATCAGCCGTCGCGCTGTTCGACCTCCTCGCGAACCATCGAGGCGAACTCGGCGGGTGACTTTTCGAGGGCTTCGACTTCTTCGATTACCAGCAACCCGCGGTCGAGGAGGACCGTGTCGAGTCCGTCGATTCCAGTCACGATCCGTTCGACGGCAGCGTCACTCATTGCTCTCATCTGCGGGCCCGAGATCGAGCTGGCGGAAGACGGCGGCGGCGTCGAGGCTATCCATCTCGGTCACGAGCTGGTGGGTCTGGGTTTCGAGCGCTTCGATCCGGCCGAGGAGATTCTGGTAGTCCCTGTTGGCCGCCAGTTCTTCCGGTGGTTTCTGCTCGGTCAACGCTGCTTTCTTCGAGACGGCCGAGAAGAGTTCCGAGAGCGCCTCCTCGTAGTCTTGCCGGTCCAGCAGCGATTCGACTGTCTCGACGATGTCGTCCTGTGAGACGGGTTTGCAGAGGTAGTCGTCGAACCCCATCTCGATGATGTCGAAATCGGGTTCGACGGCGGTCACCATCGCTATCTGGCAGCCGATCTCCCGTCTCTCGATCTCTTCGAGGACCGCGTCCCCGGAGAATCCGGGCATCTGTCGGTCGAGCAGGACGATCGAGATGTCCGCGTCGAGTTGATCGAGCGCGCCGTCACCGTCGTAGGCGATTCGAGTCGTATATCGTCCTGAGAGCCAGGCAGCGTAGAGATCAGCCAGGCCGCGTTCGTCGTCGACGACGAGAACGATCGGGTCCGTTGTCGAATCAGTCATTACCAGCCCTACGACTGGGAGCCCGAAGCGTCTCGTTGCTAGTCACGCAGTAATCTCGGCCGGGCGTCTCTAGGTACCTAGAAGTGCTACAGCGAGTCAAGCACAGCCGAGATCAGTTTCCGTTCGGCTGCTCGAAGGTGATACTGGAACGTCGAAGCGGCGATATTCCGCGTTCCGGCGAGTTCTTCGCTGGTCGCGTCCCGTGGCCACTCGAAGAAGCCGCCGTAGTATGCCGTCTGCAGGGCGTCGAGCTGCCTGTCCGTGAGTTGCTCGACAAGCCGGTCGTGGAACGTCTCACAGGTGTCGACCGGTGCGGTCTGCTCGCGGCGGGCCAGCAACTCGGTTTCGGGATAGGTGTGCTGGAGTTCCTCGACGAGCGTGCGGACGCTCACGTCGCCCGTCAGCACAACCGACAGCCGCGTCTCTCTGTCTTCGGTTGTCAGCGATCGAAGCCTGGCATCCAGTCCCTGGAGAACTTCGACGAGCGGCGGGACGGCGATTCGGACCTGGTACAGTCCAGACTCCGCCTCGGCTGCGAGTTCCTGTGCCGAGCGGACGGCTTCCAGGGCCTCCAGTCGGTCCACGGCGTCGTCGACGATCTCCCCCCGGAGTCTGAGGAAGGCCCTGAGACCGCCGTCGTCGTCGGGAATCGCCCCCTCGAATTCGATGGCACAGCCCAGTTCCGCAGCGATACGGTTAGTGAACAGTCGCTCGTCGTCGATCGACAGATCCACCTCGACCCGCTCGCCGGTCACGATCGCGTCGACGCGGTCGACGTTCCGAAGCGCGTAGCCGATCGTCTGACCGAGCTCCGTCAGGACGGCCTGTTCGCGCTCGTCGAAGATATTCCCGTCTTCAGCGTGGATCACGAGCACGCTGTCGATTGTCTCTCCGCGAACCACCGGGACCGCTGCGATCGAGCGATAGCCCTCCCGCAACGCATCGCTGCGGTGCGGTTTCCACGCTGGGGAATCGAGGACGTTCTGAGCTACCTGTACTGACCCCGTCCGAAACGCGGTTTCGACCAGCTCCCGAAGGGGGGCTGCTGACTCGGATGCGCCGAGGTGGTCGACGAACTCCGGACCGGTCCCACACCACTCGGTCGGGCTTACGGTCCCGTCGGTTGGATCCCTGTCACCGATCCAGGCGAAGGCGTACTGGTCGGTCGCCGCGAACTGCTCGCAGACGCCGGCTCTGATCGCCGATCGATTCGTCGAACGAACGAGGGTCTGGTTGATCTGGCGGATGATGTCGTTGAGTCGGTTTAGCTGTTCGAGCGCCTCGTTCTGGCGCTGTAGCTGCTGTTCACGTTCGAGCAATGTCGCTTCTCTGGCTGCCCGATCGAGCGCCGTGTCCAGATTCTCCCTGATGAGGCCCGCGATCTGCTGTCCGGCTGCATCGAGCGGTTCGGCCGCTGTCGAGCCAGCGACGAGGGCGCCGTGGGTCTCGATCGGGAGGACGAGCACCGAGTCCAGTTCCAGCCCAGCGAAGGTCCCGACTGACTCACCGTCGACGACCTGCTGCTCGCCGTCGACGAAGGCGTCCCAGATCGGCCCTTCGCCGGACTGAGTGGGGGGCGTTTCGTCTACGGACGCCGACCAGGCCAGCGGAACGAGCGTGTCTGCCCCGTTGAACTCGTAGACGACCGAGCCGTCCGCGTCGAGCAGTTCGTCGGCAGTCTCGGCGGCGATTCCTGCGATTTCTCCCCGCCCCTCGGCCCGCGTCATCGCCTGCATCCGGTCGTGCAACCGCGTCAGCATCTGCTCGTGGCGGTACCGGTCGGTGATGTCTTTGATGACGGTGAGGACCGCCGGCTCGCCTTCGTAGGCGATCGGCCGTGATGTCGTCTCGATGTGGCGGATCTCTCCAGACACCGTCTCCATTGTCCGCTCGTCGCTCGTTACCTCTATTTTCCCTCGCTGAACCCTGGCGGCGGTTTCGAGCGTTTCCTCGACCTCGTTTTCTGGAACGAAACTGCTGATGCTCGTTCCCAGTAGTTCCTCCCGTTCGGTCCCCGCTACCAGCTCGACCATCGCGTCGTTGAGATAGACGATCTCGCCGTCGGCGTGGACGAGGATCGGCCCGGGCGACATCTCGACGAGCGTCCGGTAACGGCGCTCGTTCTCCCGGAGGCGTTCTCTCGCCTCACGCAACTCGGTGATGTCGACGACGACTGCCTGTCCGACGCGCTCGCCCTGGTACCAGCCGGCGGTCGTCTTCACCTGGACGTGGCGAATCTCGCCGTCGTCCCGAACGAGCCTGAATCTGGTCGGCCCGACCGTCTCTCCGTCCTCGATCACGTCCTCCAGTTCGACCTCGGCGATGGCGTGATCGTCGGGATGGATGAAATCGAAGATCGATCGTCCCCTGAGTTCGTCGAGACTGTCGAGGCCGAGCAACTCGATCACGGCGTCGTTGCCCCAGACGGTCGTCCCCTCGGCGTCGAAGAGATTGATCGGGGCCGGCGAGTCCTCGACGAGGTTGCGATAGCGCTCCTCTTTCTGCCGGAGTTCCTGCTCGCGCTCCGTGCGATCGGTGATGTCCTGGCAGATCCCTTCGAGGTATTGCTGCCCGCCGACGTCGATCAACCGGAGCGTCGTCGAAACCCAGATTTCGTCCCCACCGAGCGTTCGGAGTTCGACTTCCTGATCTCGGATGATACCCTCGCGCTGTAGCGTCTCGACGAAGTCGTCTCGCCTGTCGGGCTCAGCGTAGAGCTCGTTCGCGTCGGCGGCCAACACCTCCGTCTTTGAGTCGCCACCGACCAGCGAGACGAACGCGTCGTTCACGTCCACGAACTGCCCGTCGAGTGTCGACCGGAACGCGCCTACAGAGAGCTGTTCGATGATTGATCCAGCCCGTTTACCTGTCCACTCGCCCTCGGGCGGATCCGGATTGGCTCTCGCCCGTGCCCGGTCGATGGCGTTGCGGACACGCGTCTCAGCTACGAGCGCGGCGTCGCCCTCGGCGTCGCGTTCGACAACGTCTGTCGCACCGTGCTCGATCGCCTCGCTGGCGGTCACGTCACAGTCCGCAGTCAGTACTAGCACGAACGGGATGGAAGGATCGAGGTCGCTGACAGCGTCCAGAAACGTCAGCCCGTCCATCTCCGGGAGGTCGATGCTGCTGAGGATACAGTGGATATCTCCATCAGTGCTGAGCACGTCGATCCCCTCCTCAGCGCATGGTCTGGAAACGACGTCGAGACGGTCGTTCCAGTCTCCGATCGCGGTCTCGGTACCGGGATTGAGGTCGGTACCGACCCGGAGGACCCGAATCGGGGTTGCCATACTGTACGGATGTGCCCCATGAAGTAGAAGGTGCGCCCTACGAGCAACCGTTCCGAACAGCCCGCTATCGAGACGCCACGCCGGTTATTTCGACCCGTGCGCCACCGTCAGCCCCATCACCGATCGTGAGTTCCCAGCCGTGAACCTCGGCTATCTGTTCGACGATCGAGAGTCCGAAGCCAGTCCCGTCCTCTGTCGTCGAATAGCCGAGTTTGAACAGGTTCTCACGGGCATCCTCGGGCAGCCCGACACCGTCGTCTTCGACAAAGAATCCGTCCTCGATTTCGCCGACTGTAACGGTCACGTCCCGACCACCGTGCTCGACGGCGTTGCGGATGAGGTTTTCCAGCAGTTGCTGGAGACGGCTCCGATCGGCTTCGATCGTCACGTCAGTCAGCGTCCGGTGTGTCGCTGCCGCGGTTTCGACGTGTTGCCAGCAACTCTGGACGACTGTTTCCAGATCTACCGTCTCCAGATCACTCACTTGTCCACCCTCGCGTGCGAGCGACAGCATGTCGTCGATGAGTGTTTTCATCCGGTCGTGTGCGTGAGCCACGCCCTGAAGGTGGTCGCTGTCACATTCCTCACGAGCTAACTCGAGATGTCCGTCGGCGACGTTCAACGGGTTTCGAATGTCGTGTGAGACAGCACTCGCGAACTCGTCGAGCCGTTCGTTTTGCTCTTCTAACGTTTGCTCGTACCGTTTCTGATCGGTGATGTCCTGCGCAGCGCCCCGGAGCGTCACGACAGTTCCGTCCTCGACGGCCGGAACCCCTCGTACCCTGAGCCAGCGAACCTCGCCGTCCGGTGTTCGAAACCGAACGTCGACGTCGAACGGCTCACCATCTTCGAGGGCAGCCTCGACAGCCCCCTCGATGATCGGCCGGTCGTCCTCGTGATAGATGTCGAGTGCTTCCTCCAGCGGTGGTTCCTCGTTGTAGTCGACTCCCAGCAGCTCGAAGAGGTTCTGGGTCCAGAAGACCGCCATCGTCTCGGTGTCGATTTCCCAGCCGCCGACATCGGCGATACGTTCGGTCTTCTCGAAGAGGTCGCGCACCCGTTCGAGTTCGTGTTCGCGTTCCGTGCGGTTGGTGATATCGCGAGTGAAACCGCCGATGTGTGTGACTTCACCGTCGGCGTCCGTGATCGGATCTGCTTTGACCCACACGTGGCGATTATAGCTTTCACACTCGTTTACTCGATACTCGATATCGATCGACTCGCCGTCCGAGAGTGTCTGCATCGCTCGCCGAACGTACTCTCGATCGTCCGGGTGGACTGCCTCGAGAAACGCCCTGGGATCTGCTTCGAGGATTTCGCGTGATTGTCCGTAGATCTCTTCGTAGGCGTCGGTGACGAAGACGAGGGTCTCCCAGTCGTGCGAGAAGAGCCAGAGCACGTCCGTCGCACGGTTGGCCAACTCCGAAAACAGGTGCTGGACCTCTCCCATCGTGGCCCGTGCGCGCTCGCGTTCGACCACGTTGACGATCCGGTTGGACAGCACGGTATACTGGTCTGTCCCACTCCCTTTCTGGAGATAATCGGTCGCACCGGCTGTGATCGCGTTGCTGGCGATCTCTTCGGATCCCTTGCCCGTGTAGAGAATAAACGGGAGGTCCGGACGCCTCGAACGGATCGTTTCGAGAAACTCGATGCCGTTCTGCCCGGGCATGCCGTAGTCCGAGACGACACAGTCGAACTCGCGTTCGGCAAGCAGATCGAGGCCGTCACTGGCGTTTGTCGCTGTCTCGACCTCGAGTCGGTCGTCCGAACGTTCGAGAAACGTCGCGACTAGTTCACCGAGGTCAGGTTCGTCGTCGACGTGTAACACCCGAATCCGATCGGGCGTCGGCGGTGAGACGGCGATGCCGTTCACGCGTATCTCTCCGGGGAGTCACTCACGTGGTCACGCATCATGAGTCGAGCGATCTGTGACTGGATAGGATGGTTCAAAGAAGCGGGGGCTTACTCCAGATCGAGTCGGCTGATCATGCTCTGAACCTCGTTGACCTTCGCAGCCTGTTGCTCGTTGGCGGCGGCGATCTGCTCGATCTCGTTGGCGACCCGGTCGGCGGACTCGGCGGTCTGATCGACCATACTCGCCACTTCCTCGGTCGAGGCGGCCTGGTCGTCGGTGGCCTCGGCGACCTCCTCGGCACCCTGGGCGGCCTCTTTGACGGCCTGATCGATCTTCTTGAGGATCTCGACGGCCTCGCCAACCTGGTCGATCCCCGACTCGACCTGCTCGTTGGCCTCGTGGATCGACTCGACGGTGTCCTCGGTGTCGCTCTTGATGTCGCTCACCATCGCCTCGATCTCGGCGGCGTTCTGCTGGGATTCCTCGGCCAGCGATTTGACTTCGTCGGCGACGACCGCGAAGCCTTCACCGGCCTCGCCCGCTCGCGCGGCCTCGATCGAGGCGTTCAGCGCGAGCATGTTGGTCTGGTCGGCAATGTCGTTGATGACGTCGACGATCTCGTCGATCTCGTCGATCCGATCCCGAAGATGGATGACGTCGTCGCTCACGTCGTCGTTGGCCTCGTCGACGGCCTCCATCGCCGTGATCGCCTCGTCGGCGACGTCTCGGCCCTGATTTGCCAGCTGGCGGGCCTGCTGGCTGACGGCTTTGACTTCGTTGGCGCTGGAGGCGACCTCCTCGACGGTCGCGCTGAGGTTCGAGACCTCGCCCGCGACTTCCCGCATGTTGTCTGATTGTTCCTGTGCGAGATCGCTGATCTGCTGGGAGCTCTGGGAGACGTTCTCGGAGGCGCGCAACAGTTCGTCGATCGCGCTGCCGAGTTCGGCCGCATCGACATCGGCAGTGCTCGCGGCTCCGAACCCATCGCCGGAGCCACCCGTATCTGAAGCCATATATCTCTCCACGGTAGCGCCGGAAGATTAAACGTGCCCCCTCAGTTATCACACCTGATCACACCACTTTTTACAGTTCGGGGGTTTCCTCGCGCCGTAGGCGCTGCGGGAACAGCGTTGCGGCGGAGCCGCAACGTCATCCGGTTGCGGGCCAGCGGCCCGCAACCCGCGCAAAAACTTGGGGAAAAACACCCGGACGCTCCTTTCAGTCGCGTCCGGTGAAACCCCTCACTGCGTTCGGCGTATGCTGGTGCTCGCGAGTCGCTAGCGCTCCTCGTTCGCGATTCCGAGAGCCTCGCTTCGCTCGCCTCTCGCTAGTCGTCCGCTGTCGCGGCGTCACCCGCAACGACGTCGATCTCGCCAGCGTCGAGCTCTTGCTCGATCTCGCGGGCCGCTTTGACCATGTTCTCCATCTTGCCGTAGGCGATCTCTCGGGGCAGGAGCTTGACACCGCAGTCCGGTGAGACGGTCAGTCGCTCGGGCGGGACGACTTCCAGACCCTTCTTGATGTTCTCCTTGATCTCCTCGACGGACTCGACCTCGGCGGTGTGGACGTCGACGACGCCCATCGCGAAGTCTTTCGTGAACTCGTCGTTCTTGAAGACGTCCAGTTGCTCGTAGCCACCGTTGGCCAGTTCGAGGTCGTACTCCTCGACGGGGTAGTCAAGAATCTCGGGGTAGATCCGCGAGTAGTCACCGTAGCAGACGTGCAGGCCCAGGCGCACATCCTCGGGCACGTCGTCGACGATCCGTTCGAGCGCTTCTCCGACGATGGCGTGGTCATCCGGCGTCGTCGCAAGCGCGGGTTCGTCGATCTGGATGTAGCGCGCACCGGCGTCCACGAGCGCTTCGATTTCCTCGTTGACCAGATCCGCGAGCGCGTAGGTCAACTGCTCCTCGTCGTCGTAGACCTCGTTGAAACTCCAGGATGCGAGCGTGTAGGGCCCGGTGATCGGCACCTTCACGGGGGCGTCGGCGACATCGTTCGTAAATTCGAACTCCTCGACGAGCCACTGCTCGTCGTACTCGACCTCGCTCACGACGCTGGGCTTGTCGAAGTAGTTGTGACCCCACACTTTGACGCGGCCGTTGAAGTCGTAGCCGTCGATCCGATGGGCGAAGTATTCGACCATCTCGTTGCGCCGCATCTCGCCGTCGGTGACGACGTCGACATCCGCTCGCTCGTGCTCTTCGGTGATGAGTCGGGCCGCGTCGTCCTTGGACTCTTCCCAGTCCTCGACGTCGAAGTCCGAGTCGGGATCCTCGAACAGTTCGCGGGCGCGGTCGTGCCACTTGGGCTTGGGGTAGGAGCCGACGACGGTCGTCAGCAGGAAGTGGTCGTTCGGGTGATCCGCCGGTTTGAACTGGTCTCGTGGTCCTGTCATCGTTTTATGCCTCCGCCGCCTCCAGGTCGGCAGCGTTTGCGAGCGCTTTGAGCTTGTCTTCGAACTTGTTCACCGGGAGATAGAACGTTTCCGTGTTCGCCGTCGCGTAGACGGTGTCGTAGGCGGTGTTGGTCTGCTGTTCGAACCAGTCGATGCGGTCCCGGATCGTCTCGGGGGCCTCGACCAGCGTGTTCTGGCCGTCGACGACGCCCAGCGCCACGTCGTCTTTGGTGCCGTACTCCTGCACGTTGTAGACCGTCTGGTCGTGGTTCGCCACGAGGTCGAAGCCGATGGCATCCACGTCGGCGTCCATCAGGTGCGCGTAGGCTTTCTCCTCGATTGCGCCCCAGTAGGTGTGAGCGACGACCTCGGCGTCGGTGGCCGAGGCGACTGCGTCGATTGCCTCGGCAGCGCGTTCGTCCTCGCCGTCGGCGGGGGCGTTCTCGACCAGCGACGGTTCGAGCAGGAACAGCGTCTCAACGTCGGGGAACGCGTTCACTTCCTCGACGAGGAAGTCGGCGACAGCGTCGAGGAACTCGGCGTCGTCGCCGTAGTACTCGTCTGTCGCCAGGTCGGCGAGCGAGTACGGGCCGGGGAGGACGGCCTGGAGTCCGTCGTCGACGTGCTCGGCTGCGGCACCGAGGTCTGCGGCGACATCGCCGCCGTCAGCACTGAGGTCGCCCTGCACGACCGGCTCTCGGTAGAAGTTGTTGTTGTCGTAGTAGCGGACGATGCCTTTCGTCTCCACGCTGTCGTGGACCGCGAGCGGGTGCGCGAGCATGTCGTCCCATCGGAGTTGGCCCTCGACCACGCGGTCGAGTCCGGCGTCCTGCTGGATGGAGATGACTTCCTCGCGTGCCTTGTCGTAGGCCGCGACGACCTCGCCGGACTCGTCGCCCGAGATGAGGTCGGTCTTCTGATGGCCTTTCAGATCTGCCAGTTCGTCCTTGGCCCAGTCCGGAAGCGGAAAGAGCCCAGGGGTCGTGGCGATTACCTGTGTCATTGCCGTGGAGTAGGAAATGACGGGCTTTAATATTTCCTATTCGATAAAATGCCCAGCAGTAATCAATCGCGATAGAACCGCAGGACGACGAGCGCTTCGTATGGGTGTTTCTCACTCGCAAGCTGCTCGCTCGCCAGACCGTGTTCGCTCGCGTACGCTCGCACCGCCGCCGGGTCCGTGAGACTGCTGACGAGCATGAGCGCTTCGCCGCCCGGGGCCAGCACGCGCTTGACGGTTTCGAGGAACGGGTCGACGAGGCGACGGCCGTCGTCGCCGCCCGACAGCGCGTGTTCCATCCAGTCGTCCCACTCCTGTTCGGGCGGCGTCGGCAAGTAGGGCGGGTTGAACGCCACGAGGTCGAAGGCGTCCGTCCGGAACGGTTCGACGAGGTCGCCACGAACGACCGGGACGCCGTTGTCGGCCGCCTCTCGACAGGCTAGCGGGCTTACATCGACACCGACCGCCCGCGCCCCGGCCTCAGCGAGTGTCGCGGCGACGTAGCCGGAGCCCGTCCCCACATCGAGGACAGTGTCGTCCGCGTCGACTCGCTCACGGGCCGTTCGAGCCAGGAGGTCCGAGTCCTCCGCCGGCTGGTACACCGACTCTACGCCCCGCTGATCGGCTAGCGACGGGCGTTCGGTGCCGCTCTCCTCGGCTGTCTCTCCCGCGCCTCCGGCGTCGGATTCCTCACCCATCTCAGGCCTCCGGCTGGCCGACCTCGTAGGCGAGCGTCGCCAGCGTAGCGAAGTCGGCCGGCGTTAGCTTCCCGGCGCGGGCGCTCATGAGGTCCTCGTCGGCGGCCTCGACTACCGCGTCGGGGTCGCCCAGCCCGGAGATGTGGGCCGTGTTTCGGACGGCGTTGCGCATCGTCTTCCGGCGCTGGGTGAACACCGCTTTCAGGAAGTCCATAAAGAAGTCGTCGCTGGGGACGGTGTAGTCCGGGGTGCGCGGCGTCGTCCGGACGAGTGCGCTCGTGACGCGCGGCTGCGGGTCGAACGCTTCCGGCGGCACCGTCTCGACGACCTCCACGTCGGCGTAGTGGCCCGCTGTGACCGAAAGCCGCCCGTAGTCGTCCGTCGCGGGGTCGGCGGCCATCCGCTCGGCGAACTCCTGCTGGAACATCAGGATGAGGGGGCGCTGCTCCGGCAGCAACCGAAAGGCGATCTCCGACGACGCGCTGTACGGGAGATTCGAGATGCTGGCGGTGAAATGCGGCAGGTCGATGTCGAGCGCATCGCCCTTGACGACGGTGAGGCGCTCCGCCGCGATCTCGTCGGCGAACTCCTCGCGGAGATGGGCCGCGAACTCCGGATCGCGTTCGATTGCGGTCACCTTCTCGGCCGTCGCGAGCAGGCGGTCGGTCAGTGCGCCCGGGCCCGCGCCGATCTCAAGCACGTGCGAGAGGTCAACGCCCGCGTCCGTCGCGTACTCCGGGATGCGGTCCAGTACCCGGTCGTCGACGAGGAAGTGCTGGTCCTGCCGGGTGTCGGCCCGTTTGCCGGCCCGCCGGACAAGCGCGTCGGGGTCCCGAGTCCCTGTCTCAGTCGTAGTCATTAGCGAGCCGTAGCGGGTCGCGGTAGAAAAGGGTCGCCTTATACTGGTGGCTGTAAGTTCAGCCGATTGCCGCCGATAGTGTTACGAGGACTGTTCCTCGCGCCGGACGAACAGCCGGTACTTCAGGTCGTCGTCCTGTAGCTCTTCGAGTATCCGCTCGACCAGCGTCTCTTTGGGGCTGTGGAGGCCGCTGACACGCTCTTCGAGGTCTTCGAAGCTCTCGAAGGGTTTCCGCTTTCGCTCGTCGAGAATCGTGTTCCGGAGCTTCTTCCCGATGCCCGGCAGGAGGTTCAGCTGATGGAGCCGCAGCGTGATCGGCTGGGCGTCGTTGTAGAAGTCGACGAACCGCTGTTCGTTCGCTTCGACGATCTCCTCGACGGCGTAGTCGAGCTCGGAGCGAGCGCCGCTTGGGATGTCTTCGAACTCGACTTCCGTCACGCGGCCGAACTCCGTCAGATCCACGCGGTCGCCGAACGCGATGTCAACGTCCTTGTCATCGAGCTGGAGCTCGTAGATATAGAACTCCTCGACATCGAGGGCGTACGCAAGCGGCTCCTTCTGGTGTTGTGGCCGGTCGTCTCCGGGCCGTCCGTGCGGGAGGACATCGAGGACAGCCGCCATCATAGTGTCGCCGCCGCTCTCCGATTCAGTCATGTCAGGCAGTACGAGCAGAGCACACTTAATGCCGGTGGATGCCCCGAACCGCGACACGGAGCGCCATCGCTATCTTCACTCTCGGTCCAGCGGCAGCGGACAGTGAATATCGCTCGCGCGGCTGGTCGCCACGAAATCAGAGATAGAGCGGTAAACAACCGAACTGACGATTGTCCTCGTTATGCGTACTGCTTGACGATGTTGAGAATCTCGTCGAGTTCGTCGCCGTCGAGCGTGTACCGCTCCTGGGCGAACACGGCGCGGAGCTCGTCGCGGTCCAGCGGCCGCAGGTTCGCGATCTTGTAGGCCGTCGGCGTATCGACCTTTTCGAGCTGTTCGAGGTCTTCGACCAGCTGCAGCGACTCCTCGGGGTCGAGGACGGCAAAGCGGTTGACGTGCTCGATAGCCCGCTTGAGCTCGTAGCGCATCTCGCGGTCCTCCTCGGCCGCCCGCTCCATCTCGAGGTCTTCGAGTATCTCCTTGGTCTCCGCGACCGTCAGGAACTCCTCACTGACTTTCTCTTTGAATATCGTCATTCTTGCCGGCGCAGGTGCGCAGCGGTGACGATGATGGTCTTCGCCTTGCCACCGTCGACGATGTCGACCTTGTACGCGTCACCCTGCTTCCCTTCGACGGTTCCGGTCTGGCCGTCGAACCGCGGGTGGAAGCGCCCGTTGGGCACGGACGGGTCGATCTTGAGGTGGACTTTCTCGCCGTCGTCGAACTCTTCGACGGCGCGCTGTGGCGGCGAGGTGCCACGGTCGCGGGGCTTGTTCTTGAGCTTGTCTCGTGTTCCTTCGAGGGGTCCGTTTGAACTAGGCATTCTTGCTCCTCGCTAATCCGGTCGCCCTAATAAAACGTGCGTTCCGCGGCCGTCGCTGGTCACGCTCTTGCAGTCGCTACGGACCCGAGTGGAAAACTACAGCGGCGAGTCGACTACAGGCGACCGGTGCTCTCGACGGAGACCGACTCGACGTCATCGACGTTCGCAAAGGCCTCTTCGACGGCTTCCGTCCCGCCGGTGTCGTCAGGGACGATGACTGTCGGCGTCAGCGCGACGAGGCCGAACGCGACGTCCTCGCGCTCGAACCCGTTGATCTTCGTTCCTTCCGGAAGCACGCCCTCGAGACGCTCCTGCAGGTCGTCGAGGTCGACTTCGGGGCTCTCCGGCATGACCTTGATCTTGGCTGCTACTTTCCCCATTGTTATGGTCCCATGAAGCCGCAGTCCGGGCACTTGTAGAGGTTGCTCTGCTTCCGGCAGGTGGCACAGCGGTAGATCTGCTGGCCACAGTCCGGGCACTTGAACGCGGCGGCGTTCGTGCCGGCGATGTTGATGCCACACGAGACGCACTTGCGCGCCTGTTTCTGTTGGCTCTCGCTCATACCACTCCGTATCCGACCGCGGCTTTTAACGATTGCCAAACGCGACCGCCACCGCGAGTGACTGCCATGGCCCTAGTTCCCGGGCAGGATGTCCCCGAGCGCAGCGCCGATTGCCATCGGGACGAACGCCACGGCACAGATGCAGGCCGACTCGTAGACGACTGCGGGGTCGGCCGACCACTCGACCAGTCCCCAGCCGGTGAGCAGCGCGACGGAGACGACGAGCGCCGTCCCGGTGACGCCGACGAGCCGCCGCGGGATAAGTCCGAAAATCGGGTTCGCCACCCGCACGTCCTGGAAGTCGGCGACGTACAGAATCGAGACGACCAGGCCGATTGCGATGGCGATAGTCGCGACGAGGTATAGCGGGTGCTGAGCGATGTGCAGTCCGGCGTCGACTGTCCCGCCCTCGACGGCCATGGGAATCCCGAACAGCAGCGAGCCGAGCAGCGCCTCCGCGAGGTCGGACCGGCCGAAGCCCCAGACGACCCGGCCGAAGGTCGCTGGCTCGTGGTCCTGGGAATCCGCGGCCGCGCGCATCGCGTCACGGACCTGCTGTCGCTCGTCTTCGGAGTCGACGAGCTGTTCCAGCTCCTGGAGTTCGTCGAACAGGTTCGCGAACTCGTCGTCCTCTGTGTCCAGTTCGGCCGGTGGGTTCTCGTGTTTGCTCATCTGAACTCGGGCTCGCTATCTCGCGTTGGGACGTCCGGGTCCGGATCGGCACCGGCCGTCGGGGTACCCTCCTCCCAGACGTAGAACCCCTCGCCGGTGACAGCGCCGAGTTGCCCGTTTTCGACTTTCCGACGGAGCAACGCTGGCGGCTCGAATCGCTCGTCCAGCCGCTCGGCGAGGTCTTTTAGTGCCGTAAGCACCGTTTCAAGCCCGTGCCTGTCGGCACGGACGAGCGGCCCGTCGCGATCCGGATCCCCTCGCTCGAACGTGCGGTCGATATCCCGAATCCCGGCGACGCCGTCCTCAACCATCCGAACCGCTTCGGCAATGGTAGCGAGCTCGAGGCGTAGGGCGGCAAACCCCGGCGTGTCGCGGACGACCACCGGCGACGCGTCCAGGCTCTCGGCGAAGTCAGTGACTCGGTCCCGGGTCTCCGCCGTCGTCTGTTCGGCGATGACCACCTCGACAATAGCGCCGTCCGGCGGGTCAACGAGGTTGAGGCCGACGGCCCGGTCCGGGCTCCGCAGGCCGGTCGCGACTGCAGTCACCGACAGCGACGTATCGCTGACGGCGATGAGCGTCTCGGCCTCAACCATCGTCTCCGTTTCGGCGACCACTTCCCGGTGGCCGTCCGTATCGCCATCGGTTGCGTCGATGACGACATCGCTGTCGCTGACGGCACTTTCGAGTCCGGTGGTTCCGTCGATACCGGCCGAAACATCCCCGTTGAGTGCGTGCCGGATCTCGTCGACGCGGTCCATCACGTCCGTCGCATCCGTCCCCCGTAGACGTACCTCGTGGCCCGCACGGACACATCGCTGTGCGATATCCCGCCCCCGCCGTCCGGTTCCGAGTACGGCCACAATCATGACTGAACCACTGTACGCCCCGGGTTAAGCCTTTACGCCGCGGTCTGTCGTGACCCTATCTTCGGTCCGCACTGCGGCTGGGCGGACGGATCGACAGTGGCAACGCCAGTACGTTTTTTTCAACACCGGTTGTATCGCCGGCCATGGACATCGGCGTACTGACAGTTCCCCTGGGCGGACAGTCACTCGACGAGGCGCTGGCGTATCTCAGCGACCTGGGTGTCGATGCGGTCGAGTTGGGGTGTGGCGGCTTCCCCGGCGACGACCACCTCGACCGGCAGGCGTACCTCGACAACGAGGAGAAGCAGGCCGAACTCGAGGCGCTCCTGGACGAGCACGACCTCCGGGTGAGTGCGCTGGCGACCCACAACAATCCGCTCCATCCCGATGACGAGCGTGCCGCTGAGGCCGACCGGGAACTCCGGGAGGCGATTCGGCTGGCCGACCAGCTCGACGTGAACACCGTCACGGGCTTTTCCGGACTGCCTGCCGGTGGCCCCGACGATGAGGTGCCGAACTGGATCACCGCGCCGTGGCCGACCGAACACGCCGACGCCCACGAGTACCAGTGGCGCGTCGCCGACGAGTACTGGTCGGACCTCGCGGCTCACGCGGGCGCACACGACGTGGATGTCGCCATCGAGATGCATCCCAACATGCTGGTGTACGAGCCTCGCGGCCTGCTGGAATTGCGCCGGCGGACGAACGACCGAATCGGCGCGAACTTCGACCCGTCGCATCTGTACTGGCAGGGCATCGATGTGACCGAGGCCATCCGCCTGCTCGGCGAGCACGACGCCATCCACCACTTCCACGCCAAGGACACGAAGGTGTACGAGTCAAACGCCCGCGAGAAGGGCGTGCTGGACACTGCACCGTATACTGACGAACCGGACCGGTCGTGGCTGTTCCGCTCTATCGGCTACGGCCACGACGAGTCCCACTGGAAAGACGTGGTGTCGACGCTGCGGATGGTCGGCTACGACGGCGCGCTCTCCATCGAGCACGAGGACTCACTCACCAGCGCCCGCGAGGGACTGGAGAAGGCCGTCGACGTGCTCGACCGCGCCGTCTTCGAGACCCAGCCCGGCGACGCCTACTGGGCTGAGTGACCGATACGAGCGATAGCGGGACTTTTTGCGGCACTTATGCTTATATAGTGTCTGTGAGATATTCCGATTGGATTACCGTATCCAGTGACACTACATGGACATCGAACTCACACACAAGCCCTCGTACACGCACGTCCGCGTTGCTCTCGACAGCGGCGAATCGATACTCGCGGAACCCGGCGCGATGGTCAGCCACTCGCCGACCATCGAAATTGAGACGACGACCAGCCGGGACGGCCTCCTCAGCTCCGCGAAGTCGATGCTCGGCGGTGAGTCGCTGCTCGCAAACGAGTTCACCGCGCAGGGCGGTTCGGGCACCCTGACCCTCGCGCCGCCCACGCCCGGTGACGTCCACCACCATGAACTCACCGGTGAGACGCTGTACGCCGTCGATGGGGCGTTCCTCGCGTCCGACCCCGACATCGATATCGACTCCGAGTTCGGCGGTATCAAATCGATGCTGGCCGGCGCGAGCATCACGCCGCTGGCGCTAAAGGGGACCGGGAACGTCCTCATCGAGGCCTTCGGCGGGCTGGAGACCGTGGAACTCGACGCCGGCGAGTCCTACACAATCGACAACGATCACGTCGTCGCCTGGGAGGAGTCAGTCAACTTCGACGCCCACCGCGTCGGCGGGCTGAAGTCGACGTTACTCAGCGGGGAGGGGCTCGTGATGGACTTCACCGGTCCCGGAACAGTCTGGTATCAGACGCGCGGTCTCGACTCGTTCACCTCGGCTATCGCTGACGCGCTGCCCGGGACGGGTGATAACGACGGTGACGCGTCCGGTCTGGACGACTTCATCTGACTGTCGGAAGTCCGCTGGAGAACAGCCGCGTTCAGGAGAGTGCTTGCGTGATATCCGTCGACGACACCATGCCGACGTAGTCCTGATGCTCGTCGATGACCGGGAGATGCTTGATGTCGTAGGTCGTCATCATCGCGGCGGCCTCGCCCAGTTCGAGCGAGGTCGTCACCCGCTCGACCGGCGACGTCATCACGTCGCCCACGGTCGCCGTCGAGAGGTCCTTCCCGGCCGCGACGGCGTCGACGATATCGGTGGTCGTGATGATGCCCGCCTGCGCCCCCGGGACGAAGATGCCGTTGATGTTCTGGGCTTGCATCTGGGTCGCGGCCGCTTTGACGGTCTCGTCTGCGGAAATCGTCTCTAACGGCGTCGACATGATGTCCTCGATGCGGACAGTCGTTTCAGTGGCCATGCAGGGTCAACGCGCGCATCGGGTTTTGTCTTTTCCCTCGCGGCGGCCCGCCGTCCTGCCGTCACCCTGAGCGTTATTTCGGCTCCGGGTGAACAGCCGTGCATGACACTGGATATCGGTATGCTGGGCTATCGGTTCACGGCCACCTTTTTCCCGCTCGGGTGGCCTGCGGCCACCACTCGCGGCAAAAACGCGGTCTTGCTGAGCGGAGCGAAGCAAGGCTCGAAAGACGAGCGCAGCGCGTCTTTCGGTGGCGAAAAAGGCCGCTCACTCACTGCGTTCGTTCGCGGTAGTGGGGTGACAGCATGACCCTCGACATCGGCATGCTCGGCTATCGGTTCATGGGCAAGGCCCACGCGAACGCCCTGGACCGCCTGCCCATGTTCTTCCCCGAAGCGCCCGCCGTCAACAAGGACGTGCTCGTCGGCCGCGACGAGGACGCGCTGGCCGACGCGGCCGACCAGTTCGGCTTCGACCGGACCGCGACCGACTGGCAGGACGTCGTCGACGAGGTGGACGTGTTCTACAACCTCGGTCCGAACCACGTCCACGCCGAGCCGTCCATCGCGGCGCTGGAGGCCGGGACGCCGACGTTCTGTGAGAAACCGCTCGCGCCCACGCTCGATATGGCCGAAGAAATGGCAGCGGCCGCCGCCGACGCCGACGTACCCGCGGGTGCGGCGTTCAACTACCGCTTCGTCCCGGCCATCCAGTACGCCAAGGGGCTCATCGCCGACGGCGAACTCGGCGAGATTCACCACTTCCGCGGGCAGTACCTCCAGGACTGGCTGGTCGACCCCGACGCGCCGTGGTCCTGGCGCAACGACGCGGAGATGGCCGGAAGCGGGGCGCTCGGTGACCTCGGCTCCCACACGGTCGATCTAGCCCGGTTCCTGCTCGGCGACGCCGCCGGCGAGATAACGGACGTGAGCGGTCACCTCCGGACGTTCACGGAAGAACGCCCCGTAGAGGGAAGCGACGAGACGCGCCCGGTGACCGTCGACGACGCCTACAGCGCCCAGATCGCGTTCGAGAACGGCGCGATGGGAACGCTGGAGGCGTCCCGCGTCGCCAACGGCCACAAGAACGCCCACAGCGTCGAAATAGAGGGGTCGAAGGGCGCGATAAAATTCGACTTGGAACGGCTGAACGAACTGCAGGTGCTCACCGAGGGCGACCGCGGCTTCCAGCAGGTGCTCGTCACCGATGCGGACGACCCCTACGTCGACCACTGGTGGCCCCCCGGCCACGTCATCGGCTGGGAGCACACGTTCGTCCACGAGAACTACGAGTTCCTCACTGCCGTCGCCGAGGGTGGCGAACAGGAGCCCTCTTTCGCCGACGGGCTCGCCGCACAGCGGGTCCTCGACGCTGTCGAGCAAAGCGACGAGCGCGGCGAGTGGGTCAGTCTCTAGGCCGCGAACCGAAACCCCCTTTCGGCGGCCACTGGTAGGGCCTGGCATGCTCTCTATCGCGCTGGCCGGCAAACCGAACGCCGGCAAGTCTACCTTCTACAAGGCGGCGACGATGGCCGACGTGGACGTGGGGAACTACCCGTTCACGACCATCGACGCCAACCGCGGGGTCAGCCACGTCCGAACGGAGTGCCCCTGTCTCGACCGTGAGGAACGCTGTGGCGACGACAACTGCCGGGACGGCAAGCGCTACGTCCCGGTGGAACTCATCGACGTGGCCGGCCTCGTCCCCGGCGCACACGAGGGCCGCGGCCTCGGCAACCAGTTCCTCGACGAGCTGTCGACCGCCGACGTGATTCTCAACGTCGTCGACGCCTCCGGCGGGACCGACGCCGAGGGCGAACCGGTCGAGGTCGGCGAGCACGACCCCGTCGAGGACGTTCACTTCGTCGAGGAGGAGATGGACCTGTGGCTCGCCAGCATCGTCGAGCGAAACTGGGAGTCCATCGAGCGCCAGTCCCGCTCTCCGGATTTCAAACTCGACGAGTCGCTCGTGGATATGCTGGCCGGTGTCGGTGCCTCCGAGCTCGACGTGGCGCGGACGCTGCGGGACCTGGAGTACCCCGAGGACCCTATCGCCTGGACCGACGAACACCGCGAGGCGCTGGCGACGGAGATCCGCCAGCGGACGAAGCCGCTCGTCGTCGTCGCGAACAAGGCCGACATCGCCCCCGAGGGGAACATCGAGGCCTTGCAGGCGGCCGCCGACGTGGTCGTGCCCGTGACGGCCGACGGTGAACTCGCGCTACGCAACGCCGCGCAGGCCGGGATCATCGACTACGACCCGGGCGACCCGGACTTCGACATCGTCGGCGACGTGAGCGACCAGCAACGGGAGGGGCTGAACCGCATCCACGGCGTGATGGAAGAGTGGGGCGGGACCGGTGTCCAGGGCGCTCTTGACACCGCCGTCTACGATCTGCTGGACCACTTCACGGCCTATCCCGTCCAGAACGAGACGCACTGGACCGACGGCCAGGGGAACGTTCTCCCTGACGCGTTTCTGCTCCGACGGGGCGCGACGCCGAAAGACCTCGCCTACGCCGTCCACTCCGACATCGGCGACGGCTACATCCACGCCGTCGACGCCCGCGAGAACCGGCGCATCAGCGACGAAACGGAACTCGAAGAGGGGGCGGTCATCAAAATCGTCAGCGACGCGAACTGAGCGCTTGGCTCACGACCACTCTCTCACTCTTACTCCGGCAGCAAGTCCTGTAACGTCGCCCGAATGTCTTCGCTCCCGGGGCTCTGTGGCACCTGCCCGAGCACGTCGCGTCCGAGTCGTTCCGTCGCCGCACCGACTGAAAGCCTGTCCAGCAGATTTCCGTACTTCAGCGCCAGCCGCGGCGACACGTCGAACAGGAGGTCCCGTTTCCCGATGAGCGAGTGGGTTATCGACAGGATCTCGACAGCGTGGTCGACGTATTGCTTCCTGGCGTCGTCGCCGTAGTCAGCCAACGCGGCCAGCAGGAACTGTTCCAGTTCGGCCTCGCGGTCGTGGAGCGCCGGCGGGTCCGGGAGCATCGTCGTCCCGTCGGGCTGTTCCGGGAGCATACTCCGGCGAGGCGCATACGAGAGGACCGCACCGGTGGTGGGCGTGGTTGCAGCGGGGAGTGGCGCAGCCAGTCGTTTCGAGGGGTTCGTATCGGTGAAGACGACGTGGAGGTTCGCCGGCTCGCCGCGCACCGGCTCGTCCCAGCCGTCAGGGATGTGCTCGTACCCTCGCCGGAGCGCCTCCCGCAGCGTCCGCGGAATCCGCCCGCTTTCGCCCTGGAGTTCCAGGTGGAGCACGACGGGACCGTCACCGCTCTCGTCGATGAGAGACCACAGGGCCGGCAGCGCGTCCGCAGCGCCAGCCGAGAGCTCGTAGCAGGCGGCGTCTTGCTCTGCGGCTAGCAGTCGTGCAAGTGTGCCGCCGCGCCAGCCGGTCAGGTCGGCCACGTAGAACCACGGGAGGGTGTGTATCGGGCCGACTGCGGCGTCGCCGGCCGCTGTGTCGATAGTCGGTGGGACTGTCTCCAGATAGCTATCAATAGTCGCTAGTTCGGGCGCGAAATACTCGGTCGTCGCTGGGGGGAGGTCGGTCGTCCGGCGACGGTGGTCGTCGAGTGAGGCCATAGGCGGTGTATGTCCGAGTGCCGGAAAACGGTGACGAGAAGGGAAACCCGTTTTTTACCCCGCCCCGAACCAGGTGTATGAACGTACGGACGATAGCCGACCTTGGGCCCGACGAGCGGGCCGCTTTCTTCGACCGCGACGCCGGCGTCGACGCCGTTAGAGACGACGTGCGCGATATTGTCTCGCAGGTCCACGAGGAGGGCGACGTGGCGCTGCGGCGCTTCGCCGAGGAGTTCGACGACGTGTCGGTGGGAAACATCGACATCACGGACGCCGCCGAGCGAGCCTACGAGGAAATCGACGACGACGTGCGCGAGGCCATCGAAGACGCCGCGGCGAACATCCGCGCGTTCCACGAGCGGCAGGTCCCCGAGGACTGGCGCGACGACTTCGAGGGGCGTGAACTCGGTCGGCGGTTCCGGCCGCTCGACAGCGCCGGCGTGTACGCGCCCGGCGGCACGGCGGCGTACCCCTCCAGCGCGCTGATGGGTGTCATCCCGGCGAAGGTCGCCGGCGTCGAACACGTCGCCGTCGCCACCCCGCCGGCCGAGGAGGTCAACCCCGTAACGCTGGCGGCCATCCACGTCGCTGGCGCTGACGCCGTCTACCAGGCCGGCGGCGCACAGGCCATCGCGGCGCTGGCCTACGGGACCGAGACGGTCAGCGCGACGGACATCGTCGTCGGCCCCGGCAACCGCTGGGTCACAGCGGCGAAGGCCGAGGTCCGTGGCGACGTTGCCATCGACTTCCTCGCCGGCCCCTCCGAAATCATGGTCGTCGCCGACGGCGACGCGGACGCGGAACTGGTCGCGGCCGACCTCGTCGCACAGGCCGAACACGATGAGAACGCCTCCGTCGTCGCCGTCACCGACGACGCGGCCCTCGCCGACCAGGTCGCCACCGCCGTCGACGAACAGGCTGACGGTCGCGAGCGCGAAGCCGTCATCCGCGGTGCGCTCGACAACGACGCCTCCGGCGTGTTGCTCGCTCGCTCGATGAGCGAAGCCGTTCTCTTCGCTGAGGAGTACGCCGCCGAACACCTCTCGATTCAGGCCGACGACGACGAGGCGTTGCTGGAGCGAATTCCCTCCGCTGGGTCCGTGTTCCTCGGTCCGTACAGCCCGGTCGCCGCCGGCGATTACGCCACCGGGACGAACCACGTCCTCCCGACCGGCGGCAACGCGCGGGTCACCGGCGGCCTCTCCGTGGACACGTTCGTCCGGTCGACGACTGTCCAGCGCCTCTCGGAGGACTCGCTGGGCGATATTTCGGACACGATCACGACTCTCGCCGAAGCCGAAGGGCTGGAAGCCCACGCCGAGAGCGTCCGCAAACGGTTCGAGGAGTAAAGCGGTTCCTGGGACTTTCTCGCAGGTCAACTCAGGACGTATCTCTCCGAGCGGTCCTATCGGCGTCACTGTTAACACGTTCGGGCGTCCACGTAAGTGTATGAGCAGCACAGCGGACGACGGCGATCCGAACCTCGGAGGCGAGGACGTAGCCGTCACCGAGCAGGCAGCGGGAGAGGCACTGGACCTCCTCGAAAGCGAGGGAATGGACGTCGAAGAATCCGGGCTTCGCCTGTACGTCCAGCAGGGCGGCTGTGCCGGACTCTCGTACGGGATGCGATTCGAACATGCACCCGAAGAAGACGACGAGGTGTTCGAGCGCAACGGGCTCCGCGTGTTCGTCGACGACGCCAGTATCGACTACATCGAGGGGTCGGTCCTCGACTATGAGGGTGGCCTGCAGGGGGCCGGGTTCCACGTCCAGAACCCGAACGTGGTCAGCGAATGCGGCTGTGGCGAGTCCTTCCGGACGTAGCTACTCTTCGAGTTCGAACGCCACGACGACTTCGGCCTGGTACTCGCGGCCTTCGACGCTGGCGATTTCGACGCCGAGTTCCTCCACCTCGACCCATTTGAGGTTGTCCAGTGTCGCCTCCGCACGCTCGATGGCGTCGTCAGCGGCTTTGTCGAAGCTTTCCGAACTGGTCCCGATGAGTGTGATCTTCTTGAATACCATGGATGGATGCACCGTGTTGTGTCGGGCAGCTTCCGCCGTCAATTGCGGATGCCCTGTGTGAACCGTCTATTCGAAAACTGATATAATTTGGCGAGGAATACAGAGCTAGATGGCGCATCACTTGCCGGGAGAGGTTTAATTTCGACATGACTTCGATTCCCGAAATACCCACCCATCTTTTATTTTCCGCAGAAATATCTGACCCGTCATAGCTATTGCAAACCCTAGTGTGGGTTCCCCCGAGACGTCTGTGCCGGTTGAGCAGCCGAAAAAAGATCGACTTTGGGACTCTGTATCTCGGTAGGGTAGCCGCCTGGGTGCAGTCAACACTGCCCAGGTTCCGAAATCAGACATTAAATTGACCATTCTCCGCGACGACCCCCGGTTCTCGCGTCGTAACAGTTGCCGTACAAGCTGACGAGGAGCCGATTACCCGAACTCTCATCGATTGTGTCCGGAGCCCAGAGGGATCAGCTACCTCGGTAATACTTGCTGTGGCCTGTCACTGTTTGAGCGTCTCGCCTACCCTACTACCGGGGTAATAGTTGGCTACGTCAGTAACCCAAACGAACTGTTATGTAAAACTGTGAAGAATTATCGCATTATTAGCCAGTGTGACACTTCAATCGAATGGAATGCACACACAGACCAGTAAACTCACAGCAGTCTCGATGGTACTGCTGTTGTTAGTATCGTCCACAATTGCACTGGGGTTAGCCGGCGGTGCGTCCCTGCAAGAGGCTGGGAACGCGGGGAATGCCGGGGCTGCGACGGTCACGTTCTCCGACCAGACGACTGCGGGCACGACTGTCACCGTCGACTCGGTGAACGTCTCTGACGGGGGCTTTGTCGCGATTCACGACAGCAGCCTGTTCGAGGGTAACGTCGCGGGGAGCGTAATCGGAGTGAGTGAGTACCTCGAACCAGGCGAGCACGACAACGTGGAAGTTACGCTGTTCGACGTCCCAGGTGCGGAGTTCGACCGCAGCGAACTGTCGGAAAACGATACGCTGATCGCGATGCCACACCGCGATACGAACGCCAACGAGACGTACGACTTCGTGGCCACTGACGGTGCGGCTGACGGCCCCTACGTGTCGGATGGGTCAGCAGTCACCGATACGGCCAACGTCACTGTCGAACAAGAGGAAGTAGAAGGCGAGTCCTACACCGTCTCGAACCTTTCGGCACCGTTGAGTGCTGAACAGGGCGATACGGTGCTGATCAACGCGACGGTGACGAACCCGAACACCGAGACAGACACACAGGAAGTGGTGTTCCGGTTCGACGGTAACGCGGTAGTTCGCGACCAGGTCGAACTCGAGGGTGGGAACTCCACAACTGTCTCCTACAGCCTCAACACGTCGTCTGTTGAAACTGGAACGTACTTCCACGGCGTGTACACCCAGTCAGACGGAGCACCGGCACAGATCCAGGTCGTCGACGAAGTCCAGTCCTTCGAGGTGACGGACCTCGCGGCTCCTGATACTGTCACCGCCGGAAGCGAGTTCACGGTGAACGCGACTGTAACCAACCCCAATGCGTTCGCCAGCGAACAGCCCGTCGAGTTCCGGTTCCAGGGCACTCTCATCGAGGCACGGGACGTCTCCCTCACCGCCGGAGAGACTTCGACGGTCGAGTTCCAGGTCGACGCGACAGGCATCAGTCCGGGAACGTACATCCACAGCGCCTTCACCCGCGACTTCGGGCAGTCAGCGCTCATCACGGTAGAGGCAGCTGGTGAGGAGCCGCCGACTGAAGAACCGACCGAGACTGAGGAACCAACCGAGACGGAAGAACCGACCGAGACTGAGGAACCAACCGAGACGGAAGAACCGACTGAGACTGAGGAACCAACCGAGACGGAAGAACCGACTGAGACTGAGGAGCCAACAGAGACGGAAGAACCGACCGAGACTGAAGAGCCAACGGAAACCGAGGAGCCGACAGAGACTGAGGAACCAACCGAGACAGAGGAACCAACGGAGTCAGAAGCGTAGACCCGTACCGGGGGCCCGATTCGAGAGCCCGCCAGGCAAGGGAACCGCCGGCAGCCCCGGACAGCCCCTCAGCGCAGCGAGGTGCGCCTCCGTTCACGACGTAGCGGACCGCTCCAATCAGGGAGCTGTCGATTCTCGTCGGTGCGGTGTTCGGGACTGCAGGTGACACGTCTGAAACGCGGACAGGTCACTGAGACTGACGGTCGAGCAACGTCTCGACGTGACTGACAACGCCGGTGAGGTATGCTGTCCCCCAGATTGCCACGAGAATGGCACCGATTGCGTCGAACACGAGATCGAGCATCGTGTCGCCGAGCCCGAACTGTGTCAGAATCGTGTCGTTCCCGGTGGCCGAGGCGACAAGCGTGATCGAGAACTCGATGACCTCCCAGAACACGCCGAAGGCCATCACGAACAAGAGGAGGAACACGAACATGAACCGCGGGGGAATCGAAATCTCGGATGTGTGCTCGTCGAGCGCGCGAACCGTCGTGTACCCGACGGCGGCGACGACCGACGACGAGAGGGCGTGGGTGAGGTGGTCCCACCACCAGATGGTCACGTAGAAGTTTGCCTCGGCCCCGGGAAGGCCGACGGTGCCGAGTGCGTGGAAGAACGCTGCCGCCGTAATCCACAGCGTCAGCGCGGGGTCGAGTGCGATGCCGTAGTCCCGTTCCAGCAGCGCCGGGAGTTGCGTGACGAGGATGGCGACGGTCGAATTGACGATGATGCCGACGTTGCCCCGCTCGATCCCGACCCCGAGAAGCCCGATAAGTGCAAGTGACAGGGCTCGCGAGAGCAGTTGTTGCGTCGCCGTGCTGATCCGGAGGCGGTCACGGACCCTCATACGTCTGGCCGGACCTCCTCGGGGACGCGGTTGGTCCCGGCCTGCTGTCGGACGTAGTACGCGAAAACCACGCCAGCGCCGATACCGGCGATGGTCGATGCGACGAACTCCCACATCACCGCTTCCTCGATGACGTGTTCGGACACCGTCGGATCGAGGATGAAGGTGGTCCCGAGAAACTGGTCGGCCACCCAGCGGACGACCGCCCAGACGCCGGCGGTGGCCATCGTGGTGATGGCGACGAAGACGACGGCGAACCGTGGCGTCATCCGGACGGGCGTAAAGAGCTGGAGTTCGACGGCGATGATGAGCGCGATGGCGGCAACCGAGAGGTAGGTCGCGAGATTGCCGGTCATCGAGAGCGTCGCAAACAGACGGCCAACGACGGGCGACGCCGCAAGCAAAAGGATTTCCCAGGGGAGCATGGCGTACCGGTTGCGCAGAAGAACTGGTGGAAACAGCGCTAGTGCTGCGACGGCGGCCGCAAAGCCGGCCCACAGCAGGTCGGCCTGAACAGCACTTGTCCCCGAAACAGCGGCGAGCATAGCGACGATACACCACGCCGCGAGGGCGTTGACGCGTCTGTCCCGGAGTAACCGCGCTACGTCTCGGCTCATATTGCCTGGTGAGTCGCGACTGGAAAAACCTTATCGACCGATACCGGTGCCGTGGGCTGTTCAGATAGCGCCATACGCCATGGCATACGCGAGCGCGGCGATTGTCACTGCCGCCAGCCCCGTCACGACCGTCTCCAGCCAGTCGACACCGTCACTGAACGGCCGGACCGGAGCCCCGACGACGCCCAGCGCGAGGACGCTGAACACGAAGTGCGCCGACCGTTCGAGCGTCGGGGCGGGCAGGAACACGACCGCCGCCCCGTAGCCGATGCCCAGCGCTGCCCGGGGACGGACGAGTTCGGTCAGCGTGTATCCGCGGAGGTGGACGTACGTCCACACGGCGAGCCAGACCGTCGCGAGCTCGATAGCGAACGCCGCCAGGAGGTGCGTCGTCGGATCGGGGTGGAGTATCACCCGCTCGGCGACGAGCGTCACGTCGAAGGGATAGAAAAACGGGGGCGGGCCGCCGGTGAAGAGGTCACCGAACGGGTGGGTAAGTAGCCCCAGTAGCGCCAGCCCGGTCACCGCCCGGGGGCTGAGCTCGCGGGACTGTGCGACTGTGGCGACGGCAAGCACGGCTAGGACGAACACGAGCATCACGAGCCCCGCGATGGGACCGCTGAGTGCGCCCGTGAGAACTGTCAGTGCGACGCCGATGGACAGCGATCCGATCCGGGCAGCCCGCGAGTTGGTAGCCCAGAGGCCGGCCGCGGCGGCGAGTGCCGCCCCTAGCAGGAGCGAGTGCGTCGGCCCGCGGTGGACGACGTTCGCGGTCTCCCAGAAGCCGTCCGCGGTCAGATTTTCGGCGGCCCCGACGAGCAGCCCGAAGGGGGCGTAGACGATGTCGACGTCGGGAACCGCGGCGAACAGGCCGGCGATGACGGCCAACTGGACCGCCCGCTCGCGGGAGAGCCCCAGCCACCGCGCGGCGAGGGCTCCGAGGGCGAACGCAAATAGTGCGTGCCCGACGAACATACGCTGGCTACGGTGGCGATAGGCTTAAACACCACGTGTGAAGGGATATCGTGCGTCTCGACCCGTTCAGGATCCGGAATCGACTTTCGTCCAGCGTTCTTCGATGGCCGCGTTAGCCCTGACGACAGTATCGCCGTCGACCCGGAACCGCGTCTTCCGGAGTTCGATGGCAGCCACCTCGCCGGTGGTGTCGCCGGCTTTGATCGTGTCGCCGGGGTTGAAGTCGGGGTCGCGGAGGAGGTAGACGCCGGCGACAGCGTCTTTGATCATCTCCGAGAGCGCGTAGGAGACGCCGAGCGCGAGGAATCCGGTCGCCGTGCCCAGCGACGCGGCGATGGCGGTCAGGCCGACGATAGAGAGGAAGGATAGCGCCACGCCGAACCACAGGAACACGAGCACGATGACCCCGAGAAACTGTCGATAGACGGGTGACTCGCCGGGCAGCGACCGTTTCAGAACGGCCCGTACGACGACCATGATGGCTTTGACACCCACCGCCGCGACCGCGAGAAAGACGAACGCGGTTATGAGGCGCGGGAGCGCGTCGACGACGTTCGTGACTAGCTGTTCGAGCGCTCGATTGATGACACCGACTTGCACGCCGGATGGTGGACGGAGAGCCCCCTAAGTGTTGGCGTCAGCCGACGTGGCTGTGTCGCCGGGGTGACGTACCACCTCGTAGTCCCCGTCTTCGGTGATCCCGATGACGGCCCAGTCGTACGATACGTCTTGCCGATTGAGTCGGCGGCTGAGGTGCGTTGCCTCGCCCGTACGTGTGACGAAACAGCGCAAGTCGCCGCCCTCGGGGATCGGGTCCTGCGAGTCGAGCACTGAGACAGTGACGACGCGCCAGTCGCGTTCCGCTCGCAGTTCGGTGCCAGTGCGCGACACGGTGTATCCGAGATCATCGAATATCGACCGGGCCTGCTCGTCGAGTGATGTGGTAACGGCCCCCATCTGAGAGCCAGTACCACTGGCTATCTGATAAACGTTCCCACTAGCCACGAAGCTGACAGTTCGTCCGGGGGAAACGACTATGAAATGAGCGGCGGCGTCGGTGGAAACGGAGATAACAGGTCCTCTCGGTGGCCGATTCGACCCAGCGACGGGGGAGGGCGACAGGACAGTTCGACCGCCCGGACCCGACTGTTACTCGTGGGCGGCGTCCCACTCCTCGGCCTTGCGGAGGTTCGAACAGTCGTTACAGCGGATGCGTCCCATCGAGTCCATGGCGTTGTTGAACGTCTCGCAGTTGCTACAGAAGTAGCCCCAGCGCCGCTCGCGGTCGGCGTCGCGGTAGACGACGTGAAACGTGCCTTTCGTGCCGATGTCGCCGTCGCTCCTGTCGACGTACAGCGTCTCGCCGTCGGGACCTTCGAGTGCGTCCATACGTACGCATGACGGGCCAGCGGCTAAATCACTGCGGAAACCATTAGTGGCTGGTTCCCCTGCACTGTGGGTGTGAGTCCCCGGATCATCCACTACTCCGACGTGGAGAAAGCGTACGATACACCCGAACGAATCGGGCGGTTTGCGGGGACAGTGGCCGCCGCCGACGGCCCGGACGCGCTGGTGGTCGGTACCGGGGACAACACCGGGCCGGGGGTGCTGTCGCTGGTCACCGACGGCGAGCAGTCGCTGGACCTCTTCACCGCGCTGACGCCCGCGTTCGAGACGCTGGGGAACCACGATTTCGACCACGGACTCGCGATGACGCGGGAGATTATCGCACGGTCGCCACAGACGTGGCTGACTGCGAACGTCGAACAGGACGGCGAGCGGTTTGCCAGACGATTGACCCGACCGTGGGCGAATCGGACCGTCGACGGAGTGCAAGTCGGCTTCGTCGGTGTCACCAGCCCGGACACGGCCTCGGCCATCTACGGGCAGTCGATGGTCGCACCCCGGGCCATCGAGATGTTCGGCTCCGAGGCCGCCAAGGAACGCTACCTCCCGAAGGTGACCAGCGGGGAGACGTCCATCGCCATCGCCATCTCCGAGCCCGAGGCCGGCAGCGACTCGCAGAACATGGTCACGTCAGTCGAGGAGGCCGACGACGGCGAACTCTACCTCAACGGCGAGAAGATCTGGGTCAGCGGCGTCGACGAGGCCAGCGCCGCGGTCGTCTGGACGAAGTTCCCCGAGGGGCTCGGGACGCTCGTGCTCGACCTGGACGCCCCGGGGGTCGAGATCGGCGAGCACTTCACCAACATGTTCGGTCACACCCAGACCCAGTTCTTCATGAACGACGTCGTCGTCCCCGAGGAGCACGTCCTCACGCGGGGTCCCGACGCGTTCAAAGCACAGTTGAAGGCCCTGAACTGGGAGCGACTGGGCAACGCGGCCCTCTCGAATAGCGCCGCGATGTGCGTCTTCGACATGGCGCTTGAGTATGCACAGCAACGCGAGCAGTTCGACCAGCCCATCGGCGACTTCCAGGGCATCGAGTGGAAGCTCGCGGACATGGCGAAGAAGATCCAGACCTCGCGCAACCAGATGTACGCCGCCGCGAGCGCGGCCGAGCGGGCCGGGGGCGTCCCCGACCGGCTCAGCACCCACATCGCGAACCTCTGGTCGGGGGAGATCCTCGAAGAGGTCGCCAGCGAGGCGCTCCAGATCCACGGCGCGAACGGCTACCAGCAGGGCCACCCGATCGAGTACTTCTACCGGTTCGCCCGGTCCC
>ENA-ORDC01000224-ORDC01000224.1-marine-metagenome-genome-assembly--contig:-NODE-224-length-61272-cov-6.786992_pt1 | contig 61272 bp, 48 predicted proteins | sample MGYA00237783_ERZ508515 | MGnify/ENA primary metagenome ERZ508515 (study PRJEB26186, sample SAMN06268792) | marine metagenome | isolation source: Eden Landing Ponds, San Francisco, CA, USA | place...
CCGTCGAGAATCCGAACGTCGTCTCCGAGTGCGGCTGCGGCGAGTCGTTCAGGACGTAACGCGACGGCTCTGCCGCCGTTTCTCAGACGCGTTGGTCCGCGCTAGATGCTGATCGGGGTGAACTCCAACCCGCCACAGGTCGGACAGCCTGGCTCCTCCGGCCCGACCAGCCGTAGCTCGTCACGCTCCATCATCGCCGCGTAGGGGTTCCCACAGCCGTCACAGGAGACGATCCTGCGCTCCTCCCCCGTCGTATCCGTCATGTCGGTTCTACTCGGATCATGACCGGGAGCCGGCCTAACCACGGTACCTAACTATGTAGGTATCGGTGTCCGGGAACCCCGCCTCAGGCCCAGGTCACTCGGTGAGTTCGAACGCTACCGTCACCTCGGCCTGGTACTCGCGGTCCGGCACGGAGGCGACCTCCACGCCGAACTCGTCGACCTCGATCCAGAGGACGTTCTCCAGGGTCTGCTCCGCGCGGTCGATGGCCGCGTCGACGGCGGCCTCGAAGCTGTCCGGGCTCGTGCCGACCAGGGTGATCTTCTTAAAGACCATGCGGGCCCTTCGGCCCCCGGCCCAATAAAAGCGAGCCGTGGGTCTCGGCTCGTGGTACCCGCGCGGGCCGTCCCGGCGGCCGGTTCAGCGCGACCCCTCCCGCTCCAGCCGCTCCGTCACGGCGCCCACCACGTCGGAGAGGTACGCCGTCCCCCACGTCGCGACGATGACCGCACCGATGGTGTCGAAGACGAGGTCGAGCATCGTGTCCCCGAGGCCGTGCTGGGAGAAGCCCCGGACCGAGCCGAAGGCCGCCGACACCTGGCCGACGGTGAACTCGATGACCTCCCAGAGCACGCCGAAGGCGATGGTGATGAGCAGGATGAAGACGAAGGTGAACGCCGGCGGCAGGTAGATGTCGTCGCTGTGCCGGTCGATGGCACGCACGGTGACGTAGCCCGCCGCCGCGACGACGGATGCCGAGAGCGCGTGGGTCAGGTGGTCGTACCACCACAGCGTGGTGTAGAAGCCCAGCCGGCTCCCTGGCAGCCCGACGACGCCGATGGCGTGGATGAACACGGCGGCGGTGATCCAGAGGGTCAGGGCGGGGTCCATCGGGATGTCGTACTCGCGCTCTAGGACGGGCGGGAGCTGGGTGACGAGGAGCGCCAGACCGGCGTTGACGGTCACCCCGGGGTCCAGCTCGTAGACGCCGACGAAGAAGACCCCGACGAGCACCAGCTCCATCAGCCGGGTCGCCCGGCGCTGGGAGGACTCCGAGAGGCCGAGCCGCTCACGGAGTTTCACCGTCCGACCTCCACCGGGAGCTGCCGCCGGATCCGGTCGCGCCGCCGGAAGTACCGTTCGAACACCACGCCGGCGGCGACCCCCGCCAGCGTCGAGTAGATGAACTCCCACATGAGCCGCGTCTCGATCGCCTCCGGCGTGAGCGCGGGGTCGAGCAGGAACGCCGTCCCGAGCCAGACGTCGGCCTGCCACCGTGCGACGGCCCAGACGCCGGCCGCGGCGAGCGTGGCCACGACGACGAAGAATACGGCGAAGCCGGGGGTCATCTCGACGGTCGTGAACGCGTTCAGCTCGACGGCGATGATGAGCGCGAGGGCGGCGACCGCGAGGTAGCCCACGAAACGGCCGGTCAGCGGCACGGTCGTGAACACCCGGCCGACGAGCGGGAGCGCGGCGAGCAGCAACACCTCCCACGGGAGCATCACGTCGACCCGACGGAAGACGAGGGGCGGGAGGACGGCGAGGGCGAGGACGGCCAGGGCGAAGCCCGCCCAGAGGGCGTTCCCCCGGACCAGGCTCGCGACGACGACCAGCCCGACGAAGGCCACGAGCAGCCACGCCAGCGCCGCATTGAGCCGCTCGCTCTGGAGGACTTCGCCGAGTCGGTCGTCCGGGCGCATCTGGAGGTTCTGGGCGCCGATGGGGTATAAACGAACGGGGGCCGGGCCAGCGCCGGCCGACCCCGCTCCGGCGGCGGCTCAGTCCTCGCGCCTGCGCCAGCGCTTCTCGATCTCGGCGTTCGACCGCACGACCGTGTCGCCGTCGACCGAAAAGCGGGTCTTCCGCAGCTCGATGGACCGGACCGTGCCGGTCATGTCGCCGACCGTCACCTCGTCGCCCGGCGCGAAGTCGGGGTCCCGGAGGAGGTAGATGCCGGCGACGGCGTCGGCGATCATGCCCGAGAGGGCGTAGGCCACGCCGAGGGCGAGGAAGCCGCTCGCGGTGCCAAGGGCAGCGGCGATCTGTCCGAGGCCAACGATGGAGAGAAACGACAGCGCCACGCCGAACCAGAGTAACAGCGCGACCATCCCGGCGACGAACCGCCGGTACACCGGCGAGTCGCCGGGCAGCGCGCGTCGGAGCGTCGCGCGAACGGCGACCATGACCAGCTTCACGACGACGGCCGCGAGCACGAGGAAGAGCAGGCCCGCGAGGATCTGCGGGAGCGCGGAGAGCACGTCCGAGCCGAGGGCGTAGAGCGTCCGCCGGACCAGGTCGGCCGCCCCGACCTGGAGCGGGAGTGGGGTCATGCGCCCACCGACTCGGGCGGAGGGGATAAGCGCCGGGGGAACGACTCGTTCACGACCGCGTGGGCCCGCCTCACGCCCGCTTCCAGAAGCTTCAAGCGAGCCGCGACAGCACCTTCGGCCATGACCGACAGTCCGGACGTCGGCGAACTCGACCCGCCACAGCGAACCCTCATGGGACCGGGCCCGAGCCCGGTACACCCGCGCGTCCTCAAGGCGATGAGCACGAACGTGGTCGGCCACCTCGACCCCTCGTTCATCGAGATCATGGACGAGACCCAGGAGCTGCTCCGCTACGCCCTCGGCACGGACAACCGGTGGACCATCCCGGTCTCCGGCACCGGCTCGGCGTCGATGGAGGCCGCCATCGGCAACCTCGTCGAGCCGGGCGACACGTTCCTCGCGCCGACGAACGGCTACTTCGGCGACCGGATGGCCTCGATGGCTCGCCGCGCCGGCGGCGAGGTCGTTCGCGTCGACGCTCCGTGGGGCGAGCCGCTCCAGCCCGACGACGTCGAGGCCGCACTTGCCGAGCACGAGCCGGACGTCTTCGGCTTCGTCCACGCGGAGACGTCCACCGGGGCCCTCCAGCCGAACGTCTCCGCGCTGACCGAGTCCGCCCACGACCACGGCGCGCTCGTCATCGCCGACACGGTCACGAGCCTCGGCGGCGTCGAGCTGCGCGTCGACGACTGGGGCATCGACGTGGCCTACTCTGGCGCCCAGAAGTGCCTGTCCTGCCCGCCGGGGGCCAGCCCGCTCACGCTCTCCGACGAGGCGATGGAGAAGGTGCTCAGCCGTGACGAGGAGGTCCGCTCGTGGTACTTAGACCTCTCGCTGCTCGAGGGCTACTGGGGCGAGGAGCGCGCATACCACCACACGGCGCCGATCTCGAACGTCTACGCCATCCGCGAGGCGCTCCGGCTCGTGGCCGAGGAGGGGCTCGAGGCGCGGTGGGCCCGTCACCTGGACATGGCCGGCGCGCTCAAGGCCGGCGTCGAGGCGATGGGACTGGAGATGAACGCCGACGACGCGTTCTGGCTCCCCTCGCTCAACGCGGTTCGGGTGCCCGACGGCGTCGAGGACGGCGAGATCATCTCGTACCTCCTGGAGGCGTACGACCTGGAGATCGCCGGCGGCCTCGGTGACCTCGCCGGCGACATCTTCCGCATCGGCTGCATGGGCCACTCCGCCCGCCCGAAGAACGTCTCCTTCCTCATGTCCGCCTTCGGCGAGGCCCTCGAAACCCACGGCGCCGACGTCGACGTCGACGCCGGCCTCGCGGCGATGCGGGCCGAACTCGGGCAGTAGCCGCCACGCCCGCTCCGCCGGTCACGCCGGCGGCGAACCAGTCGACGCCCGTGCGGAGCGGCGGACGGCGTTCGTCGACGCCGACCGATCCCGGTCTCCTGTCGACCAGGTAACGGGAACGCTTATTCGACCGTCGTCCATGGATTCGGTGAAGCGATGGCCGACTCCCGAGAGCGATCGAGGCAACTCTCCGAAGACGTGCTGGACGCCTCCCCAGATGTCGTCGTCGTCGTCGATTCGTCCGGCGCTATCACCTACGTGAACGACCGCGTCACCGACCTGCTGGGCTACGAGCCCGACGACCTCCTCGGCGAGCCGGTCGAACGCCTCGTCCCGCCCGACCACCGGGACGCCCACGTCGCCGAGCGGGACGCCTACCTCGCCGACCCCGAGACCCGGCCGATGGGGGCGAACCTCGATCTCTCGGCCCGCTGTTCCGACGGGACGACCCTCCCCGTCGACGTCAGCCTGAGCCCGATCCCGGTCGGCGGGGACGTAGGCGCCGTGGCCGTGATCCGGGACGTCACCGGGAAGCGGAGCCTCCGACGCAAGTACCGGACGATCCTGGAGGCGGTGCCCGACGCCGTGTTCGTCGCGGACGCCGAGACGGGGACGCTCGTCGAGGTCAACGAGCGGGCGGCCGATCTCCTCGGCTGTGATCCGGCGGATCTCGTCGGCGAGCCCCAGACCGCTCTCCACCCCACGGGCGAGGAAGCGCGCTACGTGGCCCTCTTCGAGGGGCACGCCACCGGCGAGCGGACGATCGTCACGCAGTTCCCCGACGGCGACGACGTGTTCGTCGAGACCTGGGACGGCGAGCGCGTCCCGGTCGAGATAAACGCCCAGACCTTCGAACTCCCCGACGAGGAGCGCCTCCTCGTCGCCGGTGCCTTCCGCGACATCTCCGCCCGTCGGAACCGGGAGCAGGCCCTCGAACGGCTCCACGCCGCGACCCAGGAGCTGATGAGCGCGACGACCGTCGAGGCGGTGGCGACGGTCGCCTCCGAGACCGCGACGGAGGTGCTCGGCCTCCCGATGAACGGGATCCACCTCTACGACGCCGACGACGGCGCCCTCGTTCCGGTGGCGTGGTCGGCCGCCTCCGAGGCCGTCTTCGGCGACGCGCCCCCGTCGATCCCCGCCGGGTCGGGGCTGGCCTGGGAGGTGTTCGAGCGCGGGACCCCCCGGTTCATCGAGGACGTCCGCGAGGAGTCGGACACCCTGAACCCGGAGACCCCGTTCGGGAGCGAGTTGCTCCTCCCCCTCGGCTCCCACGGGGTGTTACTGGTCAGCTCCCGCACCCCCGACGACTTCGACGCCACCGACCGGGGGCTCGCGCAGGTGCTCGCCGCCAACGTCCAGGCTGCCCTCGACCGGGTCGACCGCGAACAGGACCTGCGCCGGCAGAACGACCGGCTCGACGAGTTCACCGGCATCGTCGGGCACGACCTCCGCAACCCGCTCAACGTGGCCGAGGGCCGACTCGAACTGGCCCGCCGGGACTGCGACTCCGAACACCTCGACCACATCCAGCAGGCCCACGAGCGCATGGCCGACCTGATCGACGACCTGCTGGCGCTGGCCCGGCAGGGCCGAACCGTCGGTTCGACCGAACCGGTGGCCCTCGCCCCGCTCGTGGAGGACTGCTGGCGGACGGTCGACACGGGGGCGGCGACCCTGGAGACGACGACCGACCGCCGCGTGCGGGCCGACGAGAGTCGCCTCCGGCAGTTGCTGGAGAACCTGATCCGCAACGCCGTCGAACACGGCGGCCCGGACGTGACGGTGACGGTCGGCTCCCTCCCCGGCGGCTTCTTCGTCGCGGACGACGGCCCGGGGATCGACGACGCGGCCGACGTGTTCCGGGCGGGCTACACGACCGGCGACGGGGGATCCGGCCTCGGGCTGTCGATCGTCCAGCAGATCGCGGAGGCCCACGGCTGGTCCGTCGACGTCGCCGAGAGCGAGACCGGCGGCGCGCGCTTCGAGGTCACCGACGTCGACGGCGCCTGAAGTCGCTCGACGTCGGGTGGCTCGTCGGCGTTACTCCTCGCCGACGAACGAGGCCGCGTCGGCGGGGCCGTCGAGGCCCCGGTTCGTCCGCTCGAACTCGACGGCGTCGTCGGTCGCGGTGGCGAGCAGTTCGTCGGTGATCGCCGAGAGCTGTTCGAGAGCCTCTCGGGCGCGCGCGCTCTCGCTCGGGTCGTCCTCGGCGTCCGCCGTCGCCGGGAGGTGGACGTCCCCTACCGGGACGTCCGTCGGGGTCAACTCGCCGTCGCCCGCTCCCTCCGGGAGCAACCCGTCCTTTGGCCCCCGGTCCCCCGCCAGTGCCTCTTCGAGCACGGCGAGTGGACGCTGGATGTCGGAGGTGAGCAGTTCGACCAGCTGTTCGAGGCGGGCGTTCTGCCGTTCCAGGGCGTCGCGGCGCCCGCGGTCCTCGGTCACGTCCTGGGTGAGGGCGATCCCGTTGACCACCTCGTCGCCGTCGTACACCGGGACCACCCGCCCGCGACCGATCCGGGTGCGGCCTGCCCGATCCGGAAACTCGAACTCGAAGACGCCCGACTCGCCGTCGAACACCGCCTCGTAGTGGGGCAGGGCGTTCTCCACGAAGTCGGGGCTGTGGACGTCCTGCAGGCGTTCGTCCACCATGTCCTCGGGATCGTCGTCGAGGTTGTCGAACACCATCCCGGCGAGTGCCTCGTACCGGAGGTCGGGGTTGAACAGGCCGACCGCACCGTTGGGGAAGTTCTCCGCGATGGTCCGATAACGGCGCTCGCTCTCGGTCAGGCGGCGCTTGCGCTCGCGCTCCTCCGTGACGTCCTGCGTGATCGCCAGCCCGTTGACCACCTCGTCGCCGTCGTACACCGGCACGACGCGGCAGCGGAACACCCTGTCCTCGTAGTCGAACTCGAAGACCCTGGACTCCCCCTCGAACACCGCCTCGTAGTGGTGGAGGTGGTTCTCGACGAACGACTCGGTGTGGACGTCGCGGAGCAGTCGTCCGCTCGGGTCCACCTCGTCCAGGTCGAGGAACGCCTCGCCGGTGGCGGTCTCGTAGCGGAGGTCGCGGTTGAACAGGCCGACGGAGCCGTTGGGGAAGTTCTCGGCGATGGTCCGGTAGCGGCGCTCGCTCTCGGCCAGGCGGCGCTTGCGCTCGCGCTCCTCCGTGATGTCCACGATCACGGTGATGATCGCCGGTTCGCCCTTGTACTCGACGCGCGTCCCGTGGGCCCTGACGTCGACGCGGTGGCCCTCCTTGTGGCGGAGCGTGGTCGTGTAGCGGGACTCGCGCACCTCGCCCTCCAGTCGCCGCCGGATCTGCTCGGCCACGTAATCGCGCTCCTCCGGCACGACGTGTTCGAGAGGGTCCATCGACGCCATTTCCTCCTGGGTGTACCCCATTATCTCGGCGGCGGTCGGGCTCACGTACCGGTAGCCGTCCGCGTCGGCGAGCATGATGCCGACGAGCGACTGTTCGACGAGGGCCCGGTACAGGTCGGCGGTCTCGCGGAGTTTCCGTTCGAGTTCCCGCTGGTGGCTCACGTCGCGCAGGATGCCGGCGTAGTACCGCCGCCCCCCGAGGGTGAACGTGCTGAACGACGCCGACAGGGGCACTTCGCCGCCGTCCTGTCGCGTCCCCGTGAGGTCGACGCCGCCCTGACCGTGGGTCGACTGCACGACGTCGAAGCCGTCCGCCCCCGGCGCGTCCCCGGACCCCGCGGGGAGGATCGTCGAGAGGGGTTGGCCCTCCAGGCACGTCGGCTCGTAGCCGAGCACCTCGCTCACCGCGTGGTTGACGTACTCGACGTCGCCCTGGCAGTCGACGGTCAGGATGACGTCGTTCGCGTGGGTCGTGAGCGCCTGGAGGTGCGACTGGCTCCGCGTGGCGCGCCGCTCGGCGCGGCGGCGCTCGACCGCGTTCACGATCCGGTTGGCGAGGACCGCCCAGTCCTCGCGGCCGTCGGTGCGCTTGACGTAGTCGGTGACGCCGGCCGAGATGGCGTCGGCCGCGACCCCCTCGCTCCCCTGCCCGGTGAAGACGATGAAGGGGAGGTCCGGATAGGTGTCGCGGACGCGTTCGAGGAGTTCGATCCCGTCGGAGTCTGGGAGGACGTAGTCGGCGACGACGCAGTCGACGTCGGCCGTCGCGAGTTCCGCCACGGCCGCCGACGCGTTCGTCACCGCGGACACCTCGATCCGCCCCTCGACGCTGGGCAGCATGGAGCGAGACACGTCGAGCAGTTCGGCCGAGGCGTCGACGTGGAGTACGGAGATCCGAGACCCGGCCCGGTGCATAGCGGATGTGACGGTTCAGCCGTATTAAGCGTTGGCTCGACGTTCGTCTCGGCTCATCGCCGCAGGGTCGACCAGTACACGGTGCCCCAGTCTCACTCGACCGGGTCGAACCCGTCGGGCTGTTTGCGGCGGTCGACCACCCGGTTCCCGCGGTCGAGTCGTTCGACTTCGGCCCACTCCGGAAGCTCCGACTCCTGCATCGGCAACAGCCACACCAGTTCGTTCGCAGCCGTCTCGAACACCTCCCACCCGGCGTCCTCGTCCCACATGCAGACCCGCCACTCCCCGGACTCCAGATTCCACCCGACCTCCCAGTCGGTGTAGAACGCTCCGTCTGATCCTCCGTAAACGGTCATGCGATCCCCCTACCTGGCTTCCATCCGGGGGGACTGTAAATAGATTTCTGCGTTCTTCGTGAGTGGTACGGTTCTAGACACCAATCTTCGCCTATCGCTAACCGAACGACCATCCGCTCGTCGCCGCGAGGGTAACCGATGCTAGTTACCACGATCGTCACACACAGTTTGTCCCCGAAACGGGTCGGCCGATGGGCGAACGCCCCCCGGGCGCCGCTCGCGCGCGGTCGACGACCGCCCGACCGGCGCCCGTGACCGTCGGTCGCGACCGACCCTGGCGACGAGAAGCGCGCCCGGCGTTCGTGCGTGGTGTCACCACACCGGCAAGCTGTCACGTCGAGTGCAAATGGTCGAAAACCCACACGTAGTTTCCCGATTTCCGCGTGCCGTTGGGCGGATGCGAACCCATCCCGTGGAAACGATTACCGGGCTATAGAGGCCCCAGTAGACCCATCTATCACCAATATCAGCGCTTAAGCCCGATGAGCCACAGTACTAGCTATGTCACAGGTTCGGCCCAGCCAGGCGACGGTCGTAACGGTCAGAAAACCGATGAACGATCACGGGACGATGACCGTCGAAGTCGAGTCGGGCAACGAGAACCGGCACGTCGTCGAGTACGCGGACGACGACCTGAAGCGGACGCTGGAGTCGCTGCCCGTCGGCACCAGCGTCCCGCTCAGCATGCGCCCGGTCGGCATCCGCGCCAACGTCTGGGAGGCCGTCGACCTCCGCGGGCGGCGCCCCGCCGGCGCCGCGCGGGGCGTGGCCGACCTCGACTGAACCGCCCCCGCCCCGCTGGCGCCCGCGACGCTCACGCGACTCGTCGCCGCGCCACGCGGCTCCCCCGTGGCTGTTCCCACACGGCCACCAGTGGCTTTTACCGCCGGGCCGCCCTCTCGCCGTCGATGGCCGATGGTAGCTACGAGACGTCGATCGAGGTTCGCTTCCGCGACCTCGACTCGCTGGGTCACGTCAACAACGCGGTGTACGCGACGTACTTCGAACAGGCGCGCCTGCGCTACCTGCGGGACGTCCACGAGGTCGACTTGGACGAGGTGAACTTCGTCGTCGCCCGGCTGGAGGTCGACTACCGGGCCCCGATCGAGGCCGTCGAGCCGGTGACGGTCGGCGTCGGCGTCGACTCGGTGGGCGAGACGAGTTTCACGCTGGGCTACGCCCTCGAGAACGCGGCCGGCGTCAAGGCCACGGGCCGGACGGTCCAGGTCGTCCTCGACGCCGACGGGACGCCGGCGCCGATGGACGACGACTGGCGCGCGCGCCTGGAGGCCGAGGAGCGCCCGGCCGACGACGACTGACGGTCCCGGGCGGCAGTTCGGGGACGCCCATCGTCCCCGGCGGGTCAGTGCATCTTCAGTTCGACGCGACGGCCGTCGGGATCCCGGACGTACGCCGCCCAGGCGCGCCCGTAGGCCCCGTACCGGCGGCGGGGTTCGCCGTCCTCGACCTCGACACCGGCCTCGCGCAGGTCGTCGAGCGCGGACTCCAGTTCCGCCCGCGAGTCGACCTCGGCCGAGCGCAGGAGGAGACAGACGTGCTCGGGCCCGACGTCGAACGGTTCCTCGGTGGGGACGAGGTGGAGGTTGCGGCCGCCGGCGACGACGGCCACGTAGGGAACGTCGCCGGCCTCGTAGCGCTCCCGGTCGCGGAGCGACAGGCCCAGCAGGTCGTGGTAGAACGCCAGCGCGCGGTCGAGGTCCGAGACCCGGAGCGCGACGTGATCCAGGTCGACGACGTCGACGGTCATGGCCGAACCAGGCGGGCGGCGGGAGTAAAGGTGGCGCCGGGCGGGCACTGCCGCGGTGCTCGACCGCGGCAGGCGGGCACTCGGGCCGACTCGCTCACTCCAGCAGGTCCCGCGTGCGCCGGTGGCGGTAGCGGAACATCGGTTCGAAGCCGATCCGGGCGAGGGGGGCGACGGTGCGCCCGAGGGGACCGAGCGGGAGTTCGTACTCGACGCGGTCGTTCACGATGGTCTCGTCGCCGTCGGCGAAAAACCGGTGGGCGTGGCGCCAGCGCGGGAAGGGCCCCTGGTCCATCACGTCGACGAATCGCGCGGCGCCGGGGGTCTCCTTTCGCTCGACGATCCGCGACACCCACCGCTGGCGCGGCCCGACGCCGAGGGGCTGGATCGACATGCGGATCTGCGTGCCGGGTTCGAGCACGTCCGGGTCGGGGTTCCCGTCGGCGTCGACGACGTGCTCGACGCGCAGGTGCATCCAGTCCGGGGTGAGCGCTTCGAGCCCCGTGATCCGGGAGTGAAACGACCAGACGGCGTCGAGCGGGGCGCGGACCCTCGTCTCGCGCTCGTAGACGGGCATGGGTCGAGTTGGGGCCGACGGCGCAAAAACGCGTCCCTCCGGCGGCGTCGACGGGAGGCGGCGCGGACGTGTCCCGCGCGCGGGACGCGATCGCGCCGGTCAGAGCGTAAAGCGGGTCACGGTGGTCCCGGCGGCGACGAGGTCGGCGTCGGTCGCCGCCGCGACGACGACCTGGTTCTCGCCGTACTCGATGCCGAGTTTGGCGCGGAACTCCCCGTCTTCGGGGTCGACGAGGCGGGTCTCGGTGGGCGTCTTCACCGCCACGAGGGCGCCGTCGGTCTCGCCGGAGACGACGATGCGGTCGCCGTCGAAGTGGGTGTCGACCTCGAGGTCGGGTCCCGCCGGACGCTCGCGTTCGAGGTAGCGTTCGCGGACGAACGCCGGCGTCTCGACGGGGCGGCCGGCCGAGACCCCGTGGGCGAGGCGGACGAACTGGGCCATCGACCAGGCCAGCGGGGTGGCCGCCCCGGTCCCCTCGCCGAACTCCCAGTTGTACTCGGTGCTGTAGTCGCGGTCCCACACCTGCTCGGGGAGCATCCGGCCCGAGTTGGCGAAGCCCTGCATCGTCTCCAGGAGGTTCGCGGGCTTCAGCGCCGATTCGTCCCGGTCTTCGTTCAGCAGTTCGTACTCGCCGCGTTCGCCGGTGAAGATCGGCCAGAGGCGCCCCCGGCCCTTGTGCGCGACCGACCAGGGCGCGCCCTCGTCGTCGCCCTCCCGCTCGCCGTAGCCGTCGCCGTTGTACCGGTAGAACGCCGGGCCGTACGGGGTGTCGACCCGGATCGTCTCGTCGACCTCGGTCAGCGTGTTGCGGATCACCTCGTCGTCCCACGGTTTGATCCCCAGCCGCGTCAGTTCGAGGAACCCACCGTCGATGATCTCCCGCTCGTCGAGGGTCGGGCCGTGGTTGGCGAGCGTGCGCATGTGCCCGGCGTCGGGGTCGCCGTCGCGGGTGATGCGGACGTAGTACGGGGTGTTGGTGTGCAGGTCGGTGCCGGTGTCGGTCGCGGTCCACTCCTCGACGCGGTCGGTCCAGGCGTCGGCGAGCGAGAGCCAGATCAGCGCGTCGGCCGCCTGGTCCTCCCCGATGGCGATCGCGCCCGCACAGGCCAGTCCCGCGATCTCGGCGGCGATCGAGGACGGCGAGTAGCCGGCTTCCTCCTCCCATCGCTCCTGGGCGGTCGGCGGCCCGTTGCGCGCGACGTAGTCCGCCGAGCGCTTCACGTTGACGTATCCGTATGGCACCTCCTCGAAGTCGATCCCGCGCTCGTAGAGGGTGTAGGCCATCACCTGCGGGAAGGAGATGTTGTCCATCTGCTCGCCGCCCCAGCGGGTCCGCCCGTTGAGGTAGGTGTTCTGCGGGATGAACCCCCGCTCGTCCTGCTGGTAGGTGTAGACGTACGAGAGGTTGTCGACGGCGGTGGCGACGTCGTCCACCGCCTCGAAGACGGTGAACACCTGGTAGAGGTCCCGCGACCAGACGAAGTTGTAGCCGTACCCCTTGGACTCCTCGGCGGAGACGGCCTCGCCCCACGGCACCGACGGCGAGGCCAGCCCCGCGCCGTGGAAGGTCTTGTCCTCGACGGCCCGCAGGGACATCAGCGCGGTGAGGTACTGCGGTTCGAGGTCGGGATCGCCCCGGACGCTGTCGGGGACCTCCTTCTCGGCGAGGAAGTCGGCCCAGGAGTCGGCGTAGGCGGCGCGGACGCGCTCGTACCCGCGGGTGAGCGCGCCGGCGGCCTCCCCGAGGGCCGCGGCGGTGTCGGCGTTCTCCGCGAACCCGAGCGCGATGGTCTCCACGAGATCCGCGCCGGTTCCGATTCGACCGACGAGGACGACGTTCTCGTTGTCCACTCTGTCCCTCGACTCGGGCAGGCGCCCCTTGGAGAACAGGTTCGACAGTCGGCGGGAGCCGGCCACGCCGACGGTCGCCCAGTCGAAGCGGCCGTCGGCGGCCATCGACACCGCGACGGAGTACTCCTGGCCGTTCTCGTCGATCAGCAGCGGTTCGGCGGTCGAGGTCTCGTCGAAGGCCTCCGCGTCGCGGGCGACCAGGTGGTAGCCCCCGGGCTGGCCGAGGCGCAGGGCGCGGTCCTTGTTGCCCGTGTTCACGAGGGCGGTGTCCGCGACCGCGTACACGTCGTACTCGTTGTCGTCCCCGGCCTCGAACCGGACGTCGCACAGCAGCGCGTCGTGTTCGGGATCGGTCGCGTACTCCACCTGCAGGGTCCACTCGTGGCCGCGGCCGTCGCCCGTCTCGGTGACGGTGTGCCGAAACAGGAGCGCGTCGTCCTCGGCGACCTCGGTCGTCCGCTCGATGGTGTCGGCGTGGTCGTCCCGCCGGGTCTCGTTGTGAGTGCGGGCGGTGTACTCGGAGTCGTCGGCCGCGTCCACGATTAGCATGTCGAGGGTCCGGAGGTTCATCAGGTCGACGCGTGGGAAACGCACCTCGGTCAGCGCGCCCTCGGTGAGGGTGAACCACACCCGCGAGGGGTCGCTGACCCGGTGGTCGGCCACCGTCCCGACGCCGTACTTCTCGCCGGTGGTCCACCGGGGGCGGTCGCCGGGGCCCGAGGGGGCTGACTTGGGCGCGGGGAGCGCGTCGTGCTCGTGGAGCAGGCCGGTGGTGTGGAGGCGGATCGCGTGGGGCCAGCCCAGCGGCGCCGCCGAGTCGAAGGTCCCGTCGTCGAACACCTGCTCGGCGAGGTAGCCGGCGGACGTCGTCAGCCCGGCGTCGGGCTGGAGCAGCGCGTACAGGTCGCTCGCCCAGTCGAACAGCTCCTGGCTCTCCGGCGGGACGTCGTCCACGGTCGCGGCCGTGGAGGTCCTCCCGGCCGCCGCGCCGGAGTCGGTCACGGGTTTCGACGCCCCGCGACCGGGATTCCCGGACTTCGGGGCCGTTGCATTCGAATCGCCGGCGCCGCCGTCTCGTCCCCTCCTCCCGGTCGCCCCGGCGTCGGCCGCGGCGCGCGCTTTGAGCAGGGCGGCGAGCGTCCCGGCGGCGTTGGCGCCCCAGGCCGTCGACACCGACCAGATCTTCTCGTCGTCCTGTCCCGCCGAGCGCCAGTAGTCCTCCTCGAACCGGATGAGGCCCGCGACGCCCTCGCGGGGCTGGCGGTACAGGCGGTCGATGGTGGTGAGGACGTGCGTGGTCAGTCGGTCGAGGTCCGCGTCGGTGACCCGGTCCCCGGCGTCGACCATCGACCCGATGGCGTCGTAGGCCGCGACGGCCTCGACGAGGGCGAACGTGCTCGCGTCGGCGCGCGCGTCGAGGTCGCCGTCGCGCTCGCGGAGGGCGTACAGTTCGGCGTCCGCGTCCCAGAGGCGGTCGAGGCCGTCGTGGACGGTCGCGGCCTGGGCGGCGGCGTGCTCCCGGAGGTCGTCGTTGACCGGCGCCCGCGCGACCGTCGCGTACGCCTGGAGGTAGGTCGCAGCCGTGTGAGCGAACCGGCCGATCATGTTCTCCCAGGCGTTCTGGCACTCCTCGGGGAGGCCGTCGGCCGCCAGCGTCTCGTCGAGCCCCTCGACGCCGTCCGCGATGGCGCGCCGAACCGCGTCGGCCAGGTCGTCGGGGAGGTCGTCGCGGCGGGTGCGGAGCAGCGCCGCCAGGAAGCAGAGGACGGAGGCGGTCTGGTCGGCCTGGTACTCCGGCTTGTCGGAGTCCTCGACGCGCGCGTGGGCCCAGCCGGGGGCGAGCGAGCCGTCGACGGCCCAGACGCGGTGGGGCCAGGTGCCGTCGTCGAGTTGCGTGTCCACGAAAAAGCGCGCGCTCCGGACGAACGACTCGTCGAGGTCGAGCCCGAGGCGCTCGTCGGCGGCGAGCAGGTGGCGGGCGACCTCGCTGTCGTCGCGGAACCAGGTGTAGCCGTAGCCGCCGGAGTGGGCGTAGAAGGGGTCGAACTCCGGGCCGGCGATCCGGGCGCCGGTGGGCGCCGTGAGCAGCGAGATGGCCCGGAGGTCGGCCCGGGCCAGCCGTCCCCGCGGGACGTCGTCCGGGACGGACACCTCGGCCTGCTCGCGGGCCGCCCTGCGCATGTCGTCGGCCGTGCCGTGGGCGAGCGCGCAGTGGCGGATGTCGGCGAGGGCGTCCTCGCGGGCGACCTCGGCGTGGCTCGACAGCTGCGTGACGAGCGTCGTCGTCGCGGCGCGACCGTCGCGTTCGAGCGGGGCCGAGACGACGACGTCGCCGCTGAGGTGGGTGTCCTCGTAGCGCTCCAGGACGGCCTCCCGCGGGAACTCGAAGGCCTCGTCCGAGAGCATCTCCTCGAAGCGCTCGGGGATCTGTCCGCGGACGTCGTCCAGGCCGGTCGAGGCGGTGACATAGTCGTGTTCCTGTCGGTGGAACACCTCGACGGCCTTGGCCCCCGACGGGCCGCCCTCCTCGTGGATGAGCCGCCCCACCCGGGTCTCCCGGCCCTCGGGCGCGAACGTGAGGAACGCGGTGAGGTGGGCGTCGGTCGGGATGGCGCCGCGGAGTTCGACGTGGGTGACGTGGGCGCGGCCGAGCGTCAGGTCGTACTGGTGGACCGTGTACTCGCCCGCGTCGTACTCGGTCTCGACGAGGGAGGTCTCCCGGTAGTAGTGCTGGCGAACCGGATCGAGTTCGTCGAACCACCGGGTGCCGCCCTCGGTCTCGATGCCGAACCGGGACCGGTCGATGCCGTACAGCCCCGAGAGCGCGGACGAGTAGTCGCGCAGCGACCCGCGGGGATCGACGTAGACGAGCCGATCGCCGTGACCGGAGAACGCCCCGGCGGCGGTCTGGCTCTCCTCGGGAAAGCGCGACCCCCGATCGCGCTTGTACTCGTTCAGCGCCGTTCGCAGTCGCATGGGTTCACACCAGTTCGCGGCGACATAAGTATTAGTGGATTCCCCCTTTTTGCACGATCGACGGCCACAGTCGCCGGTTCGTGCCGGGTCGCCTGACGGTCACCGGCGCCGACGCGCCTCCCCGGCGAGGGTTCGACGCGACCCCCCGCGAGCTTCGACGCGGCGGTCAGACGAGCAACAGGACGGTCGTGTACCCGGCCACGCCGACGCCGAACGCCCAGAAGTTGCTCTCCCGGTTCTCGGGGAGTTCCTCCTTGATGACGTTGAGGATCACGCCGCCGGAGAGGAACGCCAGCAGGAGGCCGAGCAGCGTCTCCGGGACGCCGACGAACAAGCCGACGAAGGCGCCGACGAACACGGCCCCCGCGAGGATCCACCGTCCCCATCTGAGATAGGCGCGCCGGTGGTGTTCCCGGAGCCCGTGGTCGTTCACCACGAAGTGGAGGGCCATCGCGGTGGTGTACAGCAGGAGGTTCACGAGACCCGTCTCCTCCCGGTGGAGCAGGAAGTACCCGATGAGCACGTTGTAGACCGCGAACGACCCCACGTGGAGCCAGAAGATACCCGGGTGGGGCTCGCTTTCGTCGTCGCCCGCTCGCCGGTCCGCGTGCGACCGGCGACGCGACTGGACGACGAGTCGCTCCAGGCCGTAGAAGACGGCGAACCCGGCCAGTGCGACGAGAAACAGCGCGCGCTCGCTGGTCGCGGCCACCAGCCGGGCCGTCTCGCCGGATCGCTCCATGATCTCCGCCTGGTGTTCGGTGATCTCGGGCAGGAGGTGGACGAACACGTAGGCGACGGAGATGCCGCCCGCCAGCGACAGGTACTGACTCCGCGGAATGACCCGGAGAAGCCGGAGTTTGCTGGCGAAGGCGTGGACCGCTGCCAGCCCCGCAGCGAGGAGGAGGACGACGACGGGAGAGGACATACGGGCTCCTCGGAGGGGAGCGGAAAAGGCGACCCCCTTGCGCTCGCCACTCGACCGGCGGCGCCTGCGCGGGGCTCTGCGCACTCTCGCGCCGAGTTCGAGTCCCCCTTCACCCGCCGGTTCGACGCCCTCTCACCGCAGGGCGACGCCCGGGAGCGTTAGTTTAGGATCCCCTAAAAATCGAAAGTGCTTTAGGAGTTTAGGGCTGCCTAAATCACATGTCGAACGACACACGCGACGACGGGCGGGCGACGAGACGCGAGTACCTGACGTACGGTGCGATCCTCGGGAGCGGGCTGCTCGCCGGCTGTGCCGGCGACTCCTCGCCGGAGTCGGGATCGACGGCGACGAACGGAGAGACGACGGACGCGACGACGTCGGCGGGAACCGACGCGAGCGCGAGGACGACCGCGGAGCCGACGGAGACGAGCGCGCCGGCAGCAGAGTCGTACGCCGTCTCGATCGAGCCGATGGGGACGGTCGAGTTCGACGGCGTCCCGGAGACCTGGGTCGCCAACAACGGGAGCTGGGCGGACATGGGCGTCGCGCTCGGTCGCGAGCCGCCGATGGGCGTCTGGCTCACCGGCCGCTACCACACGCAGTACTACGACGACATCCCGGGCGTGAGCGTCGACGAGAGCGGGATACAGCAGCTCTGGGGCGACAGCGGCGTGGGCAAGGAGCAGTTCTACGAACTCGACGCCGACGTCCACGTCATGGACCCGAACTTCCTGCTGAACCGGGGTCAGTGGAGCCGGTCGGACGTCGACGAAATCGTCGGAAACGTCGCCCCGATGTTCGGCAACAGCAGCTTCTCGCGTGGCTACGTCTGGCACGAGGACTACCGCTACTACACCCTCTACGAGGCCTTCGAGAAGCTCGCGCAGGTGTTCCAGCGCACGGATCGCTACGAGGCATTCGAGGCGGTCCACGGGGAGTTCCAGGCCAACCTCGCACCGGTCGTCCCGGCCCGGAGCGAGCGGCCGTCGGCCGCGGTCGTCTGGGGGGGCGGCGACCAGCCGACGGAGTTCTACCCCTACGTGATCGACGAAGGGACGAGTTTCAAGCACCTCCGCGACCTGAAGGTGAAAGACGCGCTGGCGACCAGCGACGTCAAGGACTTCCACAGCAGCCGCGGCGCCATCGACTTCGAGACGCTGCTGCAGATCGACCCCGAGGTGCTCCTGGTTCGCGGCCAGGAGGCGAAGACGCGCGCGGAGTTCCGGGACACCGTGGTCGCGTTCATGGAGGGACACAACGTCGCGAACGACCTCACCGCGGTCGGGAACGGCGACGTCTACCGCGCCGGGCCGCTGTACCAGGGGCCCATCGCGAACCTGGTCGTGACCGAGCGTCTCGTGAAGACCCTGTACGGCGCCGAGGGCGAACTGTTCGACCGACAGCGCGTCGCGGACGTCGTCGCGGGAGACCTCTGAGCGTGTCGCCCGCAGCGTTCGCACGCGCGGGGGGCGGCCGGAGCGGTGCGGGGCAGGCCGGGCGGGCCGCGGTCGCGTCCCCCGACGACGGAGGCCGCGGCGCGAGGTGGTGAGCGTGGCGGGCGACACGCGTCGTCGGGGGGCGACCCCCGCCCGCGACCGCCGGCTGGGCTGGCTCGACGGCTCGCTGGCCACGCTCTGTCTGGGCAGCCTCGTCGTCGCCGTCGTCGCCGGTCTGGTGCAGGTGAGCTTCGGCGCGTACACGATGACGCTCGTCCAGGCCTGGGGGGCGGTGTTCAACCCGAACGTCCTGTTCGACCTCAACGTCTGGCGAGCGTTCCTGCTCGGCGCCGACCTGCCGGAGATGAACCGACGGAGCCTGATCGTCTGGAACATCCGGATGCCCCGCGTCGTCGTCGCGGTCCTGGCGGGGATGTGCCTGGCCGTCTCGGGTGCCATCTTCCAGGCGGTGACCCGAAACGAGCTGGCGAGCCCGTTCATCCTCGGGGTCTCCTCGGGGGCGGGCTTTACGGTTCTGCTGACGCTGGTGGTGTTCAGCGGGCTCTCCTCGCTGCTCCCGCTGCTGGCGGCCGTCGGCGGGACCGTCGCCTTCCTGCTAGTGTACACCATCGCCTGGAAGGGCGGGACGAGCCCCGTCAGGCTGGTCCTGGCCGGCGTCATCGTCAACATGGTGTTCCAGTCGCTCCAGCGCGCGCTCTTCTTTTTCGCCGACGACCTCGGCACGGTCCAGTCGGCGCTCGGCTGGATCACCGGCTCGCTCACCGGCGTGGGCTGGGTCGACGTCCGGATCGCCCTCCCCCCGACGCTCGTGGCCGTCACCCTCGCGCTGGCGGGTGCCCGGCAGCTCAACGTCCTGCTCCTGGGCGAGGGGACGGCCAGTTCGCTGGGGATGCGCGTCGAGCGGGTCCGCTTTTTGCTCTCGGGGGTCGCCATCCTCGCGGCGAGCGCAGCCATCTCCGTCGCGGGCATCGTCGGCTTCTTCGGGCTCGTCGTCCCGCACATCGTCCGCCTCGTCGTCGGCAGCGACTACCGCCGGCTGCTCGTCGGCTGCGTCTTCGCCGGGCCGGCGCTGATGGTGCTCGCCGACGTCGGCGCTCGGCTGGCGCTGAACCCGGTACAGATCCCGGTCGGCGTCGTCACCGGCCTCGTCGGCGGCCCGTACTTCCTGTACCTGATGCGCCGGCAGGACCGCATGGGGGAGATCTGATGCCGGACGAGGACGCCGCGGAGGTCGATCGGGAGCGCCCCGGCGACGCCGCGGACACGGACGGGCGAGAGCGGACTACTGACGGCGCGGAGTCCGGCGGGCGAGCGCGGGCCCCCGACGGCGCGGAGGAGCGGCGCTCCGACGGACCGGACACTGACGAGCGAGCGCGTCGGGTCCGAACGGCACAGACGCGGGCCGAGAGCAAGCTCGTCGGCGACTCGCTCGCCGTCGGCTACCCCTCGACCGACGAGCCGGTCGTCGAGTGCGAGACCGTCGTGCTCCCGGAGGGGGAGATCACGGCCCTCGTCGGCCCGAACGGCAGCGGAAAGAGCACCCTCCTGAAGGCGATGGCGAACCAGCTCTCGCCCGAGCGCGGGCGGATCGTCCTCGACGGCACGGCGATCCAGTCGATGGACGCCAAGGAACTCGCCCGCCGACTCGGCCTGCTGTCCCAGGAGAACTCGTCGCCGGGAAGCCTCACCGTCGAGGAGCTGATCTACCACGGGCGGTACCCCCACCGGGGCTTTTTCGACTCGCTCGGCGAGGCCGACCACGCGGCCGTCGACCGGGCCATCGACCTCGCCGGCGTCGGGGACCTCCGCGACAAGGAGATGGGCAACCTCAGCGGCGGGCAGAAACAGCTGGTGTGGATCGCCATGGTGCTCGCCCAGGAGACCGACCTGCTGTTGCTCGACGAGCCGACGACGTTCCTCGACCTGCACCACCAGCTCCGGGTCATGGAGGTCGTCCGCACGCTCAACGACGAACAGGGCGTCACCGTCGGCATCGTCCTCCACGACATCGGGCAGGCCGCCCGCTTCGCCGACAACCTCGTCGCCATGAAGGACGGCGGGCTGTACGACTGGGGCCCCCCCCGGGACGTGGTGACAGGGGAGTTGCTGGCCGACGTGTTCCGCGTCGACGCCACCGTCGACCGGGAGAGCCCGACCGGCCCGCACATCTCGCCCCACCGGGCGCTCGACGAGTGACGGTCCAGGACGGGTCGGAGCGATCGGTTTTATTCCCGGCCGGTAAGATGATGGATACGTGACTCGAACTGGTCCCCTCCACCTGCGACTGAACGAGACCTGGACGGCCGCTCTTATCGGCGGCGGACTCTCCATTCCGGCCACCCTCGGCGGCCTCTGGCTGTCAGGTACCGAGAGCGAACTGGTCCTCGACGCGGTGTTCTTCGGCGGCTTGCTCGCCGGTGTCCTCGCCACTCGCTGGACGGACTCCTCGGGCAGCGCCGCCGGCTTCCGGGCCGGTCTGATCGGCGGGCTGCCGGGGGTGGTGTTGCTCTCCGAGATGGTGTACGCTGCGGGTGCGCTTGAGGGGCCGCTGTGGTTCCAGGTGATCGCCCTCGTCGGAACGGTGGGAACGGTGACCCTCGTCCTGTTCGTCGTCAGCGGGATCGCCGGGTGGACCGGCGGGCGGGTCGGCAACTGGGCGGCGCAGAAGCTCGGTTTCGAGGGGCCGCCCACGCAGGAGACGTGAGCGCGGTCAACGTCCTCCGGCCTCGACGACGGCTCGCCGCCCCCTTCCTGGCGGTCCTGTACCCGTTGCTCTGGCTGGCCGTGCGAGGGACCGCGACCGATCGCGGTCGCTCCGTAGCGGGCGGTTCGCTCCGGGGGCTCGCGTTCATGGCTGGCGCCGCGATCCTGAGCTACCTCGTCGCCGTCGCCGTCACCGCCGCGGTTCGGCCAGACCCGGACGCGCTCCCCGGGTGGGCCCGGGCGCTCGTCGCGCCGTCGACCGGGACGCTGCTCCTCGTCGCGGGCGCGTCGCTGGCGGTCGCGGCCTACGTCGTCGGCGCACCGGCCCTCCACGTTCCCCGCTGGTTCGACGCGGCCGCCAGAGTCGTCGGGATCGCACTCGGCTGGCCGCTCGTCGCCGTCACGCTCGGCCTGTACGCCGTCGGGAACGCGGCGCCGGCGCTCCAGCGCGCGTTCCACCTCCAGGTGCTGGTGACGCTCGGCGGCGTCTCGCTGTCGGCAGTCTGGCTGTTGCTCCTGTCCAGTTGGCTCGCGGCACTCCCGAGGCGGCTGACGCGGGCGTAGCTCAGCCGGACGGCTCGTCGGGGGCGTCCGCGGCCCGCCGCTCGGCGTCGTATCGCCGGACGAGCGCGCCGACGTACCAGAACTTCAGCCCCATCGAGAGCGCGCCGAACAGGGCGGCCCGTCGGGGTCGCCGCCGGTAGGCGGCCGCGAGCGCGTACCCCGTGACGGGGACGTTGAGGAGGTTGAGGACGTTCGGGTACGAGCGGTCGAGGAGTCCCGCCCCCCGCTCGGTCGTCCACCACCGCTCGGCGAGCACCACCCGGGTCATCCAGGCGTCGTCGTCGTCCGAGGAAGCAAACAGGAGCGGGTTGGCGAGCGCGAACGCGAGGACCGCGACCGCCGCCCGCCACCGGCGGTGGTAGATCGCCCAGAGCAGCGCCGGCGTCACGAGGACGCGGCTCCACCCGCTCTTCGGGTTCGAGTGGCGCCGCCAGAACGTCTCGCGGAGGTCGTCGAGGCCGTCACGGTCGTCGAAGTCAAGCACACCCGACGCGAGGCGCCGGGCGACGATCAAGATATCCCGCTCGGCGACGTGGGGCTTACTGGCTGGCGATCCAGTCGCGGGCGTCGGCCATGCTGCTCGTCATGTGCGCCTCGTAGGGCAGGTGTTCGAGCCCCGCGAGCAGTTCGTCCATATCCATCTCGGCGATGACGCTCTCGGCCGTAATTGTGACGACGTACTCCGCGCCCGCGTCGATCATCTCCGGCATCCACTCCTCCTGTAACCACGCCTGGTCGGACTCGTCGTGTGCCTCGACCGAACTCGTGTCGACGATGGCCTTCGAGGTGTCCCGCCGCTGGAACTCGTCGAGCAGGGCGTTACAGCCGCGCCTGAACCGGCTGCCGCTCGCGAAGTCGTTCCAGGTGAAGACGACGCAGCGGAGGTCGTCGTCCCACTCCATCGTGTACAGGGCCGTCTCTTCGACCACTTGCTGTGGCATGCCACCCCGTCGTCGGAACTGGATGATAAATCGCCCGCCCTCGAAATCAAATCTGATAACTTCCGGCGGTCGCGCGTCGGAGCGAACACCTGGCGGTCGCGGCGCACCACGGCGACTACACCGATACTACCGGCTGTCGGGGTTGCCTCGACATCAGAACTGATACGTGGCTGGCGGCGGTGACTCGCCAGTCGCGCTATCGGCCCACCAGGCCACCCGAATCCAGGCGGCGGTGTCGACGAATCGTTACCGACTGGCGATCCAGTCGCGGGCGTCTTCCATGCTGCTCGTCATGTACGACTCGTAGGGCAGGTGTGCCATCCCCTCGACGATCTCCTCCGCGTCCATCTGGGAGATAACGCTCTCGGCCGTGATGGTGACGATTGCGTCCGCCCCGGCGTCGATCATGCTCGGCGTCCAGTGTTCCTGGATCCACTGCTGGTCGGACTCGTCGTGGGCCTCGACCGCGCTGGCGTCGACGATCACCTTCGAGCAGTCCCGCCGCTTGAACTCCTCCAGGCCGGCGTTTGCACCGCGCTTGAACCGGTCGCCGCTGGAGAAGTCGTTCCAGGTGAAGACGAAGCAGTCGAGCCCTTCGTCCCATTCGATCGTGTACAGGTCGGTGTCCTCTACCACTTGTGATGGCATACCGTCCCGTCCTCGGAACCGAGTGATAAATCTCACGCGCCGATAATCAGTTCTGATAAAAAATACTCGTCCGGTATCGGTCGGGAGAGGGCCCCAGTGACACACTGTCAGTAGCCGAGGTGCCGGTAAGAATCGAAGTTGATAATTTTTGGGTCAGAGTTAAGTCCCGTTCCACAGCACCTGGGGGTATGGCCGCAGATGCGCGCGGATCGAACGAACCGCAACAAGCCGGGGGCGGACAGTCGCCGTCGGGTGTCGAGGACACGCTCAAGAAAGTTCGGCGGGTCTCACAGATGGTCGCGGGGAAGTCCGCGGAGATCCGGGAGCTCGTGACCACCCAGTCCGACAACGTCCGCGAGGTGGCCAGCGAGGTGTCGAACCTCTCGGCCACCATCCAGGAGGTCGCGTCGAGCGCCAACCAGGTCAAGCAGATCACCACGCGCGCCCGCGACCTCACCAGTCGGGGCGTCGACGTCGCCGACGACGCCATCGGCGCGATGCGCTCCGTCGAGGCGGCGAACGACGACGTGTCGGAGGACGTCGAGCAGTTGCAGGCCCGGATCGAGGAGATCGACGAGATCGTCGACGTGATCAACGACATCGCGGACCAGACCAACATGCTCGCGCTGAACGCCTCGATCGAGGCCGCCCGGGCCGGCGAGGCCGGCGAGGGGTTCAGCGTCGTCGCCAACGAGGTCAAGGAACTCGCCGAGGAGTCCCAGAGCAACGCCGCGAACATCGAGGAACTCGTCGACGACATCAAAAGCGACACCGAACGCACCGTCGAGAGCATCGAGAACGCGAGCGAACAGGTGACGACGGGGATCGAGCAGGTCAACGAGACGGTCGACATCCTCCACGAGATCGACGCGACCGTCGAGGAGGCGACCCAGGGGGCACAGGAGGTGGCCAACGCCGCCGACGAGCAGGCCGCCTCGACCGAGGCGGTGGCGAGCATGATCGACGAGACCGCCGACAGCACCGACGAGGTCACGTCGAAGATCAAGCGCGTCGCCGCGGCCAACGAGGAACAGACCGACCACATCGAGGATCTGCAGGCTGCGCTGTCGACGAACGACGCCTGACCGCCGTCGGAAGCGTCGCGCGCGCCCTGACGACCGCGCTCGACCCCCTCCTCTCCAACGACGGCGCCCGACCCCCTCCTCTCCAACGACGGCGCCCGATTCCCTCCTCTCCGACGACTGCGCCCGACCCACTCCTCTCCGGCGACTGCACCCTGCGGGCGTGCGACACGTTCTTCGGTTGGAATTTGTGTGAAGGGGTAAAGCCAAAGTCCCGGATCGCTAGGTACTATCCATGCAGCACCCAGGTCCGCCCCAGTTCATGGCCGTCGGCGAGACGGTACAGCTAGCGCCCCGCGATCCGGATCCGGAGGCGACCTACCGCTGGCACGTCAAGAGCGCGCCGGTCACCAGTCGCGTCGGGTTCGGAGAGGACGCCGTCGTCGACTTCGCCCCCGACGCGGCCGGCACGTACGCGATCGAACTGGAGGGGCCGGAGGGCGTCTCGACGCTGACCGTCAGGGTGTTCCCCGGGGAGTACGCCCCGGCCGAGGGGACTGGCGGGGCGGCCGGCCGATCCGGGTACTCGGGCGTCTCGGGGGTTTCCGGGTACTCGGGCGTCTCTGGAATCTCCGGCATCTCCGGGGTTTCGGGCGTCTCCGGGATTTCCGACGCGGGCGCGTCCGGGAGCGGCGCCGGCGCCATCCGGCGCCAGGCGGGATCCGGCGGCCGGCCCCGGATTCGCCTGTCCGCGCGGGTCGAGGACGACGAGGTGGTCGTCGAGGCCGACCCGCAGCCGAACCCCCACAGCGGGACGCCGCGCGAGGACCTCGGCGTCGAGTTCCTCGTGGACGACCGGTGGCCTGTCGACCGCGACCGCGTCGCCGTGGAGGAGTGGACGCTCCGCCTGCCGACCGACGCCTTCGAGGAGAAGACCCGGATCCACGCCGTCGCGCTCGACGGGACCTACTCCGTCGCGGACGCGGTCGAGGTCCGGCGCCGGGGCACCACGGTCGACTTTCGCCGCGAGGAGGGCGATTCGGGAAATGAGGGCGGCGGTCCCGTGACCGACGGCGGCCGCCAGCGACGGACGCACGGCGACGATGCGGGCGGGGACGACTCGACCACGCGTCGCCCCGACGGCGGCGTGGTGGGGACGGAGCGAGCGTCGGAGAGCGAGACGGAGGCGGCCGGGACCGTCGAGACGGGGCGGCTGTACGAACCGCCGGAGTGGGCCAAGGACGTCACGCTCTACGAGATCTACGTCCGGGGGTACGCCGCGGACGACGACGAGGCCGAAAACACCTTCGAGGCCCTGGAGAAGCGCCTCGACTACCTGGCGGACCTCGGCGTCGACTGCCTCTGGCTCACGCCGGTCCTCCAGAACGACCACGCGCCCCACGGCTACAACATCACCGACTTCTACGACATTGCCGAGGACCTGGGCACCCGTGAGGACTACGAGCGCTTCGTCGAGGCCGCCCACGACCGCGGCATGAAGGTGCTGTTCGACCTCGTGCTCAACCACAGCGCCCGCGCCCACCCCTTCTTCGAGGACGCGTACGGGAACCCCGACTCCGAGTACTACGACTGGTACGAGTGGCGGGACGACGGCGAACCGGGGACGTACTTCGACTGGGAGTACATCGCCAACTTCGACTTCCACAGCCTGGAGGTCAGGCGACACCTGCTCGACGCGGTCGACCGGTGGGCCGAGATCGCCGACGGCTTCCGCTGCGACATGGCCTGGGCCGTCCCCTTCACGTTCTGGCAGGAACTGCGCGACCGGGTGAAGGCCGTCGACCCCGACTTCCTCCTGCTCGACGAGACCATCCCCTACATCGCGGACTTCCACGAGGGGATGTTCGACGTCCACTTCGACACCACCCTCTACTTCACGCTCCGCCAGGTCGGTCGCGGCCACCAGCCCGCGGACGCGATCCTCGACGCCGTCGAGCAGCGCACGGCCGTCGGGTTCCCGGACCACGCCGCGTTCATGCTGTACCAGGAGAACCACGACGAGACGCGCTACGTCGTCGACTGCGGCGACGAGGCGGCGTTCGCCTCCGCCGGAGCGCTGTTCACCCTGCCCGGCCTGCCGATGATCTACGGCGGTCAGGAGATCGGTCAGCGCGGGCGCCGCGACCCGCTCGCCTGGGATCACGCCCGCGACGACATCCGCGAGCACTACGAACGCCTGATCGACGCCCGCAAGGCGATTTCCGCGCTCGACTACCGGGCGCGCTTCGAGCGGGTCGCCTACGAGGCCGACTCGGAGAAGGTGACCGCGTTCCGCCGGACGTGGGGCGATCAGTCGCGCGTGGTCGTCCTGAACTTCGGCCCGGCGCCGACGACCGTCTCGGTCGGTCCGGCCGTCGACCCGGTCAACGAGATCAACGGCCGGTCGGTCGGGACCGACGGGGGGATCGAGGTCGAGAGCGTCGTCGTCCTGCCCGTCACCGAGTAGCGGGGAGTGCGCGTCAGTCGCCGGCCGTCGCGTTCGCGACCCGCGCGTCCGTCTCGACGGCGATCCCGGCCACGTACTCCCCGTCGGGGCCGATCCAGGTCCCCCCGGAGCCGCACTCGGTGGTGAGCCGGCAGACCCGCGTCTCCGGCGGCCAGATGGCGCGCACGGTCCCCCTCGCGCTCTCCCCCGACGCGAGCGTCACCTCCTGGCGGTAGGTCACGCTGGCGCCGGCGGCGTCCACGAACGTCACCGCGAGGTCGACCTCGCCCGCCGCCGGGAGGGCCACGCCGTCGGCGCCGCCGCCGAGAGGGAAGTTCGTCACCCGGGCGCGATCCGGGCCGAGGGTCCACCGGACGGGGAGGTCGGTTCGATTCCGGACGTCCTCGACGGCGTAGCGGGCGTAGGCGTCGTCACCGCCGACCTCGACGCGGACCGAGGCGCTCACCGCGTCCGGCGGAACCCCGACGGTGGTGGTCGCGTCGATCCGCTCGCCGCGGAGCACCCGAAGGCGCTTCAGGGCGGGCGCGACCGGACTGGCGGCGCCGACCCACTCGCCACGATAGGTGAAGCGGTAGGGCGTCCGGTTCGTCGCCGCCAGCACCCGGAGGTCCCGTTCGGGCGGGCCGTCCGTGGCGTACACGACGGGGCCGTCGAAGCCGGGGTCGTTGCGGAGGTACTGGAACGGGTGGGCCTGCCAGTCGCCGTAGGGGTCGGGGGTGAACACCAGCGCCCGGTCGAAGTCGGTCGTCTCGATCGGCTCGTACGTCTCGGCGAGGACCTCGGTCCGGACGCGGTTGTCGACGGTCTGGTCGCGCACCGCCTCGACGGCGACGCCGCCCCCGACGACGGCGGCGACGAGCACGACCAGCGCGAGGGCGACCCGGGCCGGCGTCGGCGCCAGCGCCCCGCGGAGCCCCCGGGCGAGGGCTCGCCCGCCGGCCACGAGCGTGAGCGCGGCGAACGCCGAAAGCGGGAGGAGGGCGTCGTAGTGGTAGAAGGGGCCGAGCAGGCCGAACAGGCCGTTCTCCAGCCCGTTGAGCTGACCCCAGAAGTAGGTGTTGCCGACGACGACCGCCGGGAAGACGGCGAGGACGAGCGCCGCGACCTCGGGGCCGGGGAGGCGCTCCCCGCCGTTGCGCTCGTGACCGTTGCGCTCGTCGCGGCCGTTGCGGTCGTCGCGGTCGTTGCGCGCGTCGTCGCCCGCTGTGGGTCCCCCGTCGCTCGCCGTCGGCCCGCCCGAGAGCCGGGCGTCCGCCGGTACGAGTGCGCGCAGGGGCCGCCGAAGTGTGCCGCGGTGACGCCCGAGGAAGCCGACGGCGCCCAGGGCCGCGAGGGCCGCGCCGACCGGGCCCGCGACCGTCCACTCGCGGACAAGCCGCGAGAGGACGCGGCCGGTCGTCTCGACGGCCAGCGCGGGCGTGTAGTCGCGCTCGTACCCCAGGATCTCGTGGACCCCGAAGCCGATCCCGTCCCGGGGCGCGAACGCCTGGTACGGGAAGACGAGCGGGTCGCCGGTCTGGACCGCGTTGTAGGCGAGCGCGACCCCCACGCCGACGAGGCCGGCCGCGGCGACGGCCAGATACCGGGGGAGGAGGGTCCGGAGCCGGCGGCTGCCGTCGCCCGCCCCTGACCCGCTTCGATCCCGCCGCCACGCCCCCCCGAGCGCGAGGATCGCGTGGCAGACGAACGGCGACGCGAACACCACGGCGGTGAAGGGCCGGGCGAAGAAGGCGAGTCCCGCGAGCGCCCCCGCTACCAGCGCCCATCGGCGCGAGTCCCGGCGCACGCTCCGGACGTACGCCGCGGCGAACCCCAGATTGAGGAGCGCCGTCGGGGCGTACGGGAGGAAGGTCGCCGTCGGAACCAGAAAGAGGGGCGTGGCGACGAGCAGCCCCGCGGCGACGACGCCGGTCGGGCGGTCGAACGCCGCCGCGGTCAGGACGTAGGTGAGCGCGGCGACGCCGGCGGCGACGGCGACGAGCGTCAGCCGCGGCGCGCCGAGGGCCATGCCGACGGCGTACATCGCCGCCGGCACCGGCGCGTACTTCGGGTACATCCGGGGGCCCGCGGGCGTCGACGCCTCGACGAAGAACCACGGCCTGACGGCCTCGCCGAGCGCGCCCGGGTGGAGCGCGAACTTGCCCTCCAGTAGCATCGCGGCCTGGAGCAGGTAGACGCCCTCGTCGTCGTTGAGGGAGTGGTAGGGTAAGACGTCGAGCGCGAGCCACCCGACGAGCAGGCCCGCGATCAGCGCGAAGAGGGCGGCGGCGACCGGTTCCCAGCCCCGGCCACCCGGCCACCGTCGCCAGCCGCGGTCGGCCAGCCACGCCGGGAGGCTTGGGTCCCGGCGCGACGGCCCGCTCCCGGTCACTCGTCGTCGCCGAGGGCGTCGGGGTGGCCGACGACGTCGCCGTTCAGTCCACGCGCCTCGCCGTCGGCGGGGCGCTGATCGGCCGGGAACCAGGAGAGTTCGTGGGTCGCCGAGAGCGTGAGGCGGACGCGGGCGTCCATCGGGATGCCGGCGTCGTGGTTGTGCATGCACTGGAGGCGGGTGCCGTCGTCGAGTTCGACCTCGTACAGGATCGTCGGCCCGAGGTAGCGCCGACCGACGACGGTCCCGTTGGTGCTCGCGTCGCCGTCGAGTCGGCCGCCCGGCGTGGCGTGGAGGTCGTCGGGTCGCACCAGGACGTCGATGCGGGTGCGGTCGTACTCGGGGGCGAGACCGTGGATCTGCTCGCGCGAGACCGAGCCGAGTTCGGTCTCGACGGCGTCGCCGGTGACGAACCCGGGGAGGAACGAGGCGTAACCGAGGAAGCCGGCGACGAACCGGGATTCGGGGTGCTGGAACACCGTCTCGGGCTCGCCGACCTGTTCGAGCTGGCCGTCGCTCATCACGGCGACGCGGTCGGAGATCGACAGCGCCTCCTCCTGGTCGTGAGTGACGGAGATGGCCGTCACGCCGGTCGCCTTGAGGATCCGCCGGACCTCCTCGCGCATCTGGACGCGGAGGTCGACGTCGAGGTTCGAGAACGGCTCGTCGAGCAGGAGGATCTCGGGTTCGGGCGCGAGCGACCGGGCGAGGGCGACCCGCTGTTGCTGACCGCCCGAGAGCTCGTCCGGGTGCGAGTCGGCCTGGTCCGCGAGGCCGACGAGGTCGAGCAGTTCCGCGACGCGCGCCTCGCGCTCGTCGGCGGGCCAGTCGTTGAGGCCGAAGGCGACGTTCTCGGCCGCGGTCAGGTGGGGGAAGAGGGCGAACTCCTGGAAGACGACGCCGACGCCGCGTTCCTCGGGCGCGACGTGGACGCCGGCGCCCGCGACCTCCTCGCCGCGCAGGCGGATCGATCCCCCGTTGGGGCGTTCGAGGCCGGCGACGAGCCGAAGGGTAGTGGTCTTCCCGCACCCCGAGGGGCCGAGCAGCGTGAGGATCTCCCCCTCGCGAACCGACAGCGAGAGCCCCTCGATCACCGATTCCTGGCCGTAGCGTTTCTTCAGGCCGTCGAGTTCGAGGACGGCCTCGGCGCTCTCGACGGTCGACTCGGTTGCGTAGGCGCTATTTGACATTGTATCCCTCCTGGGAGATGATGACGAGCATGGACAGCGCGGAGACGCCGAGCAGGATGAGCGCGGGCACCGCGGCGTGCCCGAAGTAGCCGGAGGCGTAGGCGGACCAGATGTGCACGACGAGCGTCTTGAAGCCCGAGGGTCGTAAGAGGAGCGTCGCCGGCAGTTCCTTCATCGTCGTCAGAAAGACGAGCGCGGCGCCGCCGAACAGCCCCGGCGCGATCAGCGGGAGCGTCACCCGGCGAAACGCGGTGGGCGGCGACGACCCGAGGGTCCGGGCGGCCTCCGGCAGCGAGGGGTCGACGCGCAGGAAGGAGGCGCGCATCGACCCGACCGCCTGCGGCAGGAACCGGATCACGTAGGCGAACACCAGCAGGTAGATCGTCTGGTAGACGGGCGTCGCGTACTGGGTGCCGAAGAACACGAGCGCCAGCCCGAGGACGACGCCGGGCACGGCGTAGCCGACGTACGTGACCCGCTCGAACACCGCGGTCAGGGGCGTCCGGTGGCGGGCGGCCAGGTACGCCACGGGGAGCGCCGCGACCGTCGCCGCGAGCGCCGCCGCCGCCGAGACGCCCACCGAGTTGAGCACGTACTCGGGGCGGAAGGCGAGCGAGCGCCCGACGTCGCTGGCGCCCTGGCCGAACCAGGTGAGCAGGATGCCGAGCGGCACCACTAGCGCGAGCGCGGCGACCGCGGCCGGCAGGGCGAGCGCGGGGTAGCGCCAGCGGCCCAGCCGAACCGTGTCGCGCGAGCGCCCGCCGGCGCCGCCGCGCTCGTCGCCGCGGACGAGCGACTCCAGGCCGAGGATGAGGAAGGTCACGGCCACCAGCTGCAGAGACAGCAGGGTCGCGGTCTCGCGCCCGAAGGCGTTGAACTCGACGTAGATGACGCGGGTGAAGGCGTCGAAGCGCATGATCGCGGGCGTCCCGAAGTCCGAGAGCGTGTACAGGGCGACCAGGAGCGCGCCCGCCGCGACCGCGGGCCGGATCTGGGGTACCTCGACCCGGCGGAACGTCTCCCAGCGCGAGTGTCGCAGCGTCCGGGCGGCGTCGACGAGCGTGGTGTCGAACGACAGCAGGGACGCCCGGGCGGTGATGTAGACGTACGGGTAGGTGTACAGCGTCAGCACCAGCACCGCGCCGGGGAAGCCGTAGATCTCGGGGAGTGTCTCGACGCCGAGGGGGGCGAGCAGTCGCTTCAGCGCCCCGTTCGGCCCGAACGCCGAGACGAAGGCGAACGCGCCGATGTACGACGGGATGACGAGCGGGAGCGAGACGGCGACGGTGCAGAGCCGGGGGAAGGGCACGTCGGTTCGGACGGTGAGGTAGGCCAGCGGCACGCCCAGCAGGACCGACAGGCCCGTGACGGCGGCGACCAGGGCGGCGCTGTTGACGAACACCTGGACCGTGGTCGGCCGGGTGAGCAGCGCGACGGCCTCGTCGAACCCGACGGTGAGGCCGGTGCGAACCAGCCAGAGGAGCGGAAGCACGACCGCGGCGGCGACGGCTGCGCTGGCGACCGTCGTGCCGACGGGGAGGTCAGTTCCCGGTTCGGTGTGCTGGTCCTGGTCCGTCGCCATGGAGCGTGGGGGGTCGGCCTAGAGGACGCCGACGTCGCGCATGAGCGAGATCGTGCCCTCCAGGTCCGACAGCTGAGTGAGGTCTAACTCCTCGGGTGGGTTCAATTCGTCGATCGGCGGCAGGCGGCCGATCGGGTCGACGCCCGGAACGAGGGGGTACTCGAATGTGGTCCGCGCGAAGTAGTCCTGGGCCTCGGCCGACAGCAGGTGCCGGACGAAGTTGGCCGCCAGGTCGGGGTCCTCGGCGGTGTCGAGGGCGGCCGCGCCGGCGACGTTGAAGATGGCGCCGGCATCGCCGCTGGTGAAGGCCGTGGCGATGGGGGCGTTCGGCCGGCCGGCGAGTACCCGCTGAATGTAGTAGTGGTTGGCGAAGCCGACGCTCACCTCTCCGTCCGCCACGGCCTGGGAGACGAGGAACTCGTCGGAGTACTCGCTGACCCCCAGGTCCTGCATGCCGGTGAGCCACTGTCTGGTCGCCTCTTCGCCCTCCAGGACCCGCATCGCCGTCACGAACGCCTGGAACGAGGAGTACGTCGGCGCCCACCCGACGTCGTCGGCGAACGCCTCCGTCTCGGGGAAGGCCATGATGTCGTCGGGAATCTCCGACTCGGCGTAGGCGTTCGTGTTGTAGGGGATCGTCCGCGCCCGCCCCGAGGTGCCGACCCACTGGCCGTCCGGGTCGTGGAAGGCGTCGGGGACCATCTCGAGGACCTCCGACGGAAGCTCCCGGGTCAGCCCCTCGTCGGCGAGCGCGCCCAGCGACCCGGCGTTGACCGAGAAGAACACGTCGGCGGGGCTGGCGTCGCCCTCGGTGAGGAGTTGGTTGACCAGGTCGGCGGCGGAGTTGTACCGGGGGCGAACCGTGAGGTCGGGATAGAGGTCCTCGATGAACGCGATGAGTTCGCCGACCAGCGCCTCGCCGCGACCCGAGTAGAGCGTGAGTTCCCCCGAGAGGTCGGGCATCTCCGTCATCGACACGCCGCCGGAGACCTGCCGGTCGCCGAACGGCGAGCGGCCCGAACCGATCTGGCCGGCGGAGCCGCCGTCCGACCCGCCAGCGGTTTCGGTGCCGCCGCCCTGGTCGCCGCCGTCGCTGCGCTGTGTCCCATCGCCGTCGCCGAAGGCGTTACAGCCAGCGAGTCCAGCGATGCCCGCTACGCCCGCCGCGGCGAGAAACCGCCGCCGGGATCGGCCCGCCGGCGTCGCGTCGTCGTCACTCATGTGTGGATTTAGGCGGCCCTAAAACATTAATACCTTCCGGTTCGGGCGTCGGTGGGGGATCAGTCGTCGGTCGGCGGATGGGCCGACGCGACACGGTCAGTCGTCCGCCGCGGCGACGGCACGGGCGTCGATCCCGTCGAGGCGGTCGAGGCAGTCCAGCCACTCGCCGAGGTACTCGCCGCAGTGGGTGAGGAAGGCGCCGTTGGTCAGGTCCTCGACGTCGCAGGTCGCCAGGCGGTCGGCCACGGCCCGGGCGACCCCGGCGTAGGAGTCCGCGTCGTCGCCGGCGTCGTCCACGATCTCCCAGAAGTGTTCGTTGAGTTCGAGGCCGGGCACCTCGTTGTTCAGGTCGTCGAACGTCGGCCGGGGGGCCTTGTTGTGCTCGCAGAGCGGGTAGCCCGTGAGGACCGCGTCGCCCAGCACGTCCGCGGCGCGCTTGAGGACCACGCCCGACCAGATGTCGTCGAAGCGCCCGACGTTCCAGGCGTTGTCGTCCATCGGGAACTGGTAGAACGCCGGGACGACCTCCCGGCGGAAGGCGAGGTTCATCGAGCAGACGGTGAGATACTGGCCCGGGTCGGCCACGAAGTCGCCGTCGAAGTCGGCCGTCGTGGTCCGCGTCTGGGCCTGCCCGCGGAGGTCGCCGTCCATCAGGATGCGCACGGCGTCCAGGTCGGGGACGTTCGTCCAGAGGCCCTGCGAGGCGACGACGGAGTCGACGCGACGGGTCGTCGTCTCGACGGTCTCGCCCATCGCGGCGTAGGGATACCCGCGGGGGTAGAGGCCGTGCTCCTCGGCGTTCTGGTAGAGGACGTTCACCCAGCGCTCGTCGGAGCGGACGCACTCGATCTCCCCCTCGTGGTCGAGGTTTTCGAGGTGCCGGCCGAAGAAGTCCCACTCGTCGTGGGGGAGCGTGTCGTCGTCGATGAACACGCCGAACTCGAAGTCGTTCGCCCACAGGTAGAGGATGCCGAAGGAGGTCTGGGCGTGGCTCGCGGCGGGGATCAGGTGCTCGTAGGCACCGAGGCCGTGGCGCTCGAACCACGCCTCGCGGGCGCTCCCGTCGAACACTGCGCCGTCGACGCCCTCCTCGTCGAGCATCGCCCGCATCGCGTCGGCGTCGCAGAAGTCCTCGGTCACGAGCACCCAGAACAGGCGATCCGTGTCGAAGCCGTGCCGGCGGGCGTTCTCGACGTACGAGCGGACGCACTCGTACTCCCTGATCGTCGGTACGACGACGCAGACGTCCTGACTCATCGACTCCGACTCTTTAGGCCAGCCTAAAGTACCTGTTGTTTGCGCGCGGGCGGGGTCCTCGGCGCGGGTCACCCCCGGTGAATCGACGCGGGGCATCGCCCCGGCGTCCGCACCCCGAACGCGGTCAGTCGCTCGCGCCGGGCGGCGCGAGCGCGTCGAGCAGCGCGACGGCGGGTCCCGGATCGAGCGGTTCGTTCGCGTTCCCGCAGTGGGGCGACTGGACGCAGGCCGGACAGCCCGCCTCGCAGGGGCAGTCGTCGATCAGTCGGGCCGTTCGGCCCAGCAGCGATTCGACGTCGTCGTAGCCCGCCCGGGCGAGGCCGACGCCGCCGGGGTGACCGTCGTAGACGAAGATCGTCGGCGCGCCGGTGTGGGGGTGCATCGGGGTCGAGAGGCCGCCGACGTCGGCGCGGTCACAGAGCACCGTGAGGGGGAACAGGGAGATCATCCCGTGTTCGGCGGCGTGGATACCTCCGGAAAAGTCGCCGGCCTCGCTCATCTCGCGCTCGACGTCCTCGGGGACGGTGAAGTACAGCGCCCGCGTCCGGAGCGACGTCTCGGGGAGGTCGAGCGACTCGCGGCCGATGGTCTCGCCGCGGCTCGCGTCCCGGCGCTCGAAGCCGGTGATCTGCTCCCGGACGGTCACGGTGGCAAAGCGGACGGCGACGTCGGGCCGGGCCGACAGCGGCGTCTCCTCGTGGTCGGCCTCGACGGTGATCGCCTTGTCGGTCAGGACGCGCGTATAGTAGTCCGCCCAGGTCGGCTGGAGTTCGGCGACGTCCCGCGCCAGGTCGAGGTCGGTCACCTCGTAGGACTGGCCCTGGTGGTGGTAGACCGCCCCGGGGTGGGCGTCCCGGAGCGCGTCGTCGAAGGCGAGCGTGGCGATCACGTCGCCCGAGCGCCGGTCGAGGAGGTCGACCTCGCGGTCGCCGACCGTCCGCAGGCTCACCGCCTGCTGTGGGCTGCCGTCGCCGTCGAACGTCCATCGGACGCCGTCCGCCGTGTCCCGGCGTGCGAGGTCGCCCGCGGCCTCGAGGTCGGCCACCACGTCCGGGAAGGCGGAGCCGAAGTGGCGCTCGTCGTCGGTCGACAGCCAGTTCTCGGCCGCGGCGGCGGCGACGTGCCGCGGGAGGAGGTGGTCGTTCGCGGGGTCGGCCACCGCCCGCTCGGGGGTGCCCGAGAAGAAGGCGTCGGGGTCGCCCATCAGGTACTGGTCGAGCTGGTCCTCGCCGGCGACGAGGACGACCAGCGCGGGGTCGTCGCCGCGGCCGGCCCGGCCCGCGCGCTGCCACGTCGCCATGCGGGTGCCGGGGTAGCCGTCGAGCAGGACCGCGTCGAGGCCGCCGACGTCGACGCCGAGTTCGAGCGCGCTCGTGCTCCAGACGCCCCGGACGTCGCCGGCGTGGAGGTCGGCCTCGATCTCCCGCCGGCGGTCGTCGCGGAGCGAGGCCTGGTAGGCCGCGACGGCGCTCGCCAGGTCCCGCTGCCCGCGCTCCCGGAGGGCGTCCGCCGACTCGGTGGCGTAGCGCTCGGCGGTCTGCCTGGCGCGGGTGAACGCGAGCGTCTGGTACCCCCTCGACACGAGGTCGACGAACAGGCGCTCGGTCTCGACGTGGCTCGACCGGCGCCGGCCGCTCGGCCCCTCCCCGCGGTACTCGGGCGGGTTCCAGAACGCCCAGTGGGTGGGCCCGGTGCCGCTCGCGTCCTCGTCGACGAGGGCGAAGGAGTCGGGGTCGGCGCCGGTGACGGTCGCCGCGTGCTCGACGGGGTTGCGGACCGTCGCCGAGCAGCAGACGAACCCCGGGTCGCTCCCGAAGCGCTCGCAGACCCGCGCGAGCCGGCGAAAGAGGAGGGCGACGTGGCTGCCGAACACGCCGCGGTAGGTGTGGATCTCGTCGACGACGACGAGCTCCAGCGACGAGAAGAACCACTCCCACAGCCGGTGGGCGTGGGGCAGCAGGGCGTAGTGAACCATCTCCGGGTTCGTGAGCAGGACGGTCGGCCGCTGGTCGCGCACGTCGCGCTTCTCGGTCTGGGAGAGCCGGCCGGTGTAGGTGTCGACCGAGACGCGCGAGCCGAAGCCGAGCCCCCGGGCGAGATCGGAGAGGGCGTCGGCCTGGTCGGCGATCAGCGCGTTCTGCGGGCCGAGGTAGAGCGTCCGACCGCCGTGATCCATCGCGCGCTCGAACGCCGGCACGGTGTACGCGAGGCTCTTGCCGCTCGCGGTCGGCGTCGCGAGCACGACGTTCCGCCCCCCTCTGACCGCGTCGACCGCCCGCGCCTGGTGAGCGTAGAGGCGGTCGATCCCCCGGTCGGCGAGGGCCGACGCCAGTCGCGGTTCGAGGTCGACGTCGGCGTACTCCGGGGCTCGACCGGGGACCGTCCGCTCGTCGACGAGCTGTCCCTCGTAGTACGGCCGGCCCCGGAGCCAGTCGAGCGGATCGTCCACGACCGGTCTCGGCCGGGGGAGGCCCTAACGGTTGTGGTCGCCGCGACGACGCCCCGCCGTCGACGCCACGGCCACGCCGGCCACCGCCGAACCGGCCCCCGCTCCCGCCGAACGGGCTCCCGGTTCCCGCCGAACGGGCTCCCGGTTCCCGCCGAACGGGCTCCCGGTTCCCGCCGAACGGGCTCCCGGTTCCCGCCGCGAGCCGAAACCGCTTCCCGTCCGGCGCGACTCCCCGCGGTCGACCATGGACGTCATCGTGGCCGGCGCGCCGGGGACGGACGGCGCCGCACCGGGAGTCGAATCCCTCCCGCTCGACGTCGCCCGCGACCGGCACTGGGAGACCGGCGGCACGTACACGCTCGTCTGCTCGCTCGACCGGGAGGCGACGCTCGCGGTGGGGGCGCTGGGGGAGGTGACGCTTCCCGCCGGCGGCTACGCCTACACCGGGAGCGCGCTGGGGGCCGGCGGGTACAGCCGCGTCGACCGCCACCGCCGGATCGCCGCCGGGGAGCACGACGTGCGCCACTGGCACGTCGACTACCTGACGGGCCACCCCGCGACGACCCTCCGGGGGGTCGCACTCGCCCCCGACCGGGACCTGGAGTGTGCAGTCGCCCGCGAACTCGGCGGGGGTCCGGTCGCGGGCTTCGGCGCCTCCGACTGCGACTGCGAGACCCACCTCGCGGGTACCCCGTCTGCGGCGGCGGTCGAACGGGCCGTCCGGTCGGCGTACGAACGACTCACGGACGGGTGACTGTCGGCACTCGGGGACACGTCGGGGCCGCGACCGCTACGCCCCCACCACGAGGACGCCGCTGGTGGACGAGTGGACGCTAAGACGCATCGCGATAGAATGGGGGTCGATCCCCCCGTCGCGGAACCCGGGCAGAGGCTCCGCGACCGTTGCCGGAATCGTTGTCAGAGGCACCCCGGCACTCGAAAGCACGTCGCTACGAGGTTTTACGTCATTGCCTGAGGAACGGCCCGCTCTTCGGTCATGTATATTAAATCGATCGGCCATTTAAATAGGGGCAGTGGAGGGAATCTGTCAGTTGTACCACGCGGTGCGTCGTGAGGGGGAACCGACGCACGACCTGGTCGGCGTCGTGCGGTGGTCGCGCTGCGGCGGACCCGGCGATCAGGCGTGGTTGGGAGACCGGGCTACCGGAGCGCCGCGGCGACCTTCTCGACCGGGTGGGGCGGGTGGTCGTCGGCTCCCGGCTTCTCCTCCAGTTGCGACCGGCAGGAGGCGCCGGGCGCGACGACGGTCTCGCCGGGGCTGGCGTCGACCTGGTCGTAGAGGATGCGGCCGATGGCCTTGCTCAGCGAGTAGTGCTCGGCCTCGTAGCCGAACGAGCCGGCCATCCCGCAGCACGTCGAGTCCAGCGGGTCGACCTCGTAGCCCGCACGGCGGAGCACGCCGACGGCGTGGTGGTCCTTCTTCGTCGATTTCTGGTGGCAGTGGCCGTGGTAGGTGAGGTGCTCGGGCGGGGCCTCGAAGTCGAGGTTTTCGTCGAGGCGGAAGGCGTCGACGTACTCCAGGACGCCGTACGTGTTGGCCGCGACCGTCTCGACGGCGTCGCCGTCGAGCAGGTCGAGGTACTCGTCCTGGAACATCACGGCGTCGGACGGCTCGACGACGACGACGTCCCACCCGGCGTCGACCTCGGGGGCCAGCGCCTCGACGTTGCGCTCGGCCCGCTCGCGGGCGAGGTCGAGGAAGCCCTTCGAGTAGGGCGGGCGCCCGCTGCCGACGACGTCGTCCGGGACGCGGACGTGGACGCCGGCGGCCTCCAGCAGTTCGACGGCGGCCTTGCCCGCCTCGGGGTGGTTGTAGTTGGTGTACGTGTCCGGGAACAGCAGCACCGACCGGGTCGCGTCGTCGGGGGCGACCCGCCCGCGACCGCGCCGCTCGAACCAGTCCGCGAGGCTCTCGCGGTGGAACTCCGGCAGCGTCCGCTCGGCGGCGATGCCGAGCAGCGACTCCATCGCCGCGCCCGTGCCGGGGAGGCGCTGGGCCCAGTTCGAGACGGGCGCGAGCGCGCTGCCGAGCTTCGAGACCAGGCCGACGTTGGCGAACAGGTGATCGCGCAGGCTCGCCCCCTCGCGCCGGTGGTACTCGTGGGCGACCTCGGCTTTCATCTTGGCGAGGTCGACCTCGCTCGGGCAGTCCTTCGAGCAGCCCTTGCAGCCGACGCAGACGTCGAGCACCTCGTGCATGAACTCCGCGTCGAACTGTTCGTCCTCGCCGAGGTCGCCGGACATCGCCTGCCGGAGCATGTTCGCCCGGCCGCGGGTGGCCTGGATCTCCTCGTCGGTGGCGCGGAAGGTCGGGCACATCACCCCGCCGGTGTTGTCCTGGGAGCCGCGACAGCCCGCGCAGCCGTGACAGAGTTCGGCCATGCCCTGGAAGCCGTTCTCGTTCTCCCACCGGAGGGAGGGCTCGAAGCCGGCGTCGAACTCGTAGGCCGGATCGAACCGGAGGTTCTCGGTCATGTCGTGGTCGCCGCAGACGTTGCCGGGGTTGAGCAGCCAGTCGGGGTCGAACGCCGTCTTCAGGTCGCGGAAGACGTTCCAGAGCCGGTCGCCGTACAGCTTGTGGTTCCACTGGGTGCGCGCCCGGCCGTCGCCGTGCTCACCCGACACGGAGCCGCCGTACTTCACCACGATGTCGGTCATCTCGTCGGCGATGTCGTGGTAGTCCTCCAGGCCGTCGAGGGTCTTCGTGTTGACCAGCGGCCGGATGTGGAGCACGCCCGGGCCGGCGTGAGCGTAGTACGAGGCGAACGTGTCGTACTCGTCGAGCACGGCCTGGACGTCCGCGACGTACTCGGGGAGATGCTCGGCGGGGACGGCGGTGTCCTCGATGTAGGCGATGTGCTTGGCGTCGGAGGTGCGTCCGAGGAGGATGGGCAGCCCCGACTTGCGCATCTTCCAGAACTTCGATCTGGTCTCCGCGTCGTGGGCCTCCATCGCCGTGACGGCGTGGATCGGCTCGTCGGTCTCGACCCGGTCCTCGCGCGGCGCGACCTCCGAGGCGACGCCCGGACACCGGTCGGCGATGAGGTCCGCGACCTGCTGGCGGCCGTGCTCCTCGTCGTCGGCGTAGAACTCCACCAGCAGCGTGGAGTCGGTCCCCTCCGGGAGCAGGGAGACGACGTCCTCGAACTCGGCGGTCTCGCCCGCCAGGCCGAGCAACACGTCGTCCATGACCTCCACGGCGGCCGGCCCGTGGTCGAGGATCGGCTCGACGTCCTCCATCGCGTCCAGCACGTCGTCGTAGGTGAGCAGGCACACCGACTTCGTCTCCGGCACGGGTTCGAGCGACACCGTCGCCTCCGTGATCGTGGCGAGGGTCCCCTCGCTGCCGGCGAGCAGGCGCGCGAGGTTGACGGTGTCGCCGCCCGTCGCCTCGTCGACGAGCATGTCGAGGTTGTACCCCGAGACGTTGCGCTTCAGGCTCGGGTAGCGACGCTCGACCTCCTCGCGCTCCTCGTCGACGATGCGGACGACCTCGGCGTACACGCGCGGGAGGATCGCCTCGGCGTCCGGATCGGCCGCCTCGCGGATCTCGTCGAGGGGTTTCTCGCCCAGGCGCGTGACCGTTCCGTCGGCGAGCACGCACTCGACCTCCTCGACGTAGGCGTCGGTCTTCCCGTACTTCAGCGAGTGGGCGCCCGTCGAGTTGTTGCCGATGGCACCACCCAGGACGGAGCGGTCCCCCGCCGCCGGGTCGGGCGCGAACTTCAGCCCGTACTCGCCCGCGGCGTCGTTGAGGTCTTCGAGGACCGCCCCGGCCTGGGCGGTCGCCTCGGCGGCCGCCGGATCGACGTCGAGCACCCGGTTCATGTGCTTGGCGAAGTCGAGCACGACCGCCTCGCCGACGGTCTGGCCCGCCAGCGACGTGCCGCCGCCGCGGGGGAGGACGGGGATCCCCCGCTCGGCGCAGTAGCGCATCGTCGCCGTCACGTCGTCGGTGTCGACCGGGAAGACGACGCCGATCGGCGTGGCCTCGTAGGCCGACGCGTCCGTCGCGTACAGCTGACGCGTGTAGGAGTCGAAGCGCACCTCGCCCGCGACCAGCCCCTCCAGGTCCTCGACCATCGCCGGCCGGTCCACCTCGTCGCTCACGTAGTCGAAGTTCGCCCCCGCGAGCGGCGCGCCTCCCTGCTCGCCCGAGTTGCTTGCCATCCTTGCTCACCCCTACGTCCGGACTACAATAAACTCCGCGCGTTCGGCCCACGCCGTCGTCCGTAATCGAAGTCGGGGTTCTCGTCCCCCGACGGTCGGCAGATCTGGGGGACGGTCGGCCGTCGTTCGACCGTCGCGTCTACCCCGACCCGACGACAGGGTCCCGCCCGGCGGCGCCGCGGCCGCTCACCCCGAGACGGACGCGTCAGACGCGCGTCCGCCGTGCTACGAACAATTAAGACCCCGGACGGAATGGATTCACTCATGGACGGTACTCCGCAGGAGATCACCACACTCGTGGGTCGGGAGGTCTACTCGCAGAACGGGGTGTTCGTGGGGGAAGTCGAGGACATCCGGCTGAACCTGGACCGACAGGCCGTGACCGGCCTGGCGCTCGGCGAACTCAACGGCGAACTGTTCGAGGGACGGATCGAGGTCGGCAAGGGCGTCATGGTCCCCTACCGGTGGGTCCGGTCGGTCGGCGACATCGTCCTCGTCAGCGACGTCGTCGAGCGCCTGCACGAACCGGAAGAGGAAGACGAACCGGTCGTCGCCTGAGCGGCCGAGACCCTTCGGTCGACCACTTCTCGTCTCACGTCGCATCCGGCGCCACGTCTCACGTCGCGTAGCTTGTTAACCCTCGTGGGCGACGACTTCGTGGGCGACGACTCCGCGGGCGACGGCTCAACGACGGACGACCAGGGAAAACGGTGTCAGTCAGGCGCCGTTCGAACTCTCGCTGCCGTCGACGCCCAGGGCCTGGAACAGCTTCCGGCGCACGGCCTCCTCGGTCAACTGGAGGAGCGTGTCGCGGTTGTCCTCGCTCGTCTCGATGCCGGTGAAGATGCCGAGGGGGATCTCGACGGAGCCCTGCGTCGAGTGGCCGCCGGCCTCGCCGATCTCGGCGAAGCCGTCCTGGAGAATTTTGCCGATGTTGACGCGGATGTCCTTCGAGCGGGCCGCGAGGTAGATGCGGTTGTCCGAGATGCCGAACACCGCCGTCGTGGTGATCCCCTCCAGGTTGAGGAGGTGCTGGGCGGCCTGAGCGAGGGCGTCGCGCTCGCGGATGAACCCCGCGTTCGAGATCAGGTGCGAGCCCTGGATCTCGCGGTTCTGGATCGCCTCCGCGAGCACGTCGAGCGTCTCCGGCGACATCGACGGCGACTCGACCTGTTCGAGCGTGTCGTGGTCGGCGAAGGGGTAGAGGTACGCGGCGGCGGTCAGATCGGCGGGGGTGGTGTCGCGCTTGAAGTCCAGCGTCTCCGAGCGGATGCCGTAGAGGAGGGCCGTCGCCACTTCCTTGGAGGGCGAGAGGTCGAACTCCTGGATGTACTTGGTGAGGATGGTCGACGTCGAGGAGACGTTCGGCCGGACGTCGGTGAAGGCGGCGTCGATCCCCTCGTCGGGTTCGAAGTGGTCGATGAACACGTCGATGTCGAAGTCGGGGTTCGGCTCGCCCGACTTCATGTGGTCGACGAGGGCGACGGCGCCGTAGCCGGTGAGCGCCTCGACCGTCGAGAGCGGGACGAGGTCGATCCCCAGGAGGTTCACGAACGCCCGGTTCTCCTGGTGGCCGATGTCGCCGTCGTAGAGGATGTCCGACTCGACGCCGTAGACGTCGGCGATGGCCTGGAGCGCCACCGCGGAGGCGATCGAGTCCGGATCGGGGTTGTCGTGGGTGAGGATCGCCATCCCGCCGTCGACGTCGTCGAGGATGTCAGCGAGCTGGCGGGCTTTGTACTCCAATTCGCCGGATTCGAGCGACCGGAGCGCCGAGTCGGCGATCACCTCGGACGGGTTGATCACGACGTCGGCCCCGAGGTCCGTGAGTTCGTCGCCGGACACGGGGTCGGAGGCCCGAACGACGATGAACTGGTCGCCGCCCCGGTCGCGGATCGCCTCGACGGCGGCCTTGTTGGCGTCGACGTCCGAGGAGAGGATCAGGACGACGTCGCGGTCGGTGACGACCTCGGTCATGGCGGGGTCGCTGATGTCGGCTGTTCGTGCGTTGAGGTCCTGGTCGCGGAGCGCCTCGACCCGGCTCTCGTCTTTGTCGAGGATGAGCACGTCCTTGCCCTCCTCTGTGAGTTCCTCGGCGACGGCGTGGCCCACGCTCCCACACCCGAGGATCGCGTAGGTAGACATCGACGAGATCGTGACCCCGGTACTCATCGGTAGCCCGGACTTCCGTCGGGCGACACTTAACACCCACCATTCGCTCGACGTCGACCGCGTTCGGCCGGCGGCGCAATCGCGAGACGGCGTTTACCCGACCGGCGACGGTCAGCGCACGGGTCGCGCGCCGAAGACGGCGAGGAGCAGGTAGGCCTGGGTCGCGGCGCCCGCGGCGGCCAGCCCCCGTCCGACGGCGATCGCGGCGGGGGCGCCGACGAGCAGTCCGACGACCTCGACGGCCAGGCCGCCGCCGAGGGCGAGCAGCGCCGCCGCGGCCGTCCGGTCGTCGGTGCCGGGTGCGGTTCCCACCGACGGCGGGTAGAACTGGTCGAGCAGGCCCACCACGGTCAGCCCCAGTAACCCGAGGAGGTTCAGCCGGCGGTGGGCGACCACCGTCGGGAGGGAGCGGTGGCCGGCGGCGAAGGCGAGACCGAGCGCCACCGCGGCACAGCCGGCCAGGGCGCCGGCGACGACGCCGTAGCCGCCGACCCGCCGACGATCCGAGCGGACGAACAGCGTGACGACGACGAGCGCGAAGGCGACGACGGCGAACGCCTCCAGCAGGGCGCCCGCGACAAGGGCCGCGTCGGCGGGCAGGTCGACCCCGCCGAGGGTCACCCCGCCGCCGACGCCGACGGCGAGCAGGGCCGGCGCGACGGCTCCCGTCGGCGGCGCCGCGAGCGCGAGCGGCGTCGGCGGGGCGGCGACGAGGAGCCGCGGCAGCAGCCGCAGGCCGACCGCGAAGACCAGCAGCGCGGCCCCGCCGGCGCCGAGCAGGTGGACGACGCCGGCCACCCCCGCGGGGACGAGGCGCGGGAGGTCGGTCTCCAGTGCGAGGAGCTGGTACGACCCGGCCGCGAGGTAGCCGAAGGCGACCGGGACGAAGGCGTTGGCGTAGCGGTCGAGGCGCTGCCGGTCGCGTTTGGTCTCGCCCGTCCCCGTCTCGCCGCCGGTGGGGTTGTCGCGGATCGTCCACCCGAGCGCGCCGAGGAACGCGAGGACTCCGAGCGCCCAGCACGCGGCGCCGACGGCCCCCGCCCACGTCGGGGCGATCCCCGCGGCGTCGGCGGCGAGGAGCCCGGTGCCGGCGGCCGTCAGCGGCACCTGAACGGCGGGGGCCCGGGGCCAGGCGAGCGACCGGGCGAAGTACGACGGGACCAGCGCGTACGCCTTGCCAAAGGCGACGTGCCAGACGAACCCGAGGAGCGCGAGCACCAGCGCGGGCCGCCCGGGGCCGACCGCGAGAGCGGTCGCCTGCCAGCCCACCAGAAAGAGGACGCCGACCGCGACCGACCGTCGGGCCCACCGGGTCGTCATCGCCGGATCGCTCATCGTTGGGTGGTCCGGCGGCCGCGGCAAGTAGCTGACGCCGAACGCGGCGTCGGCCGGGCCCCCGCGACCGTGTCACTGTCAACCGGGGGACGGGGAAAGGGCAACGTATTTCAACGGACGGCCGCAAGCGAAATTCGAGGGCCGGTAGCTCAGTTAGGGAGAGCGACGGACTCTTAATCCGTCGGTCGGGGGTTCAAATCCCTCCCGGCCCGCTTCTGCGAGGAACGGACGTGACGAGCGAAGCGGCGGCGAGGGCTTTGAACCCGAAGAGTCGCGCCGATCTACCGTTCGATGGCGGAGGAAACGCCGGCCATCAAGAGTGTAAACGTTCAAAGATAATACCCCCATACCGAACGTCTCGGATTCGTTACCCTCTCGATAACTAACCTATCGCCGTCCCTGGTCCCCTCCATGACGCTCCTGTACAGACTTCGATCGGCGCTCGGTACGGAGGAACGAGAGCCGTACTGCTGTCGGGGCTGTTCGACCGAGTTCGACGTGCAGTACCACGTCTGTCCCGAGTGCGGCGGGTTCGCCGTCGATCCGATCGTCGAGGTCGTCTGACCGCTCGGTCGGCGTCCGGCCTACCGGTCGACCCCCGTCGACCGCTCGTCCCGTGGGACGCGCGGCGCGAACCACGCCAGGGCGGCGGCGACGGCGGTCAGCCCGGTCGCCAGCCCGAAGGCGAGGGGGTACGACCCGGTTCGTTCGATGAGCCACCCGGCGCCGATGGGCGAGACGAAGGCGCCGAACAGGCCGACGGCGGTGAGGATGGACACCGCGGTGGAGGCCACCGACGGATCGACCACCTCGCGGACGTACGAGAAAAACAGGCCGAGGCCGAGCTGGACGAAGTAGCCGGAGACCGCCAGCAGCGCCACGAGCAGGGCGACGCTGTCGGTCAGGACGAACGCGACGAACGTGGGGGCGGTGACCGCGAAGGACAGCAGGGCGACCGGGCGGCGGCGGGCGTCGAACAGCCGGTCGGAGATGAGCCCGCCCGTCGTCCGCGAGAGCGCGCCCATCGCGGGGAACAGCGCGACGAGCAGGCCGATCTGGGCGTTCGTGAGCGTCGAGGTCTCGGTCATGTACGTCGGGAGCCAGCTGTTGACGAACAGGTAGAGCGAATAGGCGAGGAAGCCGAGGATCGAGATGGTCCAGACGCCGGGGTGGGTGAGCACCGCGCCGAGGTCCCGACGCGAGGGGATCGCCGTCCCGGCCGCGTCGGCGGCGTGGCCGCCGCCGAGGAGGTAGACGACGAGACCGACGACGGCGAGCGGGCCGTAGACGCCGAACACGGCGGCCCAGCCGAGGCGGGCGCTCACGAGCGGGCCGGAGAACTGGCCGAGCGCGAACCCGGCGGGCGCGCTCGCGGTGAACAGGCCGACGGCCGTCGCGCGGTTCGCCGGGCCGAACGCCGAGCCGACGACGACGTTTCCGGCGTTCCAGATGACGACGAAGGCCGTCCCGCCGAGGATCCGCGAGGCGAACAGCCAGTCGTACGCCCCGGCGGTCGCCGCGCGCCACCCCCAGGCGCCGGCGACGAGCAGGAGGAGGGTGGCCGCGGTGACCGCGCGGTCGACGTCGACACGGTCCAGGGCGACGCCGACGGGGACGCTCGCCACCACCGCCGTCAGGAACATCACGCTGACGAGCCAGCCGGCGGCGACGGGGCCGACGCCCAGTTCGGCCATCGCGGTCGGCGTGACGCTCGCCGGGACGATCTCGTAGGCTCCGGCCGCCAGGTTGAGGAGGAACGCCCCGGCGAGGACGGTGCGTCGCGACCCGGGGCGATCCGCCGTCGACTCGCGACTGTCCACGGTCGACTCGCTCGTCGCCATCACGGACGGGTGTTCGGAACCGGGTTTGAAAACCTCCCGGACTGTGGCGGGAGCCCGACGCCGGTCGGGTGATCGACATCTCACACTCTCGAAACGCTCCCCTCGACCGACCCGACGTGGAGGTCACTTCGGACCCGACCACTCCAGCACCGGGTCGCGGCGGTGGGGCGGGTCGACGGTAGTCCGGTGCGGGATCGATGTGTGCGACCTCGCCGATCGGGTGAGGAGCCGCTGAAGCACCGTCTCGTCCCCCGGATCGGCCTTGTCGATCACGTCGTACTCGACGAGGACGCCCCCGTCGTCCGCCGCGGTCACTCGAACGTAGTTGAGTTGGTAGGACGAGTAGTAGACCGGGGGGAGCAGGCCAAAAATCGGGTCAGTCCGCTGGAGGCGCTTCAGCCAGGTTCCGGTGTTTACGACGACACGGTCGCCGACGCGGGTGATCGAAGGCCGGTGGGTGTGGCCGTAGACGTACACGGCGACCGCTGGATTCGCCCCGAACACCTCCCTCGCCCTGTCGTGGTACTTCTCGACCGGCTCATCGTCTCTGGCGGGCTGGACGAGTCCGAATCGTCTGAGTGTCTTGCGGACGTCGCGGGCGAGCACGAAGAGGGGAATCGAGACTGCGAGCAACAACCCGACGACGACCAGGTTCGCCGTGAGGACGAGGTCGACCAGTCTCCCGACTGGACCGAAGAGACCGAGCAGCCCCTGGACGAGGGTCATCGGGAGCGACCAGATCCCCAGGCGGTCGAGGGCGTAGATCCCGAGGTAAAAGATACCGAGGTTCAACAGCAGGAGGAAGGGAAGCGCTGCGAACCGGAGCCAGACGCTCATCTCTCGGTAGAAGTAGTTCGAGATCATCCACTCGGGGATCCGGGTCATGGGCGTCACCGCCTGGATGTCCCTGAGCCAGTTGTACTTTCCGCGGGCCGAGAGCCGTCCCGCCCTACTCGTGACGTGCCGGTTCACGAAGTACCCCGGGGGGTTCGCGTAGGGGTTCCCGAAGTCGGGGATCCGGTTGTTCGGATCCTGTTGCATGCCGTGTTCCACGCGGATCACGTGGTCACCTACCGGTCGCTCGATCCAGACGTCCGGTTCCAGCGTGACGTTGTACTCGGCCAGCCGCTCGACGTACTCCGGGTAGGCGGCGAGTTCGTAGTCGTGATTCCCCGGGATGAGCGTAACGGGGATCCGGCCGCCGGTCGACTCGAACTGTTCGAACAACTCCGGGTAGCGTTCGAGCAGGGCGTCGAACTTCTCCGGTCCCTCTTCCCGGGTGAACTCCCACAGCCCGAACGCGTCGCCGTTGATTATCAGTTCTGCGTCCTCGTCGCCGGCCTCGAGGTCCCGGAGGAACGCGAGCAGTTCGTCGAGGAAGTCGACGTGTTCCAGCTGCTCGTCGCCGCCGATGTGCAGGTCGCTGACGAAGTAGTACGTGTCGGTCATCTCTGACGCTCCGGGACAGGGGGCGCGACGCCCAGTGGACCCCCTGCTTCGGTCGACGAGTGGACCACCTGCTTCGGTCGACGCCGGGTGACGACCGAACCGTGCTCCCGGAGGCGGGGGCAGTGTGCCTTGGCAGTGGCAGTGCGCTTTGGCAGTAACAGACGCGATCGCGGGAGAGGTCTGCTTCGTTGCGGTCGGGACGACCCCGTTCGGCCCGGACGATTCCGCGAGGCTCGGGTTTGCCTAGCGCTCGCGTGTTGGAGTGAGGGTCGGACACCCGCCAAGTGGTCGCTCATCCGCTTCGGGGTTCACCATCGAGCGTCTCTCCGGGGAGGGTCGTCGTCCCCCGTTCGAGGTAGCCGACGAGAACCAGCGCGAGGCCCGTCGAGAGGAGATGGGTTCCGACGAGGAGGCCGACCGCCCACAGCGCGGTGCTCGGAAGGCCGGCCCACAGCAGTCCCGCGAGGACGATCGAGAGGACGCCGCTCGCGACGATCCAGCCCCACTGGGGGTCGGAGCGCATCGACAGCCCCCCCACGATTTCGACGACGCCCTCGAGTGCCAGATAGGCCACGAGGAGGATCGTGAGCGACGCCAATCCGAGGACCGGATTGGCCAGGAGTGCGATGCCGGCGGCGGCGTAGAGGACCGCCAGGACGATCTGCCAGAGCGAGCCAGCCCACCCGTCCCCGGAGAAGGCGTGGGTGGCGTGTGCGAGTCCTCCCACGACGAACAGCGAACCGAGCAGGATCGACAGGCCGACGCCCGTGACGAACGGGGCGAGGATCGCGAACACGCCGAGGACGGCGATCACGATCCCCACGCCCGCGAGGTACCGCCAGTCACGCTGTTCTTCACTCGGTACGACCGACGAAACCGACGGTGTGTCTACACTCATTGTATGTTCGCATTCCTGTTGGCTCGTTATCAGGATAACCGTAGTCGCACGGTAGGGTCGTCATAGAATCGATACGGTGCCGTGATCGTCGCGGTTCGATACCTCGTAGCGCCCGGTTGCTTACCGCCGATACTCTGCGCGGCCAGGATGAGCCTCCGGATCTAGCCCAGCGGTGGGACGACAAGTCGACCGGGTCGCTCGGACGTCGCCGTCTCGATCGGGTTCGTCGGGGCCCTTGTCCCCGGTGGTCCTCGCCCGCCCAGGCGTCGGAACGGCGGTCGCGGATCGGCGGGTCGTCACCGATCGAGCGCGTCGACGGTCCCGTCACCCGAAACTCGCCGTCAGGGGGGCGAGCACGTTCGGAACACACGGGGTGCGGCGGTCTCCGGCGCGTCAGAACTCGGTGATGACTTCCATGCCGCGCGTGTCGTAGGTCGTCATCGCGTCCAGCCGGTCGTTCAGGTCGTCGAGCGAGACCGTCTTCGTGACGATCTCCTCGGGGGTGAGCTTGCCGGTCTCGACCATGCGGAAGATCTCGTCGTACCGGGTCGGCGGCATCCCCTTCGAGCCGAGGAAGTCGATCTCCATGCCGGTCATCAGGTCCGTGGGGAGGTCGACGACCCCGCCCTCCTCGTCGGAGGTGAGGCCGATCTGGACGTGCTGGCCCATCAGGCCGAGCGAGTGGATCGAGTTGCGGCACGTCTCGGCGATCCCGAGCGCGTCGACGGAGACGTCGGCGCCGCCGTCGGTGATGGCCTGTACCTCGCCGGGGACGTCCTCGACCTCGCTCGCGTTGACCGTGGCCACGGCGCCGAGATCCTCCGCCAGCGCGAGGTTCTCGTCGTTGAGGTCGACGGCGATCACGTTGCCGCCGAGCGCGTCGGCCACGTTCACCGCCGACAGCCCGATCCCGCCGCAGCCGTGGACGGACACCCAGTCGCCGGCGGTGAGGTTGGCGCGGTGGGCGAGCGCGTGGAAGGAGGTCATGAACCGACAGCCCATGCCCGCCATCGCCACCGGCGAGACGCCGTCGGGGAGACGGATGGCGTTCACGTCGGCGCTGGGGGCGTGCATCTCGGCGGCGAACGCGCCGGGGACGGACTCGTCGAAGCCGAGCAGCGGGTAGTTCTCGCAGTGCTGGGAGTGGCCCTGCCGGCAGTACGGGCAGGTGCCGTCGGCCAGGTTGAACGGGACCGTCACCTGGTCGCCCTCGCCGACGCTCTCGACCTCGTCCCCGGCCTCGACGACCGTACCCACCGGCTCGTGGCCCATGATCTGGCCGATCAGGTCGGCCCCCTCGACGTGGCCCTGCCAGCCGTGCCAGTCCGAGCGGCAGATGCCGCAGGCCTCGACCTCGATCACCACGCCGTCGGAGTCGGCGGTGGGGCGGTCGACCTCGGTGACGTCCAGCGGTTCGCCGTACTCGCGGAGGACTGCTGCGCGCATACGGGTTCCTCGGAGGTTCGCTCCATAACTGTTCGGGAACGAAATCGCCCGGTGGTTCGGAGGAAGTCCCCGTCGGAAGCGGACGGTGCCGACGAGGCCGTCAGGCCGGGCGCCGTCTCCCGGGGGGTCTCGTGGGACTGGTCTGTCACGGATCCGTCCGCTTTTTGCCGCTCGCACGTATCTAGATAGGATGAGTACGCTTCGTCTCGCTCCCGGGCCGGCGGCCCGCGGGGCGTTCAAGTTCGGGATGCTGGCGGCCGCCGCGGTCGGTCTCGCGATGGTCGGCCTGCTCTACTGGCTCAGCGAACTCACGCTCCCCCTCGTCGGCTACACCCTCGTGTTGCTGTTTCCGGTGTACCTCGTGATCGTCGCGTCGGTCCTCAGCGTGTGGCTCGGGTACAACAAGGACGCCCGCGACCTGCGACCGGTGTCCCGCTGAGAGAGCAGGCCAAAGACGGGGCAGTAGGTGCGCGAGTTACTGCTCGGCCCGGATGGCCTCGTTGAGCGCCGGCAAGACCTCGTGGAGGTCACCGATGACGGCGTAATCGCACTTCTGGATGATCGCGGCCTCGGGGTCGTTGTTGATCGCCAGGATCGTGTCCGAGCCCTTGCAGCCGACCATGTGCTGGACCGCCCCGGAGATCCCGCAGGCGATGTAGATGTCCGGGGTGATCTTGGTGCCGGTCAGCCCGATCTGGTCGTCGTGGGGGCGCCACCCCTCGTTGACGGCCGCCCGCGACGACCCGACGGTGCCGCCGAGCAGGTCCGCGAGTTCCTCCAGTTTGTCGAAGTCCTCGGGGCCGCCCACGCCCCGGCCGCCGCCGACGACGACCCGCGCCTGGCCCAGCGGGATCCCCTCGACGTCGCTCTTCTCGCGGTCGACCATGCGAACCCGGAGGTCGGCGTCGGAAAGCTCCGGTTCGAACGACTCGACGGCCGGCTCGGCGGTCTCGCCGGCCGGTTCGGCCGCGACCGAATGTGGCGCTGAGGTCAGCAGTTTGGTACCGCCGGAGAGGCGGGCGTGCTCGACGAGGCTACCGCCCCAGCGTTCCCTGGTCACCTCGTAGGCGTCCCCGACCTCGACGTCGGTGCAGTTGGCCGCCAGCGCCAGGTCGCGCCGGGCCGCGAGGTGGGCGAGCACCTCCTGGCCGCGGTCCGTGCCGGGGGCCAGCACCGCCGATGGATCGCGGTCGTCTGCGAGCTGATCGAGGCTCGCCGCCCACGCCGCGGGGGCGTAGGCCGTGAGTTCGGGGTGGGTGACGTGGACCAGGTCGTCGGCGCCGAACTCGCCGACCGCGTCGGCGACCCCGTCGCCCTCCTCGCCGACGGCGACGGCGGTGAGTTCCTCGCCCTCCGCCGCCGCGACGTCGCGGGCGAGCGTGAGCGCCTGGAGGGACTCGTCCGTGGGCGCGCCGGCGTCGTGCTCGACGAGCGCGAGCGCCATCTCAGAGCACCCCCACGTCGTCCCGCAGCAGTTCGATCACGGCGTCGACGGTCGCGGGGTCGTCGCCCTCGCCGAGGATCTCGGCCGTGCTGTCGTCTTCCTCCGGTGCCTCCAGCCTGATCTTCTCCAGGCCACCGGCGCCCGGGGCGCGGGTCGGCTCGACGCGGTGGACCGACTGCTTGCGCGCCTGCATCCGCGAGCGCATCGACGGGTAGCGCGGCTCGTTCAGCCCCTCCTTGACGGTGCAGACGGCGGGCGGGTCGAGTTCGTACACCTCGGCGCCGCCGGGCACCTCGCGTTTCGCGACGACGGTGTCGCCCTCGACTTCCAGGTCTTTGATGCCGGCGACGACCGGCCGGTCGAGTTCGTGGGCGACCCGGATGCCGACCTGGTGGTTGGCCATGTCGGCGGACTCGTTGCCGAACAGGAGCAGGTCGTACTCCGCCTCGGCGTCGCGGACGGCGTCGGCGATCTCGGCCGCCGTCGGGGTGGCCGACCACTCCTCGCCGCCGGTCTCCAGCAGCGTCGCCTCGTCGGCGTTCATCGCGAGGCCGGTCTGGAGCTGCTCGGTCGCCTCGTCGGGGCCGAGCGTGAGGACGGTCGCCGAGCCGTCGGTGGCCTCGGCGAGTTGGACCGCCCCCTCGATGGCGCACTCCTCGTGGGGGCTCATCGTAAAGCCGAGGTTGCTCGTGTCGATGGCTTGCTGGTCGTCGGTCAGCGTGATCTTCGCGCCGGTCTCCGGCACTCGTTTGATGCAGGCTAGTACGTCCATGGGTGGGTGTGTCGGTGGGTCGCTGGCTGGTGTCGATCTGTCACTTGTCGCGTTGGTCGTTGGTCGGGTTGGTCGTTGGTCGCTGGTCTCGTTGGTCGCGATGGTCGCTGGTCGCGTGTCGGTCGTGGGACGGCGCGTCACGCGCCGGTGGGGATCGCCCCTGCGGGGCGGTCCCGATCAGCTCCTGATGCGTTCGTTCTCCGGGTCGAACAGCGGTCGGCTCCCGGCCACTTCGACGGTCACCGGGTACCGCTCGCCCATGTACTCCACCTGGAGTTCGGTCCCCTCCTCGGCGTACTCCTGCGGGAGGTAGGCCATCAGGAGGTGCTTGCCCACGGAGGGGCCGGTGCCCGCGCTCGTGACGTACGAGCGGCGGCCCTCCTCGTCGACGAGCACCTCGCCGTCCTGGTCGAGGATCGGCTCGCTGCCGAGCATGAACCGTCGCTCGCCCTCGTCGGACATGTGGTCGTCGACCGAGAGGGTACACAGCGTCGCCGCGTTCTCGGAGTCGAGGGCATCGGCGTAAGCCTCCTTTCCGACGAAGTCGGCGTCCTTGACGCCGTGGAAGGTGAGGCCGGCCTCGGCGGGATCGTACTCCAGTTCGAGTTCGTGGCCGTACAGGCGGTAGCCCTTCTCCATCCGGGCTGTGGTGCCGTAGACGCCCATCCCGACCGGCCGGACGTCGTACTCCTGGCCGGCCTCCCAGAGGACGTCCCAGAGGCGGCCGCCCTGCTCGCTGGGCGCGTAGAGCTCCCAGCCGAGTTCGCCGACGTAGGAGATCCGCAGCGCCCAGGCCTCGACCTCGCCGATCGTGACCTTCTGGGCCGTGTACGGCGGGAACGCCTCGTCGGAGACGTCCTCCTCGGCGACCTCCGAGAGGACGTTGCGCGCCTCGGGGCCCCAGAGGCCGAGGGTGGACAGCGCGGAGGTCTGGTCGACGACCTGGACCGAGCCGTCGTCGGGCAGGTGACCCTTGAACCACGCCTTGTCGGCGCCGCCCATGCCGCCGCCGGTGATCACCCGGTACCGGTTCTCCCCGAGGCGGACCATCGTCAGGTCGGAGACGAACCCACCGTTCTCGGCGAGGATGGGCGTGTACACCGACTCGCCGACGTCGACGTCCATGCGGCCGACGGCCATCCGCTCGGCGTACTCGGCCGCGCCGGGGCCGACCAGGTCGAAGATGGTGAAGCCCATGTCGCCGACCATGGCGACGTTGTCGCGCATGTGCAGGTGCTCGGCGAGGATGATGGGCGACCACCACCGCGAGTCCCACTCGTTGGGGCGGGTCAGGTCGGCGAGTTCGCTGTTGTACTCGGTCAGGAGGTCGCGGTTGGACTCGTACCACTGCGGACGCTCCCAGCCGGCGGCCTCGAAGAAGCGCGCGTCGAGGTCGTCCTGGCGGTCGTAGAAGGGGCTCGTCCGCAGGGGACGGGAGGACTGCCACTGCTCGGCGGGGTGGACGATGCCGTAGGTCTTCTTGTAGCCCTCGTGGGCCCGGTTCTTGACGAACTCCTTCGAGGTGCCGTACTCGTAGAAGCGGTTGACGTTCGAGGTGTGGAGGTCGACGTCCGACCAGCCGCGGGTCATCCACTGGGCGACGGCCTCGCCGATGGCGGGGGCCTCCTTGATCCAGACGGCGGCGCAGGACCACAGCCCCTCGACGTCCTGGAGCGGGCCCAGGAGGGGACCCCCGTCGGGCGTCTGTGAGAGCAGGCCGTCGATCTCGTAGCGGATGCCGGCGTCGGGGTCGTCGAGCACCTCCGGCATCAGTTCGAGGGCGTCCTCCATCGACTTCTCGAAGGCGTCCTGGGTGAGCGGCGGCTGGGTCGGCGAGAGGGGGGCCTCGTCGATCGAGAGGATGTCCTCGACGTCCCAGAGGATCGGCCGGTGCTGGTAGGAGCCGACCTCCATGTCGTTGCCGCTCGGGCGCTCGTACATCTGGGTGTCCATGTCCCGGACCACGGGGTGGCTGATCTCGCCCTCGAAGTCCTCGAAGAAGGAGATCGGTCCCACGCTGATGAGCTGGTGGACCGCCGGCGACAGCGGGATGTCGACGCCCGCCATCTCGGCGATCTTCGGGCTCCAGAGGCCGGCGGCGATCACGACCTCGTCGGCCTCGACGGTGCCCCGATCCGTCTCGACGGCCTGGATCTCCTCGCCCTCGACGTGCATGTCGAGCACCTCGGTGTTCGGCGACACCGTCAGGCCGCCGTCCATCTCGGCGTCGGCCCGGGCGCGCATTACCTCGCCCGCGCGGAGGGGATCGCAGGTCCCGGCGCCGTGGCTGATGAAGCCGCCCTTGATCACGTCGGTGTTGATGTAGGGGACGTACTCCTCGACCTCCTCGGGAGTGAGCAGGTCGGCCTCCTCGCCCCAGGCCCTGGCCGACTGGATGCGGCGCTTGAGCTCCTCCATGCGCTCCTCGGTGCGGGCCACCTCGATCCCACCGCTGTTCTCGAAGGTGTCCATGTCCTCGTACTGCTCGATGGACCGCCTGGTGAGGTGGGTCATCTCCCTCGAGTGCTCGACGGGCATCAGGAAGTTCGAGGCGTGGCCCGTCGACCCCCCGGGGTCGGGCAGCGGCCCCTTGTCGAGCAGCAGGATGTCCTCGCGACCGTAGCGGGCGAGGTGGTATGCGAGACTGTTCCCCACGATGCCGGCGCCGATGATGACGGTCCCCGCCGTCGACGGGAACTCCTCGGAACTCATCGAACCGCCCTCCGTCGGCGCGCGCGACCTACCGTCACAGGACTGGCTGTCGATGCCATGCTCGTCTCGATGAGGAGTCGTCGCTCGGTATTAAAAAGCCGCCATACATACCTGATTTCTTACAATTCGAGCGAGGCCGACGGCGGCCGGTCGCCCGCGCCCGGAGTGGGACGCGCAGCGCGACGGCGGATCGACGCGAGGACGGCAGTCGAACGCCGGAGGTAGCGAGCCGTTACTCCCAAAAACGTCGTTTGGTCGGCCCGGGTGTGGCGCTGACGACGGGTGGGTTACCGACGCGGTCGAACGCCGTCGGTCCCTCCGGGTCGAGGGTACGCCGATCCACAACATGTATAGATACTGTCTATTGGTGGATCCGACGAATCGGTCACCCATCAACGGGACGACGGGTGCGGGTGGAGCGCCGGCGACGCCGATCGCGTTCGGCGGGGTGCCGGCCGCAGGCTCCCGGCGTCCCGCGGCGGCGGTCGACCACAACCGATCAGACGACTGCTACGTTTGCGATCCGATCGCCACCGTGGCCACGGCCCGGGTTCGTCGCCGGAGTCTCGCGCGTCGCCGGCGGGAGGGCTCGCGGCAAAATCGCCAGATGGCGAGGGGGAGATCGCAGCCCCCGTTCGACCGGACGGAAACACTATGTGAGACAGCCAGCACTGGCGACCATGGAGGACGCCGACGCGGCGACCCTGCCGGCGCCGCCGCTGGACCGGCTGGACCGGGCGGAACTCGACCGGATCCACGAGGCGTCGCTGCACGTCATCGAGGACCTCGGCATCCAGTTGAACCACGAGCGCGCCAGGCGCCTGTTCGTCGCGGAGGGCGCGGAGGTCCACGAGGACAACGTGGTGACGGTTCCGGGGGCGGTGATCGAGGCGTGCGTCGAGCGGGCGCCCGCGCAGTTCACGCTCCACGCCCGCGACCCCGACAAGGACGTCACCGTCGGCGGCGACGGGGCGCCCATCAGGGCGCCGGCGTACGGGCCGCCGAACGTGCGCACCCTCCACGGCGGGCGACGGCGGGCGCGGCTGGCCGACTACGAGCGCCTCGTGAAACTCGCCCACGTCGAGGACGTCATCACCTGCGCGGGGTACAATCTCTGCGATCCGGCGGAGGTCGACCGGGAGCGAAAGCACCTGGAGCTGTTCGAGCGCTCGCTCGCGCTCACGGACAAGCCGGTGATGGGACCGACCAACGGCGCCGACCGGGCCCGGGCGTCCATGGACATGCTCGCCATCACCGTGGACGACCCGGACCTCTCGGTGCCGTACGTGACCGGGCTGATCAACACCGTCCCGCCCCGGAGCGTCTCGACGAAGATGCTCGGCGGCCTGCTGACCTACGCCGAGCACGGGCAGCCGCCCATCGTCTCGTCGTTCACCATGGCCGGGGCGTCGGGCCCCCCGTCGCTCGCGGCGTCGATGGTCCAGACCAACGCCGAGAACCTTGTCTGTATCGCGCTCACGCAGCTCGTCAACCCGGGGGCGCCCGTCGTCTACGGCGTCCCCGGTTCCAACGTCGACCCGCGACACGGCTCGCTGGCGATCGGGAGCCCCGAGTCCGCGCTGTTCGTCTCATTCGCCGCGCAGATGAGCCGGTACTACGGGCTCCCCGCCCGGAGCGGCGGCGGGCTCACGGACGCCAAGACGGTCGATTTCCAGAGCGGGTTCGAGTCGATGCTCCTCCAGTCGGTCGCCGAGTTCGGCGGCGTCGACTTCGTGCTCAACGCCGCCGGCGTCCTGGAGTCGTACTCGACGGTCTCGCTGGAGAAGTTCGTCCTCGACTGCGAGGCGCTCCGGTACCTCGACCGGTTCCGGCGCGGGTACGCGGTCGACGAAGAGAGCCTCGCGCTCGACGTGCTCGCCGGCACCGACCCCGCCGGCCACTACCTCGACGACGACGGGGCGTTCGCCCGGGCGGACGAGCCCTTCTACCGCTCGGACCTCGCCGACAAGCGGTCCCACCGGGACTGGGAGGCGAGCGGGAGCCGCTCCGCGACCCAGCGCGCACGCGACCGCGTCGAACGGCGGCTCGAAGACTACGAGCGCCCCCGCCTCGACGCCGACGTCCGGCGCGACCTCGACGCCTACGTCGCGGCGGCCGGCCCGGCGACCGACTGAGTCGCGACGGGACGCCAACCTCTCGGGATTCCCGACCGGACACCCGGCCGTTCAGCCCCGCCGTTCCGGGATCGGCTCGCGAATTCGGCCCTCTATCTCTCTCCCCGCCTCTCGCGTGCGCGAGACGACGTGCCGACCAGCCGGGGCTCGACCCGTGACGGCGTGACGGACCAGCCGGTGGCTCGACCCGTGACGGTGCCACCGGTGGGCGGATCGACCCGTCCGGGACCGCCGGGTCAGTCGGTCTCCTCGCCGAGTTGCCAGAGCGCCTGGTAGAGGGTGTAGAGGTCGCAGTCGCATCGGTCCGCGACCGAGCGGACGGCGTCGACGAAGGTCTCGTAGTCGGCGGGGGTGAACGGGTCCGGGTAGGGGTCGTCGAGTTCGTCCGCCTCCCGGAGCGCGGCCCACTCGCGCTCGCTGACGGCGACGTAGCGGTCGGGGAGGGCGAACTGGAGGAACGCGGAGGCGAGGGGGACGTCGACGCCGGTGAGGTCGGTCAGCGAGTCGAGGCGGTCGGCGATCGTCTCGGCGTCGAACGCGCCGCGGAGGGCGTCCGCGACGTCCTCGTAGTCGTTCTCGTCGTAGGCGGCCTCGGCCTCTCGGCGGGCCCGGTCGGGGTAGGCACCGAGGTGGCGCCGGAAGTACCACTGGACGACCCACTCGGGGTCCCGCCAGCCGAAGTCGCCCGAGGCGAGCATGTCGGGCAGCATCTCGACGTGTTCCCGTTCGACCGCGTACAGCGGGGCGGTGTCGCGATACTCGCGGGCCTTGCGCTCGACGAGTTCTGAGGTGAGGTCCATACGTGCGGGGACGCGCCTCGCATGGGTCAACGTTTCCAATCGTCGGCCGCGACATCGCGACGAAGTGGACACGACGTGGGGCACGACGCCGGTGGCAGACGGCCGCGCGGTCGCGGGAGCGTGGGCGACCCCGCTCGCGCCGGGGAACCGCCCGGAGTCGACGCCGGCGGCGACGTAACCGACGACGGTTATCGGGGGGATTCGAAGAAACCTACAACAGTTTCAATTATAGGGTAGTGCAAGTTCCGATAGTTACAAAAACCGGATTTCTCGGGTCAGTGTAGTAAGATTGATGCGCGTGGAAGGGTCAGACGAACACGTAGACAACATCCACTCGCTCCCCTCACGTGGAGGACCCAAATAATGTCAAGTGAAAACCAAGACCCGGTAAAGACGATCTGTCCGTACTGCGGCGTCGGCTGTGGGATCCAGGTAAAGCCCGACGACATGCGCTTCATGCCCTGGGGCGAGGCGCCGGTCAACGAGGGCCGCATCTGCATCAAAGGCGGTGCGGCGACGGAGGTCATCGAGCACGAGGACCGGCTCACGGACCCGCTGATCAAGGAGGACGGCGAGTTCCGCGAGGCCACCTGGGACGAGGCGTTCGACCGCATCGTCTCCGAGCTCGAGCGCATCCACGGCGACTACGGTCCCGACGCGATGGGCTTCTTCGGCTCCTCGAAGACGATGAACGAGGAGAACTACCTCCTCCAGAAGATGGCCCGCCGCTACGGCACCAACAACGTCGACAACTGCACGCGGATGTGCCACGCGTCGACGGTGTGGGCGCTGCGGACGAGCCTCGGCGCTGGCGCGATGACAAACAGCATGGAGGACCTCCGCGAGGAGGCCGACCTCTTCTGGATCCACGGCGCCAACCCCGCCGAGCAGCACCCGATCGCCAACAGCCAGTACTTCCGGCAGGCGGTCCTCGACGGCGCGACGGTCATCCAGGTCGACCCCCACAAGAACAAGACGACGAAGTCCTTCGACATCGAGGACACCGACCGGCACATGCACCTGCAGGTGAACCCCGGTGCCGACATCCCCCTGCTCAACATCGTCATCAAGACGATCCTCGAGAACGACTGGATCGACGAGGAGTTCATCGCCGAGCGCACCGAGGGCTTCGAGCACCTGAAGGAGACCCTGGAGGACTTCGACAAGGAGGAGGCCGCAGAGCAGGCCGGCGTCCCCCTGGATGACATCGAGAAAGCCGCCGAGAAGTACGCCCAGGCCGGCAACGCCGCCATCTTCACCGGCATGGGGATGAGCCAGCACACTTGCGGCGTCGACAACGTCCAGAACGAGATCAACCTGGCGCTCATCACCGGCAACCTCGGGCGGCCGGGCACCGGCGTCAACCCCCTGCGCGGCCAGAACAACGTCCAGGGGACGAGCGACGTCGGCGCGATGCCGAACGTCCTCCCGGGCTACCAGCTCGTCGACGACGACGAGGCCCGCGAGAGCGTCGAGGAGGTCTGGGGCTTCGACATCCCGCCGGAGCCGGGCCTGACGAACGTCGAGATCTCCCACGAGTGCGGCGACTCGATCAAGGGCCTGTACATCATGGGCGAGAACCCCGTGATGTCCGAGCCGGACGGCAACATGGTCGAGGAGCGCCTCAACGATCTGGAATTCATGGTCGTTCAGGACATCTTCATGACCGAGACCGCAGAGCACGCCGACGTGGTGCTCCCCGCTACGTCCTGGGCCGAGCGCGGCGGCACGGTCACCAACACCGACCGGCGCGTCCAGCGGATGCGCGGCGTCGAGAAGGTCCACGAGAACACGAAACACGACCTCGAGATCGTCTCCGAGGTCGGCAGGCGCCTGTTCGGCGAGGACGGCGGCTTCGACTTCGAGGACCCCGAGGAGGTCTTCGAGGAGCTGCGGCAGGTCTGTCCGATCTACCACGGGATGACCTACGACGGCCTCGGCGAGGTTGGGCTCCACTGGCCCTGTTACGAGGAGGGCGACGAGGGCGACCAGTTCCTCTACGAGGACGGCTTCGACACCGAGAGCGGCCTCGGCCACATCGAGGGCGTCACCCACCAGCCGCCGAAGGAGGTGCCCGACGAGGAGTACCCGCTCATCCTCACCACGGGGCGCATCATCGAGCATTACAACACGGGGACGATGAGTCGCCGGTCCGCGACGCTCAACCGCGTCGAGCCGGAGAACTTCGTCGACATCCACCCCAACGACGCCGAGACGTACGGCGTCGAAGAGGGCGACTACGTGACGCTGAAGTCTCGACGCGGTGAAATCGAAGTCGAGGCCCGCGTCTCCGAGGACATCAAGGAAGGCACGGTGTGGACGACGCCCCACTTCGCCGACTCCGCGGGCAACCGCCTCACGAATGACGTGCTCGACGAGCGCGCGAAGATTCCGGAGTTCAAGGCCGCCGCCGCGGAAATCGAGGTTACCGTCGACGCGGATGCCGACTCCGCCGACACCCCGGCTGACGACTAGCCCAAGTCCTCTATCAGCCGGACGTCGCACTCACTGCACGTCGCCATCAACACCCGCTCGGATTCGGTACAGCACGTTTCGACGGTCTCAGTTTTGTCGCGGACCAGTTCCCCGCCACACAGCGGGCAGTATCCAAGCAATTTTCGCAGGTCACGGAGCGTCGCCACCCGTTCGTCCGGGTTGAGCGAAGCCCACGCCTCGCCGCCCCGCTCCTCCAAGACTGCCGCCGCGGCGGCGTCGGCGCGGAGCGCCGACTCCGAGAGCCACTGTCTGAGGCCGCCATCGACGACGTAGGCCACGTCGCCGCGAACGCTTGACGCACTTTCGACGCCCAGAAGCGTCGCGACGTCGTCGTCCACCACTCCGGCGTCGCGCATCGCCTCGATACGGCCGTCCCACGCCGACGCGAAGGAGTCAGTCAGTTTCCCGCCCTCAGGCGTCGCTCGCACGGCCACGCCCTCGACCGGTTCGAGCGTCTCGCGAAGGTCGACGTCTTTCCCGAACAGCTCTAGGAGCCATGGCGGGAAGTACCGGATCGTGAGTTCGGGCGTGCCCGGGACGAGGTAGCCACGGAAGTAGACGGCACCGAGACACCCGGCGAGGGCGACCAGTCCGCTGGCTGGTCCGAGACCGACCGTCACCACGCCGGCGACGACGACGGCGAGGCAGACGTTCACGACCGTACAGGGGAGACACCGGTTCTCACCCGTGTACTCCGGGCGGCGAAGCTGATCACCGACTGATTGCAGACCCATTGCTCCCGGTTAGGCGCGCACCTCGAAAAAAGCTGTGAGCCGCGGCGTCTGCCAACTTATACGGATTATTGTAACTGTTCACCGGTGGTCCGCCGGACCGTCTTGGCGGATTCTCGGTAACGACTTACAATAAATCGTATTACTCGTCGCTGTTGCGCTTGAGGGCGCCGTAGGTGGCTGCACCGAGTGCAGTCACTGCGGCACCGACGCCGAAGCCGGGACCGCCCCCGGAGGTTTCCTCGCCGCCGTCGCCGCCTTCGCCGCCACCGTCGCCGCCCTCCATGTCGCCGCCGTCGCCGCCTTCGCCGCCACCGTCGCCGCCCTCCATGTCGCCGCCGTCGCCACCCTCCATGCCGCCCT